>Ga0180220_1000062_pt1:0-117500 | contig 217253 bp, 177 predicted proteins | sample eDN5th37CBELigBY_FD_151335 | JGI IMG/M metagenome (GOLD analysis project Ga0180220, IMG submission 151335) | Enriched backyard soil microbial communities from Emeryville, California, USA - eDNA 5th pass 37_C BE-Lig BY (version 2) (version 2) | ecosystem: Environmental > Terrestrial >... | reverse complement strand
CAATCAAACCGGGAAATAGCTGGTTCTCCGCGAAATCTATTGAGGTAGAGCGTCGGATGAATACCTTGGGGGGTAGAGCACTGGATGGATGCGGGGGTCGCGAGATCTACCAATTCTAACCAAACTCCGAATACCCAAGAGTAATATCCGGCAGACAGACGGCGGGTGCTAAGGTCCGTCGTCAAAAGGGAAACAGCCCTGACCTACAGCTAAGGTCCCCAAGTCATCACTAAGTGGGAAAGCATGTGGGAATCCCAAAACAACCAGGAGGTTGGCTTAGAAGCAGCCATCCTTTAAAGAAAGCGTAACAGCTCACTGGTCTAAATAAGGGTTCCTGCGGCGAAAATGTAACGGGGCTCAAGTGATGCACCGAAGCTTAGGGTGTGTAGCAATACACGCGGTAGCGGAGCGTTCCGTAGGCTGATGAAGCGGTCTGGTAATGGACCGTGGAGGTATCGGAAGTGCGAATGCTGACATGAGTAGCGATAAAGAGGGTGAGATGCCCTCTCGCCGAAATCCCAAGGGTTCCTGCTTAAAGCTAATCTGAGCAGGGTAAGCCGGCCCCTAAGACGAGCCCGAAGGGGGTAGTCGATGGGAACCACGTTAATATTCGTGGGCCTGGAGGTGTGTGACGGATCTCGTAAATTGTCTGGCCTTATTGGATTGGTCAGGCTTTGAAGAGGTTCCAGGAAATAGCCCCTCCATTATAGACCGTACCCTAAACCGACACAGGTGGGATGGTAGAGTATACCAAGGCGCTTGAGAGAAGTCTCCTGAAGGAACTCGGCAAATTGCCTCCGTACCTTCGGAAGAAGGAGGCCCCACTTCTGGGCAACCAGTTGTGGGGGGCACAGGCCAGGGGGTAGCGACTGTTTAGCAAAAACACAGGGCTCTGCTAAGTCGGCTTCAAGACGACGTATAGGGCCTGACGCCTGCCCGGTGCCTGAAGGTTAAGTGGAGGGGTGCAAGCTCCGAAATGAAGCCCAGGTAAACGGCGGCCGTAACTATAACGGTCCTAAGGTAGCGAAATTCCTTGTCGGGTAAGTTCCGACCTGCACGAATGGCGTAACGACTTCCCCACTGTCTCCAGGAGATGCTCAGCGAAATTGAATTCTCCGTGAAGATGCGGAGTACCCGCGGTTAGACGGAAAGACCCCGTGCACCTTTACTGCAGCTTCAGAGTGGCATTAGGAAAGAACTGTGTAGCATAGGTGGGAGGCTTTGAAGCACTGGCGCCAGCCGGTGTGGAGCCATAGGTGAAATACCACCCTGTTGTTTTCTGATGTCTAACCTCGATCCATGAAACTGGATCAGGGACCCTCTGTGGCGGGTAGTTTGACTGGGGCGGTCGCCTCCTAAAGAGTAACGGAGGCGCGCGATGGTAGGCTCAGGACGGTTGGAAACCGTCTGTTAGAGTGCAATGGCATAAGCCTGCCTGACTGCGAGACTGACGAGTCGAGCAGAGACGAAAGTCGGTCATAGTGATCCGGTGGTCCCGAGTGGAAGGGCCATCGCTCAACGGATAAAAGGTACGCCGGGGATAACAGGCTGATGATTCCCAAGAGCTCATATCGACGGAATCGTTTGGCACCTCGATGTCGGCTCATCACATCCTGGGGCTGGAGCAGGTCCCAAGGGTTTGGCTGTTCGCCAATTAAAGTGGTACGTGAGCTGGGTTCAGAACGTCGTGAGACAGTTTGGTCCCTATCTGCCGTGGGCGTCGAAATTTGAGAGGAGTTGACCCTAGTACGAGAGGACCGGGTTGAACATACCTCTGGTGTACCTGTCGTGGCGCCAGCCGCGCAGCAGGGTAGCTATGTATGGACGGGATAACCGCTGAAAGCATCTAAGCGGGAAGCCTCCCTCAAGATAAGATTTCACAGAGCCGTGGAAGACCACCACGTTGATAGATCGGATGTAGAAGCGCGGTAACGCGTGGAGCTAACCGATACTAATTGCTCTATTCGCACTTAGAGTCCCGCCATCAACGACAAGCCTGACCGGTTTGTCCGAGAATGTCGGATGATTGATCAGACAGTATTGCACGGATATCGATTGAAACCCTTTTGACCTACGCCGGCTTCATTGCTTGGTGACCATGGCGTCAGTGACCCACCCGATCCCATCTCGAACTCGGCCGTGAAACCTGACAGCGCCGATGGTACTATGGCTCAAGCCCTGGAAGAGTAGGACGTCGCCAGGCATTGCAGCCGACGTAAGGTCAGAACGGAAAGCCCATTCACATAGTCAGGGCGGCGTTGGCCGCCCTTTGCTGTTTTTGCGCCGACAAGCGCAGCTGGTTGACGCGGGATGGAGCAGCCCGGTAGCTCGTCAGGCTCATAACCTGAAGGTCGCAGGTTCAAATCCTGCTCCCGCAACCAACTAAGAGCCCGCCTCCCTCGAGGGATGGCGGGTTTTTTGTGTCTGCGCTCCGCATCGATCTTTCGCTTGGGAACCAGCCGCCCTTTCACGCATTTCCGCCTTTAGCGGTCTTGTATCCGCGCGAAGGTGACGATCGGTTCCGCGAACGGAGCGCGAACCGGTGTTGGGGGGCATATGGCCGAAGCCGCCGAAAAAGGAGTGGAGGATGCCCTTCGCGGCATTCGCGATCGGCTGTCGACCGAACTCACGCTGCTCGACGCGCTCGGTGAGTTCGCGGCCGCCGTGGAACTGGATGCTGCCATTCGCATCCTCGATCATCGGCTCGAAAAGGGCACCCGGTTCGAGATGCCGTTACCGGATTGACGCATCATAGGCGCGCCCGGGCGCATCACCATCCCATGCCAGGAACAGCAGATCGTCGAGAATAGCGCGGCGTGCCTTCCCGATCCGGAGCAACGGGCGTAACGGGAGAACAGCCGCATCGAGCCCGCGGTCGATATCGAAGTGGATATAGTGCCAGCCTTGGCTACTGATCTGCTGTGTCCCAACTGACGTGACAGGCGCGCTTTCGAGGGCTCTCATGCGACCCATGCCCTTCGGCTGTTCCTGAAGCAGGAGCTGAAGCGTGGCCGGGCCCTCGACCCGGATCCATCCGCCAAATGACAGCCGCCGCTCTGCGACCGGCCGGAAGAAGGTCTTGGGCGCGATCGTCAGCGGCGTGTCCCCGGTTGCGGCAACCGCCATCGCCCCTGAGCCCCGATGGGCGTCGCTCACGAATTCAATCGTTCCACCCTCTATGCCCCAACTCCGGTCGCGCGCTTCGCCCGAGCGGGCCGCCTCGAAATCGCCGCGCATCAAAAGGTCGCGCGCCGCGGGCGCGCCGGACTCGCATCGCGTGGCAGGTCGTTGGAGATCGTAGGCAAAGGCTCTAAGCCCTTCCTCGATCATCGCAGCGCAAAATTTCGGCGCAGGCATGTCGGCCGACGGCTGAATGACGCCGTGACCTCCGATGATGCCGATGCGGGTGCCGCGCTCTGCCGACAGGTCAATGATACGCCGCAGCACCGCCTGGCGCATGCCCGCGACTGCGGGGACCGGACGATAGTCGAGAAGTTGGATTGGGATCATCTCGGCGCGGAAGAGCCGGTCGCCGTCCATCCAGACCTTCAGCGCATAGGTCGCTTGCGTTTCCGGGAAATACTGGTCGAACAGAAAATTGCCGAGCGAATAGGCAATCAGGCGTCCCTTGTAGAGTTCAAGCCCGTGCGAAACATGGGGGTGGTGGGATACAATGAGCGCCGCGCCCGCGTCGATCGCGAGCTTCATGCGCCGCTCGCTGATCTCGCTCGGACGATCGCTATATTCGCTGCTGCCATGATATTGGAGGATGGGCGAGCGTCCCGCCTTCACCTCGCGCCGGACTGCGGCCTCGATCGCGTCATCGCTGCCGAATGCAGCCCCGCCCTTGCTTCCTTCGGCGATCTGGTTGGGATCAGCCTTGCCCTTCCAGCCGACAAAGCCCAGCATCGACCAGGCATGACCGCCCACGTCGAGCCGCGCTGCTTTGGCGGCTTCGATCTCGTTGTGTCCCGCACCCGACCACCGCAGATTGGCGGCGTCCAGCGCCGCCAGGGTCGAGGCGAGACCCGGCTCGACATAGTCGTAGACATGATTGTTGCCGAGCGTGACATAATCGATCCCCACATCGGCGAGCGCCCTTGCGGCGTCGCGGTGAGTATAAAAGACGACCGACTTGTCGGGCGCGTCACCAAGGTCGCGGGCTGCGAGCACGGTTTCAAGATTGACCGAGGCGAGGTCGGCGCCCGCAAAATATGGTTGCATCGGCTCAAGGAGACGCGCCATGTCGGTAAGGCGGCTATCGTTGCGGATGAGCACGCGTTCGTTCCAGATGGGCCGCTCGAAGCGCCGTCCCATCATCACATCGCCGCCGAAGAAGAACTCCACACGCCCCGATGCACGGGCGACCGCTTCGACCGGGGGCAGGGTCCAGCGACCGTCGGGACCTGCAATCTCGCTAGGCGCAAAGGTGAATGTTGCGTCGAAGATGTCGGGCCCGCGGACGGTGAGCTGCACAGGTTCAGCGCCGCGTGCGATTCCCCTGATGCGCCCGTCCGGGGTAATTTGTGCCGGCGCGCCGTCGATCCGCACGTCGAGTGCTGTGAGATCCGCGGTGCCGCCAACGATGCTGAGCTGTCCACTGACATCGTGCGACATCGGGGGCGTTGCCGCAGCATGGGGCGAATGAAAGGGAGTAGCTTCGCCCAAGCCGAATGCCAGAGCGAGCGCCAGCGCCGTCGATGCCACAAGCCGCATGGGGTGACGTCCTATTTTGCGAAGAGCTGGCCGAGATCGGCGAAAGCCTTGAATTCAAGCGCATTGCCCGAGGGATCGTGGAAAAACATGGTCGACTGTTCACCCGGTTCGCCTGGAAAGCGCGTGTGCGGTTCGATCACGAAGCCGACCCCCGCGGCACGCAGCCGGTCGGCAAGCGCCTGCCATTCGGCGGGCCGAAGGACGACGCCGAAATGCGGGACGGGGACGTCGTGGCCGTCGACGGGATTGTGCCCCGCCACCGCGTCTCGCCCGCCAACCCGGTGGGCGACGATCTGGTGACCGTAGAGGTTGAAGTCGATCCAGTCGGTGTCGCTCCTTCCTTCAGGGCAGCCGAGGACCGTGCCGTAGAAATGGCGTGCAGCGTCAAGATCGTGCACCGGGAAGGCGAAGTGGAACGGGGCAAGCACATCCATGGCGGGCTCCTATCGCGCGGGTTTCAATGTTGCGGCGAGAAAGACGAGAATATCGGTCTCGGTTGCGGCCTTGGCTTCGGCATTGGCCTTGACCGACTGCCGGCGCTTCGTCGGCGTGTCATAGCTGTGCGTCGCGCCTTTGAAGGTCGTCAGCTCAATGTCGCCGCCCATTTTGCGGCTGCGGGCGACGAGCTTTTCGCAAAGCGCTGGCGAGATTTCTTCGTCGGCCGTGCCGATAAAGACGCGCACCGGATTATAGGGGCGATAGCCGCCTTTGGCGAAACGCTGCTTGAGGCCGCAGCCCGGATATAGCGCGACGCCCGCGCGGAAGCCGATCTTGCGCATGTCGCCCGGCTTGTCGTCCGCCATCGCCGCAAGCGTCGCGCTGCCGCCATTGGACCAGCCGAGAAGCGCGACATGGGTCCCATCGACATCGCCACGCTGCTGGAGGTAGCGCAGAGCGCCATAAGCGTGCAGCGGGCGGTGAGCGACCTCGTCGACTACGGCGGGACGGTCCTTGTAGGTCCCGGCCTTGAATCCCCCCGGATAGCCAACAGGCCCGAAATCGTCGACCATCAGCGCGACATAGCCGCGCTGCGCGAGCAACCGTCCCCACGCCTTGTGCCGCGCAGACAAGGTTGCCGCTCCATATTCGCCTTGGGCACGGCTCGAATAGGCACCGGAACGGCCGTGCATCATCACCACCGCGGGCGCCTTCGCGGCCGCATCGGCGGCCTTGAACACATAGCCTTTTACCTCGGTCTTGCCGTCGCGGCTCGGAAAGCTAACCGTCTCGACATGCACCTCTTGGGCGGTCGCGGGGGCGGTCGTGACCGTGAGAACCACCGCTAGCATCAAGGCCCTTCGCATCAGCGATTCTCCCGCAGGCGGACCGTTTTCGCGACACCGTCACGGCGCGCATCGGCGGCGCCATCGAAGCGGCCGCCCTCGCGGATCAGAACACCATGCAGTCCCGAATCCTCACCCGAGCCCGCGCGCACCGTCACGCCGCGTCTCGCCATTTCGGCGCGAAGCGTCGGCGCGAAGCGGCTTTCTTCGCCCGCGAAGCTGTCGCCGCGGGCGATGAGATTGGGCAGCGCGAACGCGTCTTTCATGGGCAGATTCCAGTCGATCGCCCCGATCAACGCCTTCGACACATAGCCGAGAATGGCATTTCCGCCCGGCGAGCCGATCGCCCCTGCGAGGCTGCGGTCGCGGTTGAGAATGATGGTGGGGGTCATCGAAGAGCGGGGCCGCTTGCCCGGCGCGATGGCATTTGGACCTTTCGGCACGAAGGAGAAATCGGTCATCTGATTATTGAGGAAAAAGCCGTCGACCATGCGGCCCGAACCGAAAAAGCTTTCGACGGTGGTCGTCATCGACACCGCATTGCCCTCGCCGTCGATGATCACGAAATGCGAAGTCCCGGCAACCTCTTCGGTCGCGTCGATGCGCGCCGTGACGGCGCCGGGGGGCGTGCCCGCCTGCGGCGCGGGGCCGGCGTGGTCGCCGATCAGCGACGCGCGCGAGGCGATATAGGCAGGGTCCAGCAGCCCGCGCACCGGCACGTTCGCCACGTCGCCAACATAGGCGTCGCGGTCGGCGTACATCAGCCGGCTCGCCTCGGCATATTGGACCCAGGCCACCGGATCGTCTGGGCCGCGCGCTGCGATGTCGGTGCGTTCGACCATCGCCATCAGCTGGAGCAGTCCAACGCCGCTGGAGGGCGGCGGCGGCACGCAGAGGATATAGACGCGGTAGCTGCCGCAAAGCGCCTGCCGCACGACCGGCTTGTAACTCGCAAGGTCCGCCTCGGACATGCTGCTTGCAAGATCGCCGTCGCGCAGCCGCTCAACGATGCGCTTCGCGGTTTCACCACGATAGAGAGCGTCGGGGCCTTCGCTCGCGAGGCGGCGAACAAAGGCGGCGTAGGCGGGGTTCTTGAGCGTGTCGCCCGCGCGAACCTTCCCGCCGCGGCCGTCGCTGAAATAGCGCACCACATCGGGCGCGTTTGATTGCGGATAGGGCCCCTGGACGAAATGCTCCATCCGCTTGGTCACGGTGAAGCCCTCGCGCGCAACGCGCTCGGCCTCGCCGAACAGATCCCTCCACGGTAGCTTGCCATGCTGCTTTTGCGCCAGCGCGAGCATCGCCACCGCGCCGGGCACCCCCGTCGCGCGACCACTGAGCACCGCCGTGCGGAACGGCAGCGGTTGGCCGCCGTCATCGAGGAACATGTCGGGCGTCGCCCCCCTGGGTGCCACCTCGCGGCCATCATAGACCGTTACCGCCGTCGTCGTCGCATCATAATGGACCATGAAAGCGCCGCCGCCGAGCCCCGAGCTTTGCGGTTCGACCAGCCCCAACATGGTCTGGACCGCGACGGCTGCGTCAACGGCGTTGCCGCCGCGACGCAGCACGTCGAGGCCCGCCTCGACCGCCAGTGGATGGGCAGCGGCGAGGAAAGCCTGGCGTTCCTGATATTGGGTTCCCGCCGGCGCGGCCGATTGGGGCGGCGCGGAGGGAGTGCAGGCAGCGAGCAGGGTCGCCGCGGCGAGGATGAGCGGGCGCATCATGGCTCGACCGCCAGGGCGCCCGGACGGCGCGGATCGGCCGCACCCAGAAATAGTCCCTTGTCGATCATGATCGATTGCTCGCTTCCCATTGTTTCATCGCTTGTGATCGGGTGGCCCATAGCCTTCAGCTCCCTGACCGTGTCGGGGTTGAAATGGGGTTCGACCCGCAGGGCATCGACCGCGCCCTGATAGATGCGCGGCTGGTGCGTCGCCTCTGCGATATTCATTCCATGGTCGATGATGTTGACGATCACCTGGACGACCGAGGAGATGATCGTGCTCCCCCCGGGGGTGCCGGTGACGAGCCACGGCTTGCCATCCTTCATGATGATCGTCGGCATTTGCGTCGACAGCATGCGCTTGCCGGGGGCCATTGCGTTGAGCGGCGGCGGGGCTCCGGTTCGCTGGGCTTCCCACGCCTGTTCGTGGCTGAAATTGTTCATTTCGTTGTTGAGGAGGATGCCGGTCCCCTCGATCATGACGCCCGAGCCGAAATCCGAGCCGAGCGTGTAGGTCGTCGACACGACATTGCCGTCCTTGTCGGCGACCGAGAAATGGGTTGTCGAAGGGCTTTCATATTGAAGCGGGTCACCCGGCTGCATTTCCGCCATCGGCCTGGCTTTTGCAGGATCGATCAGCTTGGCGCGCTCTGCCGCATAGGCCTTGGAAACGAAGCCATTGACGGGAGCAGTGACAAACGAGGGGTCGCCGAGGGCGCGGTAACGGTCAGCGTATCCGAGCTTCATCGCCTCCGCCATCACATGCAGCGCCCGCGCTGACCCCGCACCCATCGCTTCCAGGTCGAAATGCTCAAGTTGATTGAGTATGTTGAGCAGCGTTGCACCGCCCGCGCTCGATGGCGGCGCGGTATAGATCGTGTAGCCGCGATAACTGCCGACGAGCGGCGCTCGCTCTTCGGGCCGGTAAGCGGCAAGATCCTCCATCGTGATCAGCCCGCCATGCGCCTTCATGTCGGCGACAATGCGACCTGCGACTTCCCCCTTGTAGAAGCCGTCAGCGCCATATTTCGCGATTTCCCCAAGCGTCCAGGCAAGGGCGGGGCGCTTCATCACCTCGTCCTTGGCATAGAGCGAGCCATCCGCCTTGTAGAAGGCGGCCTTTCCGGCTTTGCTTTTCGAGAGCCGTTCCTTGCCCCAGCTGAAGACGAACGCCTCGTCCGCGGTGAGCTTTACCCCGTCCCTTGCGAGCGCGATCGCGGGAGCGACGAGCTTTGCCCAGGGAAGCTTGCCCCATTTCCGGTGCGCATGATCGAACCCTGCAACGGTGCCGGGCACCGCGGGCGCCATATAGCCATAGCTCGCGATGCGGCGTTCCTTGCCCTCATTGTCGACGAACATCGCAGGGGTGGCGGCGCGGGGCGCTACTGAGCGGAAGTCGATGATGCGCACCTCGCCCGAAGCGGCGTCGTAAACGTTCATATAGCCGTCGCCGCCGATATTGCCCGCGCGCGGGAGCGTGACCGACAAGGCGAAGCCGATCGCGATCGCGGCATCGACCGCATTCCCGCCCTCGCGCAAGATCTGCGCGCCAACCTCGCTCGCAATCGCATTCTGGCTGACCACCATGCCGCGCGTGCCCACGACCGGCGAATGGATCGATGGATATTCGAGCAGGTGCCGGCTTTGCGCCGCGAGCGGCGCCGGCAGCGTCAGCGGGAGGGCCAGTGATAGGGCGAGTGCGGCGCTGATCGAGCGGCGGAAGATCATGGCGGACTTCATTCGTCGTTCGCGGAGAGATATTCGGCGACGTCCATCTCCTTTTCCCATCGCGCGACGGCGGTTGCGATCGAAAGGTCGGAGGTGACGTTGGGGACGGTGCGGATCATGTCCAGGATACGGTCGAAAGGAAGGACGAAGCCGACGACAACCGCGGTCTGGGCGGGAGTGATCCCAATGGCGTGGAGTACCGCGGCAAGCACGAAGAGCGAGCCCGAAGGGACAGGTGCGACACCCATCGCGACGATCGTGGTGGTGCCGGCGATAACGAAATAGTCGGCAAGGCCGAGATCCACGCCGAAGGCCTGAGCCGCAAACAATGTGAGCATCGCAACATACATGGCGGCGCCGTCCATGCCGATTGTCGCGCCCAGGGGCAGCACCGTCGATGCGACCGGCGGCGAAACACCGAGGTTGCGTTCGGCGACGCGGATCGCGACGGGTAGCGTCGCGCTCGAGGAGGATGTCGAGAAGCCGACCATGATGGCGTCGGCGATGCCGCGGAAGAAGGGGAGCGGCGGCAACCATGCGAGAAGCCGTACGACGATGCCACCGTGAATGACGAGGGTGACGATTGCCGAGCCGATGAGGACGCAGAGCGCTAGCTTCAACACAGCGATGAAGCTGGCGGGCCCGGTCGTCCCCATGACCACCGCGATGAGCGCAAAAACGCCGAAAGGTGCGGTCTCCATAACGAAGCCGACGATGCGTAGCATGACTTCGGCGCCGCTCGCGAGCAGGCGGCGCACGGGCTCGGCTTCCTTGCCCGCGGCGATAACCCCGGCGCCGACGAGGATAGCGAAGAAGATCACCGACAGCGTCGCGCCATTTGCCATCGCGCCGATCGGGTTGTCGGGGACGATTTCCATGAACATGCGCGCTGTGTCCTGCGGCTCGGCGACGGCACGCGGGACCGCCCCTGCGAAGCTCGCTCCCGCCCCTGGCGCGATCAGCGTCGCGACGAGGAGGCCAGTGGCCACCGCGAGCGCCGTGGTGAAGACATACATACCGAGCGTCTTCACTCCGATGCTGCCGAGGCGCTTGGGATCGGCGAGGGCGGCGACCCCCGAAGCGATGGTGAGGAAGACGAGCGGGATGACGAGCATGCGGATCAGCCGGACGAACAATTCGCCGATCCACCCAATCCTTGTCGCGTCCTCGCCCCAGGCGATCCCGACCACTGCGCCGAGCAGCAGCGCGGCCAATATGCGCTTCCACAGCGCGATGGCGAACCAGCTCGCCAGCAGGCGGCGCGCAAGGTGGGTGCGGCGGGACCTGTTCGCGTCGCTGTCGGGCAGGTCAATTGTCGTGTCGGTCATTCAGGCGCGTCCCCATATCGTCCGCTCTCCGGCGGATTCTTCTTCAAACATCTGGCCGGTTCGGCGCCCGCCCTTCGCTTCCTTGCAGAAGATCGAACGACGGGCGCGCACCGCGACCCAGTAGTGCGTAGCGCGATCAGAAGCGTTTGCTGATCGACGCGTAGATCTGACGGCCCCGGTTGCTGTAGAGGTCGCCGATATAACCATAGGTTCCGTCGGCCAGCGGCGCGAGCTTGTTGAAGATATTGCGCGCGCCGATGCGGAAGCGGGTGTCCTTCAGCAGACCCTTGTCGGGCTCGTACTGAATATAGAAGCTGTGCGTCATATGATCGCCGACGCGGAACCGTCTGCCGTCCGCAAGCGAGGCGGACGTGTCGTTGACTGGTCCGACATAGGACGCGTAGTAGCCGGCGCCCCATCCTTCATAACGCCAGGTCAGGCTGCCCGACCCGCGCCACTTGGGGCGGCCATTTTGCTCGACCAGACTCTCGGCACCCGTGATGTTGATCGTCGGGTCGATCTCTCCCGATGCCTGCGCATCGAGCAGCGCCTGCTGCAGTGGCCCGGGAGCCTGATAGAATTCGATCAGCCGCGCAGCGTTGACGCGGAGGCTGAAATTGCCGACGCCGGTGTCGCGGATCTGATAGTAGAGGCCAAGATCGATCCCGCGCACTGTCCGCGGGCTGAGGTTGGTATAATTATCGATCACCTGGATGACATCGCCAACGGGCGCGATACCGGTACCATCGAAATCGGCAATGTCCTGCGGGGTCGGATCGATCCGCTCGACATTGGGGTTGGACGAACCCTGGAGCCGCAGCAGATAGTCGAGGACCAGCGCGTTAGCGTCGCCGAAGAGGCCAATGACGTTCTTCTGGCGGATTTCCCAATAGTCGGCCGTAAAGGTCAAGCGCCCGTGCTGACCCATGTCGAACTGATAGGTGGCTCCAAGAGACAGGTTTTCGGCCGTTTCGGGGTCGAGCTCCTTGCTGCCCGACCGGTTGCTGACGATTCCCTGACCCTGCGTACAGTCATCGAAATTGGTGATGCGCCCCGCACGGCGATCGGCCTCGCAGCGGATCCAGTCGGTGCGCGTATTCGAGCGCTGGATTCCATTTTCAAACAGCTGCGGCAGGTTGGGTGCGCGAAAGCTCTGCGACCAGCTGCCACGGAGCTGGAAATTTGGGAAGGGGTACCAGGACAGCGCAACTTTCGGTTTCGCCACCGATCCGAAGCCCTGGTAGGATTCGGCGCGTCCGGCGAGCTGCAGGTCGAGCGAATGGATCAGCGGAACGTTCATTTCGGGCGACACGAGCGGCACCGCGAACTCGAGGAAGGCCGAAAACACATCGCGTGAGCCCTTGCTGTCAGGCGTCGGGCTGGCTCCCATTGCGTCGCTTCCGTTCGACGATCCGTCAAGCGCGGTGAAGACGATCGTGCCGTCGAGCCGGTCGTCGCGATTATCGGCGAAGGTTTCGTGGCGAAACTCGACGCCCGCCGCCATGCCGACGCGGCCGCCGGGCAGGACGAAGAGGTCATTCTTGCTGATCTTGAAATCGGCGAGCGCGAGTTCGGTGGTGCTGACACGTCCGATATCGACCATGAAGCTGTCGATCACGCTCTGGGGGTTCGGAGTCGAATCCAGACGGCCGGGGTCAGCCGGATCGCCCCCGTTGAACGGGTTATAGGCGTCGGCTCCCGGGCGCGACAGCGCCTCCTGGAACAGCGTCATCGAAATGGTGTGCATGCTGTCCCTGGTCCGCGCCTTCGAATAGAGGGCGGCGGTGTCGAAGTCGAAGCCAAGGATTTCACCGCGAAATCCGGCGAGGAAGCGCGTGGTGTCGTTCGTGACGTTGACGATCGTCGGCCCGGCGTCGACCGGGCGATAGTCGATCAGCTCAATAGGGACCCCCGAATCCTGGACGCCGGTTAGCCCGGGAATACGGTTGGGACTGCCGACCGGGCCGAAGGGGTTCCAATATCCGTCGGCCGGAATGATCAAGCGCTGGCTAGCGAGCGCGGTCTCGGTCTCGCGATAGGCGCGATAGTCCGAGTGATACCAGCCCGCCTCCGCGAAGAATTCCAACCCTGACTCAAACTCGTGATTGAAGAAGCCAAAGAGGTTCAGCCGGTTGTTTCGGCCCAGTACGGTGCGCTGGTCATTGATATTATACTTCAGGTTGTTGTCGGTCGAGGCGGTCGACAGCGAGCTGTTGTCCCAGCAGGTGCCCGCATAGGGCGTCGCGGCAATGCAGCCATCGTTCGTATCGGGCTGGATGTGGAAGATACCATTGGTGGTCAGCGCGGTACCGTCGATGCGCGCCGTCGTGGTCGACCGGGCATAGCTGCCGGTCAGGCGCTGAAACTCGCCCCAGATGCTGTCGGTCGAGGTGTTGTCGAAATCGCTGTCGTCTTCGAACGGTGTGCCCACGACGAGCGGGCGCAAATCGGACGAAGCCGAATTGCGGCGTTCGCGGGCGTAGAGGGGGTCGCGATGATTGAACGATCCGAAGAGCGAGATGTTGGTCCGCCCGTCGTTGAAGCTGTGCCCAGCCTCGAACGCGACCTCATACTCCTGCTGATCCGAATCCTCGGTCAGGCCGACCTCGCCGGTAACGCGAAGGCCCTTGAAATTATCCTTGAGGACGGTGTTGATCACGCCCGCGACTGCGTCCGAACCATAAACGGCGGCAGCGCCGTCGAGCAGGACCTCAACCCGGCGGACGCCAAGCACGGGTATCGTGTTGGTGTTAACGCTCTGCACGGGCACCAGATTCTCAGATTGGGTCCCGGGGTGAAGGACCATGCGGCGCCCGTTGAGCAAGACCAGCGTATTGCCGGTGCCGAGCGCGCGGAGGTTGATCGACGCCACATCTCCGCGCGCGTCGTTAATCCCGCCCGCATCGCGGCTTTCGTTGAAGGCAACGTCGCCTGCCTGAGGGATGGCTCGGAACAGCTCGTCGCCGCTGGTTGCGGCGATTGCGTCGATATCATCCTCGTTTAGCAGCGTGACGGGTAGCGATCCTGCTACATCGGCGCCCTTGATCTGCGAGCCGATGACGACGATTTCGTCACCATTGTTTCCCGCCGCGTCCTGCACATCACTCGCGATCTGCGGCTGTCCCTGGTCGCTATTGTCCTGCGCCAGCGCGGCGCTCGCGCTGGCGATGAGCGAAATACCGCCCATCAGACTGAAAATACGAAGACCCCTGTTCATCACTCTGCCCCTTCCCTGGGTTTGCCCAATATTCCGATCAATCCTCTCCATCGACGATGGCGGCGACGCGTTCCGCCGATCCCGCGGCGTAGGTCCACCCCAATGCGCCGTGACCCGTGTTTGCGATCACTCCGCGCGCGATGGGCCGGGTGATCGGCAGAGAATCCGGTGTCATCGGCCGCAGGCCGGCCCAGTTCGCCTCGATGGCGTCATAGTCGGCAGCCTCGGGCAGCGCGGCGCGCGCGCTGCCGGTCAGGGCGGCGAGCCGGCGCGGATCGATCCGCGTGTCGCGGCACCCGAGTTCGGCGAGGCCCGCAATGCGCATCCGGCCGCCGAGCCGCGCAAAGACGACGCGGTTGGCGGCGTCGGTTACGCTGACGGTCGGGGCCGCCGGGCCGAGAGGAGCGGTGATCGAATAGCCCTTCATCGGGATGATAGGCAGGCGGGCCCCGAGCTGCCACGCGAGCGCGGTTGACCGAAGCCCTGCGCAAAGGATGATGCGATCGGCCTCGATCCGGCGGCCGGCCTTGGTGATCGCGGCAGGCCGCGGCCCTGACGTATCGATCCGTGCGACGCCGGTACGCAGAAGCATCCTCCCTCGGCCGGTCTTTGTGAGCGCGGCCGCCGCACTGGCGCAGAAGCGATAGGGGTCGCCGACCTCTTCGCTATCGGTATAGACCGCGCCCGCGATGGCCGGACGGATCGAAGCGAGCATCGGCTCGATCTCGACGGCCTTGTTGGCGTCGAAAAGGCGCTGGCGTGCGCCGTGGGCGGCTTTCAGTGCGGTAATGCGTTCGGCAGCGGCAAAGCTCTTCGCGGACCGGTAGACAATCATCTTGCCAGGCGCAGCATGGCCAAAATCGAGCGAGTGCCGCCGGGCGAGGCCGTGTAAGGCCCGCCTTGATTCAAAGGCGAGCGCCATGCCGTCCAGCGTGTTGCGGCGAAAACGCGCCGCGCTTGTGTTGCGAAGAAAGGCGAGCCCCCAGCGAAGAAAATCGGGGTCGAGGCGTGGATGCAAGCGAAAGGCGGGGTCGAGCGCAAGAAGAAGTCGCGGCATTTGTATCAGCGTCGCAGGGCTTGCGAGTGCATCGGTGTAGGCATAGCTGAGCTGTGCGCCGTTGGCGAAGGATGTCCCGCGCCCCGGTTCCTCGCCAGCATCGACGACCGTCACTCGGTGCCCGCGTTCGGCGAGCGCAAGCGCGCAGGCCATCCCGACGACTCCCGCGCCGATGACAAGCAGGTCCATCTGCCGCCGTGCCGTAGGCGGTTCGTCCAGACGGTCTTCTGCCTGCATGCCTCAATCGGGTCCCCTTTCGGCCGGGCTATCCGAAATTATCTTTGCCGGCCTTCGGGGGTCAGAATATCGAGCCTTCGCGTTCCGCCAACGCGCAATATTTACGACGTCCATAGCCTCGGGTTATAGTTTACGCGGCGCGGCTGCTTTCGAGCACCTCTTCAAGGGTGCGCAGGAATTGCCGCGCGACCTTCGAGGGCGGACGGTCCTCGAGCGTCACATAGGAGATTGTGAATCCTAGCGGCGGATCGGTCGGAAGCCAGCAGAACCCCGGCGACTGCCAGGCGCGCGCAGTGAATTCGTCGATCACCGTCACCCCACCTTCAAGCTGCGCGAGGCGCGCGGCGATGAAGAAGGTCTGCACCGACACCGATTCGCGATACGCGATCCCGCGCGCGCGCGCGGCGCGGGTCAGAACGTCGCCGATCGGTCCGGTCGCCGCCACGCCGATGACGTCACGGTCGGCGAGTTCGCTCAGCGGCAGGCGCCCGCGAACCTCTCTGAAGGCGCCAGTGGGAAAGAAGACGACAAGCTCACCCTCCGCGAGCAGCGAGCGCGTCAGCCGCGGGTGCGGGGGCGGGGTGTAAGCTACCGCGATGTCGGTCTCGCGCTCGATCAGCGACTGGACGAGGTCGTCGTGATGGTGCGTATGCACCTCGAACGTGACGCGCGGCCATTGGCGGCGAAACTGCGCCATCGCCTGGGGAACGATGTCGAGCGCAAGGCTGGGCACGATACCGAGCCGGATATGCCCGCCCCCCGCCTGTGACAGGTTGCGCGCCGTGTGTTGGAGCGATGTGAGCCGTTCGAATATGTCGCCGGCTTCGCGCATCAGCGCATGGGCCTCATCGGTGGGTACGAGGCGACCGCGCGCGAGCTGAAACAGCGGAAAGCCCAAGCTGTCCTCGGCATGATGCAGCGTTTTCGATACCGATGGCTGCGACACGCCGAGCGCACGCGCCGCGGCGCTGATCGAGCCGTGGGTGTAAACGGCGTGGAAGACTTCGATCTGGCGGAACCGCATGCCTCCACCGTAAGCCCGCAATAGCTGGGGGCCAACCGTCTTTGCGGTCATGGGTGCAGCGCAACCGCCTCGACCTCGATCAGCGCACCAGGAGCGAGCAGCGCCGACACCACGGTCGAGCGGGCGGGCCAGGGTTCGCCAAAGAGTCGGCGATAGGCGGCGTTGAATGCGGTGCCATGGGCGGGATCCGTCAGCCACGCGGTGACTTTGACGACATCGGCGGGGGTGCAACCCTCGCTTTCGAGCACGGCGGCGAGATTGGCGAGGGCGCGTTCGGCCTGCAGCTCGATCCCGCCTGCGACGATCGCGCCGTCGCCGCCGCGAGCAAGCTGGCCGGACGTGAAGACGAGGGCACCCGCGCAACGGGCGGGCGAGGGCGGCGGCATGGTCATGATGTTCCCCTTTGTCGTGCGATGACGCGGCGACGCTATGCGAGGGGCCGCCAAGGGAACATGGAAAATGGGGCGGGTCCCCATAGGCAGAGGTTATGGGCGGCGTTGTCCGCGCCCCGACGCCCCCTCGCGATAATCCTTCGGATTGATGCTGTGACGGCCAAGCTTGTCATAGAGGGTCTTGCGCGGCAAACCCAGGATGGTCATCGCCCGCGCGATGTCGCCGCCGCATGCGGTCATCGCGTCGCGGATCACCGCAGCTTCGAAGCGCGCGACGCGCTCGGCGAGCGTCATCTCGCCCTGAAGCGGCGCGCGGCTCGCGTCCGAAGGCAGGTTCAGAACGACGCTATAGGCGAAATTCTTGAGCTCGCGGACATTCCCCGGCCAGTCGTGCTCGACCAGATAGCGGCGGGTCCGGTCGTCGATGTGAAACCCCGGCAGGCCCATTTTTCTCGCTGCCTCGTCGAGGAAATAGGCGAAGGTCTGCGGAATGTCCGAGCGCCGCTCGCGCAGCGGTGGGATGCGAAGCTTGACGACATGCAGTCGGTAATAAAGATCCTCGCGAAAGGTCCCTGCGCGCAAGGCGTCCATCAGGTCGATCTTGGTTGCGGCGATGACGCGCAAGTCGACAGGCTCAGGCGCCGCGGCGCCGATCGGCTGTACCTCGCGCTCCTCGATCACGCGCAGCAGCTTGGCCTGTACGCCAGGATGCATCGTATCGATCTCGTCAAGGAACAGCGTTCCGCGGTGCGCGGTGCGGATGCGGCCGGCGTGGCCCAGCTTGCCGGTGGTGCGGTCGAGGATATCGCTGCCGAACAGCTCCGCCTCTGCGAGTTCCTGCGGCAGCGCGGCACAATTGACTGCAACCAGCGCGCCGCCGCTTCGGCGGCTCTGGCGGTGGATCATATGTGCAACAAGTTCCTTGCCGGTCCCGGTCTCCCCTTCGACGAGCACGTCGATGTCCGCCTGCGCGAGCTGCGCAATGGTTTCGCGCAACCGGGTCATGCTTGCGCTTTCACCGATCAGCGGACTGTCGACTTCGGCGACCGCGGCAACGAGACGACGGTTGTCGAGGATCAGCGCCCGATGCGCGAGCGCGCGTCGCGCCGAACTCGTGAGATGGTCGGCGGCGAAAGGCTTGGCCAGAAAATCAAAAGCGCCGTCCTGAAGCGCGCGCACCGCCATCGGCACGTCGGCGTGGCCGGTGATCAGGATGACAGGGATATCGGGATCGACCTCGTGGATCGCCGCGCGAAGATCTAGTCCGTCCATGGCTGGCATGCGGATGTCGGAGATAACAATGCCGGCAAAATCGCGCGTGATGCGCGGCAGCACGCTCCCGGCATCCGCAAATGCCTCGACGGCGAGGCCCGCGAGATCAAGCGACTGAAGGTTCGCTTCGCGAAGCTGTGGATCGTCGTCGACGAAAAGGATTGTCTGCTCGTCGGTGAAGAAGGTCATGCGCGCCTGAGCTCCATCCGGAAACCGGCACCGCCGAGGGGCGAGTCGATCAGCGTCAATTTGCCGCCGAAGTCGGCCACGATCTGGCTCGCGATCGCGAGCCCCAGACCCAGCCCGTCGGTGCGGCCGGTTACAAAGGGGGTGAAGAGCTGCGGCACGAGGTCAGCCGGTACGCCGGGACCGTTGTCGCACACATCGATGCGCACGGGATCTGCTCCATGTACGCGGACCGAAAGACGGGGGGCGGGCGCTTCGTGCAGCGCCTCGGCCGCATTCTGGAGCAGGTTGACGAGAACCTGCTCGAGGCGGACACGGTCGGCGTGGACCTGGGCATCGGGATCGTCGAGCGCGATGTCGATTATGATCCCCTGGCTGCGCAGCCGGTCGCCAATGAGTAACATTGTGCCCTCGATCGCGGCCTGCACCGCGACAGCGCTCAGCGGCATCGGCCTCTTGCGTGCGAAATTGCGCAGCTCGCCAGTGATGGCGCCGACGCGCGCGGTAAGCTCGACGATGGTTCCCAGATTGCCCCGCACCTTGTCCGCCTCGCCGCGGTCGAGATAGCGTAGGCTATTCTCGGCAAAGGTGCGGATCGCTGCGACTGGCTGATTGATTTCGTGCGCGACTCCTGCCGTGATCTGCCCGATTGAGCCGAGCCGACTGGCCTGCGCCAGCTCCTCGCGCGCGGCGCGATAGCGACGGTCCGTCTCGCGCTGCAACTTGGAAGCCTGTTGCAGTTCGGCGTTGGCCGTGCGCAGATCCTGCGTTCGCGCTGCGACCTCGCGTTCGAGCGCCTGATGTGCAGCTTGGCGCATCGCCTGCCGCTCGACAAGGCGGAGCAGCGTGATGATTGCCGCCCCGACGAGGATCAACAAAACCAGAAAGATCACGCGGGCGGTGGCGTTCGCGGCATCGCGTCCCGGCGCAAGCGGCTGGAACTGGTGCAGAGTGGTGCCGGGTAGCGAGACGCGCTCGGACGCGTGGCGATAAAGCGCTGCTTCGTCGCCGTTCGCGATGCGAATGTCACTGCCGCGGCGCTGGAGTCCGAGCGGCTCGAGTGCGCGTTCGCCATAGCGCAGCGAGGCCCGCAGCCTTTCACGCGCCGCCGCCGGCAGCGGATCGAGAGAGCGGAACTGCCAGGCGGGGTTGCTTGCCATGATGATGATGCCGCTGCTGTCGGTGACCAGCGTGGCACCGCTTGAGTCGGCCCATTTGCGCTCGAGCCGGTCGAACTCGACCTTCACCACGATCACGCCCAGCGCCCTGCCTTCGAGGGCGACCTTGCGCGCCAGGTAGAGACCGGGGCGGCCGCTGACGGTGCCGAGCGCGAACAGCTCGGCCTCGCCCCTGGCCATTGCGCCCCGATAATAAGGGCGAAACCTGTAATTCTCGCCGACGAAGCTGGTCGGCGTGCGCCAGTTGCTCGCGGCGATCGTGGTGCCCCCTTCGTCGAGGACGTAAATCACCGCCGCATCGGTGCGCGCCGCGAGCTGTTCAAGTTCGGCGTCGAGACGCCGTGAGGCCTCGGCGCTCTTGTCTGCCAGGGCCCGGCGGACGTCCGGAAATTCGGTCAGGACGCGTGGCAGCAGACGGAACTTCTGCAACTCGCTTTCGAGAAGGCTCGCATGCGCACGGGCGTTCTGACGGGCCTCCGCATCGGTTTCTGACCGGGCCCGGCCCATCGCCCATTGGTTGAGGCCGACGGCGGCGATCAGGAGCAGAAGCGCGGCCGCCAGCGTTGCCAGCACCAGCCGGCGCCGATCGAACGAGGGATGAGCCCGAGAGGACGAATCATCGGCAGCCATTTGTGTGAAATATAGCACAAACATCAAACATGCGATGCGGAAAATCGCACAAAATTCCCCCGGTCCATTGAGGGATGCCAAATATTATCTATAGAATTCAAATATATGGTTCATTTCTTTTCCGGCTTTGACCGGTCCTGTGGCCCTTCTTAGGCTTTCGCAAAATCCGGAGGAGCGGCCGGACGTGCGCTAGAGGCGCGAGGGACAAGGGAGAGGCTGTGGCTGCCACAATCAATTTGACGCCGCGCGACGTGATCCGGCGCCGCCCCTGGTGGGCACACCTCTATGTGCAGGTCCTGACTGCGATTTTAGCGGGTGTGCTGCTCGGCCATTTCTTCCCCGAGACCGGTGTCGCCCTGAAGCCGCTCGGCGACGGCTTTATCAAGCTGGTCAAGACGATCATCGCGCCCGTGATCTTTCTGACGGTGGCGACCGGCATCGCCTCGGTGGGCGAGGCCAGGACGCTAGGCCGGCTGACAATCAAGACATTCGCCTATTTCCTCTTCTTCTCGACGCTTGCGCTGGTCGTCGGGATGGTGGTCGCAAATGTGGTGCAGCCCGGGGCCGGGATGAACATAAACCCGGCGACCCTCGATGCCGGAGCAATCGCCGAATATCAGCAAAAGGCGCATGAGGCGACGCTGACAGGATTCCTCCTCGCGATCATTCCGGAAACATTTGTATCGTCGCTGACCTCGGGTTCGATCCTTCAGGCGCTGTTCGTCGCGATCCTCTTCGGCCTCGCGCTCTCACGCACCGGCGCGGCGGGAAAGCAGGTGCTGGGGATTCTCGACAAGGTCTCGGTCGTCTTTTTCCACATCGTCGCGATACTGATGCGGTTCGCGCCGATCGGCGCGTTCGGCGCCATGGCCTTCACGATCGGCAAATATGGCGTCGGCTCGCTTGCGAACCTTGGCGCACTGATCGCGACCTTTTATCTGACTTCGATTTTCTTCGTCGTCGTCGTGCTCGGCGCGATGGCACGGCTCTGCGGCTTCTCGATCATTCGCCTGATCGCCTACCTCAAAGCCGAACTGCTACTCGTGCTGGGAACCTCCTCGTCAGAAGCGGCGCTGCCGAGCCTGATCGAAAAGCTCGAACGCGCGGGCTGTGCCAAGCCGGTCGTCGGCATGGTCGTGCCAACCGGCTACAGCTTCAACCTCGACGGCACCAACATCTATATGACGCTCGCCGCGCTCTTCGTTGCGCAGGCGACGGGCATCCATCTCAGCCTTGGTGAACAGGTTGCGCTGCTGCTCGTTGCGATGGTGAGTTCAAAGGGCGCTGCCGGTGTCACCGGCGCGGGCTTCATCACGCTCGCGGCGACGCTGTCGGTGGTTCCCTCGGTCCCCGTGGCGGGGCTGGCGCTGATCCTCGGCATCGACCGGTTCATGAGCGAATGCCGCGCGCTCACCAATTTCATCGGCAACGCCCTCGCGGCGATCGTCGTCGCGATGTGGGAAAACGCGCTCGACCGCGACGCACTCGACCGCGCGCTCCGCGGCGAACCCGCGCCCGGGCTCGCGGCACGTCCAATCGAAACAGACATGGATTGAGACCCGCGAAGTCATCCAACAACAGAATATGGGGAGAGAGACAATGATTTCGACCAAGGGTCGCTGGGCCCGCCACAGCAGCTATTCGGCGCTGATTCTTTGCGCCGCGTTCCAGCAGCCGCTCGCGGCCCAGGAAGCACCGGCGGACGCCCAGAGTGCGGATGCGATCGCTGATGCCGGCGAGATCATCGTCACCGGCAGCCGCATCGCGCGCGAGACATATGATACCGCCGCACCTACCGTCGCGGTGACGAGTGACGATCTGCTCGAATCAGGGGACAGCGAACTCAGCGAGACGCTGGCCGACCTGCCACAGCTTAGCTCGACCACCAATGATGCGACCGTCACCGGCAACACGCAGAATTCGGGACTTTCGTCGATACAGCTGCGCGGTCTGGGCGACAACCGGACGCTCGTGCTCGTCGACGGCCGGCGCACCGTGTCGAACTCGGGCATCACCAATCTGGTCAGCCTTTCGACGATCCCCAGCGATTTCATCGACCGGGTCGAGATCATCACTGGCGGCACCTCGTCCATCTACGGGTCGGACGCCGTCGCGGGCGTCGTCAATATTATCACCAAGAAGAACGAGCGGGGGCTGATGTTGCGCGCCCGTACAGGACTGACCAGCCGGGGCGACGGGCAGGAATTGACGCTGGGCGCGACCTGGGGCGCGCGCTTCGCCGACCGCCGGGGCTATTTCCTGATCAGCGGCACTTACGATCGGGACTGGGGCATTCGCGCGACTGACCGCGAATGGGCGGTGCGGCCGATCGGCTACAGCTATGATTTTGAAACCGGCCAGAACATGTTCGATACCTATTATGTGAACAATAGCGGCGGACTCACCAGCGGCCAGCAGCCTGCGTCGACCTTCCCCCCAAATATATACAGCGACCTCAGCAGCTTCATTCCGGGCGGCGTCTTTTCGGGCGCCAACTCGTCGCGCGATCGCTTCTACCGGAACGGTCAGATGGTACCGTTGGGGCCGGACGTGCAGACGGGTGAACCGATTGAAATCGGCACGACCGACAATGGCAATACCGGCTATTTCCTGCCGAACCGCGATGGCTACAACCAGCGCACGGGCCGGTCGCTGATCCTGGCGCGCAAGCGTTATCTTGCGGCGGCGAAGCTCGATTACGAGTTTTCCGACGCGCTCGAGGGCTTTGCGCAGGTGCAATATTCACGTATCGATTCGGGCGAGACGCGCGAGGCGGTGGGAATCGGCTGGGATTCGACCTTTCCGCTGACTAATCCCGTCACCGGGATCACCCAGGAATATGAATATGGGAAGATCCCGTGCCTTCGGAACGGGCCGTGTAATCCGTTTGTCCCGCCGGAACTGGGCGGGCGCGAGACACCGTCGACCGGTGTGGGTATCGCGTGGGACCGCCGGTTCGACGAAGTCGGGGGCCAGATCACCGAGAACAAGCGTCAGACGCTACGCAGCTGGATCGGATTGCGCGGCAAACTGTCTGAAAGCTGGCGGTGGGAGGCGAGTTTCGGCTATGGGCAGTACAAGCAGGACCAGTGGCGCCGAAACGAAATCAACGCCCGGCACCTGATCGAGGGTCTCAACGCCGAAGAGGGACCTGACGGCAATCCGCGCTGCGTCAACGCCGATGCGCGTGCCGATGGCTGCGTTCCGATCAATCTGTTCGGCGAAGGCGCGATCACACCCGAAGCCGCGGCGTGGATCCGTGCCGACCTGCACCAGAATCTGACAATCCGCCAGTATACAGGACAGGCCTTTGTCACCGGCGACCTCTTCACCCTGCCGGCGGGGCCGGTCGGGGCCGCTTTCGGCATCGACTGGCGCCGGGACAGCCAATCGCTGCGCGGCGACGTCCTGTCGCAGGCGGGCGGGACAACGGGCAATGCTGTGCCCAATTTTGCTGGGTCGATCAGCGCGATCGAGGGCTATGGCGAGATCAGCGTTCCGCTCCTGAGAGAGGTGCCGGGCGCACATCTGCTGAGCCTCGATGCCTCCGCGCGCGTCGCACATTACGACATCGACCGCGTTGGAACGGTGTTCAGCTGGCGCGCCGGCGCGCAATATGCCCCGATCGAGGCCATCCGGTTCCGCGCCCAGTTCGCGCGGGCGCAGAGGGCGCCCGATATCGCCGAACTATTTTCCCCGCCGCGCGGCAATTTTGAAGCCGCCACCGACATCTGCGACGGTGTGCGACCGACGACCACGGGCCGTATCGCAGCGAATTGCCGACTCGATCCGGGGATACAGGCACTCTACATGCAGCAGGCGCTCGAAGGCGTGACGCAGCGCTACGAGCAGGTCGGCGGCAATCTGTTCAGCCCCAATGCGGGCAACTCTGATCTCAAGGAGGAAACGGCCGACACGCTCACGCTCGGGGCCGTTTTCGCGCCGCGCTTCCTGCCCGGACTGAGCCTCGCCGTCGACTATTACAATATCAAGATACGCGATGCGATCGACGCCTATTCCAACCTCGACATCCAGCTCCAATGCTATGACACCGACGTTGCGCAGGCGGACAATCCCTTTTGCGCCGACATCACGCGTAACGCGAACAATGGCCAGATTGTCGAGCTGATTCAGCGGCAGGTCAATCTAGCGCGCTTCGATACCTCGGGAATCGATGTCGCGCTCAACTACCGATTCCGCCTCGATGACGCGCTCGGAATCCCGGGACGCTTCGACCTGCGCTACGACGGCACGCATATATTGAATCAAAAGGTGAGCTTCGCCGGGATCGACGGCACCGTCACCAACGACCTTGCGGGCGACCTTGCCAACGGGAGTTTCAAATATCGCGCACGAGGCTCGCTAAGCTGGAGGCTCGACAATTTCCGCATCCGCTGGACGACGACCTATTATGGCAAGATCAACGACAGCAATCAGTTGCTCGACCGCTATCGCGCTCTGCTTGAAGCCAACCCCGGCGCAGAGGTTCCGACCTATTTGTTCATCGGCGATGTATGGGAGCATGACCTGTTCCTCTCGTTCGACGTAGACAGTGGCGGCCAGAAGTTCCGCCTTTATGGCGGGGTGAACAATCTTTTCGATTCGACCAGCCCTTTCCTTCCCACCGGTACCGAAAGCGGACGGCTGACCAACCAGAACGGCGTATATGATATCGCCGGTCGCCGCTTCTACGTCGGGGCAACGGTGAAATTCTGATGCAGGGCATCTTCGCTTTTCAGCTTCGCGGGCTGCATCCACTGGACCCGCGAAGGCCATCGCGGCGGCGGCGCTGCTGGCACTGGCAGGGTGCGCGCCCGGTCGGCGCCCGGCAGCGCCGCCCCGCATGGCGAGCATGGAACGGTCGCGTTGTCGACGGCGCCTGCATCGCCAGGGGTGGGTGGGGGACGAAGTTTCCACAAACCGCGCCCAACCATAGCGCGGTTCGGCCATCACGGAGCAGGGTATGAAGTATCGATGGGATATCGGCCTCCTGATCGTCTCGGCCATGTTCGCCATGACGCCGGCGGCGAGGGCCCAGCAGGCGACACCGGCCCCCGTTACGCAAAAGGCCGTGGCTGCGCGCACGATCCTGTTTATCGGCAACAGCTTCACCCAGGGCGCGCACTCGGCGACTCGCAACTGGCGCGCCGGCACGGTCACCGACCTCAATGACGCCGGCTATGGCGGGGTGCCTGCGCTCTTCAAGCTGTTCTGCGACCAGGTGGGGCTCGACTATGCCGTCAGCCTCGAGACGCAGGGCGGCAAGACGCTGGGCTTTCATTATGACGAGCGGCGGGTCCTGTTCGACCGCTCCTGGGACGTGGTCGTCCTGCAAGAACTCAGCGTCCTCAACCGCGACAAGCCCGGCGACACCGCCCATTATCTGCGCGATGTGGCGCGGCTGACCTCGCTCTTCCGCGCGCGCAATCCGGCGGTCGATATCCGGCTGGTGGCGGCCTGGACGCGCGCCGACCAAATCTACCGTCCCCAAGGGCATTGGTATGGCCGGCCGGTCGCAGCGATGGCCGAAGACCTGCGCGCCGCTGCTGACGGCGCCCGCTCCGCGACGCCTGGCGTGAGGGGGGTGCTTCCCGTGGGACAGGCCTGGAACCGGGCGATGGCGCAAGGCGTCGCTGATCCCAACCCCTATGACGGCATCGCCTATGGCCAGCTCGATCTATGGGCCTATGACCATTATCACGCGAGCGTCGCGGGCTATTATCTCTCCGCCCTGGTGACCTTCGGCGCGGTGACGGGCATCGATCCGACAAGGCTCGGTGCGAAAGAAAAGGCCGCCGACGAGCTTGGCCTTTCCAAGGCGCAGGCCGCGGCCCTTCAACGCGTGGCGCGGGACACGCTGGCGGCCGAAGGGGCGCGGCTCACCGAGGAGTGATCGCACTTGGGCTTCGCGGCGCGCCGTGCTAGGCGGCGCGCCCATGCTGACGATCAATGGCCTGACCGTGCGCCTTGGTGGGCGCACCATCCTCGACCGCGCGAGCGCGAGCCTGCCGGCGAAGAGCCGGACGGGACTGATCGGCCGTAACGGCGCGGGCAAGTCGACGCTGATGAAGGCGATGATCGGCAGCCTCGAACCGGACGAGGGCGGCATCGAGATGCCGCGCAAGACGCGTATCGGCTATATTGCGCAGGAAGCGCCAAGCGGAACCGCGACGCCGTTCGAGACGGTCCTTGCAGCCGATACCGAACGCGCCGAGCTGCTTGCGCAGTCCGAAACGGTCAGAGATCCCGACCGGCTGGGCGACATTCACGAGCGGTTGATCGCGATCGATGCCTATGCCGCGCCGGCGCGGGCGGCGCGCATCCTGATCGGCCTTGGGTTCGACGAAGAGATGCAGAGCCGGCCGCTCGACAGCTTTTCCGGTGGGTGGAAGATGCGCGTTGCTCTCGCGGCTCTCCTCTTCTCGAGCCCCGATCTGCTCCTGCTCGACGAGCCATCGAACCATCTCGACCTTGAAGCCACGATGTGGCTCGAAAGCTTCCTGCGCAGTTATCCGGGGCAGCTCGTCGTGATCAGCCACGAGCGCGACCTGCTCAACAATGTCGTCGATCATATCCTGCATCTGGAGGGCGGCAAGGTGACGCTCTATCCGGGCGGATACGATGCGTTCGAGCGCCAGCGCGCCGAACGCGCGGCACAGCTCGCCGCTGCCAAGGCGGCGCAGGACGCGCAGCGCGCCAAGCTGCAGGACTATATCGCACGCAACAGTGCTCGTGCCTCGACCGCGAAGCAGGCGCAATCGCGCGCCAAACAGCTCGCGCGCATGCAGCCGGTTGCCGCGATCGCCGAAGACCCCAGCCTGGTTTTCGATTTTCCAAGCCCCGCCGACGAGCTGAGGCCGCCTCTGATCACGCTCGATCTTGCCAGCGTCGGCTATAGGCCCGGGGAACCCGTGCTCAGCCGCCTCAACCTGCGCATCGACCCCGACGACCGCATCGCGCTCTTGGGACGCAACGGCAATGGCAAGACGACGCTCGCGCGGCTGCTCGCGGCGCAGCTGCAACCAGAGGACGGTGCCATGGCCGCGTCCGCCAAGATGCGCGTCGGCTATTTCACGCAGTATCAGGTCGAGGAGCTCGACGGCCGCGATACGCCGCTTGGTCACATGACCCGGGTGATGGCCGGGAAAACGCCGGGCGCCGTGCGCGCGCAGCTGGGACGCTTCGGATTTTCGGGGGCCAAGGCGACGACCGAGGTCGGCAAGCTGTCAGGCGGGGAGCGCGCGCGGCTTGCGCTCGCGCTGATCACGCGCGATGCACCGCACCTCCTCATCCTCGACGAGCCGACCAACCACCTCGATGTCGACGCGCGCGAGGCGCTGGTCCAGGCACTCAACGGCTTCGATGGCGCGGTTCTCATTGTCAGCCACGACCGTCACATGCTCGAACTCGCCGCCGACCGACTGGTGCTCGTCGACGGCGGGACCGCGCGCGACTTTGATGGCAACATGGACGATTATGTTGACTTCATCCTCGGCAGGACCGCGAACGAGGATGTGAAGACCGCGCCCGCGAAGCCCAAGGACGCCAAGCTCGCGCGGCAGGAGGCGGCGAAGGCGCGCGAGGCCCAGGCGGCCCTGCGCAAGTCGGCGAAAGAACTTGAGGCGCAGGCTCAGAAACTTTCGGCGCGGATTTCGGCTATCGACCGCGCGATGTTCGATCCCGCGAGCGCTGAGCCTGCGCTCGCAAAGCTCACGATGGGCGACCTCGCGCAGCGGCGCGGCAAGCTCGCAGCGGAGCTGGAGAGCGTCGAGGCGGCGTGGATGGATGCTTTGGAAGCGCTGGAAGCAGCCGCCTGACCCTGCTTTTCGACCCTTCCAGTCCCCCCAAGTGACGCAGGATGCAGTTATTCTAATCACGTCGCCCCGCCTGTCCCGGCATTGACTCGCTGGCCCTCAACCCTCATAATAGTTTCAATTGAAACCATATGAGGGATTGACCATGGCCGACCTGTTCGAAAATCCGTTGGGGCTCGACGGCTTCGAGTTCGTCGAATTCTCGGCGCCCGAAAAGGGGATTCTCGAGCCGGTATTCGAGCGCATGGGCTTCACCTGCATCGCGCGCCATCGCTCGAAGGATGTGCAGCTTTGGCGCCAGGGCGACATCAACCTGATCGCCAACTACGAGCCGAAGTCGCCCGCGGCCTATTTTGCAGCCGAGCATGGCCCGTCGGCATGCGGCATGGGCTGGCGCTGCCGCGACGCCGCAAAGGCCTATGCCGAGGCGATCGACCGCGGCGCTGAGCCGGTCGAGGTGCGCACCGGTCCGATGGAACTGCGTCTGCCCGCGATCCGTGGCATCGGCGGCTCGATCATCTATCTGATCGATCGCTATGGCGACGACCTCAGCATTTACGATATCGACTTCGTCTATGAAGACGGCGTCGATCGCCATCCCGTCGGCGCGGGGCTGAAGGTGATCGATCATCTGACGCATAATGTGTACGGCGGACGCATGGCGCATTGGGCCGCCTTTTACGAACGCATCGCGGGTTTCCGCGAGATTCGCTATTTTGACATCAAGGGCGAATATACCGGCCTGACGTCGAAGGCGATGACGGCGCCCGACGGCAAGATTCGTATTCCATTGAACGAGGAAGGCGCGGGCGGAGGCGGCCAGATCGAAGAATATCTGCGCGCCTATAATGGCGAGGGTATCCAGCATATCGCCTTTGCGTGCGACGACCTCTACGCCTCGTGGGACAAGCTGAAGGCGCTCGGCAATCCCTTCGCGCCGTCACCGCCTGAAACCTATTACGAGATGCTCGACGAGCGGCTGCCGGGACATGGGGAGCCGGTCGAGGAGCTGAAGGCGCGCGGCATTCTGCTTGACGGCTCGACGACTGAAGGTGACCCCCGGCTGCTGCTCCAGATTTTCGGCCAGACGGTGATCGGTCCCGTTTTCTTCGAGTTTATCCAGCGCAAGAAGGATGAAGGCTTTGGCGAGGGTAATTTCACCGCGCTGTTCAAGTCGATGGAACTGGACCAGATCCGCCGCGGTGCGCTTGAGGTCAAAGAGGACGCCTGATCCATCTGCTTACCCTCAGCCAGTGGCGGGGGTGGGCGAATGGCGATGCTTCAACAAGCTTTTCATGAGCGGAAGGTGTAGAATGACGAGCCCCAAGAAAAGTCCCGTCAGACTGGGCGGCGTTCACCACGCCGCCTACCGCTGCAAGGACGCCAAGGAAACCGTGGAATGGTATGAGCGCATGCTCGGCATGACCTATACGACCGCCTTTGCGGAGGATCATGTGCCGTCGACCGGCGAATATGACCCCTATATGCATGTCTTTCTCGACGCGGGCGGCGGCAACATCCTGGCCTTTTTCGAACTGCCGAACCAGCCTGGCATGGGCCGCGACGAAAATACTCCAGCCTGGGTCCAGCACCTCGCCTTCAAGGTCCGCAGCTATGACGAGCTGGTCGCGGCAAAAGCGCATCTTGAGGCAAACGGGATCGAAGTACTCGGGCCTACGCATCACGGCATTTTCAAGTCGATCTATTTCTTCGACCCCAACGGGCACCGGATCGAGCTCGCGTGCGACATCGGCACCGAGGAACAATATGCCGAGCTGCGCCGCGTCGCGCCGCTGATGCTTGAGGAATGGAGCCGGACGAAGAAGGCGCCGCGGCACGCCGACTGGCTGCACCAAGAGGCGAACGAGTAGGTTCGACGGGTTTAGCTGCGATCGAGCCCAATGCTTTCGAGCGTTGCACCGCTGCACTTGTCGGCGGTCTTGTCTCCGCCGCCGGACAGCGCGCCGACTATCAGAAATCCGGCGACCACCGCGACCAGAAATCCGCCCGCGACCCAGGCGAGATATTTGTCGATGAACGCCTTGATCGGCGCCCCGAACAACCGGAACAAGATGCCCACGAGCATGAAAGAGAAGGCGCGGCTGGCGAGGCTTGCCCACAGAAAGGTCCAGAAATTCATGTGGATGAAGCCGGCGGTGATCGTCAGCAGTTTGAAGGGGATGGGCGTCGCGCCCTTCACAAGGATGATTTCGGCGCCATAGTCGCGAAGGTAGCAGGCCGCGGGAGGAAAGGCCTCGGTGAGGCCCAGCACACCGAGCAGCCAGAGCCCGACGCTCTCGTAGAGGAAGAAGCCAATTGCGTAACCAAGCACGCCGCCGGCGACCGAGGCGAGCGTGCAGATGAGCGCGTAGCGCACGGCCTTTTGCGGATTGGCGAGGCACATCAGCCCCAGCATCGGGTGCGGGGGGATGGGAAAGAAGCTCGCTTCGACGAAGGAGACAAGGGCAAGCCAGAACTCGGCGTGGGGGTGAGCCGACTTCTCCATGGTCCAGTTGTAGAGGTTCTGGATCATGGACTTGTTGCGCGGGGTGGCGGTCATGCTGCTCCTTGTCGCCGGGTCAGGATGACCCCCGTCCCCTATGCCGCTCGCGTCTGGCGAAATAAAGCCCCGGCATGTCCCCCCGCGATGGGGCGAGGCAGCGCGCGCTTTGCGCATCGCGCCTGGAGAGCCTGCACGTTGCCCCGCTCCCCGTGGCAAGGATCATTTAGCAGGATCAATGGCGAAAATGCCGCATCCCGGTGAACACCATCGCCAATCCCGCCTCGTTCGCTGCTGCGATCACTTCGTCGTCGCGGATCGAGCCCCCCGGCTGGATGACGCAGGTCGCGCCCGCCTCGACGGCTGCGAGCAGGCCGTCGGCGAAGGGAAAGAAGGCATCGCTCGCCACCGCGCTGCCGACGGTCCGCGGCCGTGCCCAGCCGTGACTTTCAGCAGCTTCGCGAGCCTTTGCCGCCGCGATCCGCGCGCTGTCCCGGCGGTTCATCTGCCCCGCGCCGATGCCCGCGGTCGAACCGCCCTTTGCATAGACGATCGCGTTCGATTTAACATGCTTGGCGACGGTCCATGCGAACAGCGCATCCCTCAGTTCCTCGTCGGACGGGGCGCGGTCGGTAACGACCTTCAGAGCGTCGGGATCGATGCGGCCATTGTCGCGGCTCTGTACCAGCCAGCCGCCAGTGATTCCCTTGAGGACCAGCCCGTCGCGCGCGGGATCGGGCAGTTCGCCGGTTAGCAGAAGGCGAAGATTCTTCTTCTTGGCGAACACCGCGCGCGCGTCGGCGTCGGCGTCGGGGGCGCACACGACTTCGGTGAAAATCCCGCTGATCAGTTCCGCGGTCTCTCCGTCGAGCGGGCGGTTCACGGCAATGATCCCGCCGAAAGCCGACACATCATCGCACTTCAGTGCCGCGTCATAGGCCTCGGCGATCGTCGCTGCACTCGCGACGCCGCAGGGGTTGGCGTGCTTGACGATGACGCAGGTGGGATCGGCGTCGCGGAATTCGGAAACAAGCTCGAGTGCGGCATCGGCATCGTTGATATTGTTATAGCTCAGCTCCTTGCCTTGCACCTGTTCGGCGCCGGCAATGCCGCGCGGCCCGGGAACGGAGGGAATATAGAGCGCCGCCTTCTGATGCGGATTCTCGCCGTAGCGCAACGCGTTGGCGAGCTTTGCGGTGAGCGGAAGCGTGTCGGGGAAGGTCTTCTCCTGATCGGCGATCGCGAACCAGCGGGCAATCGTGCCGTCATAATTTGCCGTGTGGGCGAAGGCCGTCGCCGCGAGCCGCCTGCGCAGCGCAAGACTGGTCGCGCCTCCGTTGGCATCCATTTCCGCAATAACCGCTGCATAATCCTCAGGCTCGGTCACAATGCCGACGAAAGCGTGATTTTTCGCCGCCGAACGGACCATCGCCGGACCTCCGATATCGATATTCTCGATAATCATATCCCGGTCAGCACCGCTCAGCATTGTTTTCAGGAAGGGGTAGAGGTTGACCACGACAAGGTCGATCGCGCCGATACCGTGCTGCTCCATCGCCGCGACATGCGCCGCGTCGTCTCGCACGGCAAGGATGCCGCCGTGGACCGTCGGGTGCAGCGTCTTGACGCGGCCGTCCATCATCTCGGGAAAACCAGTAAGGTCAGCGACGTCGAGCACGCTGTGCCCCGCTTCGCGCAAGGCCTTCGCAGTCCCGCCGGTGGACACAAGTTCGACCCCATGGCGAACAAGCGCGGCGGCAAGCTCGGCGAGCCCGGCTTTGTCGCTGACGGAGAGGAGCGCACGGCGGACGGGAACGAGATCGGTCATGGGAGAAGGCCTCGGTTGGCGGTGGAAGGGGTCGCCGCCGCCCTAGGCTGCCGATCGCCCTTCGGCAAGGTTTTGGAGCGGTCCGGGCAGCGGTTCGCGCGGAACCGTCAGCCAATATGCTTGAAGATCCAGCCGATGCTCGCGCCGCCCGCCGGGGCAATACTGGTGACGACAAGCTGCTCGGTCGGGTGTGGGCGGCCTTCGCCGTCCACCCACAGACTCTCTTCGACTGCGAGGCTGCCCTCAGAGGTGCGAAACTGCCACAGCGGTCCCGCGGCAATGCGCAGCAGCGCCCCCAAGCCGTCGGCCGTCAGGCTTGCGGAGATATTGGGGCCGAGGTGGAAGCGCAGCGCAAAACTCTTCTCGCCCTTGCGGCGCGTGCGCGGGGCGGGAAGCAGCATGTCCTCGCCGCGCAGTTCGCGGCCGTTCGGCGAAAGGATGAGGAGGCGCCGGTGGATCAGCCCGTGGCGGCGCGCATAGCCGTCGTGGCTCATCTCGAGCCGGCTCCCCTGCGTGGTCTCGCGCCGGTCGAGCTCGACCTCGGTCACACCCTTGCCGAGCGACCCGTTGGCGAGGATTGCAGTCGAATTGCTGTCGGCGACGACCAGTGTCGAATGCGCAGCGGTGGTGCGCAGTCCGCGCGCGAGGTCGGCGGGGATCGTCGCGCCGGTCAGCGCGGCGCCGCCGCAATTGACGACGATGCGTTCATCGCCGTCGGACATCTCGAAGGCGAGGGTTGAGGCGCAGCCTGCTTCGGTCACGCGGGCGATGGGCGGTGGGGCGGCGTCGGCGAGGACAACGACCTTGTTTCCGACGAGTCGCTGATAGCCCCAGTCGCGCGCCTGTTTGAGGGGGCGTGTGCGTACCCCGCTTGCTGCGACGATCGCCTGGATACGCTCGGGCGGCGTCGCGCCGCTGCCCTGCCAGCTTCCCATGCTGCCATCGCTGTGGGTGAGGCCGAGCAGCGCCGGAACCGCGCGCGCGAGGACCTCCTGCACGAACGGTGGTACCTCCATCCGGCGCATGTCGTAGGTTCGCGCGAGCATCGACAGCACCATGATCGCGTCCTGCTGCGCCTGCGGCGAACGCGAGATGGTGCCTCCATCGGCGTAGAAGCTGGTTTCAAGCACCTTGCGCAGACCTGCCTCGCCGAACACCTGCCGCGGCTCGCCGCCAGGCATGAGAAGCGAGGCGGCGACGATGCCGACCCAGGCTACGAGCTGGCCAACCCCGGGGCGCGTCTTGTCTGCGATCCGGTCGAGGTGACGCGCGGAGCGTGCGAGATGGTTGAGCACCGCGGAACGGTAGATGAGGTCGCTCGAGGAGAGGATCAGCGGCGCGTGGCTCGCCCAGAAGAGGATGCGCCAGCCACTGTTCTCAGCGCTCCACGCGGGCTCGCTGACCGTCTCGCCGTGCGCTGCGAGCCACTGACGAACGAGCTGCTCGGCGATCGGCGCGGTTTCGGCGCGGGTGCCCGCGGCAGCGAGGTCGCGCAGCCACGCAAAGCTGTGCAGATAATCGGCAAAGGCCGGCGCGACCGTGAGTGCTGTGAAGTCGAGTTCTCCGATCGGCTGCTTGAGGCCGCGGTGAAGGAAATGGCCGGCACGGATCGCGGTCCCGGCGCGTGCGTCGCCTGGAACGGGGTCCTCAGGCACGCCGAGCAGCTTCAGCGGAAAGCGACCTTTGAGGCGGAGGGCGTGGAGCGGCGTGCGCCAGGTCAGCCGGGTGATGTGGTTGGCGATCCGGTCCCCCAAGGACAGACCCTTATCCGCCGGCAGGCGGATCAGGCGCTTGCCCGGCTCGATCGTGTCGTCGAGCGTCTCGGGGCTGTCGTCGGGTGCGTCGGTCGCGCCGTTCACCGCTGTCCTCTCCCGTCAGGCACCACGCAGCCGCCGGATATTGTCGGCATAGACAGCGGGACCGCCCTTGAAGGTCGCCGTGCCCGCGACGAGGACGTCAGCGCCGGCCGCGATGGTCTGCGGCGCGGTGGCGGCGTCAATGCCGCCGTCGACTTCGAGCCTTATGTCGCGCCCCGACTTGTCGATCATCTTGCGAACGGCCTCGATCTTGCGCAGCTGGCTTGCGATGAAGCTCTGGCCTCCGAAGCCGGGGTTGACGCTCATCACCAGGACGAGGTCGATATCGTCGATCAGATAATCGAGCATCTTCGCGGGCGTTCCGGGATTGAGCGACACGCCAGCCTGCTTGCCGAGCGACTTGATGTGCTGGACAGTGCGATGGATATGCGGCCCGGCTTCGGGGTGGACGGTGATGATATCGGCACCCGCGGCGGCAAAGGCGTCGAGGAAATGATCGACCGGCGAGATCATCAGATGGACGTCGAATGGCAAGGCAGAGTGGGGGCGCAGTGCCTTTACGACCATCGGGCCGATCGTCAGATTGGGGACATAATGGCCGTCCATGACGTCGATATGGACCCAGTCGGCGCCGGCTTCCTCGATCGCGCGTACCTCATCGCCAAGCCGCGCAAAATCGGCGCTGAGGATCGAGGGGGCGATGCGGATGGGGGCGGGATCGGGGGCGGTCATGGAGACCGGCCTTAACCATCAAGCGAAGGGTGGGCAAGGTGTCGTCCGCGCGGGTGCGCCGGCTATCCCGAATATTCGGTCGGCTGACGGCGCGCGGCTATTTGCCGCGACCCTTTCGCGGCCGCTTGTCCGCCGCACGCTCGCCCCAGCGCCACCGCCAACCGCCCTTGGTCCGGGCATGGTAGAGCGGCAACGGCGCGAACGCCGCGATGAAGAGAAGGATCGTCATTATGACGGTTTCCTTCTTGAGCAGCATCGCAAGGCCTGCGATCAGCGCGACATGCATGGCAAGCATCACCCAGCCCTGCCACGCGATCGGCAGGCCGGCGCCATAGCCGTGGGTCTTGGGGCGGAACCAGGGGCGATCGTCGAGGAAGAGGTGGAGCATCAGTCAATCTCCTTGGGTGGGCGTCCGCGTCTGGGTGGCTGGGGTGGCTTCACGGTGACACCGCGCCGTGCCAGTGCCTCGCGCAGCAGCACTTCGATCTCGGCGTTGGCGCTGCGCAGATCGGCGGCCGCCGTGCGCTCGATCGCCGCGTAGAGCGCGGGATCGAGGCGGAGGGCAAAAGCTTTCTTGGACGCGGGCATGATTCAGCCTTGCGGGCGCTCAATAGAGCGAGCCTGTGTTGACCACCGGCTGGGTGTCGCGCTCGCCGCACAGCACGACCATCAGGTTCGACACCATCGCCGCCTTGCGCTCGTCGTCGAGATGCACGACATCCTTTTCGGAGAGGTGCTGAAGGGCCATTTCGACCATCGTCACCGCGCCCTCGACAAGCTTCTTGCGCGCCGCGATCACGGCTTCGGCCTGCTGGCGACGGAGCATCGCGCCGGCGATCTCCTGGGCGTAGGCGAGGTGGGTGAGGCCGCATTCGTCGACCGTAATCCCTGCGACCGCGAGCCGCTCGATCAGCGCCTTGCGCAGTTCCTCGCCGACCTCGTCATGGTTGCCGCGCAGCGTGATTTCCTGATGCTCGATATCGTCATAGGGATAGCGTGAGCCGATCGACCGCACCGCCGCCTCGATCTGCGCGAGCACGAACTCCTTGTAATCGTCGACGTCGAACAGCGCCTGGGCAGTGTCGGTGACGCGCCACACGACCTGTGCAGCCATCTCGATGGGGTTGCCGCGCAGATCATTGACCTTGATCTTGTCCGAGATGATGTTGTTCGCGCGCACCGCGATCTTCTTGCGGCTGAGCCACGGCAGCACCCAGCGCAGCCCGGTTTCCCGGTCGGTACCCTTGTAGCTCCCGAAAAGCTGGATCGCTGCTGCCTCATTCGGGTTGATAAGGTAGAAGCCGCAAAGGATGAGCGAGCCAATGACGGCGGAGAGAACGACAACCGCCCATTTCCACCCGACCTGAACTTCGGCCGTCCCATTGCTGATCCCGGCCCACAGCGCGAGCGCCAGCAGCAGGAGCCAGATGAAGAGCATGAGATAGCCGCTCGCGGTTGCCGCGCGCACTTCGCGCGTCGGGTTCAGCGCGGCTGTTGCAATCGAATCATTCATGACGCCCTCCGATATAAATATGATATCATCTTTATATCGAAATTGCCGGCGGTCAAGCAGAATTGCGCGGGGAAATTGCGAAGCTTAGTCCCGACTCGATCAGCGGGGACCATTCTCCCTCGATCGGCTGAAATTCGCGGCGGCGAGCCGCGGTTCCGGACGAGATCGGTCCATCGCGCCCGGTCGCGAGGGAAAAGCGGATGTTTCTCGTGCGCGCCGCCTTTGCCGAGGCCATAGCCGCCGGCGCCGCGTCGCAGCCGCCGTGGTCGCGGCGCCAGCGCCGCGTCGCAGCCGCCGTGGTCGCGGCGCCAGGATCAGGATGATGGGCCCGGCACGTTCTTCAGTCCCCGGTGGGAAAGCCGCGGCGGATCAGGAGTGCCTTTACGTCAGGGTCGCGGCCACGGAAGGCGCGATAAGCTTCCGCGCGGTCGGTTTCATTGCCTGTCATCAAGAGGATGGTACGGAAGCGGTCTGCGACCTTGCGGTCCCAGGGCCCGCCCGCCTCGGTGAACGCGGCCCAGGTGTCGGCGTCCATCGTTTCCGACCAGAGGTAGCTGTAATAGCCCGCCGAATAGGCGTCGCTCGAAAAGAGATGGCCGAACTGCGGCAAGCGGTGCCGCATGACGATTTCTTTCGGCATGCCGATTTCGGCGAGTGTATCGCGTTCGAAGGCATCGATGTCGGTAACCGGCGTCGTGCGGTCGTGCAGCTTCATGTCGACGATCGCGCTTGCGAGATATTCGACGGTGTCGAATCCCTGATTGAATTTCTCGCTCGCGAGGATCTTGTCGACCAGCGCCTGCGGCATCGGTTCGCCAGTCTGATAGTGGGTCGCGAATTTCGACAGTACTTCGGGTGTCAGCAGCCAGTTTTCGTTAACCTGGCTTGGATATTCGACAAAATCGCGCGGTACACCGGCGAGCCACGGATAGGTCACCTGCTGGAGCAGATAATGGATGCCGTGGCCGAACTCGTGAAACAGGGTTGCGGCATCGTCGAGGCTGACAAGTGTCGGCACGCCCTTTGCGCCCTCGGTGAAATTATTGTTGTTCGAGGCAAGAACATTGCGTTCGCCGCCGAGCGTCTGCTGGCTGCGATAGGTGGTCATCCACGCGCCCGAGCGTTTTCCATCGCGCGCGAAATTGTCGAGATAGAGAAGGCCCACATTCTCGCCCGTCTTGAGGTTGAGAACCTCGAACGTCCGCACCTTGGGGTCGAAGACGGGAACAGTGCCGGTATTTTCCTTGAAGCCGAGGTCGTAGAGCTGGCCCGCCGACCAAAACATGGCGTCGACGAGCTTGTCGAGCTGGAGGTAGGGCTTCACTTCGCTTTCATCGAGGTCGTATTTTGCCTTGCGGACCTTTTCGGCATAAAAGCGATAATCCCACGGTTCGATGGTGATCTGAGGTCCCTTGCCCGCCTTCGCCTCGGCATCGGCGATAGCCTGCATGTCGGCGACCTCCTCGTGCACGCGCGCGACCGCCGCTGGCCAGACCTTCATCATGAGGTCCATCGCGTTTGCCGGCGTCTTTGCCATCGTGTCGGCCATGCGATAGTCGGCGTGAGACTTGAAACCGAGCAATTCGGCGCGTTCCTGACGGAGCTTCAGGATCTCGGCGATCGTCGCATTCGTGTCATTCGCGTCGCCATTGTCGCCGCGGTTCACGAAGGCGCGCCAGACCTTTTCGCGAAGCGCGCGGTTGGTGGCATTCTGAAGCACCGGCTGCGCCGACGAGCGCGTATTCTTGATCGCCCACTGACCGGGCTTGCCCTGCGCCGCGGCGGCATCGGCGAGCGAGGCGACGAAAGCGGGCTCGAGCCCGGCAAGTTCGGCCTCGTCGGTGACGAAGGTGTAGAGTTTTTCATCGGCGAGGAGTTTCGACGAAAAGGCCGAGAACAGCCCTTCGAGCTTTGAATTCATCGCAACCAGCTTCGCCTTGTCGGCGGCCGAGAGGTTGGCGCCGTCGCGCACCAACTCGTCATAGCTGCGCTCAACGATGCGGATCTGCTGCGCGTTGAGGCCGCTGTCGTGGCGTTTGTCGTAGACCGCCTTGTAGCGGGCAAAGAGCCCCGGATCGAGGAAGAGCTCGGTGAAGAAGCTCGACAGCCTGGGGCTCCATTCGGCGTCGAGTTCCTCGACTCGCGGCGTCGAGACGTTCGAGGTCTGCACTCCCCAAAGTGCGTAGAGCCGATCGATCGTGTCGCCCGCGAGCATCATCGGGACGAACGTATTGTCGAAGGTCGCCTCTTCGGGATTGTCGATGACCGACTGCACTTCGGCCTTGATTTCGGCCATCGCCTTTTCGAAGGCGTCGGGGAACAGCTCGGGGTCCATCTTGTCCCATGGGGGCACGCCCTCGAACGGGCCGGTCCATTTGGCGAGCAGCGGATTTTCACCCGCGGGCTTGGTGGCGGCCGCCGCGGCGGCAGGCTCGTTGGCGGAGGCGGTCTGGATATCCATGGCGTTGTAACCCGCAAAAAGGGCGGTGGATGCAAGCAGCATCGACAGCTTGCGGCGAAAAGGCGCGGTGCGCGGCATGAAGGACTCTCCCCAGGGAAACAGGTTGCGGCCGAAACCGGATTCGCCTGTCCTAGCCGGATAAGACGGCGGCGCGCAAGCGGACGAAAATCCTCCCTGCCGCGTAGCGGTGGAGAGGGGGATATCCCAAGATGCCGACGTGCTGCGAGCGCAAGCCCGCACGAGTTGCTTGGCCCTATTGTCAGCCCCGCGGGCAGCTACCTTCCCAACGCTGCGCGAGGGAGGTCAGCCGCCAAAGGCGCATTGCGCGAGACCGGGTACCTCGACGCGGAAGGTGAAGAGACCGCCGGCGTGCGGCTGGGCTGCGCGCTCCACGTCGGTCAAATTCTTGCCCGCGGTGGTGACAAAGGCGGTCTGGAGGTCTTCGCCGCCGAAAGCAATCATCGTCGGGCGCTCTACGGGGAGATCGACCGTCTGCAGCAGTTCGCCCGCTGGCGACAGGCGCACAATGCGCCAGCCCTCCCACAGCGCTGACCAATAGCAGCCCTCGGCGTCCACGGCGGCGCCGTCGGGCCGGCCATGCCCCATTTCGAACTGATGGAAGATGCGGCCATTGCCGAGCGTGCCGGTGGCCAAGTCGACGTCATAGGCGCGCACCGCGTGCGTCGGTGTGTCGGCGTGATAGAAGATGCGCCCGTCGGGGCTGAACGCCGCACCGTTGCTCGTCGTCAGGCCGCCGAAGACTTCGGTAAGCGATCCCGCGGGGTCGAGGCGATAGAGCGCGGCCTGCGGGTTTGCCTTGTCCCGCGTCAGGCTGCCAACCCAGAGCCGTCCCATAGCGTCGACGCAGCCGTCGTTGAAACGCTGCTCGGGCATGGCAGCGAGCGCGGCGGGTCCGAAGGGGCGCGGCGCGGCGCCCCAGCTGTCAAGAAGGGCGCAGCCATCTTCAAGCGCGGCGACAAGGCCTCCGCCGACGCGCAGCGCGATGCAGCCGACCTGTTCGGCCAGCTCCATAACCTCGTCGGCGCCCGTTGCCGGGTCGGTGCGATGGATTTTCCGGCCCTCGATATCGACCCAATAGAGGCGCTGCTCCTGTGCGCTCCAACGCGGCGATTCGCCGAGCAGGGCTCCGGCGTCGAGAAGAAGGTCGACCATGGGGAGGACTGTAGCGTGCGTGGTCGCTGCTGCCCAGCGCGCGGCAGTGGCTGCAATCCTATTCGGTGAGCCGGGCAGGTCCCGGCGAGTTTCCTGCCGTAACGTCATTTCTACTTGACGTGCACGTAAACGTAAGGTCTCTTGGCCGACGAGATAATAGCGGCCGACTCCCCCCGCGTGCGTGCGGTCGCCTCAAGGAAAGGAAGACAATGTCGCTCGATAAGCTCTCGCGCACCGCCTATAATGAGGATCATGAGGCGTTCCGCGCGACGGTCCGCCAGTTCCTCGAAAAGGAAGTTGCGCCGAACGCCGCGCAATGGGCCGAGGACGGCATCGTTCCCAAGTCCCTCTGGCCGAAGGCTGGCGAGATCGGAATGCTCTGTCCCACGGTTCCCGAGGAATATGGCGGGCTGGGCCTCGACTTTGGCTACAATGCGATCGTCGACGAAGAGAGCGCCTATTATGGCCGCGCGACAACGGGCTTTTCGCTCCAGTCGGATATCGTCACCAGCTACATCGTCAAATATGGCAGCGAGGAACAGAAGAAGCACTGGCTGCCCAAGATGGTGTCGGGCGAGGTGATCACCGCGATTGCGATGACCGAGCCTGGCACCGGCAGCGACCTTCAGGGGATGCGCACGACCGCGAAGAAGGACGGCAATCATTATGTGATCAACGGGTCGAAGACCTTCATCACCAATGGCCAGAATGCGGATCTGATCCTCGTCTGCGTGAAGACCGACACCGAAATTCAGCCGGCGTGGAAGGGTGTGTCCATCGTGCTGGTTGAAGCCGACCGCGAGGGTTTTCAGCGCGGCCGCAACCTCGACAAGATCGGGCAGGACGAGGCGGATACGTCGGAGCTGTTTTTCAATGACGTTCGCGTGCCGATCACCAACTGCCTTGGTGAAGAGGGGCAGGGCTTCATCTATCTGATGAGCGAGCTGCCGCAGGAACGTTTGTCGATCGCGGTTTCGGCCCAGGCCTCGGCCCAGCGCGCATTCGACGACACGGTCGAGTATACGCGCGAGCGCAAGGCGTTCGGCAAGCCGATCCTCGATTTCCAGAACAGCCGCTTCGTCCTCGCAGATCTCAAGGCGAAGCTGCAGGTCGGCTGGGCGCATCTCGACTGGGCGCTCGCGCGCCACATGAAGAAGGAACTTACCCCCGAAGAGGGCGCCGCGGCGAAGCTGTGGCACACCGACCTTCAATGGGAAGTGATGGACAAGTGTCTCCAGCTCTTCGGCGGGTCGGGATACATGAATGAATATCCGATCGCCCGGGCCTGGCGCGCGGCGCGCGTGACGCGCATCTTTGGCGGCACCAACGAGATCATGAAGGAACTGATCGGGCGCAAGCTCTGAAGCCTCGTCCCAGCGAAAGCGGGGCCACCTTCGAACCCATCAAGCGATCCCGGCTTTCGCCGGGATCATGAACAGAAAGCGAAAGGAATTCCCAATGGCTACAGCCTATATCGTCGATGCCGTCCGCACCGCCGGCGGCCGCCGCGGCGGCCGGCTTGCCGGCGTCCACCCCGTCGATCTCGGCGCTGCGGTCTTCGATGCAATCGCCGAGCGCAATGATTTCGATACATCCAAGATCGACGACGTCATCACCGGCTGCGTCAGTCAGGGCGGCCAGCAGACGATGGACCTTGGCCGCAACGCCGTGCTCGCCTCGAAGCTGCCCGACTCGATTCCCGCGGTCACCATCGACCGCCAGTGCGGCTCCTCGCAGCAGGCGGTTCAGTTCGCCGCGCAGGGCGTGATGTCGGGTACGCAGGACATCGTCCTCGCGAGCGGTATCGAGAGCATGACGCGGGTCCCGATGGGCAGCGTCGCGACGTTGTTCATGAAGGAAGGTCTCGGAAATTATAAGTCGCCGCGGCTCGAAGAGAAATATCCCGGCATCATGTTCAGCCAGTTCATGGGCGCCGAGATGATCGTCAAGAAACATGGCTTCTCCAAGGATGACCTCGACGCCTTCGCGCTCGAAAGCCATCGCCGCGCAAAAGCGGCGACCGAGGCAGGCCTGTTCGAACGCGAGATCGTGCCGGTCGAGATCGAAACGGCCGACGGCAAGGAATGGCACAAGGTGGATGAGGGCATCCGCTTTGACGCGACGCTGGAAAGCATCGCGGGCGTAAAGCTGCTCCAGGAAGGCGGCACGATCACCGCCGCGACGTCGAGTCAGATCTGCGATGGGGCCTCAGCGGTACTCGTCTGCTCCGAACAGGCATTGAAGGATCACGGATTGACCCCGCGGGCACGCATCCACCACGTCTCGGTCACCGCTGGCGACCCCGTGATCATGCTCGAGGAGCCGCTGTTCGCGACCGAGCGGGCGCTGAAGAAGGCCGGGCTCAAGATCGAAGATATCGATGCCTATGAGGTCAACGAAGCCTTCGCTCCGGTGCCGCTCGCCTGGCTCAAATATCTGGGCGCCGACCCGGCGCGCCTCAATGTCCACGGCGGCGCGATCGCGCTCGGCCACCCGCTCGGCGCCTCGGGTGCAAAGCTGATGGCAACGCTGCTCAACGTGCTCGAAGCGCGCGGCGGCAAATATGGGCTGCAGACGATGTGCGAAGGCGGCGGCCAGGCCAACGTCACGATCATCGAGCGGCTGTAAAAGAGCAATTTTTTCGTTCACCGGGGCCTGTCGAAGTCCACAAGGGCCTTCGACAGGCCCCGGGCGATCGGACTGAGGAAAGGACTGAACAGATGAAACTCGACTCCACCGTATCGGCCGTCGTAACTGGAGGCGCCTCGGGGCTGGGCGCTGCCACCGCCCGCGCGCTCGCGGCGAAGGGCGTGAAGGTCGCGATCTTCGACCTGCAGGAAGAAAAGGGCAAGGCGATCGCCGAGGAGCTCGGCGGCGTGTTCTGCGAATGCAACGTCACCGACGATGCCTCGGTGGACGCCGCCTTTGAAAAGGCGCGCGCCGCGATCGGGCAGGAGCGCATCCTCGTCAACTGTGCGGGTACCGGCAATGCGATCAAGACCGCGAGTCGCAGCAAGGAAGATGGAAGCATCAAGCATTTCCCGCTCGATGCCTTCAACTGGATCATCCAGATCAACCTCGTGGGAACTTTCCGCTGCATCGCGAAGTCGGCGGCCGGGATGCTGACGCTCGACCCGATGGAAGATGGCGAGCGTGGCGCGATCGTCAACACTGCGAGCGTCGCGGCTGAGGATGGACAGATCGGGCAGGCTGCCTATTCGGCATCGAAGGGCGGCGTCGTGGGCATGACGCTGCCGATCGCGCGCGACCTTGCCTCGGAGAATATTCGCGTCAACACGATCCTGCCGGGCATCTTCGACACGCCGCTGCTCGCGGGCGCGCCGCAGAATGTTCGCGACGCGCTCGGCGCATCGGTTCTCAACCCGAAGCGCCTCGGCAATCCGACCGAATATGCCAATCTTGCGCTCTGCATGATTGAGAACGGCTATTTCAACGGCGAGGACGTCCGCCTCGACGGCGGCATCCGCATGGGTCCGCGCTGATATGGCCAAACCGGAACGCTGGCGGCTCGACGCCGCCAGCTATCCCGTCCACCTCGAACTGCAGACCCGCTTTCAGGATATGGACGTCAATGGTCACCTCAACAATGTGGCCTTTGCAGCGCTGTTCGAAAGCGGCCGCGTCATGATGAACCGGCAAGTCCGCCCGATTGCCGAGCGGGCGACAAACGAGCGGACGATGGTGGCAGCGGTCGAGATCAATTATCTCGCCGAAGGCAATTTCCCCGACCCTGTCGAGATTTCCACGGGAATTGGGCGGATTGGCACTTCAAGTTGGACGATCGTCCAGGCGATGTTCCAGAACGGCCGCGCAATCGCGACCTGCGACACGGTCGTTGTCTGCCGCACGGATGGGCAGGCCAAACCGCTGCGCGCCGAAGTGGTGTCGGAGCTGGAGGCCAATCTGGCGCAGCCAGCCTGACGGATCCTCGACGTTCCGGCCTACCCGGAAATTACGGCGTTATGGAGCTAGATCCGATTTGGGTATCGCGTGCCGGCAGGTTGAGGTCCGTGGTGAGAGATCGGTTAATTGTTCATCCGCTCGGAAGGGCAAAGCGATCGTCTAGATCGTCGTGTCCGCCTCGGGCACCGAGCGGATAAGGTCCCGCGCGAAGCCGATCAGCCCGATCTGGCGCCGACGTTTCAGCCGTTCGGCGCGCAAAATCGCCTTCACTTCGCCATAGCAGTCGTCGACATTGTCGTTGATCAGCACATAGTCATAGCCGTCCCAGTGGCTGATCTCGTTTGCAGCGCGCGCCATGCGCGACGCGATCACCTCGTCGCTGTCGGTATTGCGCGCCCGCAGCCGGCGCTCAAGTTCGTCCATCGTGGGGGGCAGCACGAAGACGCGCACGACGTCTGGCCCCGCCTCCTGGTAGAGTTGTTGCGCTCCCTGCCAGTCGATGTCGAACAACACGTCCTTGCCGGCGTCGAGCAATTCCTCCACCCGCGCGCGCGGCGTGCCATAGCGGTGGCCGAAGACATGTGCCCATTCGAGGAATTCGCCGTCGGCTGCCATCTGCTTGAAGGTGTCGACATCGACGAAATGATAGTCGACCCCATCCTTTTCTCCAGGCCGCGGCGGCCGCGTCGTGGCCGAGATCGACAGGGCGATGTCAGGGTCCTGTTGAAGCATCATCTTCGAGATGGTGGTCTTGCCCGCGCCCGAGGGCGAGGAAAGGACGAACAACACGCCTCGGCGGTTGAGGTGGACGCTATCAGCCATGCGGGCTAATTGCGCGAGCGAGGGCGGCGGTCAAGCGGGAAGGGGCGCGATGCCAGACATGACCCAGAGAGGATGGCTGATAGCGGCGAGCCTTCTCGCCCTGCTCGGTGCGATCCTGATGCTGATGGGGCGACCCTTGATCTGTCCCTGCGGAACCGTCAGCCTTTGGCATGGCGTCGTGCAGTCGAATCAGAACAGCCAGCAGATTTCTGACTGGTACAGCTTCAGCCACATCATCCACGGTTTCATCTTCTTTGGACTCTCGCGATGGCTGTTGCCGCGCGCGCCGCTGTGGGCCGCGCTCGCGATTGCGATCGGCATCGAGGGCGCATGGGAAATCCTCGAAAACTCCCCCGTCATCATCGAACGCTATCGCGAGGTGACGATGGCCTACGGCTATTCGGGCGATTCGGTTCTCAACTCGGTGACCGACGCCGCCTTCATGGTGTTCGGCTTCCTCGCCGCCAGCCGGATGCGCTGGTGGGCAACCGCGGGGATCGCCATTGCCTTCGAGCTGTTCACGCTCTTCGCGATTCGCGACAATCTGACGCTCAACGTGCTGATGCTGGTGTCGCCGATCGAGGCGGTAAAGGAGTGGCAGGCCGCGGGTTGATCCGTCCCGCCGCGTCGCGGCTTTCGGCGACTGCATCGACCAGGGGCTGTGGGGCGGCCGCGGCGACAGCCGGCTGATCCAGTTTATAGGCTTTGCGGACGAGCCCATAGGCGAGTTCCTGTGCAAGTTCGCCGGCCTCCCAGTCACTGAGCCGGTGCTCGGCGACGAGGCGTGCGAGGAAGGCGCAATCGATTCGGCGGGCGACATCGTGGCGGGCGGGGATCGAGAGGAAAGCGCGCGTGTCGTCGTTGAAGCCGACCGTATTATAGAAGCCGGCGGTTTCGGTCGTCATCTCGCGGAAGCGCCGCATCCCTTCAGGACTGTCGTGGAACCACCAGGCAGGGCCGAGCTTCAGGCAGGGATAATGGCCGGCAAGCGGCGCGAGCTCGCGCGCATAGGTCGATTCGTCGAGCGTGAAGAGGATGATCGACAGCTGCCTCTCGGTGCCGAAGCGATCGAGCAGGGGCTTCAGCGCATCGACATAATCGGTGCGCGTTGGAATGTCGCACCCCTTGTCGCGTCCGTGGGTTTCGAACAATCGCTGATTGTGATTGCGGCGCGCGCCCGGGTGGACCTGCATTACCATGCCGTCCTCGACGCTCATCGCGGCGAATTCGGTCAGCATCTGGGCACGGAACAGCTCGGCATCTTCAGGGGCCCAGTGGCCGCCAATGATCTTCGCGAACAGCGCTGCGGCGTCGGCAGCGGCGAGGTTTGCCGTCGCGGCGCTCGGATGGCCGTGGTCTGTGGCGGTTGCCCCCGCGGCGCGAAAATCGGCGCGGCGCTTGCGGTGCGCGGCCAGATAGCCGGGCCAGCTTTCGACATCCTCGCCGGTCAGTTCGCCAAGGCGCTGCATCGCCGCGGCAAAGTCCTGATGCTCGGGGTCGACGACTGCGTCGGGTCGATAGGTGGTGATCACGCGGCCGGGCCAGCCCGAGGCGCGGATCGCTCGATGATGGTCGAGGTCCTCATGCGCGCCTTCGGTCGTTGCCAGCAACTCGATGTTGAAGCGATCGAACAGCGCGCGCGGGCGGAAGGCGGGGCTCGCGAGGCTTTCATTGATGCGGTCGTAATAACGGTCGGCGGTTGAGGCATCGAGCGCGATGTCCAAAGCGAAAATGTCCGCGAAGACATGGTCGAGCCATATCCGGGAGGGGGTACCGCGAAACAAATGGTAATTGGCGGCGAAGAGGCGCCACGCCGCGCGTGGGTCGGAGGCAGGCGCTCCGCTCCGGTCAGGTACGCCAAGGGCGCCGAGCGCGATCCCTTGGCTATAGAGCATGCGATAGAGATAATGATCGGGCGCGAGCAGCAAATCGGTCGCGTTCGACCAATTGGCGTTAGTTGCGAACCATGCCGGGTCTGTATGACCATGCGGGCTAACGATTGGCAGTCCCTTCACCTCGGCGTAGAGCGCGCGTGCGATGTCACGCGTCTTGCTCTCGGCCGGAAACAGGCGGTCGGGATGGATGCTCAGCGTCTTTGCCATCGTTGTTCTTTTCCCAGGAAAAGCGTTTGCGAGAAGTGTTTCGAAGGAGCACCTGCGCCGTGACTTGATCTGGTCGCGGGCCGGAGGTGGTGGCGATTAGTGATAACAAGTCGAAGCTTTTGCTTATATGACACCGCTTTCCATCGATGACAAATCAGTGAAAGATGCAAGGATGGTCAGGGCCAATGACTTCGAATGCCATTCTCGTCGACCCCCGCGATTCGGTCGCGACCGCGCTGCGCGACCTCGATGAAGGCGACCGGCTCGATGTCGCGGGAGGCGTGACGCTGCGCGAGCCGGTTGCGCGCGGGCACAAGGTTGCGGTTGCCGATATCGGCGCCGGGGCGCCGGTGATCAAATTCGGCTTTCCCATCGGCACCGCAACCCAGGCGATCGCGCGCGGTGCGCATGTCCACAGTCATAATATGGCGACGGCGCTGACCGCTGCGGTCGGCCATGCACGCCGCCTCGCCGCCGACCCAGCCGCCCCGCTTCCGGACCCGCCGACCTTTCTCGGCTATTTGCGCCCTGATGGACGAGCGGCGACGCGTAACGAAATCTGGGTGCTTCCAACCGTCGGCTGTGTCGCCCGCACCGCGTCAAAGATCGCCGAGGCCGGCAATCGGCGCCATCGCGGACGGGTCGATGGCGTGCACGCCTTCACCCACCCCTTTGGTTGCTCGCAGCTTGGCGATGATCTTGATGGTACGCGTGCGATTCTCGCGGCGCTTGCCGCGCACCCCAACGCGGGCGGCGTGCTGCTCGTCGGCCTCGGCTGCGAATCGAACCAGATCGGCCAGCTGATCGAGGCGATCCCGCGCGAGGTGCGGGGGCGCGTCCGCAGCCTGCGCGCGCAGAGCGCGGGTGACGAGATCGAAGAAGGCCTGATGCTGGTCGATGAACTGGTCGAGATCGCGACGTCCGCGAGGCGCAGCCCCCTTCCGCTCGGAAAGTTGGTGATCGGGGTCAAGTGCGGCGGGTCCGACGGTCTCAGCGGGCTCACCGCCAACCCGCTCGTCGGGCGGATGAGCGACGCGGTAACCGGAGCGGGGGGCCAGGCAATTCTGACCGAAATCCCGGAAGTTTTCGGCGCCGAGTCTCTTCTGATGGCCCGCGCCGCGGACGCTGACGTCGGCGATGCGATTGGCCGTCTGGTTGAGGGCTTCAAGGGCTATTTCACCGCCCATGGCGAGCCGGTGTCCGAAAATCCGTCACCGGGTAACATCGCTGGCGGCCTGACGACGCTTGAGGAAAAATCGCTAGGTGCCGTGCAGAAGGCGGGTCGGGCGGTCGTCACGGACGTTCTCGGCTATGGCGCGCGCGCTTCCAGGTCGGGGCTTGCGCTCCTGGAGGCCCCGGGGAATGACGCGGTTTCTTCGACGGCGCTCGCGGCGGCGGGAGCAACGGTGATCCTGTTTACGACAGGACGCGGCACGCCGCTTGGCTTTCCAGTGCCGACGATCAAACTCGCCTCAAATCACGAGCTTGCCCTGCGCAAGCCCGGCTGGATCGACTTCGACGGCGAGCAGGTACTCAGCGAGGGAATGGATGCGAGCGCGGAGGCGCTGCTCGGCCTTCTCGTCGAGGTCGCGTCGGGACGCGAAACCGCTGCCGAGCGCAACGGCGAACGCGAGATCGCAATCTGGAAGCGGGGGGTGACGCTGTGACCCGCCTGACGCGTGCGGCGCTCGCTGCGCTTCCCGAGGGAGTCGTGCGGCCGGGACACGACCCGGCCACGATTCGCACGGGAATCATCCATTTCGGTCCAGGCGCCTTCCACCGTGCGCATCAAGCGAGTTATGTCGATTCGCTGCTGGACAGCGATCCGCGCTGGGGGATTGCCGCGGTGTCGCTGCGGTCGGCGGGAATCGCCGATACATTGGCGGCGCAGGACGGGCTCTACAGCCTGACAACGCTCGATCGCGTAACGCGCATCCGCGTGATCGCCGCACACAGCGCTTTCGTGCGGCCTGGCGAGGATGCGCAGGTCCGCCGCCTGCTCTTCGATCCAAAGGTCAGACTGCTGACGAGCACGGTGACCGAAAAGGGCTATTGTCTTGCCCCTGATGGCACGCTCGACTTGTCGCATCCCGATATTGTCCACGATCTTGAAGATCCCGCCGCGCCGGTCAGCCTCGTCGGTTGGATCGTGGCGGGGCTTGCCGCGCGGCGCGCGGCGGGGACGTCTCCTTTCGCGGTGCTGTGCTGCGACAATATGAATTCCAACGGCGATACGCTCGCCGCCGCCGCCGCGCGTTTCGCGCGCCAGTTCGATCATGGGCTCGCCGACTGGATCACGGGCGAGGTCGCCTTTCCCAATACGATGGTGGATTCGATCACCCCCGCGACGGACCCGGCACATCTTGCGCGCGTGCGCGGCCTGCTCGGTCTCGAGGATGCAGCGGCGGTCCAGCGCGAAGGTTTCACTCAATGGGTTGTCGAGCATTTCAACCTTGCCGACGGTCCCGATCTCGCCAGCGTCGGCGTGCAGATGACCGGGGACGTGGCGGCTTATGAAAAGGCAAAGCTTCGCATCCTCAACGGCGCGCACAGCAGCATCGCCTATATCGGCCTTGCGCTGGGGCATGCGAGCGTCGCCGATGCGATGGGCGATCAGCGCTTCGCCGCTTTTATCGAGCGGCTGGTGCACGGCGATATCATTCCTTCGCTCGCTCCGGCGGCCGGCTTGGACCTGTCCTTCTACGCGGATACCGTCCTCGACCGCTTCCGCAACCCGGCGCTCCGCCATTTGCTTGGTCAAATCGCATGGGATGGCAGTCAGAAGCTGCGCTACCGGCTGCTGGGCACGACGTTGGACGCCAAGGCATCCGGAAGACCCGTGACGCGGCTCGCGGTTCCGGTGGCGGCGTGGATGGCATTCATTCGCCGGATGGCTCGAAGCGGCGAGCCGATCGTCGATCCCCTTGCGCCGCGTCTGACCGATATAGGGCGAGCGGCGGGGGATGCGGCCTCGCTAGCCGACACGCTGCTCACGCTCGACCTGTTTCCGCGTGTGCTTGTCGCCGATGAGACTTGGCGGGGTGCCGTGCGGGCTGCCCTTGAGAGGATCGAGGGAGCAGACCCATATAGCGCACTTGCATGATTCGCGAGCGGCGCCCGCTTTCGATTAGTGCACCGAAGGGCGTTTGCCGTCCGCCTCAACCGGAATCGCAGGCGGTAGGGCGTCCCCCATGCTTTCTCCATCGGTCGGCGCGTCGGTCCCGGCATAGCTGTCGACCACGCCTTCGCGGGCGAGTGCCGCGTCGGCAGCATGCGCTGTTTCTGCATTCTTGCGCGCTTCGGCGCGTTCGGCCCATTTCTTGGTGAGATAGGCAGCCGCCGCCGTCGCCGCGAGCACGGCGTAGCGCTGCGGGAAAAGGCGCCGCGCCGCGAACAGCGTGCCTGCGCCAATCACTGCCCCGGCAACCGGGTGATTATTCCTTGTCCGTCCGATCGCACTGCCAAGCACACCGCCGATGATCCGTGCCATCATCCTCATTCTCCTTCCCCCTATATATTCCCGGCAGAGCCTTCGGGTTCCGGCCCCAGCATTGCTCGCGGGTCAACAATCCGGTCGAAGGTCGCGGCGTCGACATAGCCGAGGTCGAGCGCGGCCTCGCGCAGCGTCGTCCCGCGCTCGTGCGCCTGCTTCGCGATTTTTGCCGCCTTGTCATAGCCGATTTCGGGGGCGAGCGCCGTCACCAGCATCAGCGAGCGGTCGACGAGTTCGGCAATGCGCGCGCGATTGGGTTCGATGCCCTCGACGCAGCGCTCCGCAAAACCCTCCATGGCGGTCGCGAGCAGATCGATCGAGCGGAGCACGTTGGCGCCGATCAACGGCTTGAACACGTTGAGCTCGAGGTGGCCCTGCATCCCGCCGACGGTTACTGCCTGATGATTGCCGATGACCTGCGCCGCGACCATCGTGAGCATCTCGCACTGGGTCGGGTTCACCTTGCCCGGCATGATCGAGCTGCCCGGCTCGTTGGCGGGCAGGTCGAGCTCACCGAGCCCCGCTCGGGGTCCCGATCCGAGCAGGCGGATGTCGTTCGCGATCTTGGTAAGCGCGGCTGCGAGCGTATTCAACGTTCCCGACAGGTGAACGAGCGGATCATTGGATGCGAGCGCTTCGAACATATTCTCGGCGGGCAGGAAGCGATGGCCGGTGATTTCACTCAAGGCCGCGCAGAACTCACCGGCGAAGCCTGCCGGGGAATTGAGCCCGGTGCCGACCGCGGTCCCGCCCTGAGCGAGCCGGTTGGTGCCGTGCGTGATCGCGGGCTCGATGCGCCGTCCGGCGCGGTAGAGCTGGTTTGCATAAGCCGAAAATTCCTGCCCCAGCGTCAAGGGCGTGGCGTCCTGCAAATGGGTGCGGCCGATCTTGACGATGCCGGCCCATTGCGATGCCTTGGCTTCGAGCGCCCCTCGCAGGCGGGCGAGGGCAGGCAACAGGCGCTGCGTTGCTGCAAGCGATGCCGCGATGTGCAGGGCGGTCGGGAAGCTGTCGTTCGATGACTGGCCGCGGTTGACATCGTCATTGGGATGGATCGGCGTCTTTCCGCCGCGCCTGCCGGTCAATATCTCGTTTGCGCGGCCTGCGATCACCTCATTGACGTTCATATTGCTCTGGGTGCCGCTCCCTGTCTGCCAGATGACGAGCGGGAATTGATCGTCGAGTTTGCCAGCGACGATGTCTTTCACTGCCGCTTCGATCGCATCGGCCTTTTCGGCAGGAAGCCCGTGGCGCCGGTTGATCCGCGCCGCAGCCTGCTTGACGAGCGCGAGCGCGTGGATGATCTCGATTGGCATGCGCTCGCGCGTGCTGAAGGGGAAGTTCTCGATCGACCGCTGCGTCTGCGCGCCCCAATAGGCGCCGCCCGGGACTGCGATTTCTCCGAGGCTGTCGCTTTCGATCCGTGTCTCGCTCATCCGGCCAGCATCCTCGTCACCAGAACCGCGCCCGCCCAGATCATCGCGACCAGGCCGAGCAATTGCCAATAGCCGCCGTCGCCCACCCGCCGCCGTAGCCAGCCCGCGACGAGCCAGACGAGCACGAGCGTCGGGGTCAGGACAAGCAATGTGAAACCCATCAGTCCTTCGGCGATTTGGCCATGCCGGCGAGCTTCAAAGATCGCATAGCCCTCGACCCCCCACCAGAAGGCGGCCGTCAGCACAACCATCCCGGCGAGCGCCCAATATTGCCAGAAGCGGCTGGGGGGCCAGTCGGGGCCCGCCACGCTATTTCCGCTTGCCGAAATCCACCGTCACGACGTTGGAGCCGTCCTCGGTCGAAACTTCGGGTCGGTCGTTGTCAGCCTCGTCGTGCGGTTCGGGGTCCTCGCTGTCGTCGCTGACCTGGAACTGCAGCCCGAAATCCACCGAGGGATCCACGAAAGCGGTGATTGCCGCATAAGGGATCGTGAGCATCGAGGGCGTCTGGTTGAACGACAGGCCGACGCTGAAATGATCGTCCTCGACCGTCAGGTCCCAGAAGCGATTCTGAAGGACGATCGTCATCTCGTCGGGGAATTTGGCGATCAGATGCCCGGGAATCGCGACGCCGGGTGCCTGGGTTTTGAAGGTGATGTAGAAATGGTGCTCGCCGGGCAGGCTGTCGGTCCCCTCGATCTGCCGCAGCACGCGGCCGACCACGGCGCGCAGCGCGTCCTGCACGATTTCGTCATAGGGAATCAGGCTGTCGCGGACTTCATCACTCATGGCCGTGGGGGATGAACGCGGCGCGCGCGGCGGTCAAGTGGGGAGAGTCGCCTTGCAACGCGAAAAGTCGCTGCTATGGGGCGTCTCATGCGAACCGCAACCGTCCAGCGCACGACCAAGGAAACGGATATCGCGATCACCGTCAATCTCGACGGCTGCGGCGATTATTCGGTCTCCACAGGCATCGGCTTTCTCGATCACATGGTCGAGCAGCTTTCGCGCCACTCCCTGATCGACATTGCGATGACAGTGAAGGGCGACCTCCGCATCGACCAGCACCACACGGTCGAGGATTCGGCGCTCGCGCTCGGCGAGGCGGTGGCAAAAGCGCTCGGCGACAAGCGCGGGATCGCGCGCTATGGCGAGGCGCATTCGCCGATGGACGAAACACTGACCCGGTGCGTCCTCGACATCTCGGGGCGCCCGCACTGTGTCTGGAAGTCGGGATTTTCGCAGCCCCGCCTCGGCGAAATGGACACCGAGCTCTTCCCCCACTGGTTTGCAAGCTTTGCCCAGACAGCCGGGATCACGCTGCACATCGAAACCCTCTATGGCGAGAACAATCATCATATCGCCGAGAGCATGTACAAGGCGCTCGCGCGCGCCTTGCGCCAGGCGGTCGAGATCGACCCGCGCAAGGGCGACACGATTCCCTCGACCAAGGGGGTCCTCTAGGACTTTTCGATGAGCGCCATCGCCCTGATCGACTATGGCGCGGGCAATCTACGCTCGGTGCACAATGCGCTCATCGCGGCGGGCGCGGAGGCCGTGGCCGTCACCGCCGACCCCGATGTCGTGGCGAAGGCGGAGCGGATCGTGCTGCCCGGCGTCGGTGCCTTTGCGGCGTGCATGACCGGTCTTTCAGCCATTCCAGGCCTTGTCGAGGCGATCGAGCGACGGGTGCGCGGGGAAGGCGCTCCTTTCCTCGGCATCTGCGTCGGCATGCAATTGCTTGCCGATGCGGGCGAGGAGCATGGGCGGCACGCGGGCCTCGGCTGGATCGGCGGTACCGTGCGCCCCTTTGCGCCCGCCCCCGGCCTTCGTATCCCGCACATGGGCTGGAACGACGTCCTTCCGACATTCGCGCATCCGGTGATCGCACGCGGCGAGGCCTATTATCTCCACGGTTATCATTTTGACGACGCCGCGCATGTCGCGGCGACGAGCGAGCATGGCGGGCCCTTCACGGCGGCAGTCGCTCGCGACAATATCGTTGGGGTTCAGTTCCACCCTGAAAAAAGCCAGGCCTATGGCCTTGCGACGCTCGAAAGGTTCCTGAAGTGGCGACCCTGACCATCTTCCCGGCGATCGACCTCAAGGGCGGGCAGGTGGTGCGACTCGCCGAGGGCGATATGGCGCGCGCGACCGTTTATGGCGACGATCCTGCCGCCCAGGCACGCCTTTTCGCCAAAGCGGGCGCATCGCACCTCCACGTCGTCGATCTCGACGGTGCCTTTGCAGGGACAAGCGTGAACGGCGGCGCGGTCGAAAGCATCCTTGCCGCCTTCCCCGGCAAGGTGCAGGTCGGCGGCGGCATCCGCGACCGCGCCGGGGTCGACCGCTGGCTCGCGCTGGGGGTGGAGCGGGTCGTCATCGGCACGGCGGCATTGAAGAACCCCGAGTTCGTCCGATCGGCAGCCCGCGACCTGCCCGGCCGGATCATCGTGGGGGTCGACGCAAGAGACGGAATGGTCGCCACCGAGGGATGGGCGGAGGTTTCCGACGTTCGCGTCGAGGACCTCGCGCGGCGCTTCGAGGATGCGGGAGTCGCGGCGTTGCTCTTCACCGATGTCGGGCGCGACGGGCTGCTCAAGGGCTGCAATGTCGAGGCGACGGTGGCTCTGGCGCGGGCGGTCGATATTCCGGTGATCGCGAGCGGCGGGGTTGCGGGGATTGCCGATGTCCACGCACTGCGCGGCCATGTGGCCGACGGTATCGAGGGCGTCATCACCGGGCGGGCACTTTATGATGGCAGGCTTGATCTGGCCGAAGCGATTGCAATCGCCGGCTCCCCGTCCGCTGGTGAGACGGGTTAGGAGAGCATGAGACGATGAGGGGCTCCCCCAACAGCCGTTACGCGGCCTATTCCCGCAGGCGGAATCGCCGATGACCGTCCGCGTTCGCGTCATTCCCTGCCTCGACGTGGCGGACGGACGCGTCGTCAAGGGCGTCAATTTTGTCGATCTGCGTGATGCCGGCGACCCGGTCGAGGCGGCGCGCGCCTATGATGCCGCCGGTGCCGACGAGCTCTGCTTCCTTGATATTTCGGCCAGCCATGAGGGGCGCGGGACCTTGCTCGAGATGGTCGCACGGACCGCTGAAGTCTGCTTCATGCCGCTGACCGTGGGGGGCGGCGTGCGCAGCGCCGACGATGCGCGTGCGCTCTTGCTCGCGGGTGCCGACAAGGTCGCGGTGAACAGCGCCGCGGTCGCGCGGCCGGAACTGGTCGCGGAAATTGCCGATCGCTTCGGCAGCCAGTGCGCGGTCGGAAGCATTGACGCGCGGCGCGTGGGGAAGGGCCGCTGGGAAATCTTCACCCACGGCGGCCGCAAGCCAACGGGGATCGATGCGCTTGATCATGCCGTGCGACTGGCCGCGCTGGGCGCAGGCGAACTGCTCGTGACGAGCATGGACCGCGACGGCACGAAGGATGGGTATGACCTTGCGCTCACGCGCACCGTCGCCGATGCGGTGAGCGTCCCGGTCATCGCATCGGGCGGCGTCGGCAATCTCGATCATCTCGTCGCAGGGGTGATCGAAGGCGGCGCGAGCGCAGTGCTTGCGGCCAGCATTTTCCATTTCGGCGAGGCGACGGTCGCCGAGGCGCATGCGCGGCTTGCGGCGGCCGGATTGCCGGTCCGTGCGCATTAATGTCGGCTTCGGGGTAGGCAGCGAGGAAGGCGGCTGTAAGAGAAGCCCATGACGACGAAACTTCGCCTCGCCGACCGGACCAACGATATTTTTCCGGTTCTGGGATTTATGGCCGCAATGGCTGGCTTTGCCACGCCGCTCAACCCCTGGCTGGTTGCGATCATTCTGGCAGGCTCGGTCGTCGCAGCGGTTCACCATGCAGAGGTGATCGCGCACCGGGTCGGCGAGCCGTTCGGGACGTTGATCCTCGCGCTTGCCGTCACTGTGATCGAGGTCGGGCTGATCCTGACGCTGATGCAGGCCGAGCCGGAAAAGGCGCAGACGCTCGCGCGCGACACGGTGTTTGCGGCGGTGATGGTGATCCTCAACCTTCTGATGGGGCTTTGCCTGCTCAGCGGTGCGATCCGACATCATGAACAGCGTTTCCAGCGCACCGGCATCGGGGCTGCGCTCGCGACGCTCACTGTCCTCACCGTGGTGACGTTGGTGCTCCCCAATTTCACGTCGAGCGTGCCGGGGCCCTTCTATTCGGCGAAGCAGCTCGGCTTTGTCGCTGCGGTATCGTTGATCCTCTATGCCACCTTCGCGCTCGTGCAGACGGTGCGCCACCGCGACTATTTCCTGCCCGACGGTGATGCCGACGGCGACGGCGAGCCCGACGCCCACGCCGCACCGCCGAGTGTCCAGCGAACGGCCGTTTCGGGCGTGCTGCTGCTTGCGAGTTTGTTTGCGGTCGTACTTCTCGCGAAGAGCCTCTCCCCGGTCATCGGTGCGCTGCTTGCTGACTGGGGCGCGCCGCCTGCAGTCCTCGGTGTGCTCATCGCGGCGCTGATCCTGGCCCCCGAAGGGCTCGCCGCGGTACGCGCGGCCAAGGCTGATCGCTTGCAGACCAGTCTCAACCTGGCGCTCGGGTCAGCGCTCGCGACGATCGGGCTCACTATCCCGGCGGTCGCGATTCTGTCGATCGCCATTGAGCTGCCGATCAGCCTCGGCCTCGACGCCAAGTCGACTGTGCTGCTGTTCCTGTCGCTGATCGTCGCGTCGCAGACGCTCGCGAATGGCCGCACCACCGTGCTCCAGGGCACGATTCACCTCATGCTGTTCGCGGTCTATCTGTTCACGACCTTCGTGCCTTGATGCTCAGGTCTTGCGCACGAATACCGTCCCGGCGGAATAGCCGGCACCGAACGAGCAGATCAGCCCGGTATCACCTGCGGTCATATCCGCGTGATGGAGATGGAAGGCGATGATCGACCCCGCGCTCGACGTATTGCCATAGGTATCGAGCACCGTGGGGCTTTCGTCGGAACTGGCCTCGTGCCCGAGCACACGCTGCGCGATGAGACGGTTCATGTTGGTGTTCGCCTGATGCAGCCACAAGCGGCGCATGTCGGCACCCTCGAGCCCTAGTTTATCCATTTCCTCAACGATCATTGCCGCAACCATCGGCACGACTTCCTTGAACACCTTGCGGCCTTCCTGGACAAAGAGCTTGTCTGTCTTGGGACCCGACTGGTCGATGCCGCCATGGGTGCGGTTCAGAAAACCGAAGTTATTGCGGATATTGTTCGAAAAAACGGTCTTGAGCCGCGTGCCGAGGATATCCCAATGTCCGTCTGGAGCCATGCTCTTGTCCTCGATCAGGATCGCAGTCGCGACATCGCCGAAGATGAAATGACTGTCACGGTCGCGCCAGTTCAGGTGACCCGAACAGATTTCGGGGTTTACGACGAGCACGCTTTTCGCATGGCCCGCGCGGATGTAATCTGCGGCGGTCTGGATGCCGAAGGTCGCCGAGGAGCAGGCGACGTTCATATCGAAGGCGAAGCCTTCGATGCCGAGCGCGTCCTGTATCTCGACCGCCATGGCGGGATAGGGGCGCTGCATGTTCGACGCTGCGCACAGCACCGCGTCCACATCGCTGGCATCGCGGCCCGCCCGGGCAAGCGCATCCTTCGCCGCGGCCACGCCGATCTCGGCGAGGATCGACAGTTCCTCGTTGCTGCGCTCGGGCAGCCGCGGGGCCATATGGTCCGGATCGAGGATGCCCGCCTTGTCGACGACGTGGCGCGAGCCGATGCCGCTCGCCTTCTCGATGAATTCGACGCTCGATTCAGCGAGCGCAGCGGTCTCGCCGGCGGCGATCGCTGCCGCATTCCTGCTGTTATAGAGCGCGACATAAGCGTTGAAGCTGGCGACGAGTTCTTCGTTCGAAATGGAATCTTGAGGGGTGAAGAGTCCGGTGGAGGACAGGACCGGCTGCGGTGTGTTCGACATGAAAGCCCCTGCGTGTCGTGGTTGATGCTGATTAGGACCGGTCGCAAGCCCGCGCAATGTCCCACGATGGCTGAACAACGCCCGCCATCATGGTTAACTTGCCACTAACCTTTGATGTGGCACATTGCACAAGTGCAAGCCTCCCGGGGGACGGCTCCCGGGGTGCGATGCGGGGAGCATGACGATGGCGACGCGTTCAGGACCGGCCGCGGGCGACCTTTCTATTTCGGAAATCAAGGAATTTGCGGGATTTCCCGCCGCGACGCAGCGTTATATCCGCCGTTCGCTGGACATCGGGCTTGAGCGCGAGGATGCAATAGCGCGCTGGTCGCGCGACATGGTCGAGGAGACTGCGATCCGCGTGCAGGCCCGGGTCTATCAGCGGCTTGGCGAAATTCGCGAACATATCCCCGAGGACAGCGGTCTCGATGCCCTCGAGGGTTTCATGGCGCCGCTCGTCGCCGTGTCGGCTTTCGACCTGGGTCAGGACCGGCTCCCGGGCTTTGCCTCCTATCGCTTTCTCTACGAGCGGTTGCTTGGCGCGCACGCGCGGCCGTGGCTTCCCGGCGCTTTTTGCGCCGCAGCATCGCTTCCGCACCTCCATCCTGACAAGCGGCGCTCGCTGCTTCAGTCGATCAGCGAGGCCGCGGCGACCGCGCCGGGCTGGTCGGCGCGCGAGCCCAGTTTCTACCCCGAATGGGTCGACAAGATCGACGAAACGCGACCGGCGAACTGAGCCGCCGCTGGCCGGACGCTAGGCGAGCACCTTGTATAGACCAAAGGCGCTCGTCGCAGTGAGCACAAAGCCGACGAGAATCAGCATGAGCTTTGGCGAGAAGCGCTTTGCCATCACTGCGCCGAGGGGCGCGGCGAGGACACCGCCAATGAGCAGGCCGAGGGTCGCGCCCGCTATGTCTTCGAGACCAAGGTGCCAGATGAAGGTCGCCGAGACCGCGAGGGTCAGGAAGAATTCGACGCTGTTCACCGTGCCCACGACCTTGCGCGGTTCGGCGCCCTGGACGAGCAGGTTCGAGGTCACCACGGGCCCCCATCCGCCGCCGCCCGCGGCGTCCAGGAAGCCTCCGATCAATCCGAGTGGTGCGATCACCTTCGGCTTGCGAAATTTGGGCGGATAGAGAAGACCGCGGACAAGAAGCCAGACGCCGACTGCAACCAGGTAGGTGAGGACGAAAGGCTTGACGAAATCGCCATGGAGCGAACTCAAGAGGTAGGCGCCCGATACGCCGCCGATCAGGCCGGGGATCAGCAGCTTCAAGAAGAGGCCCCACTCGATGTTGCGGTGAATCAGGTGGCTGATACCCGACACGCCGGTAGTGAAAACCTCAACCACATGAATGCGCGCCGACGCCGCCGCGGGCGGCACGCCCATCACCGCCACAAGCAGAGTGTTGCAGATGACGCCGAATGCCATCCCCAGTGCCCCGTCGACCAGCTGCGCTGCAAAGCCGATGAGAATGAAGGGCAGGAGCGCCGTGGGATCCAGGGCGGCCAGATCAAGCATAAGTTCATTCCAACTGTTTTAGTTGACATCTCGCTGCCGTCTTTTGACGGGAATCGCCAGCCCAATTTTTCTGCGCGCGGCAAAGGGATTTATTTGTGCGGCGCATGGGGATGGTTCAGCCGGTCACATCGTCGGGCAGATGGTCGCGGACATAATCGATGAAGGCGCGCAGTTTTGGCATTACCTGTTTGCGGCTTGGGTAATAGAGGAAAAGACCGGAGGTCGAGGCCGCATGTTCGGTGAGCAGCACTTCGATTTCGCCCGCCTCGACCAGTGGCTGCGCGGTCGGCTCGGCGATCATGCCCATCGCCACACCGGTGCTGACGGCCACCATCATGGCATGGAAATCGTTGACGATCACGGGACCGGTCACCGCAACCTCGATCTCGCGATTGCCGCGCGCGAAAGTCCACGGCATCATCGCGCCGGTGCCAAGGCGCAGGCGCACGCAGCGATGGTTGCGCAGGTCCTCCGGCGTTTCAGGGCGTCCGTAGCGGGCGATGTAGGCGGGCGTTGCGGCGACGACGAAGCGAAACGGCCCGGTTAGCCGCACTGCGATCACATCGGCATCGAGCGATTCGCCCATGCGGATTCCGGCATCAAAGCCTCCGGCGCTAAGGTCGGCAAAGGCGTCGTCAGCGAAAATCTCTATCTCGATCTCGGGATAGGCTTCGCAGAAACCCGCGAGGATCGGCGCGAACAGCGGCTGGACCGCACCACGCATCAGATTGATTCGCAGCCGCCCCGCGGGCCGGTTACCGAGGTTGCGTGCCGCCTCATAGGCATCGGCGAGCCCGGCATAGGCCGGCGCGGCGCGTTCCAGAAACATCTCACCCGCCTGGGTCAGCCCAACGCTGCGGGTGGTGCGCATGAACAAGGGCGCGCCGACGCGGGCCTCAAGAGCCTTGACCGTCTGGCTGATCGCCGAAGGCGAGACGCCGAGATCCGCGGCCGCGGCGGAAAAGCTCCGGCGCTCCGCGACGCGCAGGAAAGCCTCGATCCCGTCGAGCGCCCCATGGGGAATTGTTAAATCCTGCTTCAAGGCACTTGCAGATTATAGAGGATTATCTATGTGCGCAACCGCGGCTAAAAAGGTTGCACAACGAAACGAAAGGAACCTCTCCCATGACCTATCAGCTCTCCTCTTTCCGACGTTTTCCCTCTGCCTTCGCGATCGTTGCGGCTTCCGCGCTCGCTTTCACCGGCCTGATCGCCTCGACCTCGCCGGCCCACGCCCAGGCAAAGGGCAGCGATTATCGCTGCACGGGCCTTGCTGATCAGGCCCGCGCTGCTGCCGATGACATGCAGGGCGGCAAGCAGTCGAGCGCGAAGCGCTTTGTTTCGACCGGCAACAAGCTGTGCGAAGCGGGCAATGAACGTGCCGCTGCCAAGCAGTATCGCGCTGCGCTGAAGATCGCCGGCGTCGCCGAAGCCGAATCCGACAGCCAGATGGCCGCTCGCTGAGCCATTAGGCACCAATCTCCGGTCCGCCGCACTCTCCCTCTCCCCGGCGGACACCACAACTGGGGCGGCTCTTCATCGAGCCGCCCCATTTGTATCAAGGAGCCTCGAGTTCGCGGCACCTGATCGATCCCGCGGCGGGCAGGCCAGGAATCGCGGGCGCCCCAAGATTATTCAGGTTGCGATATTTCTCTCACTTAAGGCAGATAGGCTGCGGCTTGCGGGGGCGAGGAACGGCGATGAGCACCCATCACAGGATCCTGATCGTCGACGATCACCCGATCACCCAGAGCGGTTTGCGGCTGCTGTTCGCGGGCCAGGAGCGCTTTTTGGTTGTCGGCACGCTTGACCGCGGCGCCACGGTGAATGCCTTCGTCCAGTCGCAGCCTGTTGACCTCGTGATCCTCGACCTCAACATGCCCGACGTGCGCGGCATCAACGTCCTTGCAGAAATTATCGGTTCACGCGACATGACCGTGATCATCCTGACGGGCGAGACCCACTATGGCGAGGTCGATTATGCGTTGAAGCTCGGCGCGCGCGCGGTGGTGAGCAAGGCTGACCCTCCCCGGGAAATTCTTGCCGCGTGCGATGCAGCGCTCGCAGGTGACATCTATATCTCTCCCCATATGCGCGAGGCGCTGGGGAAATATCGACAGCCACCGGTGACTTTATCGTCGCGGCAGATGGCAATCCTCCACTATCTTGCGCAGGGCGAAAGCAACAAGGAAATCGCATACCGACTTTCGATCGCGCAGCCGACAGTCTCGTTTCACATCGCCGAACTTCGGCGCAAGCTCGACGTGACTCACAACCGCAAGATCGTCGATCGCGCGCACGAATTAAATCTCCTTTGAGCATCCTCTCAGCCGGGGATGCGCCGCCATTTCGCGGCACAGCGGCTTGATGAGCACCATTCCCACCATGTCGGCAAGGCGACCGCGCGTGACGCTCGTGTCGTCATAGGTGCAGGCAATGATCTGCTCCTTTGGCGCGGGGATGGTGGAGAGCGCCGCCTCGAATGTGTCGCGCTGATCAAAGTCGAGCAGATGAAGGTCAGGGAGCAAATCGGCGATATCGGCCACCGCACAGGGCGAGACGCCGAGGAACGCATGGGGCAGGACAATCCGGATCTCGGTGCCCGCCGGTGTCGAGGTCAGGATGCGTATCGACCCCGACAGCGCTTCGATCAATCGCTTCGCTGACTGGAAACCGGATCCGCTGCCGTCATTGGTCTCGTCGGCGCGCAGCCGGGTGACTGACTCGTCATTGAGCCGGGTCATGACGTCAGCAGGCATGCCCTTGCCGCTGTCGGTAATGGTGACGACAACCTGCGCCTCCTGCGCCGCGACATGGAGCCGCGCGCCGCCTTTATCGGTATAATGATAGCTGTTGCCGAGGAGGTTCGCGAGCGCGCGCATCAGGAGCGGCCTGTCCGACAGGATCATGATTTCGCCCGCGATTTCTACGTCGAGCGTCAGTTTTTTCTGCGCAAAGCTGGTTTTGAACATCATCACCAGCGGTTCGGTGAGGGCCTCTGCCCGAAAGCTGCTGAGGGTGATGAAGTCCGTATCGCTACCGACAATGCTGGCACCCGATATGGTGGTGGAGACGATCCCGCTCAAATAGGCGGCCGAGCTTTGCAGCAGTTCTGTGAGTTCGCGGTGCTTGCCGGAGTCGTCGCCGCGCTTCAGCGCCTCGACCGCGCTGTTGAGCGCCAGGATCACCTGTTTGCTGTCGTGACCCGAGGCGTGGAGCATCGCGTTCTGGCTGTTGACCGTTGCAAGTGCGAACGCCTTTTCCTCGGCGAGCCGGGCTGCACGCTCGCTGATCCGGACGCGTTCGGCAAGGGAACGCGCATAGTTGGTATCGGCAGCGAGCTTGTCGGCCTGAATTTTCTTGAGATTGAGCCCCAGCGCGAGGGTCACCATGATCGCCTCGAAAAGGCCGACGGGCCCGGCCAAGTGCCAGTTGATCGGCAGCCAGGTAAATAGACCCATCGATGCAACCGCAGCATAGAGGATGAACAGCGCGAGGCTGGCCCAGCCCGCGAACAAGGGCCAGAGCTGGCGCCCGAACTCCCGCATTGCGGCAAATCCGACCACGGGCAGAAACAAAGCGACCGCGACCGTGACGATCCAGGTCGCGCCATGCAGCGTGGCCCGGAGCCCATTGGGATAAATGGAGAGCCCCGCCTGCAGCAGCATGATCGCGAGGGCCGCGACGATCAGGCCCTTCAGCGCTATGTCGCGCTTGGGAAAATGCTTGGCCGTGTTCACGAAGCTGCGACAAAATTGCGCCATCGAAGCGGCGAAGCCGCATTTGATTACATCCTCGATTGCCACGCCGGTCAGCGGTTTGTCGGCGAGGAAGAATATGGTGACGTAGCCTTCTGAATGGATGGTGTTGAGCGCAAAGAAAGCCTCGGCAACCGCCAGCCAGATGAATTCGCGGTGGCCGGTGATCGCGAAGAAGAGAAAGTTTAGCAGGATCAGAACAGCGGTGCCGACGACCAGGCCCGATACCATGGCAATATTGGCGCGCCGCTCCTTAAAGAAGGTGCCGTAGGTCGCGATTCTCAGCGGCATGTACGTCGAGTTTGCAGAGAGAAAGTCGATCAGGATCAATTTTTCCTGGCCTGGTTCGAGCACCACTTCGGTGCTGAAGGCCTGATAGGTCTGCAAATTGTCGCTCGCCGTGCGCGCATCCGTCCCGTCGACAAGCAGGGTCAGCTCTCCTTCCGACATTTCGAAGAGGCGAAAATAAGCAAGGGACCCGCGTCCGGTGGTCAGGATCCAGCTTCCTTGGCCGCCGCCCGTATTGCGAACCTTCAATAGCACCGCCGTGTGGCGTCCGGGCGGCCCGAAATGGATGGTTGGCCCAGTGACGTGCGCGAGCGGGGTCGCGAGCATTGCGTTCGCAACCGTCCGGTCGATCGGCGCGCTGCGCTTTGCGTAGCGGACGAAAGGCGCGAGCGATGGCGCGTCGTGGCCAGGCCGAAGTTCGAGCACCGGAAGCTGCAAAGCCCCGCCCCCCGGGCGGGAACAACCGGGTCGATCGTGGCAGTCTTTGTTGCCCGATGGGGAAGCCTGGTTTGCGCCTGGCCGGTCCGCGAGCGCAGGCGCACCCTGCGCGAACGGCAGCGCCGCCAGCATGGCGAGCACGAACAGCAGAATTCGGCTTGATCCCCCCATCGCCGGTGATGTTGCTGCGTGCCCGGCGGAAGTCAAATTTCTTTTGGACTGAGGCGCTTGGCACGTTCTCCCGCTAGCCGCTGGAGAAGGAAAACGGAGCCGACCCCAAAAAACATTGGGTAGACGCCGGCATCATTGGGCAACTAGTCGGTCTCCTGATGTCGACAGCCGGAGGGCTCGTTCGGCGCGGGGGTGCAGCAGACAGGTCGAACCCATGGACGCGGCTTCCCGGCGCTGTTCGGGCTACCCCGCTTCGGCGAGGGGATTGTTCGATGTCTGGCATTTGATGTCCGGCCAGCGGCCCGCGCGCAGCTTCGCTGCGATCGAATTGGGTTTCGGTTGTCGTGGAGCCGTCTTCGGTTTCGCTGCCGCCCGGCTCGGGCACATCGATCTCGGATCGCAACACCGACGGTGCTTGCGTGGCTGCATGGATTTCCGCCTGACCCCGCGACCCGGTCGGGAGGGAACCATGCAGTCGGCCGGGGCAGCACCCACCGCCCCGGCCACTTTTGCAAGGGGGCAGACCGAACTTAGAGCGCGATCGCCAGCACGCCGGCGGTTCCGGCCGCGAGCGCCACGAGCAGCGCGGCGCGGGGCGCATAGGTGCGGATCGCCGCAAACGGGGGAGTGTCCTCGACCGGAAATTCGTCGATATCGGGTTCCGCGACAGTGGGAGGCGGCTCGCTGGGGCCGCGGCGCAGGAAGGCGGGCGCAGACGCGAGGTCAGGCCCGCTGATCCCGCTGGCCAGCGCGAGCTTTTCGAAGGCGAGCGCCATCTTCTCTTCCAGTATCTGGCGGGTGATCGCCTTCAGCTTCGGATCTTCAGCGCAAGGCAGACTTTCGACGAGATGTTCGACCTGGGCATCAAGGGCGTGAAGCCGATCGATCGCCTCGATCGCCGCGGTCCGGTCGCCGCGCTCGAAGGCGAGTTGCAAGCGCAGCAGCGTTAGCGCACAGGCGCGGGAGAGCTGAAGGCCGAGCGCGGCGTCGACTGGCGGTTCGCCATGCGGTCCGCGGTACACGTCGTTGGCGGCATCGCCACCATCTCGCGTCGAAAGGGCGTTCATGTCCTTGCTCCCGTCCTCAAGTCGCCCCCCAGGCCTCGGCCTAGAGCCAATCGCGCGTCGCAAGGAGTCCTCATCGGGCCTGCCGTGCCCCGGACGCGCCAGGCTGCTGCGGGAGGCACCATGGCGGGAGCTGTTTGGGGGCGCTACAAGAGGGCGATGACGATGAATGGCTATCGGCAAATCGGGATCGTCGGCGCGGGCCGGGTGGCGCAGGCGCTTGCCCTCGGCCTTGGCCCTCACTCGGCGGCGCCCGTTATGCTATGGGGCCGCTCCCAGGACCGGCTGGAGAATGTTGTCAAACAGGCCGGCCGGGCGACGACGGCAGAGCGGCTCGAAACTCTGGTCGGCGCCTGTGACCTGATCGGCATTGCGGTGTCCGACGACGCGCTCGCTTCAGTCGCGGCGGCCATGGCAGCCGCGATGCCGAGAGGGCGCGCGCCCTTCGTCTTCCATGTCAGCGGACGTAGCGGGGCGGCGCTGCTCGATCCTCTGCGCGCCGGCGGCGCGCTGACCGCGGCGATCCATCCCGTAATGACCTTCACCGGCGACCCAGGCACCGAGGTGCAGCGCATGTCGGGCGCTCGGTTCGCGATTACAGGGGCGGACGCCGAGGCGACGGCGGCCGCCCGCGATGTCGTGTGCTGTCTTGGCGGCGTCGGCGTCGATATCGCCGAAGCGCATCGTCCGCTCTATCACGCCGCGCTTTGCCACGCCGCAAACCATCTTGTCACTTTACTCGAGGGCTCGTTCGACGCGCTCCGCGGGGCGGGTGTGGACGACCCTGCGGGCCTGCTCGCGCCGCTCGTTCGAGCGGCGCTCGAAAACAGCCTCGAGCACGGCTTCTCGGCGCTTTCCGGTCCGCTGCTGCGCGGTGACGAGGAGACGATTGCGGGACATCTCGAGGCACTCGCCGGGCATAGGCCGGAGATATTGCCTCCCTATCGCGCCATGGCACTCGCCACGCTCGACGCATTGGAACGCTCCGGAGCCAGCGTTCCGCCCGCGCTCCGCGCCCGTCTGGATCAGCCCCGCCGCTAATGGCGTTACTCGCTCCACGAAATCCCCACGCCGAGGATCAGGCTGGCACCATTGCTGCAAGGCACCGGCATTTCGTCACGCGGCCTCGCGCCAGTGCTCATGCACGATCTCGCGCGAGATCAGACCGTCTTTCATATGGAAGACATGCACGAGGCGCAGCTCTACGCGCGATCCAACGGGAAGAGGGGCATTGGCCATCCCATCGCCGATAAGGCGAAAACGCGCGATCATGTCGTCGACCACGCGATCCTCGGTCGCAAAGCGCTCGAGCGGTTCTATTTCGATGTCTGTCATCGAGCCGAACATGCGGCGGTAATTTTCCTCGATGGCTGCCCGGCCCGCGAAACGAAGGGCGCGGCCCGGCACTTCAAGGACGATATCGTCCGTGTAGAGCGCCATGACCGAAGCGGGGTCGCGCGCCTCATTCTCGATATGCTCGCCGGCCACGTGCAGATTATGCGCCACGATGTCACTTCGCTCCATCACATCTGCAACTTCGTTCATGGTCCCATTCTCCTCAATATAGTCAGTTCGTCTGTCGAAATAGGCATAGACAGACTTTCTGTCTTATGCAAGAGGGGCGAAATGGATGAGAAGTCGCCTGCTGACGAACGTCTCGCGCAGCTTTTCCGCCGCGCCTATGATCGGATGCGAACCCGGATCTACGCCGAGGCGCGCGAACTGGGCTTTGCCGATCTCCGTCCTGCCCATTCGAGCTTGCTCCGCAACATCGATCCAGATGGATCGCGCGTGATTGACCTTGCCGAACGGGCAGGAATGACGAAGCAGAGCATGGCCTATCTGACCGAGAGCCTGAAGAAGCTAGGCTATGTGGCCGTCGGTCCCGACCCGTTGGATGGCCGCGCAAAACGAGTCACTCTCACCAGCCGGGGCGAGAAGGCCGTCGCGACGCTCGCGCGTCTCAGCCGGCAGACCGAGGCGGATCTCGCCGATGTCCTGGGAGCGGCAGACGTTTCCCGCCTCTTTGATATCATGCGCCGGCTGCTCGCGGCTATCGACTGATACCAGGCGTCTCCTTTGTCCGCCTGCATCGACCACCCGTCGCGCCTATTCGGGCGCGCCGGGCGCAAACTCGGGCTCCAAGAGCCGAGCCGAGGGCCCCTGCGACGGCATCAGGTCTCTGGCCTATTTTGTGTCTGTTCGCCGATACCTCATATACCAGACCTCATGCCCCTGCGCGCGCGCCTTTGCTTCATATCGCGTCTCGGGCCAGCCGCCCGGGCGGACGAGAAAGTCCTTCGCCTCCCTTGCCAGCCATTCGAACTGGTGGCGGTGGCGCCGCATTATCATGAGCGCGTGGGCGAGGTAGACGGGGTGGTCGGTGCCAAAACGGAACTCCCCGCCGGGTTTTAGTTTCGCTGCAATCAGATCGACTGGACCGTCGTTCATCATCCGCCGCTTCGCGTGGCGCGCCTTCGGCCAGGGGTCGGGGTGGAGCAGATAGGCGAAGGAGAGGGCGCCGTCGGGGATGCGGCGCAGGACTTCCAGCGCGTCTCCGTGATGGATGCGAATATTGGCAAGCGGCGGGTGCGCGCCATGATCGCCGCTGACGTGGACCAGGGCCTGCGCGACACCGTTGAGGAAAGGCTCGGCACCGATAAATCCATGATCGGGCAGCATGTCCGCGCGCGCTGCCATATGCTCGCCGCCGCCAAAGCCGATCTCGAAATGCAATGGGCATGCCTGCCCGAACAAGCGCTCCGCCGACACTTCGCCTTCCTCGGGCACGGCAATCTGCGGAAGCAGATGGTCGACAAGATCCTGCTGTCCCGCGCGCAGGGGCTTCCCCTTGGCGCGGCCGTAGAGACGGTTCAGTGTGGTCGGGTCGCCGGACTTGTAAGCGGTCATGGCGCGCGCCCTAGCGTTCGAGGACCGGGGCGGCAAGCGCCCCGGCACTCTGTCAGGCGAAGGCCGCCTTCAGCTTGTCGGTCAGGTCCGTGCGCTCCCACGGAAAAGCGTCGCCGTGCGCCTGGCGGCCGAAATGCCCATAGGCGGCGGTCTGCCGGTAGATCGGCTTGTTGAGGCCGAGGTGGGTGCGGATGCCCTTCGGCGTCAGGCGGACCAGTTGCGGAATCAGCTGTTCGAGCGATGCTTCGGTCACGCCGTTGGCGGCCGTGCCATGGAGGTCGACATAGACCGACAGCGGCTCGGCGACGCCGATCGCATAGGAAAGCTGGATGGTGCAACGTCGCGCGAGCCCTGCTGCAACGATATTCTTGGCAAGATAACGCGTGATATAGGCGGCCGAGCGGTCGACCTTGGTCGGGTCCTTGCCACTGAACGCGCCGCCGCCGTGCGGGCTCGCACCCCCGTAGGTGTCGACGATGATCTTGCGCCCCGTCAGCCCGGCATCACCGTCGGGCCCGCCGATCTCGAAGCGCCCGGTCGGGTTGATGTGATAGACAGTGTTGGCAGTCAGCAGTTCGGCGGGCAGTACCTCGGCAACCACGCTCTTCACATAGTCGCGAAGCGTCGCATATTTTGCCTCATCGCCTTCACCATTGTGCCAGTAATATCCGGGCGCATGCTGGGTCGACACCACGATCGCGGTGGCCTCGACCGGGCGCTCGTTGGCGTAACGAAGCGTGACCTGGCTCTTCGCATCCGGCTCGAGGAACGGCGCCTTGCCCGACTTGCGGTCCGCCGCCATGCGCTCCAGAATCTTGTGACTGTAATCGAGTGTAGCCGGCATGAGGTCGGGTGTCTCGTCCGAGGCGTAGCCGAACATGATGCCCTGGTCGCCGGCGCCTTCGTCCTTGTCGCCGCTTTCGTCGACGCCCTGCGCGATATGGGCCGACTGGCCGTGAAGGTTATTCTCGAAGCGCAGCGTTTGCCAATGAAAACCATCCTGCTCGTAGCCGATTTCCTTCACCGTCTTGCGGACGGTCGCCTCGATCTCTTCCAGCGCGCCGGGCGCCCATTTGCCATTTTCGTACACGCCTTTGCAGCGAATCTCGCCCGCCAGCACGACAAGCTGGGTGGTAGTCAGCGTCTCGCACGCGACACGCGCCTCGGAATCCTTCGACAGGAACAGGTCGACGATCGAATCCGAAATCTGGTCCGACACCTTGTCGGGGTGACCTTCGGACACGCTCTCGGACGTGAAAAGGAAGCTGTTGCGCATGGAGATGCCTTCTGTGGATCGGATATAAAGGATGCTTTATGTCGCGCTGCTGTTAGCGTCCGCGGCGCCGAAAGGCAATGGCACCCGCGATGAGCAGCAGCGCGAGACCGACGGGCACGATGTTGCCGTAGCGCGCAAATGGCGTTGGTGCGCGCGCGCGCGGAACGGAGCTGTCGATCCGCCCCGCCTTGTGCATCGGGATCGCGTCGAGGACGCGCCCGTCCGCATCGATCACTGCGCTGATGCCCGTCGGCGTCGCGCGCAGAACGGGCAACCCCTCCTCGATCGCACGCAGCCGCGCCTGCGCCAGATGCTGCGGCGGACCCCAGGCGCCGAACCAGGCATCGTTCGATGGATTGAAGAGGAAATCAGGACGGTGCGCGCGGTCGACCACTTGTCCCGAGAAGATGATCTCGTAACAGATTTGCAGACCGGCCCTGCCGAAGCGCCCGAGGTCGAGCGTTCGCGCACCCGGGCCAGGCCAGAAGTCGATATCGCCCGGTGCGAGCCGCGACAGACCGATGGCCGAGAGCAGAGAACGCATCGGCAGATATTCGCCGTAGGGGACAAGATGCGCCTTGTCGTAGCGCGGGCCGAGCGTGCCGTCGGAATGGACGGTCATGACCGCGTTGCGCGCGCCGACGACGTCCCCGGTGCGGTCGAGTTCGAGCTTGAGCGCGCCGAGCAGCATCAGGTCGCCTGCGTTCATGAGGTCGGTCAGCCGGCCGCGCGCCGCAGCCGGCGCGCGGTCGTAATAGACCGACGGATAGCCGGCCTCGAGGTAATCGGGGATTGCCGCCTCGGGCCAGAGGATCAGACGCGGGGTCTCATCCTTCGGAATCGTGAGCCGCGCGAGCTTGGCAAAATTGGCATCGGCCTTGCCGCCCTCCCATTTGTCCTCCTGTCCAATATTGGGCTGGACAAGGGTGACAGGGACCGCGCCCCGTTGCGAAGATTCGGCGACACTCATGTTCGCCAGCAGCGCTACCAGAAGCGGCACACAGAGAAACGCAATGGGGGCGAGGATCACGGTAGAAAAGAAGGTGCCGCTCTTGGGCTTGCTTCGAAAGGTTGCCGGCCAACGGAACGCCAGGCGCAGCCCCCATCCGACCCACAGCAGGGTGAGCCCCGACAGGCCGTACGTCCCGACGGTCTTCGCCGGTAAGGCCAGCGAAACCGGAACGAGAATTGCGCCCAGAGGATTCCAGGCGAAACCGGTGAAGATCCAGCTTCGCAGCCATTCGGTGAGCGTCCAGAAAGCTGCGAGTGCGAGGATGAAGGACAATGTTGGCACCGCAGCAACCGGGATTGCATTGGGCCTCGGGTTTCGGCTGCCTGCGGCGACCATGGAGGTCGCGGCGTATCGTTTCAACGCCCACGTGCCCCATGCTGTGAGCGCTGGATAGAAGGCGAGATAAAGCGACAACAAGAGTACGGCGACCCAGCCGAGCCAGGCCGGCATCGCGGCCTGATAGGTGAAGGCGGTGGCGATCCAGTTGAGGCCGAGCGCGAAATGGCCCACCCCGAACGCCCAGCCCATTCCGAACGCGCGCCAGCCGCGAGTGCTGCGGGCGACGAGCGCCATCCAGCCCGCGAGCGCGAGCAGGGTCAGCGGCCAGAGGTTCAGCGGGGCGAAGCCTGTTGCAGAGACGAGCCCCAGAATGAACGCGGACAGCCTGGTATAGCGATCGGCAAGAGCGGTGATGCGGAGTAGAAATGCGGTCACGCGCGATGCCTTAGACGATCGGTCCGCATTTGTATCGCCAATTGGCGTGTGCGGGCTCACATCCGGCGGTGGCTGCGCATCGCAAAGCTCGACGTGATGCGCGAGACGCCGGGAAGGCGCGAGAGGACGTCGCGATGAAACACGCCATAGTCGTCGATTCCGGCGATCTGGACGCGGAGGATATAATCGCCGTCACCGGTCATCAGATACCATTCCTGAATTTCGGGGTGCCGGCGTAGCGCCGCCTCGAACCGGACGAGATATTCCTCCGTCTGCCGCTCAAGCTCGATCTGCACGATCGCGATCGTGCCTTCGTCGGGCGCCGTGCCCGAGACGATCGCGCTATAGCCGCGAATGACTCCCGACTGTTCGAGCAGGCGGACACGCCGAAGGCAGGCCGAAGGCGAGAGCCCGACCTCAGCGGCGAGCGCGCTGTTGGTGATCCGCGCGTTGAGGCGAAGGTGGGTGAGGATGCGCCGGTCGGCGTCGTCAAGCGCGTTCATGCAGAAAATTCCAATAATTCGCAGATTCTTCGAAAGTCGTGCGGTGTTCGGCCAGAACAATATATAGATCGGTGAAATATGCAGCATGATATTCGCTAACTCTCCTACTGGGAGCGCGATATGCAGCAGTTATCTTGCGTTGAAAGCTGTTCGAGCCGCCTTGGCATCGACCTCGATGCCCTGCGCGCCAATTACCGCACGCTCACCGAACGCGTAGCGCCCGCGCGCTGCGGTGCGGTGGTCAAGGCGAATGCCTATGGTCTCGGCGCAACGCGCGTCGGCGCTGCGCTGTATCGCGAAGGCTGCCGCACCTTTTTCGTCGCCCAGCTCTCGGAGGTCGCCCCGCTTGCAAGCGCGGTCGGCGCTGACGCTGCGATTTTCATTCTCAATGGGCTCGACCCTGCGAGCGAGGGAGCCTGCACTGCTGCTGGCGCTATCCCTGTGCTCAATTCCTTGTCGCAAGTCACGCGCTGGCGCGCCAGCGCCCGCAGGCTCGGATTTCCGCTTCCCGCTGCGCTACAGGTCGACAGCGGCATGTCGCGCCTCGGCCTCGCGGTGGAGGATGCGCTCGCGCTCGCCGCCGACCCCGCGTGCGCCCGCGAACTCGACCTCCGGCTGCTGATGACGCATCTTGCCTGCGCCGACGAGCCAGACCGCGCTGCGAATGGGGAGCAGCTTGCTGCCTTTCGCCGGATTGCAGCGCATTTCCCGGGTGTCCCCGCGTCGATCGCCAACAGCGGCGGCGTCTTTCTCCCCCCACCATTCCACGCGGATCTCGCGCGTCCGGGCGTCGCATTGTTCGGGGTCGATCCGGGGCCCCACGCGGTAGGGCTGCGCCCCGTCGTCCAGCTTCACGCCCGGGTGCTCCAGATCCGCACCGTCGCGGCGGGAACCCGGGTCGGCTATGGCCTGGACCATATCGCCCCCGCGCCGCAGCGGCTTGCAACGATCGCGCTGGGCTATGCCGACGGCTGGCCGCGCTCCCTCGGCGGCGCGGGGGCCTTGTGGCACCGCGGCATACGGCTGCCCATCGTCGGGCGCGTTTCCATGGACAGCCTCACCGTCGACATCCGCGGGCTTCCCCAGGGCGAACTCGCCGAAGGCGATTTCGTCGAATGTCTTGGGCCCTCGCAGTCGCTCGCAGATGCGGCGCGCGACGCTCGAACCATCGCCTATGAGATACTGACGCGGCTCGGTGCACGTCACGCGCGCATCTTCGTCGAGGACGGCAACGCCGAGATCGTCCTGCCGGGGGGCGCGCCATGAAGATCATCGTAATGGGTGCCGGTGTCGTCGGCGTTGCTTCAGCCTGGTATCTTGCCGAGGCGGGGCACGAGGTTGTGCTCGTCGACCGTCAGCCCGGGCCGGCGCTCGAAACCAGCTTCGCCAATGCGGGCGAGATTTCGCCGGGCTATGCCTCGCCCTGGGCAGCGCCCGGCATTCCGGCAAAGGCTCTTCGCTGGCTGTTCATGAAACATGCGCCGCTGATCATCGAGCCGCGGCTCGACACGGCGATGCTGCGCTGGACGATCGCCATGCTGCGCAACTGTACCGCCGCGCGCTACGCGCTCAACAAGAGTCGCATGGTGCGGCTTGCCGAATACAGCCGCGATGAACTCGTCGCGCTGCGCGCCCGGCTGGGGCTCGACTATGACCATCGCTCGCAGGGCACCCTCCAGCTCTTTCGCACGCAAAAGCAGCTCGACGCGAGCGCCGGCGATATCGCTGTGCTTCGCGACTATGCTGTCCCGTTCGAGCTGCTTGATCGCAATGGCTGCCTTCGCGCCGAGCCGGGCCTCGCTGCTGCGCGAGATCGCTTCCTTGGCGGGCTTCGGCTCCCGCACGACGAGACCGGCGACTGTCATATCTTTACGAGCAAGCTCGCCGCGCTCCTGCCCGCAAAGGGGGTCGAGCTGCGATACAACACGCGGATCGATGGCCTCGAAATGGAGGGAGGAAAGGTTTCCGCGGTCCATACGTCCGCAGGCGTGCTGCGGGCAGACGCCTATCTGGTCGCTCTCGCCAGCTATTCGCCCGCGCTTTTGCGGCCACTGGGACTTCGACTTCCCATTTATCCGGTGAAGGGCTACTCGATCACGCTGCCGGTCGCCGATCCCGACTGCGCACCGGTTTCGACCCTGCTCGACGAAAGCCACAAGATCGCGATTACCCGGCTTGGGGGCCGTATCCGCGTTGGCGGCATGGCCGAGCTTTCCGGCTTCAATCGCGCGCTCCCGCCACGACGCGAAGGGACGCTGCGTCATTCGCTGAACGATCTTTTCCCCGGTGCTGCGGTCAATGAAGCGCCGTCCAATTTCTGGAGCGGGCTGCGCCCGATGACGCCCGACAGTACCCCGATCGTCGGGAAGACACCGATTGCGAACCTGTTCCTCAACGCCGGGCATGGCACTTTGGGCTGGACGATGGCATGCGGCTCGGGCCGTCTGATTGCCAGCCTCATCGGCGGCGAGGTACCGCCGATCGATCCCGAAGGTTTGGGGCTCGACCGCTATTCACTTTAACCCAGGGGAGATTGTCATGAGTATCGAGCGCCTTCATTCGGGTTCGCGCATGAGCCAAGCCGTTATCCATAACGGTATCGTGTACCTCGCGGGCCAGGTTGGCGCGCCGGGCGAGGATGCAGCCAGTCAGACCCGCGCCGTGCTCGCGCAGGTCGACAGCCTGCTCGCCGAAGCGGGCACCGACAGGTCGCGGTTATTGACCGCGATGATCTGGCTCGCCGACATGGCCGACTTCGGCGCGATGAACAGCGTATGGGAAGAGTGGTTGGGCGGCGCCGGCGCGCCGACCCGCGCGACCGGCGAGGTTCGCCTCGCGACCCCCGACTATAAGGTCGAGATCATCGTCACCGCGGCCTTGCCCTGAGCAAGTTCGGGGCGCGGCGGGTGATTACAGCATATATTTCATGCGAATTGCCTGCCGCGTCTCGCCGTCGAGGGCAAAGCTGGCCGCTCTGAAGCTTGGCGGGCCCACGGTGATCGCAGGATTGCGCGAAAATCCGAAGCCCTCCTTTGGCAGGAACAGGGCCTTGTCCATCCGGTTGTTCCCATTCTCGTCGTGGACTACGGCGATCGCATAGGTGCCATTGGCGGGCGCCTCGATGACGAAATCCGCCGCGGCCCCGGCCTTTACCGCCATCCGTACCGCGCCTTTGTCATCGCTGCAGTCGGGAAATGCCTTGGGGTTCGTGGTCAGGCAGACGAGCAACTGGCCTTTCGTGCTGCGCAGCCCGGTCACGCTGACTTCAACGCTCGGCGGGGCTGCGCTCGCGCCGATCAGGAGTGGCCAGAGAGCCAAGCCCGATATCCGTGCCGCACATTTTGTCCCAGAAGCGAAAATAGAGCCCATAATTTCCCCGATAGACCGCGTGGTGGGCCTCATGATGCGTCGCGGTTATCAGCCAGCGCCCCGCGCGTCCATGCACCAGTGCGCCGGGCGCGATTTCCCACCCCATATGATTGGTCACGCCCATCAGCGTCATGATGGCAAGGACGAGGCCGAGCACGGCCACATGGACCGGGATGACGAAGACCAGCGCTGGTATGACGACAGCGCCGGTAATCGCCTCAAGGGGATGAAAGCTCATCGCGGCCCATGCCGTCGGAGGACGGCTTGCGTGGTGTACCGCATGCGCCCGGCGGAACAGCCAGGGACGGTGCATCGCCCGGTGCGTCCAATAGAACCAGGCGTCGTGTATCAGCAGGAAGGCGAGCAGGCTCAAGGGCAAATACCAGAGCGGATAGGCGGCAGCATCAGTGTAGATGCGCGTCCAGCCCCGTGCCTGCCAGCCCCAGGCAACAAGACCAGCGGGGACGCCATAGATGGCGGCGCTCGCAAGGCTCCAGCCGATTTCGCGCCGGATCTGCAGTTCCAGTCCGCGATAGAGGCCCGGGTGCCGAAGCCGCGTTGCCAGGGCAAAGGCGCCGCTCGAGAGCAGATAGCGGCCCCCGACGATCAGCGTCATCGCAAGCGCCGAGAGCGCGATCGCGGCTGCCGCGCTCATTGGGGCGGGCTCGCCGTGCCGACGCCGAGCGCGCGCTGCATATAGACGGTGTCGAGCCAGCGCCCATGCTTCCACCCCATCCCGGTGAGGCGCCCTGCGTGCGCAAAGCCGCAGGCAGCGTGGAGGGCGACCGAGGCGGGCTCGCCGCCGCCGATCACCGCGACCATCGTGCGGAACCCTGCCGCTGCGGCCGCTGTCAAGAGCGCGCCGAGAAGCGTGCGGCCGATGCCGCAGCCCTGCTGCGACGGTGCAACATAGATACTATCCTCGCACGCCCAGGCGTAGGCAGCGCGCGGGCGGAATTGGCTGGCATAGGCAAAGCCCACGACATCGCCGTCAGCCGTGCGCGCGGCGAGAAAGGGCCAGCCTTTCGCATGATGCTCCGAGATCAGCGCGGCCGTCGCGACGACGCTGCGCGGTTCAACGTCGTAGGTCGCGGTGCCGCGCGCGACATGATGCGCATAGATGGATGCGATGGCCCGGGCATCGGCGGGCGCGGCAGGTTCGATGCAGAGGGCAGGCCTAGACACGGGTGGATTTTGCAGCAAGCCGCGTCGAAAGTCATCTGCGCCGAATAGCGCGCCATTGGCCTTCCCCCCGCTCGCATGCTCGGCTAGGCCCGTCGCATGACCAGCACCCCGTCCTCGCGCTGTGACATTGCCATCGTCGGGGGCGGGCTGGCGGGCGGGCTTGCGGCGCTCGCGCTCGCAGCAAAGCGTCCCGAGCTTGACGTGCGGCTGGTCGAGGCGGGGCCGGTCGGGGGCAATCATATCTGGTCCTTCTTCGACAGCGACATCGCCAAGCGCGATCGCTGGCTCGTCGCGCCGCTCGTCCGCTACCACTGGCCGGCCTATCATGTCCGCTTTCCTGCCTATCACCGCACTTTGCGCATGGGGTACAAGAGCGTGACCAGCGAGGCATTGGCAGAGGCGATCGAAACGGCGCTGCCCGCGGGACACCTGATCGCCGATCGTGCGCTCCATGTCGCGACCGACCATGTGCTGCTTGCTGCGGGCGGACGGCTCGATGCGCGCCATGTCATCGACGCGCGCGGGGCGGCAAGCAATGGATCGGGGCTGAGCTGCGGCTGGCAGAAGTTTGTTGGACAGACGCTCCGCGTGAAGGGCGGGCACGGGCTTGCCCAGCCGGTCGTGATGGACGCCGCCGTTGAGCAACTCGAGGGCTATCGCTTCGTCTATCTCCTGCCGCTCGACGCCGAGACAATCTTTGTAGAGGATACTTATTACAGCGATACGCCCGACCTTGATGTCGTGGCGGTCCGGGACCGCATCCGGACCTATGCAGCAGCGCAGGGGTGGAAGATCTCGAAAAAAGCGCTACGCGAGGAGACCGGCGTCCTGCCGGTGGTGATCGCGGGCGACTTCGATCGCTATTGGCCGCCGTCGGACCGCACCGCGCGGATCGGCGTGCGGGCCGGCGCCTTTCACGCCACGACCGGCTATTCGTTGCCCGATGCAGTGCGCACCGCGGCGGCGCTTCCCGCGCTCATCGGTCCCGATCTGCCAGCCACGCTGCGTGAACGCGCGGCGACAGGTTGGCGGCGCCAGCGTTTCTATCGGATGCTCGACGCGATGCTCTTTCGGGCGGCCGAGCCCGGCGCACGCTATCGCATCTTCGAGCGCTTCTACCGGCTTCCCTCGGGGCTGATCGCGCGCTTTTATGCGGGCCGATCGCGGCCCGCCGACAAGCTGCGCCTGCTAGCCGGAAAGCCACCGGTTTCCGTTGGCCGCGCAATCGCCGCGCTGCGGCGCTTCGACTGGAAATGACGCAAACCGCCATTGTGATCGGTGCGGGCTTCGGCGGCCTTGCGCTTGCCATCCGCCTCCAGTCGGCGGGGGTGTCGACCACCATCATCGAGGCACGCGATGGGCCGGGCGGGCGCGCCTATCATTGGCGGCGAGAGGGATATATTTTCGACGCGGGGCCGACCGTCATCACCGATCCGCCGTGTCTTGAGGAATTATGGGCGCTGAGCGGGCAGCAAATGGCCGGAGACGTTGAACTCCTACCCGTCGCCCCCTTCTATCGCCTCGACTGGCCCGACGGGTCGCGGTTCGACTATTCGAACGACGAGCCGGCGCTCCGTGCACAGATCGCGAGGCTCAATGCCGCCGACATCGCCGGCTACGAGCGGTTCCTTGAATATGCGAAAGGCGTGCATCGCGAGGGCTATGTGAAGCTTGGCTCGGCCGCCTTTCTCGACTTCGCCTCGATGCTCCGCGCTGCCCCTGCACTGATGCGATATCAGGCCTGGCGCAGCGTCTATTCGGTGGTCTCATCCTTTGTCCGCGACGAGCGGCTGCGGCAGGCGCTGTCGTTCCATACGCTGCTCGTTGGCGGCAATCCGATGACCACGAGCGCGATCTACGCGCTGATCCACACGATCGAGAAGCAGGGCGGTGTCTGGTGGGCGCGCGGCGGGACCAACGCGCTGGTCAGCGGGATGGTACGGCTCTTCGAAAGGTTGGGCGGTACGCTTCGCCTCGGCGATGCGGTGGCGAGAATCGAAACGCAGGGCGACCGCGCGAGCGGCGTCGTCACGCAGAGCGGCTGGCGGGCAGCCGCCGATATGGTCGCCTCCAATGGGGACCTGATGCACAGCTATCGCGACCTGCTCGGCCACAGGCGCGGCGCCATCGTTGCAAGAGGTCTCGCGAAAAAGCGCTGGTCACCCTCGCTGTTCGTCGTCCATTTCGGCGTAAGAGGCGATTACCCCGATATTGCGCACCACAGCATCCTCTTCGGGCCACGCTACAAGGGGCTGCTCGACGACATCTACCGGCATGGGAGGGTGCCTGACGACTTTTCGCTCTACCTTCATCATCCCAGTGCGACCGATCCGGGAATGGCGCCCCCCGGGCATGCCACTTTCTATGCGCTCGCCCCGGTTGCGCATCTTGGAAAAGCGCCCGCAGACTGGGACGGGGCGTTCGGGAAGCGTTTTGCCGACGCCGTGCTCGCGGAGGTCGAACGGCGCGTGCTGCCAGGGCTGCGCGACAATCTGGTGACCCGGTTTCACTATACGCCGCGCGATTTCGAAGCAGACCTTGCGGCACACCTTGGCAGCGCTTTCAGCCTTGAGCCGTTGCTGCGGCAGAGCGCCTATTTTCGCGCCCACAACCGCGATGACCATATTTCGAATCTTTACTTCGTCGGCGCGGGGACGCATCCCGGCGCTGGAATTCCCGGGGTGGTCGGCAGTGCCAAGGCGACGGCCGCCCTGATGCTGAACATATAGTTCCGTTCGCGCCGCGAGCGGGTAAGGATAGACCTATGAAACGCCTCGCCGTCTATTGCGGGTCTGCGACCCCGGCCGACCCCGTCTATATCGAAACCGCCCGCCATGTCGGCCGCACCCTGGCGAGTCGCGGGATCGGCGTCGTGTACGGCGGCGGCCGCCTCGGGCTGATGGGAGCGGTCGCGGATTCGGCGCTCGAAGCCGGCGGCGAGGTGATCGGCGTAATCCCCGACGCGCTGGTCGGCACCGAAGTTGCGCACCGCGGCGTCACGGAGCTCCACGTCGTCTCGGGGATGCACGAGCGCAAGCGCATGTTCACCGATCTCGCCGACGGCTTCCTCACCATCCCGGGCGGCGTCGGGACGATGGACGAGCTGTGGGAGGCGATCAGCTGGGCGCAGCTTGGTTACCACGCCAAGCCCGTGGGCCTGCTCAACGCTGCGGGCTTCTACAACAATCTGATCGCCTTCAACCGCCGAATGATCGAAACCGGGTTCATCCGCCCAGCGCATGCGGGCATCCTGATTGTCGATGCCGGGATCGACGAGCTGCTCGACAAGATGGAGGGCTATCAGCCGCACGAGCCAATTTTCGCGATGAAGGCCGACGATCTTTGATGAGCGAAGCGGGGGGCTATGATGCCCAGGCCCTGCACGGCTTCGCGCACGACAGCATTGCGCAGGGCTCCAAAAGCTTTGCGCTCGCGAGCCAGCTGTTCGACCGGATCACGCGCGAGAGGGTGTGGTTGCTCTACGCCTGGTGCCGCGCCGCGGACGACCTGGTCGATGGGCAGGATCATGGCGGGCCGATGGGAGTGGGGCACGACGCCCAGGCGGCGCTGGCGCGCATCCGCGCGCTGACCGACCGCGCCTTTGCGGGCGAACCCACCGGCGAAGCCGCGTTCGATGCGCTCGGCCTTTTGCTTACCGAAATTGTCATTCCCCGCGCCGTTATCGACGACATCATCGCGGGCTTTGAACTCGACGCCGACGATTGGAGGCCGCGCAGCGAGGCGGACCTCCTCCGCTATGCCTATCATGTCGCAGGCGCGGTGGGCGTCGCAATGGCGCATGTAATGGGAATTGATCCTGCGGACGAGACGACGCTCGACCGCGCATCGGACCTTGGCATCGCTTTTCAGCTCGCCAATATCGCGCGCGACATCGCCGAGGATGCCGCCGCCGACCGCTGCTACCTGCCCGACGAGTGGCTCGCCGAACTCGACATTCCGCCCGGCCAGCACATGCACCCTGCCTTTCGTTCGCGGCTCAGCGTGATGGCGAAATGGCTCGCCGAGATGGCGGAAGAATATGAGGCGTCGGCGCGCTGGGGCGCGCGCAAGCTCAGGCCGCGAAGCCGCTGGGCGGTGCTCGCCGCGACCGGCATCTATGGCGACATCGCACGCGAGGTCCGCCGCCGCGGCGACCATGCCTGGGACCACCGCGCGTCGAGCTCGCTTGCCGCCAAGCTCGGCTGGGTGGCGCGCGCCGGCTGGTCGGTCCTGCGCCGCCCGCCGCAGCGGCGGATCAGTCGCGAAGGGCTGTGGACGCGGTCACGGACGGAGAAAGGGACATGAGCGAGCTCGAGTGGCTGGCGGCAGCGTTGGTGCTGATCAATGTGGCCTTGGTCGCGCGGCGGAGCTTATGGAATTACCCCTTCGCGCTCGTAGCGGTCAGCCTCTATGCAATCGTGTTCTTCGAGGCGAAACTCTACAGCGACATGCTGCTCCAGGGCTTTTTCTTCGCGCTCAATATCTATGGGTGGTGGAACTGGCTGCGCGCGAAGGAGGAAAAGGGCGTCCCGGTCGGATGGCTCGCGCGCCGCGACCGCCAATTCTGGATGATCGCGACAATCGCGGCGTGGGCCGCATGGAGCGCCATGATGCAGCGCTTCACCGATGCAGCGGCCCCCTGGGCCGATGGCGGCATTGCGATGGCGAGCATCGCGGCGCAAGCCTTGCTTGCACGGCGCCGCGTCGAAAGCTGGTGGCTGTGGATTCTGGTCGATCTGATCGCGGTGCCCCTCTTCGCATGGCGGGGCCTCTATGCGACGAGCGCGGTCTATGTCGTGCTGCTCGGCATTTCGATAGCGGGGCTGGCCCAATGGCGCCGCGCCGCGGCGGACGGGACGCTTCTGGCATGACGCGGCACATCTGCCTCCATGGCGCCGAAAGCACCGGAAAGTCGACGCTCGCCCCGCGCATTTCGGCCCGGCTCGGCGCGGTCGTCGTGCCCGAATATGGCCGTCTCTATGCCGAGGCGAACGGCACCGCGTTCGAGGAGGCGGATCTGCTCGCGATCTTCGATGGCCATGTCGCAGCGACCCGCGCGGCGCGGGCGGAGCGTCCCGAGTGGCTGATCTCTGATACCGACCCATTAATGACGCAGGCATGGGCAATCATGTTGCTCGGTCGCCGCCTGCCGGCGATCGATGCATGGCAGGATACCGCTGACTTCTACCTCGTTCCCGCGATGGACCTGCCATGGAGGGAGGATGGCACCCGTCTTTTCGGGAGCGTCGCGGACCGGCGGCGGTTCATGGAAGTGGCAATCGGCGAGCTCGATCGCAGGACGCTCCCCTGGGCCTGGGTCGAGGGCGAAGGGGACGCCCGGCTCGAAAGCGCGCTGGCGGCGCTCAGGGCCGGAGGACTGGGATAGCGGACAGGTCTAAGAGGGGCCGAACGGGGTGGTTCGCTTTTCCGCGGGGACCCAGGAAAGACCCTTATTGCCGCTACCCGGAATGACGATCGCGCAATTCGCGTTTGAGCACCTTGCCGATCGGACTGCGTGGCAGTTCGTCGACAATCTTGATCGCGCTGAGGCGCTGAGTCTTGCCGACCCTGGCATTGCAGTCGGCGCGAACCGCCTCGGGGTCGGCGCCATCCTTCAGCACGACGAACGCCACGGGCGTCTCGCCCCATTCTTCGCTCGGCATGCCGACGACGGCGGCTTCGACGACGCGCTCGTCCGCGGTCAGGATCGCTTCGAGGTCGCTCGGGAAGATGTTGAAGCCGCCCGAGATGATCATGTCCTTTGCCCGGTCCATGAGAGTGAGGAATCCGTCCTCGTCGATCCGGCCGATGTCGCCGTGGCGATAGAAAAGATTTCCTTCTGCATCGTACCAATGCATCGCCTTGGTCGCGTCGGGGCGGTTGTTATAACCCGTCATCATTGCAGGGCTCCGGCCGACCAGCTCGCCGACCGAGCCTTGCGGCAGTTCGTTGCCGTCTTCGTCGATCACCTTGGCGATATGGCCGGGCGCGGGTTTGCCGACGGTGTGGAGCTTGTCCGGATATTGATGCGCTTCGAGGATGAATGTCGCTCCGCCCTCGGTCATGCCGTAGATTTCGACCAGCCCGCCCGGCCAGCGTTTCAGCACATCGGCCTTGAGCGCAGCGGGGAAGGGCGCCGAGGTGCAATATTTCATGACGAAGCTCGAAAGGTCGAAGCGGTCGAAATCCTCCAGGGCCATGATACGGCGATACTGCACAGGCACGAGCATCGTATTGGTCGCCCGCTCGCGCTCGGCGAGTTCGAGGAATCCCCGAGCGTCGAATTTCTTCATCAGCACAACCTGCCCGCCCGACCCGAGGGTTGGCAGGAAGCTTGCCATTGTCGTGTTTGAATAGAGCGGGGTTGAAAGGATCGTCACCGCCGCCGGCCCATAGGCTGGGGCGCCGCGCTGGATATGCTGCCAGCGCATTGCATGGCTGTGCACGATGCCCTTCGGCGTACCCGTCGTGCCCGACGAATAGATGATATTGAAGCCGTCAAGCGGATCGATCGTCACCGGCGCCGGGGCAGCGCCCTCTGCCGCCATCCAGATATCGAGCGGCGTGCCGACGTCACTGCCGTCCATCGCGATGCGATCGCTCGCGGTGACGATCTGACCTTCAAGGCTTGCCGAAGCGGCGCTGTCGAGGAACAGGTGGCGCGCGCCCGTGTCAGCGATCATCGCCGCCATCTGTTCTCCGGTCGCGCTGTTGGTGATCAGCCCCGCGACTCCGCCGGCGCGCAGCGTGCCGAGGATGACCGCCACCTGCTCGACACTGTTCAGCCCTGCGATCGCGGTTCGATCTCCCTTCGTCAGCCCGTCCTCCTGCAGCCGCGCGGCGATTCGGTCGACGATCCGGTCGAGCTCGAGCCAGCTGAGGCGCCGGAACGGATCGGCGGCCGCTACGGCACCGGGACGTTTTTTTGCGTGAGCGCGAACGAGGTCGGGCAGGGTGGCGAAGTCGGTTGCGAGGATGTCGTCGGTGGTCATGGCGACCCGTTAGCACAGCAGCGCCGGTCTGCAACGCCGCGAGGAAATATCGGCGGCGAGCTTGCTTGACCAAAAGTTTCAACTCGCTACTCACCTTGAGCATAATCAAAGCAGATAGCTCCGGAGACGATGCCCGATGCACCCTTCAGTCCATGCCCGCACCAATCCTCAAAAGCCGGCGGTCATCGTCGCCGAGACGGGCGAGGCGATCAGCTATGCAGAGCTCGACGCAGCGTCGAACCGCGCGGCGCAGATGTTCCGCGCGCATGGGCTGGAGCATGAGGATGTCATTGCCTTCATGCTCGACAACACGCCGCACTATTACGGGCTGACCTGGGGCGCACAGCGCGCTGGGCTTCGCTATGTCTGCATCTCGTCGCGGCTGACGCAGGACGAGACCGACTATATTCTGGAAAATTCGGGCGCGAAGATGCTGGTGGTGGCCGCGAGCCTTGCACCGGCCGCGCTTCAGCTCCAGACGAAGATCGAACGCTTCTCGATGGGCGGCGAGATTGCCGGCTGGCCGAAGATCGAGGATGAGCTCGCAAGGATGCCCGCCGATCCCATCGCCGACGAGCGTGCCGGTGTCGACATGCTCTATTCGTCGGGGACCACCGGGCGGCCCAAGGGCGTGCGCGTGCCGCTGCCCGAAGAGCCGGCGATCGATGCGCCCAACAGCTTGGTCATGCTCGCCTCGATGGCGTTCGGCATCAATTCCGAGAGCATCTATCTCTCGCCCGCACCGCTTTATCACGCTGCGCCGCTGCGCTGGTCGATGACGATCCATCGTCTGGGCGGGACGGTGGTCTTGATGAAGAAATTCGATCCCGAAGGCGCGCTTGCGGCGATCCAGCACTATCGCTGCAACGCGGCGCAATTTGTGCCCACCCATTTCGTCCGCATGCTGAAGCTGCCCGAGGCGGTGCGCGCGCAATATGATGTATCGACGATGAAGAGCGCAATTCACGCCGCGGCGCCCTGCCCGATCCCGGTCAAGCAGGCGATGATCGACTGGTGGGGGCCGGTCCTGCTCGAATATTATGCGGGGTCGGAGGGCAATGGCATGACCTTTGCGACCAGCCAGGACTGGCTTGCGCACAAGGGCACGGTGGGCCGCGCGATCAACGGCGTCGTCCATATCGTGGGCGAGGATAATGAAACCGAGGTGCCGGTCGGGGAGGAAGGGACGGTCTTCTTCGAAAGTGAAAGCGTCTTCGAATATCACGATGATCCCGAGAAGACTGCCTCCAGCCGCAATTCAAAAGGCTGGTCGACGCTCGGGGACGTCGGCAAGCTCGACGCAGACGGCTTTCTTTATCTGACCGACCGCAAGAGCTTCATGATCATCTCCGGCGGGGTGAATATCTATCCGCAGGAGATCGAAAACCACCTTGTCACCCATCCCAAGGTCGCCGACGTTGCCGTGGTCGGCGGGCCGCACGAGGAAATGGGCGAAGAAGTGATTGCGGTAGTCCAGCCGGCGGACATGGCCGATGCAACCGACGCCTTTCGCGACGAGCTGATCGCATACGCGCGGGAGAAACTCTCGGGCGTGAAGATCCCGCGCCGGATCGACTTTCTCGATGCGCTGCCGCGCCACGACACGGGCAAACTCTACAAGAGGCTGCTGCGCGACCGCTATTGGGAGCAGGCGAAGGAAAGGGCGTGACCCGATGACCAACCGCGTCGAATTCTTCTTCGATTTGTCGAGCCCGTGGACCTGCCTCGCCTTTCACAATTTGCCAGCCATACTCGAGCGCAACGGCGTGAGCGCGCGCTATTGCCCGATCCTGGTCGGCGGGGTGTTCAATGCGGTAAACCCGGCGATCTATGCCGCGCGAGAGCAGGCCGACAACCGGCGGATGCAGCACAGCTGGAAGGTACTGAAAGATTGGGCGCAGCTTGCCGGTGTCCCGATGAACTTCCCCTCAAGATGGCACCCTGCAAAGAGCGTGACCGCGATGCGCTTTGCCGCAGCGCTCGAGGACGACCAGTCCTCGCTCGTCCGTTTCGCGCGCGCTGCCTTTGCGAGCTACTTCGATCGCCAGGAAAATCTTGACGATCCTGACGTGCTCGAGGCCGTCGCCGACGCCGAGGGGCTCGACGGGGCGGCGATTCGCGCCGCGGCAGGCAGCGAATCCGTCAAGGCGCGGCTGCGCGCGAACACCGAGGAGGTCATCGCGCGCGGCGGTTACGGTTCCCCCACCATCTTCGTCGACGGCGACGACATGTATTTCGGAAACGACCAATTGCCGCTCGTCGAAGCGGCCCTCAAACGCTGACGCGAAGGACTCTCCCATGAAGGACCGGATTTCCATCACCATGCTGGACGGCGGGATCGCCGATGTCCGGCTTATCCGTACCGACAAGCTCAATGCCCTCGACGCAGCGATGTGGTCGGCGCTGGCCGAGGCCGTCGACGAGCTCAAGGCGCAGCAGGGCCTTCGCGTCGTCGTTCTGTCGGGCGAGGGGCGCGCCTTCTGCGCAGGCCTTGACCTCTCCAGCCTCAGCGCCGAGCGTGATCCGGGCGCGAGCAGCGCGGGGGGCAGCTTGTCCGATCGTACGCGCGGAATTGCGAACAACGCCCAATATGCAGCATGGGGCTGGCGCGAGCTGCCGGTGCCGGTGATCGCCGCCGTGCATGGTGTTGCATTCGGCGCAGGCAGTCAGATCATGGCGGCGGCCGACATCCGCATCGTCCACCCCGACACGCGCATCGCGATCATGGAGATGCGCTGGGGCCTCGTCCCCGATGTTGCCGGAATGGCGCTATGGCGTACGCAGGTCGCCGACGACGTGCTGCGCGAGCTGATATACACCAACCGGGAATTTACAGGCTCGGAGGCGAAGATGCTGGGCTTTGCGACCCATGTGTCCGACGATCCCCTGGCGAAGGCGCTCGAGCTTGCCGAGGTGATCGCGAACAAGAATCCGCACGCCATTCGCGGTGCCAAGCGCCTCTGCAACATGCTCGCCGACGCCACCGACGCCGAGATCCTGCAAGCCGAAAGCGATGAACAGGTGAAGGTCATCCGCACTCCCAATCAGATGGAGGCGGTGATGGCAGAGATGGAGAAGCGGAAGCCGAATTTCGTGGATTGACTTGACCCCGGGGGCTCGAGCCGGACAGCTTCGTCAAAGAAGCGCAAGAAAGCGCGCCGCGTTGTTCCAGTCGGCTTCGCGCCGTCGGCGCGCTTTTTGCGCCTCGCTGTCGGCGCCCCAGCGGCGTTCCTGGTAGAGTTCGTCGAGGTTGACCGCCTCCCACAGCGCGGCGGCGTCGAATGCGCGCTCCGCAAGCGCGAGCGCGGCGACGAGCGAACCCCCAATGGTCACGATGGGCGTCAGCGCGGCGAGGCGGTAAGGATCGTAGATGAGAAGCGCGCCGCGCAGCGCCGCAACGGTGGCGGGCGGCTGGTCGACCGGAATGACGCCCTGCGCGAGGGTGAATTCGATGCCGTGGCGATCCTCGGCCCATGCGAGCAGCGGGTTCCACGCCGCGGCCTGCTCGGCCTGGAGCGCGGCGTCGCGGGCGTCGCGGTAGCACAGAAGGTCGCTCTCGGCATAAGCGGCGATGGGTGCGGCGAAGGTGGCGGGGTCAGGGCGCGCAAGGTCGATGGCGGCGTTGGCAAGTCCGGTGAGCGGCATCGCCGCTGGATCGAGCCGGTTGTCCTGCGCGCCCCATTCGGCCGCAATGGCTTCAGCCAGCGCGCGGCTCGCGACTACGAGCGGCGCGCGCCCTGGGGTATTTACCGCGCGCCCATCGAGCGCGATGCCCCATCCGCCGTCCGCTGCAACGGCCTTGGCCTCTTTCCAGAACCTCTTCATCGCGCGTCGGGCGACCGCCAGCGCCGCGCGAGGATCTTTGGCATCACCGTGAAATCGAACAGGCCGACCAGCACCACGGCGACTCCTATCCATCGGTCGGCAGGCTGGCCGGCGAGGGTCCAGCCGCCACGGATCAGCACAAAGCCCGCGAGGGTGAAAAGAGCGCCCGTGATGCGGATGGCGTTGAGCGCGATGAAACGCTTCTTGGCGAGGGCGTCGTTTGCCGTGGTTGTCATGCGTTCTTCCTAGCGCCGCCGAGCTCACGCATCAAATGGGCGAGGGCGCCGTGGCCTGTACGTTCGATACCGTCCGCGACGCGCGCTCGCTCGTCAGCATCCTTGTTCTGCGACAGCTTGATCGTCGGGCGCCAGGCGGTGATGGGCATTTCAAAGGCGAGGATCGCGCCCGTCAGCTTGCCGAAACAGGCCGGATCCATCTTGCCTCGCGTCCAAGGCGGATCTTCGCCGGCCCGGGCTTCGTGAAGCGCTGCGAGCGCGTCGAGCTGGGCGACGAGACCGGCATCATCGAGTTGGCGGGGCACGCCCTCCATCTCGACTGCGACATAGTTCCAGGTTGGCACCGCCTTTGTCTGATCGGCGTACCAGTTCGCGCTGACATAGGCGTCGGGACCCTGCACGACCACCAGCGCCGCGGCGCCTGCGAGATGCTTCGTCAACCCATTGCCACGCGCGAGATGAAATTGCAGCGTCGTTGCGTCCTCACTGAGGATCACCGGCGCATGAGCGACCCGCGGGCCGTCAGGCGTGCCGGCGAAGATCGCGGCAAAGCCGATCTCGCGCACAAGCAAGGCGGCGAGATCGTCCTGCTCAGGGCGGAAGGCGGAGTTGGGGTGCATCAGCGGGGCTTTTTGGGAGGCGCCTTGCGATTGGCCGGGGCGCGTTTCGCAGGGCCCTTGGCCTTGGCTTCGGCGCGTCCGCGCCGCTCGCCGCGGCGCGCCTTTCGCACCTGCTTCGCATGCGCCTTGGCTTTCGCCTTCTCGATCGTTCGGTTTGAGGGTTTCGGCGCCTCTTCGGCGACGACATCACCGAGCAGCAGGTCAAAGCCGAGCGCGTCCAGGCTTGCGGCGAAATGGTCGGGAACCGGCGCCGAAATATCGAGTGCGCCTCCATCGGGATGATCGACGCGAAGCCGGCGGCTGTGCAGGTGAAGCTTGCGGCTGATCGTTCCGGTCAGGAAGGCGCCCTTGCCGCCATATTTGCCATCGCCGACGATTGGGTGGCCGATTGCTGCCATATGCACGCGAAGCTGGTGGGTGCGCCCGGTCAGAGGCTGTAATTCGACCCATGCAGCGCTGTTGCCCGCGCGCTCAATGATCCGGTAGCGCGTCCTCGAGGGCAGCCCCTTTTCGTCGACATGCATTTTCTCGCCGCCCGATCCGGGTTGCTTCGCGAGCGGCAGGTCGATTTCGCCCTGCGCGATGTCGGGCACCCCGACGATGATCGCCCAATAGGTCTTGCGCGCGCTGCGGTTTGAAAAGGCTTTGGCGAACCAGGCCGCCGCGCGCGGCGTGCGCGCGACGAGCAGCGCGCCCGACGTATCCTTGTCGAGGCGATGGACAAGCTTGGGGCGCACAGCCGCGTCGAACTGAAGCGCATCGAGCAGACCGTCGACATGGCTGTCCGTCTTGGTGCCACCCTGCGTTGCAAGGCCGGGGGGTTTGTCGAGCACCAGCGCGCTCGCATCGCGGTGGAGCACCATCGATGTAGCGAGTGCGACGTCGGCGTCGGTGAGCGGACGTCCTTTGCGCGCCGGGCGCGCAGCAGGGGCGGCGGGCGGGACGGGCATCGCGATGCGCTGTCCCGCCTCGATGCGGTCCGACACGTCGGCCTTGCGGCCATCGAGGGTCAGCTCGCCTGACCGTGCCCAGCGCGCCAGGAGCGCGTGCGGCGTGCCCGGCCGGTGGCGCTTGAACCAGCGGTCGAGACGAATGCCGTCATCCTCTTCAGCGACGACGGCTGCGTCGCGATCCTGGGCGGGCGCACTCATGCCGGAAGCTCGCGCATGATCAGCATTCCAAGGCCGCAGGCCGCAATGGCGGCGATCACCGAGGACAGGACATAGATGGCAGCTTGCAGGATGGCGCCGCGTTCGAAGAGCATCCAGAATTCGAGGCTGAACGAGGAAAAGGTCGTGAAGCCGCCCAGGATTCCCACGCCAAGAAATAGGCGCGCCGTGTCGCTCCCCCCGCTCCGCGCGAACCAGCCGATCAGCACGCCCATGAGCAGGCTGCCCAATATGTTGATCGACAGCGTCCACCACGGAAAGCCGGGCCCGAACCGAGCCAGCATCAGCTGACCGACGATATGGCGGGCGCCGGCGCCAATTGCGCCGCCGATCATGACAGGGAAAAGGCCGTTCATGCGCCCGCCCTAGCCGCAAAAGCGGCCGAGGCAAAGAATTGCGTCGCCAGGCCTCGACGAGAGCGAGCACTGATGCGGGGCGGCATGACGCCCCGCAAACCCCAAGGGCGCAGACGGCGCTCCGCGATGCGCGCGCGGTTGCGCTTTGTGTCCTGGGCAAGCGATAGCGCCCTGATGGAGGCTGAAAGGCGGGGGGACGGCGCCGAGCGGCCGGCGCGGGAGCAATCCTCGGCGAGTGCGGTCACTGCATCCGGTTCATATCATCCATGAAGAAACGATTGCGGCCGCTTGCCAGCGCGCGCTCTCTGTGGCAGGGGCGCGCTTCCCTTTACGGAAGGGCGCTTAGCTCAGTTGGTAGAGCATCTCGTTTACACCGAGAGGGTCGGCGGTTCGAGCCCGTCAGCGCCCACCACGAACTTTCCTTTCTCTTCCGCGTTTGATGCTGTGCCGGCTGTCTGCGGCAAGAGCGGAAGGATATCCTCGTGCCATGCCTCCTCGAAGGCTCCTGCCGCTGCGGCGCGGTACGCTTCTCGGTTCAGAGCCACACGCCGGTGCCCTATCAGCTTTGCTATTGCTCGATCTGCCGGAAGCAACAGGGCGGTGGCGGCTATGCGATCAACCTTGGCGCCGACGCGGCGTCGCTCAGGGTCGATGGCGCAGACAATCTGGGGGTCTACCGCGCGCGCATCGCCGACGAGCAACATGAAGGCTGCGGCCTGTCGAGCGGAGAGCGGCGGTTTTGCCGTTCCTGCGGGTCGGCGCTGTGGCTCTATGATCCGACGTGGCCCGAGCTGGTCCATCCCTTTGCAAGCGCTATCGATTCGGACCTTCCGGTCCCGCCATCGCGCGTTCACCTCATGCTCAAATACAAGGCGGGCTGGGCAGAACCAAGGATTGGCGCAGGTGACAAGAGCTTTGACCTCTATCCCGAGCAATCGATCGAGGAATGGCACAAAGACCAGGGGCTATGGATCGACTGATCGCAGCGCCGCTCGGGCACGGAGGGGGACGAGAGGATACCCCTCGCCCCCGTTTTCGTCTCAGGCCGCGAGCTTCCTCAGCACGTAGTGGAGGATGCCGCCGTTCATATAATATTCGATCTCGTTCGCCGTATCGATGCGGCAGAGCGTGTCGAACGCGAAGGTCGAGCCGTCGGGGCGCGTAACATTGACGGTTACGCTCTGACGCGGCTTGAGGTCCGCGATGCCGGTGATCGTGAAGACATCGTCGCCCGTCAGACCGAGCGTCTCGCGCGTCTGGCCGTCCTGGAACTGCAGCGGGAGTACCCCCATGCCGACGAGGTTCGAGCGGTGGATTCGCTCGAAACTCTCGACGATCACCGCGCGGACGCCGAGGAGGTTCGTGCCCTTCGCCGCCCAGTCGCGTGACGATCCCGTGCCATATTCCTTGCCGGCGATGACAACGAGCGGTGTCCCGTCGGCCTTGTGGCGCATCGCCGCGTCGTAGATCGGCATCACTTCGGAGCCGTAGCGCGACATGCCCCCCTCGATACCCGGAACCATTTCGTTCTTGATCCGGATGTTCGCGAACGTTCCGCGCATCATGACCTCGTGATGGCCGCGGCGAGCGCCATAGCTGTTGAAGTCGGCCTTGCTTACCTGATGCTCCATCAGCCACTTACCGGCCGGGCTGTCCGCCTTGATGCTGCCCGCGGGACTGATGTGGTCGGTCGTTATGCTGTCACCGAGGATCGCGAGCGGCTTCGCGCCGACAATGTCCGCGACCGGCGCCGGGGTCATTTCCATCCCTTCGAAATAGGGCGGATTTGCAACATAGGTCGAGCCCGCGCGCCACTGATAGGTATCGCTGCCTTCGACTTCGATCTTTTGCCAGTGCGCGTCGCCCTGGTAGACATGCGCGTAGCGCGCTTCGAACATTTCGCGATCGACCGCCCCGCCAATCGCATCGGCGACTTCCTTATTGGTCGGCCAGATGTCGGCGAGGAAGACGTCCTTGCCCTCCTTGTCCTGCCCGATCGGCGTGGTGGTGAAATCCTCGGTCACCGTTCCCTTCAGGGCATAGGCGACGACGAGAGGCGGCGAGGCGAGGAAGTTTGCGCGAACGTCGGGTGACACGCGGCCTTCAAAGTTGCGGTTGCCCGAGAGGACCGAGGCGGCAACGATATCATTGCCGTTGATTGCAGCCGAAATCGGCTCCGCCAGCGGCCCCGAATTGCCGATGCAGGTGGTGCAGCCATATCCAACAAGATTATAGCCGATCGCGTCGAGATGCTCCTGCAGCCCCGCCTTGGCAAGATAGTCGGTGACGACCTGCGACCCCGGCGCCAGGCTGGTCTTGACCCACGGCTTCGGCTTCAGACCGCGCTCGTTCGCTTTCTTGGCGACGAGGCCCGCGGCGACCATGACCCCGGGGTTCGAGGTGTTGGTGCAGCTGGTGATCGCGGCGATCACCACATCGCCGTCGCCGATGTCGTGTGACTTGCCCTCGACCGCGACGCGCTTCGGTGCGCTCTTTCCGTAGACCGCCTTGAGATCGGCGTTGAACACATCGTCGACTTCGGTCAGCACGACCTTGTCCTGCGGCCGCTTCGGCCCGGCGAGGCTCGGTACGACGGTACCCATGTCGAGTTCGAGCGTGTCGGTGAAGACGGGGTCGGGCATGTCGGCCGAGAGCCACAGCCCCTGCTTCTTGGCATAAGCTTCCACCAGCGCGATATTCTCTTCGCTGCGCCCCGTGAGGCGCATGTAATCGAGCGTCTTGTCGTCGATCCCGAAGAAACCGCAGGTCGCGCCATATTCGGGGGCCATGTTGGCGAGAGTCGCGCGGTCGGCGAGGCTGAGCGAAGCAAGGCCCGGTCCGAAATACTCGACGAAACGCCCGACGACGCCCTTGGCGCGCAGCATCTGCGTCGCGGTGAGCACGAGGTCGGTTGCGGTAACACCTTCCTTCAATTGACCGGTGAGCTTGAAGCCGACGACTTCGGGGATCAGCATCGACACGGGCTGGCCGAGCATCGCGGCTTCGGCCTCGATCCCGCCGACGCCCCAGCCGAGTACGCCAAGACCGTTGATCATCGTGGTGTGGCTGTCGGTGCCGACGCAGGTGTCGGGATAGGCAACCGTCTCGCCCGAAGCATCCTCGCTCGACCACACGGCCTGCGCGATATGCTCAAGATTGACCTGGTGGCAGATGCCCGTGCCCGGGGGCACCGCCTTGAAGTTCGACAGCGACTTCGACCCCCATTTCAGGAAGTCATAGCGTTCGCCGTTGCGGTAATATTCGATCTCGACATTCTGCTCGAACGCCTTGGGATGACCGAACTCGTCGACCATCACCGAGTGGTCGATGACGAGGTGGACGGGGACGAGCGGGTTGATCTTCGACGTGTCACCGCCGAGCGTGGCGATCGCATCGCGCATTGCCGCGAGATCAACCACGCAGGGAACGCCCGTGAAGTCCTGCAGCAGCACGCGCGCCGGGCGGTACTGGATCTCGCGGGTCGAAACCGGGTTCGACTGCCAGTCGACGATCGCCTGCACATCGTCAGCCGAGACGGTGAAGCCTCCGTCCTCGAAACGAAGGAGATTTTCGAGCAGAACCTTCATGCTGAAGGGAAGCCGCGACACATCGCCCAGCTTCGCCGCGGCCTTTTCGAGCGAGTAATAGGCGTAGGTCTTGCCCCCGACGTCGAGCGTCGAACGGGTTCCAAGCGTGTCGTGGCCAGTGGTGGTCATGTGCAGTTCCCTCTTCGGGCGCGGCGGGGAAAGACGGCCCCCGGCCCGGTCAGGAGAGCGGGGCCGCAGGGAGTCGCGCGCGCGGGTTTATGTCGGCGCCGCCTTACGCCGGAGGGCGGGAAATGCAAGGGGTCTGGGTGTGCGTCGGATGCACAGGGTGATCGGGCATGGATTGCACCTCATTGTCAAACCGGCCGGGGAGGGCTCGGCGTACGGTTCGGAATAACGGGCGGAATGCACGGCTTTTTGGATGTACAGGGTCGCGGCAGCGCTTGTCGGGCGAAGGCGGCCGCTACTGTCCGAGTGCTGAGGCTATGGTGCTGAAGACGGTGGCGAGGTTGAGGCCCAGCATCTGGAAGGCGACGATCGAGGCGACCGCGATCAGCGCAGCGAGGAGCCCATATTCAATGGCGGTCGCGCCCGTCTGGTCGTTGATGAGACGCTTGGTCGTCATGCGATTTCGTCCTTGGTGTCCATGGGCTGCGTTGGCGTGAAATAAGGGCGGCGCCCAAAGCAATTGTTGGGAGAAGAGGTTAACGGGAAAATCGCGAAGCCGAAAATGTTCGCAGCCACGGTGGCGATGGACGCCTTTGCGCCTGCCCCCTTGCCGGGCGAATAGCCGGACGGGCCAAGTGGTGAGCTCAGGCGGTGCCGCGGAGCGAAAGTCGCACGGGGATGCGGGTGCCGCTGCGGCTGTGGCCCGTGTCTTCAAGCGCCATCGCAACGAGCGCCTCGCCCGCGGCGTCGAGGTCGGGCTCGATCGTCGAGAGCGCAGGGTCGACGAGTGTGCCGGCTCGGATGCCGTCGAAGCCGATCAGCGCAATATCGGCCGGCACGCGGCGCCCCGCGTCCTTGAGCCCCTGCAGCACCCCGAGAGCGAGCATGTCACTTGCTGCGAAGATCGCGTCGACATCGGGATTTTCTGCGAGGAGCTGCGCGGCGGCGGCGAGGCCCTGCGCGTGGCGGTCGGGTGCGGCGGGCGGTTCGACGATGATGGGAGCGATGCCGCGCGCGCCGAGCGCGGCGGCGAATCCTTCGCGCCGCTCGTCAAACTGGCGCTGCGGTGACTGCTGGGGGCCGACGAACGCGATGCGGCGTCGCCCGCGGGCGACGAGATGTTCGGCAGCAAGGCGGCCGCCCACCTCATTATCGCTGCGCATCCAGTGGAAGGGATCGCCCGGACTCCCCCAGCAGATGAAGTCGAGTCCCGATGCCTGTGCGTCGGCAAAAAACTGCCAGGCGGCCCGGTTGCTGGTCGTGCCGATGACGATCATTGCGTCGGCAAGCCCGGAGGCAACGAAATCGGCGCGAAAATTGTCGGGGCTTTCCTGAAAGCTGACGAGCAGGTTGAAACCGCGCGCCGACGTTGCCGCAGCGATGCTGCCGAGAAGCGCGAAGTAAAAAGGGTTGATGGCGCTGCGATCCTCGCCCGGGCGGCAGATGGTGACGAGGGCGATCGTCTCGCTGCTCTTGAGCCGGAGCGATGAGGCGTGGCGGTCGACGACATAGCCAAGCTCGCGCGCCGCGGCGGAGACGCGGGCCCGCGTTTCTGCATTGACGCCAGGGCTGCCGCGCAGAGCGCGCGACACGGTCGACTGCGAAACGCCCGCGCGCTCGGCGACGTCGAAGGATGTCGGACGCAGCATCTTCTCTCCCCGTCGGGTGGCCGCTGGCGCGAGGCCGGCACCGGCCCGCTTCTCTCGCCGCGCGCCGGGGGCTTGTCAATCCGGTGCGGGAAGCGGCCAGCGGATCGCCACAGCAAGGCTGTGATCGCCCGCCCGGCGGGTCCAGCTGCCCTTGAGCTGGCGCTCGATCAGCGTGCGGATGAACTGGGTCCCGAAGCTTTCGGTGGCGATATGCGGGGTGTCGGAAAGACCGCTTTCGACCCAGTCGAGCTGGACCTCGTCGCCCTCGCGCCGCCAGCTTACGCGAAGATCGCCCCGGCCGGCGAGTGCGCCATATTTGATGCTGTTGGTGACAAGTTCGTGCACTGCGAGCGAGATTGCCTGCGCGGCATCCTCCCCAAGATGAATTTCAGGGTCAGCCAGTCCGACAAGGCGTTCCGCCGGCCAGCCTGCCACATGCAGCTCGCGCCGGATGATCGCGCCGAGGTCGACCATGTCGACGGCACCCGTGACCAGCATCTGCTTCGATGCCGACAAGGCCTGAAGGCGCCCCTCGAAGCGCCTTTCAAAATCGGCAAGATCCATCGACTCGCGCAGCGTGATGCGCGCGAGCGCGCTGATGCGGGCGAACGCATTCTTCATCCGATGCGCCATCTCGCCCATCATGAGTTCGCGATCCTCGGCGTGACGTTCCTTTTCCTCGGCGAGCGCCTGGAAGGCGCCGAGCCGCCGGTGCTGCATCTGGTGGAGCTGAATCGCCAGAAAGGCGATTGCAACCCCGAACAGAAGTATTGCGAGCGGACGCCCCAGGCGGTCGACAAAGCGGCCGTAGGATATGCGCATCGTCCATTGCCGGTCAGCCACCTGCAGCTTCTGCTCGTGCGCGTCCCAGCCCAACCGACCGTGCGAGAAGACACGGAGCGCCGAGGGGCCTTCGCCCGCGAATACCTCGATGCCCTCGATGCCCTCGATCTGCTCGCCGAGCACGGCGGTCATCAGGTCGTGGACGCGGAACGGGGCATAGACGAATGCCTCGAGCGGGCGCGCGCCGACTGCGGTGGCGATGGTTGGCGGGTTCAGCTCTTCTTCCACGCGCGCCGCGGCGCCGCCGTCGATCAGGGGCCGCTCCGCATAAACGGGAACATAGATCAGAAAACCCGGCTGGGTGTGATCCGCCTGCCGTTCCTGGACCAGGTGGACAACGCCGCTCGCCGCCGCCTGGCCCGTCAGCCAGGCGCGGCGCATCGCCTCGCGTCGGGTCGGTTCGGTGTACATGTCATAGCCAAGCGCAGCCGCGTTGAGAGCATTGTCGGGCTCGATCAGAATGATCGGAAATCCGATGGGCTGGTCACTTGCCGGCCAGGCTGTGATGTCGCGGCCATAGTTTTCGCGCAGACGAGCCTCGACCGGCGCCGGAACGCCGCGCGTCATCGCGATGGCGACCCCGACGCCCTGCATTCCCGGCGCTCGGGTCTGCGGCTGAAGCGCGGCGAGATAGGCGCGGACGCTCGTGCCGCCCGTTGTCCTGTCCGACTGATAAAGCGCGCGCACGGCTTCGAGGATCGAAAGCTGATCGCCGAGGCGCGCGTTGACCTGCATCGCGATTCGCTCCGCCTGGTCAGCCTCCTGCCTCTTGTTGTAAAAGAAGCTCGCGACCGCGGCGGCGAGCGCCGCGAGCATGATTACCAGCCCGATCGCCCGGACCGAAAGGGCCATCAGCCGATCTGCCCAGAGCGATGTTCGCATATGGCTATCCCGCTGACGGGGGCGGGCGCTTCGCCCCTCTCCCATTCCCTGTTTCATGCCGGGGGGGCGAGGGCAAGCGCATTTTGGCAGGCGGGGACGCAGCCCTGAAGAATTTCGGGTCCGTTGACTTTTGCGAGGCGCCGTGCGCTAGCATTGTGAGGGGAGGGCCACCGGCATTGCGCCATCACTATCCGTTGCCGCTCTATCATAGCTGGCCGCTGTTCGAGCGCGCGCGCCATTTCGATCTGGGATGGGTTGACCGGCAAGGCATCCGACCGCCTGCGGATATGCGGATCGGCGCCGCAAGCGAGAGTGAGGCCATGGCCCACGCGGGTGTCGGCGTTTGGCACTGCGACCTCTCGGGCAACCGACTGACCTGGTCGCCGACCGTCTATGATCTGTTCGGCATTCCGCGTGGGGCGACGGTTTTGCGCGAAGAGGCGGTTGCGCTCTATCGCGAGGGGTCGCGGGCGGCCATGGAGCGGTTGCGCGCGCATGCGATCGAGCACCGCCGCGGCTTTACTCTCGATGTCGAAATTGCACCCCTGGGCGCCCAGGGGCGCTGGTTGCGGCTGATCGCTGCGCCGGAGTGCGACGGGGAGATGGTGGTCGGGCTGCACGGCTTTAAATGTTTGCTGAGCCACGTGCCTTGATAAAAGAGGCGCGCCCTGCCTTCACGGGGACGGGGGATCGAGCCAAGCTTCAAAGGTCCCGGTTGCCACCTCGCGCCTGTGGCGACAGAGAAGGGTGATGGGCACTGAGCGAGGCGAAACGGCGCGCATGCGCAGCGGGATGAGCGCGCTGTGGTCGCAGCCCTATGTGCTGCTGACCTTGTGCGCTCTGTTCTGGGCGGGCAATTCGATCGTCGGGCGCGCCGCGCGCGAGCTGGTGCCCCCCGCGGCGCTTGCCTTCTGGCGCTGGACGATTGCGCTCGCGTTGCTGCTGCCGCTCGCCTGGCCGCATCTGAAGCGCGACAAGGAGACGCTCCGCGCCCACTGGCCAATCGTGCTGGTGCTCGGCCTGTTGGGGATCGGATCGTTCAACCTCCTCCTCTATACCGGTCTGCAGACGACCACCGCGCTCAATTCGATGCTGATCCAGGCGGCGCAGCCGGCGCTGATCCTGATCGTGGGCGCGCTGGTGATGCGCGACCGGACGAGCCTGCGGCAGAGTGCAGGGGTGGTGGTGTCGCTCGCCGGGGTGCTGGCGATCATCGGCCGCGGAGATCCGGCCGCGCTCGTTGCGCTGCGATGGAATGAGGGGGACGCGATCATCGGCGTCGCGGTGCTGCTGTGGGCGCTTTATTCGGTGCTGCTTCGTCGGCGGCCGACAGTGCATCCGCTGAGCCTGCTCGGCGCCTCTATCTTTGTCGGCGTCCTGCTGATCGCGCCCGTCTACATCGCTGAGCTGGCGGGCGGACGGCGAATTGTCGCCGGCCCGGAAAGCGCGCTCGCCATCGCCTACGTCTCGGTCTTCCCCTCGTTTCTCGCCTATCTTTTCTTCAACCGCGGAGTCGAGCTGATCGGATCGGCGGCGACCGGTCAGTTTCTGAACGTCATGCCGCTGATGGGCGCGGGGCTTGCGATGCTGTTCCTGGGCGAGGCTCTGCGCCTCTTTCACATCGCGGGTCTGGTGCTGATCGTTGCAGGGATATGGGTAGCAGGGATGGCGGCGGGCGATCAGGCGAGCGCCGCCTCCACCTGATCGAGCCGGTCCTTGCCAAAGAACATCTCGTCCCCGACGAAGAATGTCGGGATGCCGAAGACGCCGCGCGCGACCGCCGTCTCGGTATTGGCGGCAAGCTTCGCCTTGATCGCAGGGTCCTGCGTCCGCGCGAGCAGCGCAGCTCCCTCGAAGCCGGCGGACGAGAGGAAGGCTGCCGCAACCGCGGGATCGTCCATCTTCAGCCCCATCTCCCACATGGCGCAGTTTACTGCATCGACATAGCCCTTCAGAAAGCCTTCCTCCTCGGCAACGATCGCCCCGCGCATGACAAGCAGGGTGTTGATCGGGAAGTGCGGGTTCATCCGGAATTTCCCGAGCGCGTGCTTTGCGATAAAGCGCCGCATCTCGAGACTCTCATAGGCGAGTTTCGCGGGAATGTCGGCAAATTGGAGCATCGGGGCCTTGTTGCCCGTTGCCTTGAAGATGCCGCCGAGCAGACAGGGCGTGAGAACAAGGTCGGCACTGGTGCGCTCGAGAAGCTCGGGCAGCACCTTCAGCGCGAGATAGGCGTTGGGACTGCCAAAATCGAAAATGAACTCGAGGGTCCTTTGCAGCTTCACCATTTTTCTCCCCAAGGGCGCAGGTCAAGTTCATGCGTCCAGGCGCTTTTCGGCTGGCGGTGGAGCATCACATAATTGGCGGCGATCGCGTCGGGATCGAGAACAAGCTCCTCCTCCTTCGCGCGGTCGAAATCGGGATGGCGAGCCTTGATAAACTCGGTATCGATCGCGCCGTCGACAACAACATGCGCGACGTGGATGCCTTGCGGCCCGAGCTCGCGTGCCATCGACTGGGCAAGCATCCGCAGCGCCGCCTTGGCGCCTGAGAAGGCGGCGTAGCCCGATCCCCCACGCAGGCTCGCCGTCGCGCCGGTGAAGAGGATCGTGCCGCGGCCGCGCGGGGTCATGCGCTTTGCAGCCTCGCGGCCGGTCAGGAATCCCGCGAGGCACGCCATTTCCCATACCTTGGTGTAAATACGCACCGTTGTGTCGCTGATGGGGAAGTTCACATTGGCACCGATATTGAACACCGCCACCTCGACCGGGCCGACCTCGGCTTCGACCTGGTCGAACAGGGCGATGATCGCGGCTTCGTCGCGGGCATCGGCGGGGAAGGCACGTGCCTCATGCCCCGCACCGCGAATCGATTGCGCCAGGCTTTCAAGCGCCTCGGCGCCGCGCGCGCGCCGGGTGACACAGGCGGTCAGCCCTTCGGCGGCAAAGGCGCGGGCGATGGCCCCTCCCGTGGCGTCGCCTGCGCCGACGATGATGGCAGCTCCGTTCTCCATCGCGACTCTCCTGTTGGAGGGTCATTGTAGATATGATAATCATAGTCACAAGAAAAAACGCCGGGTCTTCGCATTCGGCGGGATGGAGCATTTGCGATGGGAACCCCTCATGCCGCGGCGCGCCGATCTGTCGGATACCTTCTGCCCCATCGGCCGGGCGGCCGAGCTGCTCGGCGACCGCGCAGTGCTCCTCATCCTGCGCGAGCTGTTCTTCGGGCGCGGACGGTTCGAGGCGATCACGGCAAGCAGCGGCCTCGGGCCGCAGCTTGTTTCGGCGCGGCTCAAGCGACTGGTGGCGGAAGGCGTGGTTGAACGCGAAGCCTATCAGGAGCGGCCACCGCGCTACGGATATCGGCTGACCGAAAAGGGGAAGGACCTGTTCGACATCCTCTATGCGATGCGCGGCTGGGCCGAACGTTGGGCCTATCGCGACGGCGAAACCGGCGGCGGTCCGGCGATGCGCTATTTTCACCGCGCCTGCGGCGCCGACGTCGGTACCGCGACGGTCTGCCCGGGCTGCGGCGAGCTGCTCCGCTATGGCGCGCTGAAAGGGGAGCCATCGCCTGCGCTCAGAGCCGAGCGGGCGAGGAAGGCGGGCTGATCAGGCCTTTTCGAGTGTGCACTGCAAGGGGTGCTGGTTCTGCCGCGCGGCGTCCATCACCTGATTCACCTTGGTTTCGGCGACCTCATAGCTGAAAACGCCGCACACGCCGACACCTTGCTGGTGGACGTGAAGCATGACCTGCGTTGCCCGCTCGATATCCATGTTGAAGAAGCGCTGCAGCACCATCACGACAAATTCCATCGGGGTATAATCGTCGTTGAGCAGCAGCACCTTGTACATCGACGGCTTCTTGGGCTTCGCGCGCGTGCGCGTTGCGATGCCGACCCCGGGGGCTCCGGGCGCGTCATCGTCCTTGTCCGCCATGGCGCGAACGGGACTGGAGAGCGGAAAAGAGAACATCATCATATGGAATATCGCACGCGGCGGCGGAATCGCAAGAGGGAGGGAAGGCATTAACCTGCTTTTCCCGGCGCACCCGCGCCAAGCGGATCGTGCCCAAGCAAGAACCGCCCGCATCCCGAAAAGGATGCGAGCGGTCCTGGTGTCGTCGGCGCAGGCGGGGAGGAGGGGAGAGAGTGCCCGCGCCAACGGGAAGAAAAGGCCCTTAGGCTGCCTTCATCTTCGAGCTGATGACCGATACGCGGTTCGAGATCGGCGCGAAGCTGTCGTTCGCCATCTTGACCACGAGTTCGCTGGTCTTCGAGGTCTGCGCAACAGCGGCGTCGAACGCCTTCTTGCTGTTCTCGGCATAGAGCTTGAAAAACTCGGCGGGCGACTTGACGGCGGTGTAGCCCTTCAGCGCAGCCGAGGTCTCTTCGAAGCTCTTGCGGGCGAAGGCGACGCCTTCCTGGCCGAGGGTCTCGAAGTTCTTGGCCGCGATCTTGCCGGCTTCGACAAGCGCCTCAACATTGGCCTTGTTAAATTCGACGGCTTCCTCCGCGAGCTTGCTCGACTTGGCGAGCGCCTCCTTCGAGCGTTCCTGAAGGTCGGCGGTGAGCGCTTCCGCGCGAGCCTTGGCGTCTTCGGCGAACTTCTTGACGGTGTCGTTCATGGTCTGGAATCCTTTGGTGGCGGCGGCGATGGGCTTGGGCGCGGCCTTGATCTTGGGGGTAATCGTCTTCGCAGCCGGCTTTTTGTGAGCGGCTTTCACGGCGGACTTTGCCGCCTTCTTTTGGACCGGTTTGGCATTCGCCTTCACGGTCCGGGTCTTCGGCGCCGCAGCCTTGGCTGCGACCGGAGCTTCGGCCACGGCCGGAGCAGCAGGAGTCGCCGGCTGGGCGGCGGTTTCCAGCGTTGCGGCTTCGAAAGCCTTTTCCGCACTGTCCATCTTGGTAGCCATGGAACAACTCCTTTATGTTGCACTGCACAATATAGGAGCCGCTGAGCGATTTCAAGAGAATTTTTGTGCAGCGCACAAAATTCCCTTCGGAAGCGCGCGCGATCGCAGGAAATTCGCGTGATATTATCGCTGTTTGACGTAGCGGCCGGGCGCGTCCTCGATCGCCTTTTTCTTGCCCCTGCCAGGGATGCGCGCGCCTTTCGCCGGCGTTTTGGCGCTGTCCTGCGCGGCGATCCACTCGATCCAGTGCGGCCACCAGCTTCCCTTGGTCTCGGTCGCAGAGGCCAGGAAGTCATCGAGGCTGGCGGCGGTGTTGTCGCCGGTCCAATATTGATATTTGCCGGCCGCGGGCGGGTTCACCACGCCCGCGATGTGTCCTGAGCCTGCAAGGAGGAATGTCCTGGGTCCCGAAAGATGGTCCATCAGCCGCCAGACGCTGGCGAGCGGCGCGATATGGTCCTCGCGGCCCGCCTGGATATAGGCGGGCGTGCGGATCTTTCTGAGGTCGATGGAGACGCCGCATACCGCGAGGCTGTTCGGAATGACGAGGCGGTTGTCGCGGTAGAGATCAACCAGGTACTGTCGATGCCACTTCGCTGGCAGATTGGTGACGTCGCCGTTCCAGTAGAGGAGATCGAACGGCGGATAGTCGTTGCCGAGCAGATAATTGTTGACGACATAGTTCCAGATGAGGTCGCGTCCCCGCAGGGCGTTGAAGGTCGCGGCCATATAGCGGCCGTCAAGATAGCCCTGCGCTGACAGCTGCTGGAGCAACGCAAGATAAGTGTCATCGACGAACAGCTTGAGATCGCCCGCAAGCTCGAAATCGACCTGTGCGGTAAAGAAGGTGGCCGACTTGACCTTGTCCGCTTCGCCGTTCGCTGCGAGCATGGCGAGGGTCGCGGCCAGGGTGGTGCCCGCGACGCAATAGCCGATCGCGTGGACGTGCGGCACCCCAAGCAGGTCGCGGATCGTGTCGATCGCATCGACCTGCGCTTCGACATAATCGTCCCACACCAGGTCCTTCATCGAGGCGTCGGCTGATTTCCAGGACACAATGAACACCGAGAGGCCCTGTTCGATGGCCCATTTGACGAAGCTTTTTTGCGGATTGAGGTCGAGGATGTAGAAGCGGTTGATCCACGGCGGAAAAATGACGAGCGGGACGGTGAACACCTCCTTTGTCACCGGCGCGTAGTGGATGAGCTGATAGAGCTCGGTCTCGTGGATCACCTTGCCCGGCGTCGTCGCAATGGTCACGCCTACCTCGAAGGCATCGGGGTCGACGTGGCTGAGCTGCCCGCGCGCGAGGTCGGCCAGCATGTGGCGGAGCCCCTTTAGAAGGCTCTCGCCGCGCGTCTCGACGGCGCGTTTGATGACCTCCGGATTGGTGACCGCAAGGTTGGTGGGCGATAGCGCCTCGGTCATCGACCTGGCTGCAAACTCCAATTTTGCGCGCGCCGCCTCGTCGAGCCCCTGCACCTGCCTTGCGGTCGAGAGCAGCTGGTCCGACAACAGGCCATAGGTCTGGCGGATCAGCGCAAACACAGGGTTCGCGGTCCAGTCAGGATCGGCAAAGCGTCGGTCCTTGGCGTTGTCGGCGGGAGAGGGCGGAGTGAAGCCCGGAGCGAGTGCGGCGAGCGAAGTCCAGAAAGCAGCGCCTTGTTCCCACATCTTGGCGCCTTGCTCGGCCCATAGCCCGGCGCCGTCGTTGCCCAGCCAATGGGCGGGATCGAGCAGCGGCGCACCCGCCTTGTGGGCGTCGACCTGACCAAGCGCGAAGTCGACCATCATCTGCTGCGCGCGCGCCATCACGCTGGCCCAATGCTGGAGATCCTCCGCCGAGGGTAGAAAGGGGCTGCGCGTGATGGTCGCCTCGTCCTCGCCCTTGCCGCTACCCGCATCGCTCATGTTCGTTCCCGCTGGTCAGTGCCGTCAATTTGCCTATAACAAGCCGCGATGCGGCTGGCGAGATTGCCGCTCGCATCCATTCAAACGCACACGAAAAGGAGTTGTTCTAGTCTCCCATGTCCGAAGATGAATTCTATCGCATCAAGCGCCTGCCGCCCTACGTCATCGCCGAAGTGAATGCGATGCGAGCAGCAGCACGCGCCGCGGGCGAGGACATCATCGACCTCGGGATGGGCAACCCCGACCTGCCGCCGCCGCAGCATGTGATCGACAAGCTGTGCGAAGTGGCGCAGAAACCCAACGCACACGGCTATTCGCAGTCAAAAGGCATTCCAGGCCTCCGCCGCGCGCAGGCCAACTATTATGCCCGCCGTTTCAATGTCGAACTCGACCCCGAAACCGAGGTGGTCGTGACGATGGGGTCCAAGGAAGGGCTTGCGAGCCTCGCGACCGCGATCACCGGCCCGGGCGATGTGGTCCTCGCGCCCAACCCCAGCTATCCGATCCACACCTTCGGTTTCATCATCGCCGGAGCGACGATCCGCAGCGTCCCGACCACCCCGGACGAGAATTACTGGCGCGCACTCGACCGCGCGATGGCCTTCACTGTGCCGCGCCCGTCAATCCTGGTGGTCAATTATCCGTCGAACCCGACCGCTGAGGCGGTCGATCTTGCGTTCTACGAGCGGCTCGTCGCATGGGCGAAGGAGAACAAGGTCTGGGTCTTGAGCGACCTTGCCTATTCGGAGCTATACTACGATGGCAATCCGACCCCTTCCATTTTGCAGGTGCCGGGAGCGAAAGATGTCGCGATCGAGTTCACTTCCATGTCGAAGACCTACTCGATGGCGGGCTGGCGCATGGGCTTTGCGGTCGGCAACAAGCGGCTGATCGCCGCGATGACGCGGGTCAAATCCTATCTCGACTATGGCGCTTTCACGCCGATCCAGGCCGCAGCCTGCGCGGCGCTCAACGGCCCGCAGGACATCGTTGCCAGGAATCGCGAACTGTATCAGAAGCGCCGCGATGTCATGGTCGAAAGCTTCGGCCGCGCCGGCTGGGAAATCCCGAGCCCGCCCGCCTCGATGTTCGCCTGGGCGCCGCTGCCGCCCGCGCTCAAGGATATGGGAAGCCTTGAATTTTCAAAGCAGCTGCTGACCCATGCCAAGGTCGCGGTTGCACCGGGCGTCGGCTATGGCGAGGACGGCGAAGGCTTTGTGCGCATTGCGATGGTGGAGAATGAGCAGCGCATCCGTCAGGCCGCGCGCAACATCCGCAAATTCCTGTCGATGCACGGCGTCAACACGCCGTCGGTCGCTGCGAGCGGGAACTGACCCGCGGGTGCAGGACTTGGATGCGAGTGCGATAGCCCAGACGATCCAGTTGTCGGTCACGCCGGTGTTTTTGCTGGTGGCAACCGGCAGCTTGCTCAACGTTCTCGCGGGCCGGCTGTCGCGTGTAGTCGACCGCTCGCGGGTGTTGATGGCGCGCTGGCCGGAGACCGAGGGCGAGGAGCATGCGCGGGTGGTCGCCGAGCTGCGCTCCGCCGACCGGCGGATGCGGGTCATCAATGACTCAATCCTCGCAGCAGTCGCCTGCGGCATCGTCGTCTGTCTGCTCGTCGCGCTGCTTTTCACACAGGCCTTTACCGGGCTCAACCTCGGTGTCGCCGCGTCGTGGGCCTTCGCGCTCGCGATGCTGCTGCTTCTCGTGTCTCTGCTACTCTTCCTCGTCGAGGTCCGCCTCGCCATCCGCGCGATCCAGGTTCCGATGGATCTTCTCGAGGGGGAGGAAATGGGCTGGCTGCGGCGGCAGCGGCGGTAACACCCTTTCTCGGTTCGTTCGCGGCGAGCGACTCTAAAGGCCCCTCTCAACAGCGAGGGTGAACTCGGCCACGCTCGGTGCACAGAGGGGGATGGCGCTATGGTGCCAGACCCACTCGGTAGGTTGGCGCCATCCGCTTGGCGCTTGCCTGCTCATAGGCATGTCCAGCCGCAAGCACCGTGCCGTCGGACCATTTCGGTCCTATGAAGGAAAGGCCCACTGGGAGGCCCTCGATAGCGCCCATCGGCACTGTGAGGTGCGGATAGCCGGCGACCGCGGGAAGGTCGCTCACGCTCGGGCCTGTATAATGGTCGCCGTTCACGAGGTCGCTGGTCCAGGCGGGACCGTTGGTCACGCCGACGAGCAGGTCGACGCCGTGATCCTTCAGCAGCTTGTCGATCCCCTCAGGACCGGCGAGCCGAGCGGCCTTTGCCTTGGCGGCAAGATAGGCGGGACTATCGAGGCCGCCCCTGGTCTCGGCGAGTTCGAATAGCGATTGATCGAACCAGCGCAGTTCCTCGGGGTGAGCCTTGTTGAAGGCGATCAGATCGGCGAGGTTCTTCGGGCCCTCTCGCGCGGGCAAGCTCGCCAGATAGGCGTTCATGTCGGCCTTGAGTTCGGTCATCAGCACCTCGAATTCGGCGTCGCCCAACCCCTCGATACCCGACTGGCTGTCCTTGATCTCGACGATCGTGGCGCTAAGATCGGCAATCTGCAGAAGCGCCGCATCGAACAGCGCGGCGATGTCGGCGCGCGAACCGATGCGGTCGCGCAGCACGCCGATGCGCTTGCCCCGGAGCGCGTCGGGCGAAAGCGCGGCCGCGAAATCGGTCTTGTGCGCATCAGCCTCGGCGGTCGCGGGGTCGGCAGGATCGCTGCCCGCGATGATGCTCAGCAGGGCGGCGGCATCGCGCACACTCAGCGTCATAGGCCCCGCCGTGTCCTGACTGTGGCTGATCGGTACGATGAAGGTGCGGCTGACGAGCCCGACCGTGGGCTTGAAGCCGACAACGCCGTTCAGCCCCGACGGGCAGGTTATCGAACCGTCGGTTTCGGTCCCCACCGTCAGCGCCGCAAGGCTCGCCGCCATCGCCGCACCGCTTCCTGCCGAAGACCCGCAGGTGTTGCGATCGAGCGCGTACGGGTTTTTTGTCAGTCCGCCAACCGCACTCCAGCCGCTCGTCGAGTTGTTCGAGCGAATGTTCGCCCATTCCGAAAGATTGGTCTTGCCCAGAATCACTGCACCCGCCTCGCGCAGCCGCGCGACGAGCGGCGCGTCGCGGCCCGTGACATTGTCCTTGAGCGCCAGCGAGCCCGCGGTGGTGGGAACGGGTCCTGCCGCCTCGATATTATCCTTGAGCAGAACCGGGATGCCGTGGAGCGGGCTGCGAACCTTTCCCTCGCGGCGCTCGGCATCGAGCCGGCGGGCCTCGGCGAGCGCGTCGGGAAAGGTTGCGATCACGGCATTCAGCTTGGGCCCATTGTCGTCAATCTTCAGGATGCGGTCGAGGTAGATGCTCGTGATGAGTTGGCTGTCGATCGATCCCGCGGTCATTTCGGCCTGCAGCGTTGCAGCATCCTTGCCCGCGATGTCGGGGAGCGGCGGCGGGATCGCGGAGGCCGGGACGAGCGGCAGGATGGCGGCAGCCGCCGTCAGCGCGGCGAGCGAGGAAAAAATTTTCATGGCGAGCAGGCTCGGACGCCGTAAGGGCAATTGCAAGCGGCAATTTTTGTGCCGGCGCCCCGGCATTGACAGGCCTGACCCAGCTCTGCTCTGTCGCCGCCGGAGACAAGAATGAACGAAAAACCTGCCCTTGCCGCAGGGCCCGGGTCGCCCCTTGCCCACGGCCCTTCCGCGCAGACGCGGACCATGCTGTGGATTCTGCTGGTTGTTTATATCTTCAACTTCCTCGACCGGCAGATCGTGAACATTCTCGCCGAGCCGATCAAGACCAGTCTGCGCCTCAGCGACACCCAATTGGGATTGCTCGCAGGGCCTGCGTTCGCGGTCTTTTATGCGCTGCTCGGCATCCCGATCGCGCGCCACGCAGACAAGGAGGGTACAAACCGGGTAAGACTCATCGCGGCCGCGCTCGCGATCTGGTCGGCAATGACCGCGGTTTGCGGCCTTGCACAGAATTTTGTTCAACTGCTCTTTGCGCGGATCGGTGTGGGCGTGGGGGAGGCGGGCTGTACGCCGGCCGCGCATTCGCTGATCACCGACAGTGTGCCGGCCGAGAAGCGCTCGTCGGCGATCGCCTTCTACGGACTTGGCGTCCCGGTCGGCTCGCTGCTCGGATTGATACTCGGCGGTGTGGTCAACGACCTCTACGGCTGGCGCATCGCGCTGATGCTGGTGGGCGCACCGGGGCTGCTGCTTGCGCTGATCGTCCTCGTCTTCATGCGTGAGCCGCGGCACCATCGCGTGGCCGAGACCGTTAAGACAGCGCCGGTGCAGCTTCCCGCCAGCGCGGCGCTGCGCGAGATCTTTGCCTCGCGCGCCTTCGTCTACATCCTTATCGCCGCATCGGTCACCGCCTTTCTCGGCTATGGCAAGGCGCTGTGGACGATCAGTTTCTTCATCCGCAGCCACGGCCTGTCGACCACGGAAGCGGGGCTGTCGATGGCGGTGGTTCTCGGACTGGCGGCGGCGTTCGGAACATGGCTCGGCGGCAAGGCGGCCGACGTCTTCGGGCGGCGCGACAAGCGGCATATATTGACCCTGCCGGCCTATGGGATGGCGCTCGTCGCGCCCCTGCTGTTCCTGGGATATGTGATGGAGGATTGGCGGATCGCGATGGCGCTGCTGATCGTGCCGAGCGTCATCAATGCGGCCTATTACGGTCCCGCCTATGCTTGCGTACAGGGGTTGGTTCGGCCGCAGGCGCGCGCGGTCGCGGCGTCGATCATGCTGTTCGGACAGAATCTCATCGGGCTCGGCTTCGGGCCGTTTCTCTTCGGGGTCTTTTCGGACGCGCTCGCGCCCGCATATGGCGAGGAGAGCGTGCGCTATGTTCTTTATGGCGCCGCGTGGCTCGGGCTGATCCCTGCCTTCTTCTTCTGGCGCGCCAGCTTGCGCCTCGAGCGCGAGCTCAAGTCGGGTTAGAAAGGCGGGTCGACGAGCGCGCGCTGCGAGCGCGCGGCGTCGATCCACCAGCAAAGGTCGTCGGCAAAGCGCGGAAAGGCCTTCGCGATCCTGGCCCCGTCTTCGCCCGCCGGCGTGCCCTCGTCGTCGAAGGCGCCGCCGATCCGCGCGAGGCTGAGCGGCGTCGCCGTCACCACCATGCCCATCGCGCCCAGCGTGGTGCGCCACGCGGTCGCGGCGCGGATGCCCGCGAAAGGACCTGCCGAGTAGGAAGCGATCGCTGCGGGCCGCCACGCGAATTGCGGCAGATAATGGTCGACCAGGTTCTTGAGGCCGGGCTGGAGTCCGCCATTATATTCGCCGGCGACAAAGACGAAGCCGTCGGCCGCCGCGATGCGATCGGCCAGCGCGTTCATCGCCGCGGGGGCTTGTCCTGCACCATAGTCGCTGTGGCGCCGGTCGAGCATCGGCAGATCGACCGCCTTCGCGTCGATCAGCTCGGCGTCATCGCCGCGTGCGGCGATGGCCTTGACGATCCAGCGCGCGAGCTTGATGCCCTGTCGGTCGCGGCGGTAGCTTCCGTAGAAGACGAGGATGGAGCGGCGCATATCCTGCTAGGTGCCATGCGGCACGCCAAAACGGAAGCGCTTGCGCACACAGCCCCGTACCCTAAGCTGGCCGCGCCGAAGAGGGGGGAGATATCATGCGCATCTACCGCACGCCGGACGCGCGCTTTGCGGCGCTGCCGGACTGGCCTTATGCGCCGAACTACCTGGAAATTGGAGGCGGACTGCGCGTCCATTATGCGGACGAAGGGCCGCGCGCTGCGCAGCCGGTCCTGATGCTGCACGGCGAACCCACATGGGGCTATCTCTACCGCCGCATGATCGGACCGGTCGTGGCGGCAGGCTTTCGCGCCGTGGTACCCGACCTCATCGGATTCGGCCGTTCGGACAAGCCGCTCGACCGTACCGCTTACAGCTACGCGGCCGAGGTCGCATGGATGCGACAGTGGATCGAGGCGCTGGATCTTGAGGATATCATCCTCGCCTGTCAGGACTGGGGGTCGCTGATCGGTCTGCGGCTCGTTGCCGAAATGCCCGGGCGCTTCGCCGGTGTCGCGCTGTCGAACGGCGGCCTGCCGGAGGGTCAGCCGGCGCCGCGCGCCTTTGCAATCTGGCGCGCTTTCGCGCGCTACAGCCCGGTCTTCCCGATCGGGCGGATCGTCCATGCGGGCGCAAAAAAGCGGCTGACCGCGGCGGAGATCGCCGCCTATGACGCGCCCTTTCCGACGCGCGCGTCGATGGTCGCTGCGCGCCTCTTCCCGTCCTTGGTGCCGCTCGGCGACAATATAGCGGTGCCCGATCAGAAGCGCGCGTGGGAGGCACTTGAACGATTCGAAAAACCTTTCCTTTGCTGCTTTGCCGATGGCGATCCCATCACGCGCGGCGGCGATGCGCTGTTTGTCGAACGCGTGCCGGGCGCACGCGGCATGGCGCATCGCACGCTGCATGGCGGGCATTTCATCCAGGAGAATGATCCGGCGGGCTTCGTCGCTGCGATCTGCGACGTCGCGGGGGCCCGCTAAGCGATCGCGCCCCGTCGAGCCGGAAGGAAACGGATGGCGGCAGCTGCAATGAGCAGCAGCGCCAGCGGGATATAGTTGGGGTTGACCGCGGCGCGGCGGCCATAGCTGACCATGAAGATCAGCCAGATGTACCACACCCCGGCCTTGTGCAGCCGCTGCCAGTTCTTCGCGCCCAGCCTTCCAACGGCACCGTCGAACGAGGTCGCGGCGAGCAGGGTGATGAAGACATAGGCGAGTCCTCCGCCGACGAGGGTCGAGATCGGGGGTGGAGGCGCCTGGTCGGCTTGGACGCCGAACAGCCAGAGGATGGCGAGCAGGTGAAGAAGGTGGGAAAATGCGAAAGCCAGCCCGAACCAGCGCCGGTTACGCATGGCCCAGCGTGTCGCGGGCGCGGGTCGTAGGCGGAGGAGCGCGCTTGCCATGAAGGCGGCGGCGAAGAGGACAAGCGAGGAGCGCGCCGTCGTGCGGATGAGCATGCGTGTGCCGTCGATTCCGCTGCCCGTGGTGGCGATGATCGTCGCGCTCATGACGAGCAGCGCTGCTGTCAGCAGGATCAGCAGCCGTCCGCCTTCGTTCCATCCGTCGGTTCGCGCCGCCATAGGCCCCTCCCGATGGAAGGATTATAGCGGGCGCGCCTGGCTTTCCTAGTCGCTGAACGGGTCGCGGATGAGGATCGTGTCCTCGCGCTCCGGGCTGGTCGAGACGAGCGCGATTGGGGTCTCGATCAGCTCCTGGACGCGCTGGATATATTTGATCGCCTGTGCCGGAAGGTCCGCATAGCTGCGCGCGCCCGCCGTCGACTCGCTCCAGCCATCCATTTCCTCGTAGATCGGCTCAACCGCGGCCTGGTCTGCCGCGTGGCTCGGGAAATAGTCGAGAATCTTGCCCCGAAGGCGGTAGCCCGTGCAGATCCGTACCTTCTCGAACCCATCGAGTACGTCGAGTTTGGTGAGGGCGATACCCGTAACGCCCGACACCGCGCAGCTTTGCCGGACCAGCACCGCGTCGAACCAGCCGCAGCGGCGCTTGCGCCCCGTGACGGTACCGAATTCATGGCCGCGCTCGCCCAGCCGCTGGCCGGTTTCATCCTCGAGCTCGGTCGGGAATGGGCCGCTGCCGACGCGCGTTGTATAGGCCTTGGCGATGCCGAGCACGAAGCCGACGGCAGAGGGGCCAAGCCCCGAACCCGCCGCCGCCGTACCGCTCACCGTGTTCGAACTGGTGACGAAGGGATAGGTGCCGTGGTCGATGTCGAGCAGCACGCCCTGCGCGCCCTCGAAGAGGATGCGCGCGCCGGCCTTGCGCACCTTCTTCAAGCGCTTCCACACGGGCTGCGCATATTCAAGGACATAGTCGGCGATTTCGGCAAGGTCAGTCTTCAGCCTCTCGCGGTCGATCGGCGGCTCGCCGAAACCCGCGCGGAGCGCGTCATGATGCGCGGTCAGGCGGTCGATCTGGGGTTCGAGATGGTCAAGATGCGCAAGGTCACAGACACGAATCGCGCGGCGCCCCACCTTGTCCTCATAGGCGGGGCCGATGCCGCGGCCGGTCGTGCCGATCTTGCCCGCGCCCGCCGCGGTTTCGCGCAGCGCATCGAGGTCGCGGTGAAAGGGCAGGATGAGCGCGCAATTATCGGCGATGGCAAAATTGTCGGGATTGATCTTTACTCCCTGGCCACGCAGCTTGGTGATCTCGTCCCGCAGGGCCCAGGGGTCGAGGACGACACCATTGCCGATGATCGACAGCGTGCCGGTCACGATGCCCGAGGGAAGCAGCGACAGCTTGTAGGTCTGGTTGCCAACGACGAGTGTATGCCCGGCGTTATGGCCGCCCTGAAAGCGGACGACTGCGTCGGCACGGCTCGCGAGCCAGTCGACGATCTTGCCCTTGCCCTCGTCGCCCCATTGCGACCCGATGACGGTAACATTTGCCATGATGCTGTCCTGCTGTGTGCGGGCTCCAAGGCCCGCGCGGCTTTAGCCGATTCCTTCGTGGAGGCAAGGGTCGCGGGGGGCATTATTCTCGGGGACGCGTCAGGCCTCCGCCGGCCCTTCAGCGCTCAGCACCCACCCGCAGCCGAGCCGCCTGGCATCCTCGGCATCGGTCAGCGCCGCAACCGTCTGCCAGCCGTCGGCGCGCAGGCTCGCGGCGATCGCTGGGTCGTGGCCGAGCGGCAGAAAGATGCGGCGCTCGGAAATGTCCTCTCCGCCCAGTCCCGTGTCGATCAGCGGATCGGGGTAAAGCGAAAATCCGACCGCGGGTTCTTCCTGGCCGCCCCCGACCGGGATGGCATAGCTGCCGCCGAGCCCGATATGCGCGCCTTGTCCGGCAACGAAGATCGAGAAGCCGAACCAGCTTTGATAAGCAAAGCCGTGGCGTTCGGTCGGATCGAGAGTGAGGTTTACGCGCTCGCGCACCGGGGCGGCGATCGCCTCGATCGCATCGAGGCGCCGGGCCAGCACGCTCCCGGTGTCGAAGGCCCGCAGGTCAGCAATCGCCCGGTCGAATGGCCCCGTTGCACGCAGCAGCGGCAGATAGGCCTCCGCGCCCAGCCGCACGAGCGCGCCAGCGTCCTTGGCGTCGAGTGTGTCGCGCAGTGCCTCGATATCGCCCGTCACCGGCAGCGGTCCGCCCGCGAGCAGGTCGACAAGGTCGGGCATGGTGAAGTCGAAGGTGACTCGGCCGATTCCTGCCGCCTCGATCGCGTCGATGGCGACGGTCACGATTTCGCGTGCCGCGGCAACGCTGTCGCTGCCGATCAACTCGGCACCGACCTGCAGCATCTCGCGCGCCGGACGCAGCTGGCTCGCCCGCAGCTTGACCACCTGGCCCGCATAGCAAAGGCGCAGTGGCCGGGGGGCCTGCGCCAACAGCGAAGTCGCGATACGCCCGACCTGCCGCGTGATGTCGGGGCGGAGCGCGAGCGTTCGCTGGGACACGGGATCGGTGAAGCGCAGAAGGTCGCGCGCCGATCGTTCGTCGTCGCCGCCCAGTGTCTCGCGAAACTCAGCGAGGGGCGGCGCGACGCGGCCATATCCGTGCGAGCGCATCGCATCGACGAGCGCGCGCGTAACGCGCGATGCCGCTTCTGCCTGGCGGGGGAGCCGGTCGCGAAGGCCTTCGGGCAGCAGGGCGGGAGCCTTGGTCATTGCGGTGGCCTTAGGATGGTGGAGGCAGGGATTCAACCAGCCTCGAAGTCCGTTCGCGCCGAGCGTCGTCGAGATACGCTGAAGGGGAGAGCGTCTTCGATGGCTATCTCGACTTCGCTCGACGCGAACGGAGGGCAGGGGCGGGTCTAGAACGTCAGCCCCTTCACCGTCTTCACGCCGGGCAGCTGGCATATCTGCCAGAGCATCGGTTCGGGCAGAGGCGAGTCGAGCGACAGCAGCAAAACCGCTTCGCCGCCTGCGGCCCGGCGGCCGAGATGGAAGGTGCCGATATTGAGTCCGGCCTCGCCGAGCGCGGTGCCGATGCGGCCGATGAAGCCCGGCGCGTCTTCGTTGACGATATAGAGCATGTGTCCATCGAGATCGGCCTCGACCTTGATCCCGAACATTTCGACGAGACGCGGCTCATTATTGCCGAACAGCGTTCCCGCGACCGAGCGGTCGCCCTGGCTGGTCGCGACCGTGACGCGGACGAGGGTGTGATAATCGCCCTCGCGGTCATGGCGCACTTCGCGCACGTCGAGCCCGCGCTCGCGTGCGAGGTGCGGGGCATTGACCATGTTCACGCTGTCCGAATAGCGGCGCATCAGCCCGGTGAGCACCGCAGCGGTGATCGGTTTCAGATTGAGTTCGGCGGCGGCGCCTTCGACTTCGACCGAGATGGTCGTGAGATTGTCGTGCGCGAGCTGGCCAACGAGGCTGCCGAGCTTTTCGGCGAGGCTCATATAGGGACGCAGTTTCGGCGCCTCCTCGGCCGACAGGCTCGGTACGTTGAGCGCATTGGTGATGCCGCCGGTGAGCAGATAGTCCGAAATCTGTTCGGCAACCTGGATCGCGACATTGACCTGCGCCTCGTCGGTCGAGGCGCCGAGATGCGGTGTGCAGATGAAGTTGGGAGTGCCGAACAGCGGATGATCTGCCGCCGGCGGTTCGGTTTGGAACACATCGAGCGCCGCGCCCGCGACATGGCCGCTGTCGAGCGCCTCCTTGAGCGCTGTTTCGTCAATGAGCCCGCCGCGCGCGCAGTTGATGATCCGCACGCCCTTCTTGGTCCTGGCGAGATTCTCCTTGGACAGGATGTTGCGGGTCTGGTCCGTCAGCGGCGTATGCAAGGTGATGAAGTCGGCCTTGGCGAGCAAGGTGTCGAGATCGGCCTTTTCGACGCCGAGCTCGACCGCTCGCTCGGGGGTCAGGAAGGGGTCGAAGGCGACGACCTTCATGCGCAGGCCAAGGGCGCGCTCGGCAACGATGCTGCCGATATTGCCGCAGCCGATCAGGCCGAGCGTCTTTTGCGTGAGCTCAACCCCCATGAAGTCGTTCTTCGGCCATTTGCCTGCCTGCGTGCCGGCGTTCGCCTCGGGAATCTGGCGGGCGAGCGCGAACATCATCGCGATCGCATGTTCGGCAGTGGTGATGCTGTTGCCGAAAGGCGTGTTCATCACGATGACGCCCTTCTTCGACGCCTCGGGAATGTCGACATTGTCGACGCCGATACCGGCACGGCCGACGACCTTCAGATTGGTGGCCGCGGCAAGCACGTCGGCGGTGACCTTGGTCGCCGAGCGGATCGCGAGGCCATCATAGTTGCCGATGATGGCGATGAGTTCCTCCTTGGTCTTGCCGGTGATCACGTCGACGTCGATGCCGCGTTCCTTGAAGATCGCGGCAGCCCGGGGATCCATCTTGTCGGAAATCAGTACTTTGGGTGCAGTCATGGCAATAGCTTTCAAAAATCCGTTCGTGCCGATTTGTCGAAGCTCTACTCTTTCGCGATGGCACGAAGAAGGAACGGCCCTTCGGCAAGCTCAGGGCGAAGGGGAAGGGGCCAGGTCAGGCCGACAGGCTGGCGTAGGCCCAGTCGAGCCACGGGCCGAGCGCTTCGATATCGGCGGCGTCGACGGTTGCCCCGCACCAGATACGCAGGCCCGGAGGGGCGTCGCGGTAGCCAGCGATGTCATAGGCTGCACCCTCGGCTTCGAGCAGGCCCGCGAACTTCTTGATAAAATCCGCGTCGGCGCCCGCAACCGAAAGGCACACCGAGGTTTTCGACCGGCTCGCGGGATCGTGGGCGAGGTGGCTTAGCCACTCGCGTTCCGAAACGATCCTGTCGAGCGCAGCCGCATTCGCGTCGCTACGTGCCTTCAGCCCATCGAGGCCGCCCAGGGATTGGGCCCATTCGAGCGCGAAGATCGCATCCTCGACGGCGAGCATCGAGGGGGTGTTGATCGTCTCGCCCTTGAACACGCCTTCGACAAGCTTGCCGCCCTTTGTAAGACGGAAAACCTTCGGAAGGGGCCAGGTGGGGCTATGGGTTTCGAGCCGTTCGACGGCGCGGGGCCCGAGGATCAGCACACCGTGACTGCCTTCGCCGCCGAGCACTTTTTGCCAGCTGAAGGTTGCAACGTCGATCTTGTCCCACGGCAGGTCGTAGGCGAACACCGCCGATGTCGCGTCAGCAAAGCTCAGCCCCTCGCGGTCGTCGGCGATCCAGTCGCCATCGGGGACGCGGACACCGCTCGTGGTGCCATTCCAGGTGAAGAGCACATCGTTCGACCAGTCGACCTGGCTAAGGTCGGGAAGCGCGCCATAGTCGGCGCGGATGACAGTCGGATCGAGCTTGAGCTGCTTGGCAACGTCGGTGACCCAGCCCTCGCCGAAGCTTTCCCACGCGAGCGCCGTGACGGGACGGGCGCCGAGCATCGTCCACATCGCCATCTCGAAGGCGCCGGTGTCCGATCCAGGCACGATGCCGATTCGGTGGGTGTCGGGAAGCTGCAGCACCTCGCGCGTCAGGTCGATGCAATATTGAAGGCGCGTCTTGCCGATCTTGGCACGGTGCGAGCGGCCCAGCGATTCGGTCGCAAGTTTCTCGGGGGACCAGACCGGCGGCTTGGCGCAGGGTCCGGAAGAAAAATAGGGGCGCGTCGGGCGCACCTGTGGCGTCGTCACTTCAGTCATGTAGTCTCTCCTTGCAGAGAGCGCGCGCGGCGTTGGGACCGCGTGGCCCGGCGCCGCGTTTAGGGCGGACCGCGAAACTGTCAAATAAATTGCGCAGGCCGCGCGAAATTATCGGTGAGCCGAATAAATGGTTAAGAGCTTCTTTACCAATTTGCCGGTATTTTGACGCGATGACCATCCCGATGCCCCTCAAGCCCCGGATGCTCCTCGCAGTCGCCGCAGCGCTCGCGCTTTCTGCCTGCTTCGGTGCGCCCGAGGCGATGAAGCAATATGGCGGCAAAAAGCGGACAAGCGCCTCGAGACCCGACCGCCCTCAAGCGGTGGGCACGCCCTCCTTTACCAGTGCAGAGGCGAAGCAGTGCGCGGTGGACCTTCAGCGCGCGGGTGTGCGCTTCACTCCGCTGCCCAATCAGGATCATGGCGGCGGCTGCACCTCGATCGATTCGGTGAAGCTTCTCGACATCGGCACGCCGGTTACCAATCTGGGCGCCATGACGTGTCCGCTGGCGCGCAACTTCGCCGCCTGGGCCCAATATGCGGTGCGCCCCGCGGCGCGCGCCTATTTCGGCACTGAAGTGGTGAAGATCGAGACCTTCGGCACCTATAGCTGCCGCAACATCTATGGCGGCCGTTCGGGGCGGCTCTCGCAGCATGCCTCGTCGAACGCAGTCGATGTCGCGGGCTTCGTGTTGGCAGACGGTCGGCGGATCATGCTCGATGGCGGTTGGCACGGCGACAAGGCGTCGCAGGATTTTCTTCGCGCGCTCCACAAATCGGCCTGCCGGCGCTTCGGAACGGTGCTCAGCCCCGATTACAACGCCGCTCATTACAACCATTTCCATCTCGACATGAGCGGCAACGGATACTGCCGGTGACTTGGCAAAGCGCGGGGAAATCGCTAGCCGCTCCCCAATGACAAAAGAGAAAACCTATCGTTCGCGGTTCCACAAGGCCAAGGACGACGCCGAATTCGCCCAGCAGGCGACTACCACGCCCCAGACCGCGAGCGCTGCGTATCGGCTTGCGTTCCAGGACACCGACTTTCTGCTCCGCGAGGACCTGCGCCCGGTCCGCTTCCAGCTCGAGCTGCTGAAGCCCGAACTGCTGCTCGACGAGGCAGGAATCGAGTCGACACTCGTCATCTATGGCTCGGCGCGAATTCCCGAACCCGTCGATGCCGACGCGCTCGAGACGGCGGCGACCGACGACAAGACTCGCAACATTGCGCGGCGGCTGAAGGCCAAGGCGAAATATTATGATGAAGCTCGGGCCCTTGCCCGCCTCGCAAGCCAGGTGCCGTGCGACGACAAGGGCTGCCGCCACTTCGTCGTCTGTTCGGGGGGCGGGCCGTCGATCATGGAAGCCGCCAATCGCGGCGCCGCCGACGAAGGGCGCGACTCGATCGGTCTCAATATCGTGCTGCCGCACGAACAGGCGCCCAACCGTTATGTGACGCCGGAGCTGAGCTTCCAGTTTCACTATTTCGCGCTCAGGAAGATGCACTTCCTGCTACGCGCGCGCGCGGTCGCGGTGTTCCCGGGCGGGTTCGGCACGTTCGACGAAATGTTCGAGCTGCTGACGTTGATCCAGACCGGCAAGATCAAGCCGATCCCGATCGTGCTGTTCGGCAAATCCTTCTGGAACCGCGTCGTCAATTTCGAGGCACTGGTCGAGGAAGGCGTGGTCAGCGCTCGCGACCTCGACCTCTTCCGCTTCGTGGAAACGGCCGATGAGGCGTGGACGATCATCCAGGATTTCTACGCGAACGCCCCGCAACCTTGACCCGCCCCGAGCGAAAGCTGGTGCCTAGCCGCTCTTATTCGTGACGATGTTGTTCTTGGGGAAGATCAATCGTTGGCGGCAGCGGGCGTTTGAGCAGGCCGAGTGCCTCCGCTGCGTCTATTTCATCGCGTGGGATCGAGAGGCTTGCGGGTTTGATGGAGGGGCTCGGACGTTCAGCGGCACGGCCGCACTGGCTATGTCGGGGCGGGCCTGAGGGCGGCGGCGATGATCCGGAACAGGGCGGCGT
>Ga0180220_1000061_pt1 | contig 218399 bp, 209 predicted proteins | sample eDN5th37CBELigBY_FD_151335 | JGI IMG/M metagenome (GOLD analysis project Ga0180220, IMG submission 151335) | Enriched backyard soil microbial communities from Emeryville, California, USA - eDNA 5th pass 37_C BE-Lig BY (version 2) (version 2) | ecosystem: Environmental > Terrestrial > Soil >... | reverse complement strand
TGCCAATTAGCGTGACGGTGTTCATGAGAGGGCTCCCAGAAAGACCGATCCCCACTCAGCGTACCGCTTCGTGGGGATCGGGCTGACCGTCTCATTAGCGCCCCTGGCGGGGCGCTGACGGCCGGACAGGCCGCGACGGCTCAACGATGCTTGAAGTCGGGCTTGCGTTTCTCGGTGAAGGCGGCCATGCCCTCCTTCTGGTCTTCGGTGGCGAACAGCGAATGGAAGACCCGGCGCTCGAACAGCAGCCCTTCGTTGAGCGGGCTTTCATAGGCGCGGTTCACGCATTCCTTGGCCATCATGACCGAAGGCAGCGACATCGACGCAATCACGGCGGCCGCCTCCAGGGCTTCGTCCAGGAGCTTGTCGGCCGCCACCACGCGCGACACCAGGCCGGCGCGCTCGGCTTCTTCGGCGCCCATCATGCGCGCCGTCAGCACCAGGTCCATGGCCTTGGCCTTGCCCACCGCGCGCGGCAGCCGCTGCGTGCCGCCCGCGCCGGGAATCACGCCCAGCTTGATCTCGGGCTGGCCGAACTTGGCGGTGTCGGCGGCGATGACGATGTCGCACATCATGGCCAGCTCGCAGCCGCCGCCCAGCGCATATCCCGCCACCGCGGCGATGACGGGCTTGCGGATGCGCTTGAGCGTTTCCCAATTGCGGGTGATGTACTCGCTGCCGTAGACGTCCATGTACGACCAGTCTTTCATGGCGCCGATGTCCGCGCCGGCGGCGAAGGCCTTTTCGCTGCCCGTGATGACGATCGCGCCGATGTCCGCATTGGCCTCGAAGGCCAGCAGCGCCGCGCCCAGCTCGTCCATCAGCCGGTCATTCAGCGCGTTGAGGGCCTTGGGACGGTTAAGCGTCAGCAGGCCGACGCGCCCGCGGGTTTCGACCAGCACAAACGACTCGCTCATTGATGTCTCCAGCAATATGAAAGTTAAGATATGAACATGGAAAAAACTCCCCTACTTTACTGCCTCTGGCCGCACGATCCGGCAGGACATCGCTACCGGATTACCCTGACCGTGCCCTCCCCCTCGCCCGAGGGGCAGCGGCTGTCCATGCCGGCCTGGATTCCCGGCAGCTATCTCATCCGCGACTTCTCCCGGCAGGTCGAATCGCTCGCCGCCCACGCGGGCGGGCGGCGCGTGCCGGTGCGGAAGTTGGACAACCACACCTGGCAGGCCGCTGCCTGCGACGGCCCGCTGCAGGTCGAGTACACGGTGTACGCCTGGGATCTTTCGGTGCGCGGCGCCCACCTTGACGAAACCCACGGGTTTTTCAACGGCACCAGCGTGTTCCTGCAGGTGCACGGCCAGGAACACCTGCCCTGCCTGCTCGATCTGCAGCCGCCGCGCGGCATCGCGGGCTGGAAAGTCCACACCAGCCTGCCCGAGGCGCGCGGCCATGCCGGCGCGGCGCGGCGGCATGGTTTCGGCCTGTACCGCGCGCCCGACTACGACGCGCTCATCGACCATCCGGTCGAAATGGGCACGCCGCAGGTGGCCCGCTTCACGGCGCACGGCGCCGAGCACGAACTGGTTTTCACCGGCGTGGCGCCCAATCTCGATCTCGCGCGCATCGCGCAGGACGTGCGCCGCATCTGCGAAACGCAGATCGCGTTCTTCGAGCCGCGCAGCCGGCGCGCCCCGTTCCTGGACAGCGCCGACCGCTACGTCTTCATGACCATGGTCACCGGCGACGGCTACGGCGGCCTCGAGCACCGGGCCAGCACCGCCCTCATGACCTCGCGCAAGGACCTGCCCGTACTGGGCCAGAAGGGACAGGGCGAAGGCTACCGGGGCTTCCTGGGGCTGGTCAGCCACGAGTACTTCCATACCTGGAACGTCAAGCGCATCAAGCCGGCCGCCTTCGTGCCCTATGACCTGTCGCGGCCGGACCTGACCCGCCTGCTGTGGGTGTTCGAAGGCTTCACGTCGTACTACGACGACCTGCTGCTGCTGCGCTCGGGCGCCATTACGCGGGCCGACTACCTGCGGATGCTGGGCAAGACCATCACCAGCGTGGCGCGCACGCCGGGTCGCGCCAAGCAGTCGGTGGCCGAAAGCTCGTTCGATGCCTGGACCCGCTACTACAAGCAGGACGAGAACTCGCCCAATGCCCTGGTGAGCTATTACACCAAGGGCGCGCTGGTGGCCCTGGGACTGGACCTGCTGATACGCCGCGACACCGCCGGCGCGCGCTCGCTGGACGACGTGATGCGCCTGCTTTGGCAACGCTACGGCCGCGGCTTCTACGCGCCGGGCGCGAAGCAGCAGGGGCTGCCCGAAGATGGGCTGCCCGGCCTGGTCGAAGAGGCCACGGGCGTGGACGCGCGCCGCTACATCGCCCGCCACGCCTACGGCACCGCGGACGTGCCGCTGGCCGAACTGCTGGCGCCGCAGGGCGTATCGCTGCAATGGAAGCCCGCCTCCAACCTGCCCTCGCTGGACGCGCGCACGCGCAAACAGGGCGACTCGCTCGTGCTGGCCACCGTGTTCGAAGGCGGCGCGGCGCATCGGGGCGGCCTGTCGGCCGGCGACGTGCTGGTGGCCATCGACGGGCTGCGCGTGGATGCGCCGGCGGGCCTGGAATTGCTGCTGGCGCAGTACCGGCCCGGCGACCGGGTGCGGGTGCACGTATTCCGCCGCGACGAGTTGCGCGCATTCGACGTCAGGCTGTCGGCGCCCGAGCCCCTGGACTGCGTACTGTCCGACGCCGCGCAAGACCAGTGAGCCCGGCGCGGCGCGGGCGGCGCGCTACGCCTGCCCGCCGCCCGCGCCGAAAGCGCGGGTGAAGAAATCCCGCGCGCCGAAATTGCCCGACTTGAGGGCGATGGAGATGTCGGCCCCCGCCGCCCGGGCAAGCCCGGCGCACCAGGGCACGCCGGGGTCGATCTGCTCGCCGATGGCCATTTGCTGCAGGTCCAGGGCCTGCACCACCGCTCCCGAGGTTTCGCCGCCGGCCACGATGAGCTGGCGCACGCCGCGCCGCACCAGGCCCAGCGCGATGCGCGCGATGGCGTCTTCGACCAGGCTGCCCGCGCGCTGCGCGCCCAGCTCCGCCTGGGCCGCCTGCACGGCCTCGGGCCGCGCGGTGGAATAGATGAGCACCGGCCCTTGCGGCAGCAGCGGTTCGGCCCAGGCCAGCGCCTGCGCCGCCACGTCCACGCCCGCCGCCAGTTGCAGCGGGTCGATGGCCAGCGCCGGCCCGCCGGCGCCGATGAACGCCGCCACCTGCGCCTGCGTGGCCTGCGAGCAGCTTCCGGCCACCACGGCCTGCAGGCCCGGACGCAGGGGCAGGCTGCGGGTCCGCGCCGAGGGCGCCAGCCCCCAGTTCGCCGGCAGCCCGATGGCCACGCCCGATCCTCCCGTCACCAGCGGCATGCCGCGCAGCGCCGGCCCCAGCGCCAGCAGGTCGGCGTTGGACACGGCGTCCACGATGGCGATCTCCACGCCTTCGGACTTCAGCTCGGCGATGCGTTCGGCGATGGCGGCTGCGCCCCGGGCCACCGCCTTGTAGTCGATCAGCCCCACCCGGCGCGCGGTCTGCGCGGCCAGCACGCGCACCAGGTTGGCGTCCGCCATGGGCGTCAGAGGATGGTGGCGCATGCCCGATTCGTTGAGCAGCATGTCGCCCACGAACAGGTAGCCCTTGAACACGGTGCGCTGGTTGTCGGGGAACGCGGGCGTGGCAATGGTGAAGCCCGTGTCCAGCGCGCGCATCAAGGCGTCGGCCACCGGCCCGATATTGCCCTGCGGCGTGCTGTCGAAAGTGGAGCAGTATTTGAAGTAGATCTGCTGCGCCCCCTGCCCGCGCAGCCAGGCCAGCGCCGCCAGCGACTGCGACACCGCCTCGGCGGGCGGCGCGGTGCGCGTCTTGAGCGCCACCACGACGGCGTCGGCCCGGGCCTGCAGCGGCCCCTGCGGAACGCCCATGGTCTGCACGGCCCGCATGCCGGCCCGCACCAGGTTGTTGGCCAGATCGGTGGCCCCCGTGAAATCGTCGGCGATGCAGCCCAGCTTGATGCTCATTCGGCCTCCGGCAGCGTGATGCCCGGGAATATCTTGATGACGGCGCTGTCGTCTTCGCGCCCATGACCGGCGCTGGACGCCTGCATGAACATCTGGTGCGCCGTGGACGCCAGCGGCAGCGGAAACTTGCCGTGGCGGGCCGTGTCCAGCACCAGCCCCAGGTCCTTGACGAAGATGTCCACCGCCGACAGCGGCGTGTAGTCGCCCGCCAGCACGTGCGGCATGCGGTTCTCGAACATCCAGCTGTTGCCGGCGCTGTGCGTGATGACTTCATACAGGGCCTGCGGATCCACGCCTTCGCGCAGGCCCAGCGCCATGGCCTCGGCCGCCGCGGCGATGTGCACGCCGGCCAGCAGCTGGTTGATGATCTTGACCTTGCTGCCCGTCCCGGCCCGGTCGCCCAGGCGATACACCTTGCCCGCCATGGCCTCCAGCACGCCGCCGCAGGCGGCATACGCCTGCGGGCTGCCGGCGGTCATCATGGTCATTTCGCCGGCGGCCGCCTTGGCCGCGCCGCCCGAGATCGGCGCGTCCAGGTAAAGAATGCCGCGCTCGCGCAGCCTGCCCTCCAGCGCCGCGGACCAGTTCGGATCCACCGTGGAGCACATAACGAACACCGATCCCGGCCGCAGGCCGGCCGCCAGGCCGCCCGCGCCGAACAGCACGTCTTCGGTCTGCGCGGCATTGACCACCACGCTCACCACCACGTCGCAGGCCTGCGCCATCTGCGCCAGCGACGCGCAGGCCACGCCGCCCTGCGCCGCGAAGGCGGCGCAGGCTTGCGGCCGTATGTCGTAGACGTGCACGGCATACCCGGAGCGGCGCAGGCTTTGCGCAATGCCGGCGCCCATGGCGCCCAGCCCGATCACGCCCACGTTCCTGCCTGCCTGGGAAGATTCCATGTGTGCCTCCTTTGCGGCCCGCGCGCCTCAGCGCCCGAGATCGTCGTCCATATAGGCGCGAACGATGGCGGCGAAGTCGCCGTCGCCCTTGAATCCCAGCCGTTCGGCCCGCGCCGTGTCCCAGCGCGCGGGCCAGCTCCCCACGATGCGTTCCACGCGCTCGTCGGCCTGCCAGCGGATGCGCGACGCCGTTTCTTCGCCCGCGATGTCGCGCAGGGCCTGCACCATATCGGCCACCGTGACCGACACGCCGGGAAGATTGATGGGGCGGCGGTCGGCCGCCGCATGGGCGGGCAGTTCCGCGCCCGCCACCAGCGCCTGCACGGCGCGGCGCGGCGACAGCAGCCACAGCCGGGTGCCCGCCGCCACGGGGCAGATCGCGGATTCGCCATTGAGCGGCTCGCGGATGATGCCGCTCGCGAACGAAGAAGCCGCCGCATTGGGCCGGCCCGGCCGCACGCTGATGGTGGGCAGGCGCAGCGTCCATCCGTCGACGAAGCCCCGCCGCGTGCAGTCGGCCAGCAGCAGTTCGGCCATGGCCTTCTGCGCGCCGTAGGACGACTGCGGGTTGAGCGCGGTGTCGTCCCGCACCACCTCCGGCAGCGCGCCGCCGTATACCGCCACCGAACTGGTGAACACCACGCGCGGGCAATGGCCCAGCTGGCGGCAGCGCTCCAGCAGCGCCCGCGATGCGTCGAGATTGATGCGCATGCCCAGGTCGAAGTCGGCCTCGGCCTGCCCGCTCACCACCGCGGCCAGGTGGAAGATCACGCGCGTCTTCGCGTCGATGGCGCGCTCCAGCACGGCCGGGTCGGAGATGTCGCCCGCCATGGCCCGCACTCTGGCGTCGCCGAAGTCGGGGGCGGCGGCGAGATCCAGCAGATCGATGCGGGCAATGGGTTCCAGCGAGCCGTCTTCGCGCCGCAGCCCGCCCTGGGCCAGCAACTGGCGGGCCAGGCGCTGGCCCAGGAAACCGGCGCCGCCGGTAATCAGGATATTCATGGAATGTGCTCGGAAAGCGGCGCCTCGGGCGCCGGACAGGACGGAAAGAAAAAGAGAACGCGGAGCGCAGACATGCCCGGCCGCTCAGTCGCGCGCGCCGAAAACGGCGCGCAATTCCTCGATGGCCGCGGGCGGCAGCGGCTCGGGGCGGGGCGAGGTCATGAGCCACAGACGCGCGGTTTCCTCCAGCTCCTCCAGCGCGTGCGCGGCCTGCGACACCGAGCGCTCCCACACGATGGGGCCCAGCCGCTCGAAAAGCGCGCCGCGCACCCTGCCCGCCAACGCCGCCACCTGCGCGGCCGCCTGCGGATCGCCCGGCCGCCGGTAGCGGACCAGCGGGATGCGCCCCACTTTCATGACCTGATAAGGCGTGATCGGCGGCAGCACCTCGTCTTCGCGCCACACGCCGGCCAGGGTCAGCGCCACCAGGTGCGTGGAATGGGTGTGGACGATGCCGCGCGCCGAGGGATCGGCCGCATAGACGCCCCGGTGCAGCGCCAGCGTCTTGGAAGGCCTGCCGCCCGAAACCGGATTGCCGCCTGCATCCACCTTGGCCAGCTCGGCGGGATCGAGCCGGCCCAGGCAGGCGTCGGTGGGCGTGATGAGCCAGCCATCGTCCAGGCGCGCGCTGATATTACCGGCGGACCCGACCGTATAGCCGCGGTTGTAGAGACTCGCTCCCACGGCGCAGATTTCCTCGCGGATGCGGGACTCCTGGCTCATGCCGCGCTCCGGCGCGATAAAGCGCGGCATCGCCTCGGGGCCTGCGTCATGCTCGTCTCCTCGATGATTTATCGGATCATCATACAAATTTGGCGACAAGGCGGCACGCGGAGTAACCCTGAAACCCCTGGCCACGCCCCTCGCGGCAGCCTCTCGCCCCGTATCGTCTCGGACGAACGGACGCGCTCAGAGACTGCGCGCCCTCAGCGCGGCGGCGCCCAGCGCGCTTGGCCGGCGCCCTCGAGCGAAGGGCCGTCCGCGCTCATGAACGGACGGCGCGGCGCCATGAGGGCTGGTGGCGGACTGGCGCGCCGGCCGCGCCCGATAGGCCGCCAGCGCCGCGAGGCAGGCATCGCGCACCCGGTGCGGAACAATGGAGTCGATGTTGTCCGAGCCGTCGTCCGGCACCACGTCGCGGGCATGATCGCGCCGCCAGAACCATTCGGGATTGGGCTCGTTGAAAACGCCCACGTATGGCACGCCGGCCGCCTGCGCGATGTGCGAAGGGCCGCAGTCGTTGGCCACGATCAAACGGGCGGGCAGCATCATGGCCGCCAGCTCCGGCACGGAGCGGCAATGCTCGATGCGGAAATCGGGGCGCGCCAGCGCGCGCAGCAGGGCCAGCTCCCGCGCCTCGTCGGGCCCCAGCACGAAGGTGAATCGCGCGTCCGGCCCCAGCGCGGGCTTGAGCAGGCCGGCCAGCGCGATGTAGCGCCCGATGTCCCAGCGCTTGAACGCGCCCGAACCGCCGCCCGGAATGAAGACCACGTCGGCGGGGGCCACCCGGCCGCGCACGCGCGCGGCAAGCGCGCCGAAACACTGCCTGGCGGCGGTTTCCGGATCCACCGGACGATAGGTCGAGAGCATGCGCAGGCCCGACAGGCCGATGTACTCGGACTCGTCTTTGACGTGATGGTGCGTCCACACCGCGTCGGTGAGCCGCGCATGGCGGTAGCCCATGCGCAGGGGCGGGCGGCGCAGCAGATTGATCAGGCCGAAGCGCTCGCTGGTGTGATGGAGGTTGACCGACATCATCGCGTGGCGCGGCAGGCTGGCGAGCTGGCGGCGAAAGTCCGGCGCCATGACGAACTCGTCCACCCACGGCAGGTCGCGGTAGAAACTGCCCACGTCATACTTGGACACCACGCGCAGCCGCTTGCGCGGCCACCATTGCGCGAGCTGGTACAGCGTGGGAAACGCCACGATCTGGTCGCCGTAGCGAAAATGGCTGCGCAGGAAAACAACGATATCGGACATGAACCGGCATTGCGGGGCAACCGCCCGCCAAACAAAACACGCGGGCAGGCTAGCACGCGCGACTCGGCTCAATGTCTCGAAGGTTTACGAAAGCGCTCAGCGTTGCAGCGTCTTGGACGCGCTTCGCCCGCGCGCCCGCGCGGCCGCACGATTCGGAGAGAAGGCGATACAGACCGGATACATTACATCGGCACGGGCCATGCCCGCGCGGTTCCGCGGTTCCGATTGCACTCCCCAGCCAGCGCCGAGGCAACAAAAAAACCGGCACCGCTTGCGCGATACCGGCTCTTGCCGATGGAATTCCACCGAGAATTCGACCACATGAGTGGTCGGGGCGAGAGGATTCGAACCTCCGACTCCTGCGTCCCGAACGCAGTACTCTACCAGGCTGAGCTACGCCCCGATTCCGATGCAGTGGTTTCCTGCGGTTTTAGTACACGGGAAAACCGCCTGCTCGTCTTTTTCGCTAGCGATCTCTGTTCACCGCGAAAGCGCAGAATTCTAGCAGAGATTTTCGGTAAATGGAAGCGGGGTAGCAGGAAAGCGCATCGCTGGCCAGCCTGGCTTCGGCCTCGGCGGCCTTCATGGCGTGGTCCAGCGCGTCGGTGGCCTGGATGGCGGCCGCCACGGCGGCGAAGTCGGCATCGCCCGTGCGGATGGCATCGCGGATCAGTTGCTGCTGCTGCGGGGTGCCCACTTCCATGACGCGGATGAGCGGCAGGGTCGGCTTGCCTTCGCGCAGGTCGTCGCCCACGTTCTTGCCCAGGGCGGCCGCATCGCCACGGTAGTCGAGCACGTCGTCCACGATCTGGAAGGCCGTGCCGACGTGGCGGCCATAGGCCGCGGCCGCGTCTTCCTGTTCGGGCGTGGCGCCGGCCAGCACGGCGCCCACCCGGGCGGCCGCCTCGAACAGCTTGGCCGTCTTGTAGCGCACGACCTGCAGGTAGCGCTCCTGCGAAACGTCGGGGTCGTGTACGTTGAGCAGTTGCAGCACCTCGCCTTCGGCGATGACGGTGGTGGCCTCCGACAGAATGCTCATGATGCGCATCGAGTCCGCCTCGACCATCATCTCGAACGACCGGGAATACAGGTAGTCGCCCACCAGCACGCTGGCCGCGTTGCCGAACACGGCGTTGGCCGTCTCGCGCCCGCGGCGCAGGTCCGACTCGTCCACCACGTCGTCGTGCAGCAGCGTGGCGGTATGGATGAATTCGACCACGGCGGCCAGCAGGTGGTGCCGCTCGCCCTCGTAGCCCAGCGCGCGCGCCACCATGAGCACCAGGGCCGGACGCATGCGCTTGCCGCCCGCCCCGATGATGTAGTCGCCTATCGTACGGATCAGCACCACATCGGAATTCAGCCGCTGGCGGATGACCGCGTCGACGGCTTTCATGTCGTCAGCTATGGGGGCAATGAGCGCGGGGAGATTCAAGACGTATCCGGAGAGTGAAGCGAGCCAGGGTAGGCTCTTGCCGCAAGGCCGCCACGGGGCGGGGGATTCGACCAGCGATTATACGGGCTGCGACCGGATCGTTCCGGCTCCGGCCGCGCCGGCGTTCACCGCGCGGGCGGCTGCCCGCCCGATGCGCGCGCGCCACGGCTAAGCCCTTAGTGGGCAAGGTCTTTTTGACTTTTTCCACAGGCGCGGCTAGAATTTCTGATTCGGCTAGCAATGGCCGGAATTGCGTCGGCTGCGGGCGTTTGCCTGGGCGGGTGCGCGGAAAGCCGCAGGCAGGGGCCAGGCATTGTGTCCGGAGGCGCCAGTTGAAAGCCCGCGGCAAATCCGAGGCCCAAGCCGGGAATCCCGAACAAACCCGGGATGTCCGGCCCGGATGCCTATCTCGGATACCCAACCCGGATACCCGAACCTGGCTTCCGAAACTTCCGCGAGCGCCCCGCAGCCATTACCCATTTAAGGAAATACCCCCATGTACGCGGTCATAAAAACCGGCGGCAAGCAATATCGTGTTGCTGCTGGCGAAAAACTCAAGATAGAACAGATACCGGCTGACATTGGGCAAGAAATCACCCTGGACCAGGTGTTGTCCGTGGGCGAAGGCGACCAGCTCAAGGTTGGCACGCCCCTCGTCTCGGGCGCCGTGGTCAAGGCGACGGTTCTTGCGCAAGGCCGCCACGACAAGGTCAAGATCTTCAAGATGCGCCGTCGCAAGCACTATCAGAAGCATCAGGGCCACCGTCAGAACTACACCGAAATCCGCATCGAAGCCATCACGGCCTGATCGGATCCGGCACCACATTAGCAGGAGCTAAACATGGCACAGAAAAAGGGCGGCGGCTCTACGCGTAACGGTCGCGACTCAGAATCGAAGCGACTGGGCGTCAAGGTTTTTGGCGGCCAACAGATCCCGGCTGGCTCGATCATCGTGCGCCAGCGCGGCACCCGTTTCCACGCTGGCGTGAACGTCGGCATGGGCAAGGACCACACGCTGTTCGCGCTGGTCGACGGCAAGGTTCAATTCGGCTACAAAGGCGCATTGAACAAGCAGACCGTGTCGGTCGTGGCCGAATAATCGGGCCACCCATCCGCTGGCGCGGCATGCCGCGCCGGCACACGGCAAAAGCCCTGCCGCATGCGGCAGGGCTTTTTGTTTTAGGGCAGAATGAACGCCATGCCCCCGGCGCCGCTGCGTGCGGACGCCCGGCGCCACCGGCGCGACGCCCCTCTTCATTATTCACACGCGCAGACATCATGAAATTCGTAGACGAAGCCACCATCGAGGTCATCGCCGGCAAAGGCGGCAATGGCGTGGCGAGCTTTCGCCGCGAGAAATTCATTCCCAAGGGCGGCCCGGACGGCGGCGACGGCGGCCGGGGCGGCAGCATCTATGCCGTGGCCGATCGCAACATCAACACGCTGATCGACTTCCGCTACGCGCGCCTGCACCGGGCCAAGAACGGCGAAAACGGCCGTGGTTCCGACCAGTACGGCGCGGCGGCTCCCGACATCACCCTGCGCGTGCCTGTGGGCACCATGATCCACGACGCCGAGACCGGCGAGCTGCTGTTCGACCTGAACCGGCATGGCCAGAAGGTCACGCTGGCCGCGGGCGGACAAGGCGGCATGGGCAACATCCATTTCAAGTCCAGCGTGAACCGCGCGCCGCGTCAATGGACGCCCGGCAAGGAAGGCGAGCACCGCGTCCTGCGCATGGAGCTGAAGGTGCTGGCCGACGTGGGCCTGCTGGGCCTGCCCAATGCGGGCAAGTCCACGCTCATCAGCCGCATCTCGAACGCCAAACCCAAGATCGCCGACTACCCGTTCACCACCCTGCACCCCAACCTGGGCGTGGTGCGCACCTCGCCCTCGCGCAGTTTCGTGGTGGCCGACATCCCGGGCCTGATCGAGGGCGCGTCCGAAGGCGCGGGCCTGGGCCACCTGTTCCTGCGCCACCTGGCGCGCACGCGCGTGCTGCTGCACCTGGTGGACGTGTCCAGCCCCGATCCCGACCAGGATCCCATCGAGCAGGCCGTACAGGATGCGCGCGCCATCGTGGAGGAACTGCGCCGCTACGATCCCGCGCTGGCCGGCAAGCCGCGCTGGCTGGTCCTGAACAAGCTCGACATGGTCGAAGACCCGGACGCGGTCAAGAAGCGTTTTTGCGAGTTGTACGGCTGGACCGGCCCCGTGTTCGGCATCTCCGGCCTGTCCGGCGAAGGTACGCAGGACCTGATCTGGGCGCTGCAGGACTACCTGGACGCCCAGCGCGAGAAAGACCAGGAGGCGCAAGACCGCGCCGACGGCTCCTACGTGGCCGAAGACCCCCGCTTCGACGAAACGCGTTCCGACGCCCTGCCCCCCGACGCGCCGCGCGGCGGTGACGAATAAGCCATAATCGCATTCCTTCCGATCGGGTTTTTTCGCGCCGCAGTCCGTTTACACGCAGTACGCCGTCATCATGTCCGTCGAATCCGCTTCCTCCGTGTCCGTCGTCGCCAGCGCCCAGCGGCTGGTCGCCAAGGTCGGTTCCTCGCTGGTCACCAATGAAGGGCGCGGCCTGGACCGCGCCGCCGTGGCGCACTGGGCCGCGCAGATCGCCGCGCTGCGCAAGCACGGCAGGCAGGTGGTGCTGGTGTCCAGCGGCGCCATCGCCGAAGGCATGGCGCGCCTGGGATGGCGCAAGCGTCCGTCGGTCATGCACGAGCTGCAGGCTGCGGCCGCCGTCGGGCAGATGGGTCTTTGCCAGGCCTACGAGGCCGCCTTCGCCGAACATGGCCTGCGCACGGCCCAGATCCTGCTGACGCACGAAGACCTGGCCGACCGGCACCGCTACCTGAACGCGCGCAGCACGCTGTTCGCCCTGCTGCGCATGGGCGTGGTGCCCATCGTCAACGAGAACGACACCGTGGTCACCGACGAGATCCGGCTGGGCGACAACGACACGCTGGGCGCGCTGGTGACGAATCTCATCGAAGCCGACGCGCTCATCATTCTTACCGATCAGCGCGGCCTGTACGACGCCGATCCGCGCAAGAACCCGGACGCGCGATTTCTCTCGCACGTGCAGGCCGGCGACCCGGCCCTGGAAGCCATGGCGGGCGGCGCCGGCACGGGCATCGGCACGGGCGGCATGCTGACCAAGGTGCTGGCGGCCAAGCGTGCCGCGCACAGCGGCGCCCACACCGTGATCGCCTCGGGGCGCGAGCGCAACGTGCTGACGCGGCTGGCCGAAGGCGAATGCATAGGCACCGAACTGCGGGCCGTGCTGCCAGTGTGGTCGGCGCGCAAGCAGTGGCTCGCCGATCACCTGCGGCTGCGCGGCCGCGTGGTGCTCGACGACGGCGCCGTGCAGGCGCTGCTGCAAGACGGCAAGAGCCTGCTGCCCATCGGCGTCACCGCCGTGGAAGGCGAGTTCGGGCGCGGCGACGTGGTGTCGTGCGTGGACGGCGCCGGCCGCGAATGCGCGCGCGGACTCATCAATTACTCATCGGCGGACACCCGCCGCATCCTGCGCCAGCCATCGAGCCAGATCGCGCGCATCCTGGGCAGCATGACCGACCCGGAACTCATGCACCGCGACAACATGGTAGTGCTGTAGCGGGTGGTGCTGCCGCGCCGCCGGCCGAAGCGTCCGCCCGCGCGGCAGCGGGGCGAAGCATGAGCGGCGCGTGCGTTCAGGCCTCGACGATCGCTTCGCAGAACTCGGCCTGTGCAGGCAGCATCATGTAGCCCCAACCCCGCACGGCGACCACCGGCAGGTCGATGTTCAGCCGGCGGGCCTTGCTGCGCAGGCGCGATACCAGCACGTCGACCCGTCGCGCGCCGTCGTGAGCGGCTTCGGAACAAGATGGAAAGAAGCGTTCGCGCGCCAGGCACTGGCCCGGCGCGTTCAGCAGGCGGATGAAAAAGGCACGCTCGTTCGCGGTGAGGGGCAGCCGCTCGCCGGCGGGCCCGGCCAGCACGCTGGCCTGCCCGTCCACGTGCCAGCACGGGGCGGGGCCGGGCACGGCTCGCCGGCGCCCGCTCAGGTTGCGCAGCAGCGCGTCCCATTCGCGCGCCTCGATGGCGGCGGACAGGCAGGTGTCGGCCCCGGCATCGAGCGCGGCAATACGCTGGCAGGCGCTGGCGTGGGCCTGCCATACCAGGGCGGCGCCCGGCGCGGCCTGGCGCAAGGCGGCAATGCGCTGCGGGATCTGCTCGCACTCGCCCTGCACGACGACCGCTTCGGCGCTGAAATTGCGCAGGTCGGCGAATACGCGCTCCCAGGATTGGTATTCGACGACACGCCAGCGATAACCGCGCAATGCCTGCGCAAGCGCGGCGTCGGCCGCGTTGTGGATCTGCACCATGAAGACGCAGCCCGTTTGCCGCATGGGATGTCTCCTACGCTCATATCACCTAGGTGATAGTTATAACCACCAACGTGTTTTAGCGGCAAGCTTCAATCGACGCGTGAGAACATTTTCGGACCGACTGAAGCATGCCCGGCTTTTGCGTGGCTACACGCAAAAGGATCTTGCGCGGCTGTCGCGCCTGTCGCAAAGCGCCATCGGCAGTTACGAGAGCGGGCTGCGCCAATCCAGCCGCTCGCTGCGCAAGCTGGCGCACGTGCTGAAGGTCGAGGTGGAGTGGCTGGAAACGGGCAAGGGCCCCATGGAGCCGCCGCTCGAAAGCTACGATCTGAGCAATACGCTGCCGCCCGTCATCGTGGCCGACTCGGCCAACCGCACAAGCCGGCGCCCGCGTCCGCAGGCGCCGTGGCCCTTCCCCAATATCTCTCCTTCGCGGTTCGACGCGCTGTCTCCCGCCGAGCGCCTGCTGCTCGAGGAACTGAACAAGACTTTTCTCGATACCGTGCAGGCGCAGCGGACGCCGCGTCCGCGCGGCCGCAAATCCGGCTGAGCACGCCGCCGTCCGGCGCGCCAATGCAAAACCCGGCCTGACGGCCGGGTTTTGCATTGAGAGCCCCGCGCGCTCGAGGAATCAGGGCTTGGAAGCGGGCGCGGGCGCCGTGGGAGCGCCGGCCGGCGGCGGGGCGTCGCCGCGGATCTTGGCCGCGATTTCGGAGGCCGCCTGGGCCGAGGATACGCTGAACGCCAGCACGCCGCGGTTGAGCGGCTCGCCGATGCGCGGCGCGGCGATGAGTTCGCGGTCGATCACGAGCGCGAGCATGTTGCCCACGTTCTTGGTGCTCACTTCGGTCAGCTTGCGCGCGCCGGCTTCGGAAAAGCGCAGACCCACGAAGTTCTTGCCCTGGCGGTCGACCAGGGCCGCCGCTTCGGTGAGGTCGGCGCGCGTCAGTACGGGCTGCTGCTGCATGTACAGCTTGCCGTCGGGCAGGCTGACTTCGACCAGGCCCGGCGCCGACTGCGTCTGCGCGACATAGAACTCCACCGTGGAAGCAGTGGCCGGAGAGCTCGCCGGGGCCTGCTGCTGGCCCGCCTGCGGCGTGGCGTCGGCGCCGGAGCTCTTAGTCGGGGCGGTCTTGCAACCCGCAAGCGCCAAAGTCACGACCATGAGGGCGGGCGCCAGTTTGCGTAGTGTCAGTTGCATGCTCGATTCCTTCTTTAATGGACTAAGAAGCCGGACGGCTTTGCGGCGTCCGGCGCACTGAAAAAAGTGTACAGAAGCTGAAAGGCGGTGTGGCCGCAGACTGATTCCAAATGTAAAGCGTTAATACGACCCGCGGATTGCAGCGTGCGTAGCCGCCCCGCGCGCGCAGGCTCTATACTTCGGCTTCGTGCAGGGGTACTCGCCGCTGCCCTTTCCGGGCCGCGGCGTGTTGAGAGAGTCCCTTCGTACCAGTACGGATAATGCCGATGCTGGGAGCCGTCTTCCCGTCCAGCGCGCCGCGCCGCGGGAATTCCTTCCCGATCGGCTCCAACCTTTCGTTTGGAGCTTTCCATGAACGCCAATCCCAAATTCCTGGCCGCCACCGCCGAAGTGGACGCGGCCGCCGTCGCGCCTTTGCCCCGTTCCCGCAAGGTGTACCAGACCGGCACGCGGCCGGACATCCGCGTGCCCTTCCGGGAAATCGAGCAGGACGACACGCCGACCATGTTCGGCGGCGAGAAGAACCCGCCGCTGACAGTCTACGACACCAGCGGTCCGTATACGGACCCGGACGTCAAGATCGACATCCGCCGCGGCCTGCCGGAGCTGCGCCGCGCCTGGATCGAAGAACGCGGCGACACGGAATTGCTGGCTGGCCCGACCAGCGAATACGGCAAGCAGCGCCTGACCGACCCGAAGCTGACCGCCATGCGCTTCGACCTGCGCCGCCCGCCCCGCCGCGCGCGCAGCGGGGCCAACGTAACGCAGATGCACTATGCCCGCCGCGGCATCATCACGCCCGAGATGGAGTTCGTGGCCATCCGCGAGAACCTGCGCCGCGAGCAGTACCTGCAATCGCTGCGCGACAGCGGCCCCGAAGGCGAGAAGCTGGCCCGCCGGCTGCTGCGCCAGCATCCGGGCCAGTCTTTCGGCGCGTCCATTCCCGCGGCCATCACGCCCGAGTTCGTGCGCGACGAGGTCGCGCGCGGCCGCGCCATCATCCCGGCCAACATCAACCATCCGGAAATCGAGCCCATGGCCATCGGCCGCAATTTCCTGGTGAAGATCAACGCCAACATCGGCAATTCCGCCGTCAGTTCCGGCATCGGCGAGGAAGTGGAGAAAATGACCTGGGCCATCCGCTGGGGCGGCGACACGGTCATGGACCTCTCCACCGGCAAGCACATCCACGAGACGCGCGAGTGGATCATCCGCAACTCGCCGGTGCCGATCGGCACGGTGCCCATCTACCAGGCGCTTGAGAAAGTGGACGGCAAGGCCGAGGAGCTGACCTGGGAGATCTTCCGCGACACGCTGATCGAGCAGGCCGAACAGGGGGTGGACTACTTCACCATCCATGCCGGCGTGCGCCTGCCCTTCATTCCCATGACCGCCGACCGCATGACGGGCATTGTCTCGCGCGGCGGCTCCATCATGGCCAAGTGGTGCCTGGCGCATCACAAGGAAAGCTTCCTCTACGAACGTTTCGAGGAAATCTGCGAAATCATGAAGGCGTATGACGTGAGCTTCTCGCTGGGCGACGGCCTGCGGCCGGGCTCGGGCTACGACGCCAACGACGAGGCGCAGTTCGCCGAACTCAAGACGCTGGGCGAACTGACCCGGATCGCCTGGAAGCACGACGTGCAGGTCATGATCGAAGGCCCGGGCCACGTGCCGATGCAGATGATCAAGGAGAACATGGACCTGCAGCTCGAGCACTGTCACGAAGCGCCGTTCTATACCCTGGGGCCGCTCACCACCGACATCGCGCCGGGCTACGACCACATCACCTCGGGCATCGGCGCGGCGCTGATCGGCTGGTACGGCACGGCAATGCTCTGCTACGTGACGCCGAAGGAACACCTGGGCCTGCCTAACAAGAAAGACGTGAAGGACGGCATCATCACGTACAAGATCGCGGCCCACGCGGCGGACCTGGCCAAGGGCCATCCGGGCGCAGCGATCCGCGACAACGCGCTGTCCAAGGCGCGTTTCGAGTTCCGCTGGGAAGACCAGTTCAACCTGGGCCTGGACCCGGATACGGCGCGCGAGTTCCACGACGAGACGCTGCCCAAGGATTCGATGAAGGTCGCGCATTTCTGCTCCATGTGCGGCCCGCACTTCTGCAGCATGAAGATCACCCAGGACGTGCGCGACTATGCCGCGTCGCTGGGTGTGAGTGAAAAAGAAGCCCTGCAGAAGGGCATGCAGGAAAAGTCGGTGGAGTTCGTGCGGAAGGGGGCCGAGGTTTATCACCGGCAGTGAGGGCCTGCTGAAGCGGAGTTTGCGGGTCTGCCGGGGCGCGGCTTGGGTTCTTGGGCCGCCCGGCACTCGAACCTCGACCGCCGGCCGGGACGGGCCGCGTGCCTGGGGGTTGCGCCACGGGCGCAGGCGGAGGGGGAATCCTGCGACGCCCGCCCCGCACCGGCCGCGCGAGCGGCCTTGCGGGGCTCGCGCGGCGTCTTGCGTCGTGATGATGACGCTTCGCGTGCGGCATGGGCGCCGGTTTGGCGTCCGCCTCTTTGGAGGCAGTCAAGCCGGGCTGACATGGCGGGTCCGCCGGCATCCCTCCGCAGTCTCGCCCGCGCACGCTCTCCCGATGCGCGCCAGCGCGCATGCCAGACTGACATCCGGGCGCCCGAAAACTTAGAGCAACTTCCCCGGATTCATGATCCCCGCAGGATCCAGCACCGCCTTGATCTCCCGCATCAAGCGCAACTCCAGCGGATTCTTGCTGTGCAGGAAATGGTCCCGCTTCAACTGCCCGATTCCGTGCTCCGCCGAAATGCTGCCGCCGTAGCGATTCACCTCGTCCAGCACGGCATCCGTGATCGCCGCCCCGTGCGCCGCCGCCCAATCGCGGTCGGCGCCGGCCGGGCGCGACAGGTTGTAGTGGAGATTGCCGTCGCCGAAGTGGCCGAAGATGTACGGCCGGATATCGGGGTACAGGGCCCGCACCCGCGCCTCGGCGGAAGCCATGAAATCGGGAATGCGCTCGATAGGCAGCGAAACATCGTGCTTGAGGTGCGGGCCATCGGCGCGCTGCGCCTCCGAGATTTCCTCGCGCAGCTTCCACAGCGCCTGCAGCTGCGCCAGCGAGGCCGAGACGGCCGCGTCCAGGCACAGCCCCTCTTCGAGCGCCTGGCCGATCACGCTTTCGAGCAGCGCATTGAGCGCCGCCTCGTCGGCCGTGTCGGCCAGCTCCACCAGCACGTAGGCCGGATAGCGCTGGGCAAAGGGTTCCTGCACGCCCTCAGCGTGCTTCAGCACCAGGTCTACGCAGTCGCCGGAAAAGAATTCGAACGCCTGCAGGCGCGCGCCGCACTTCTGGAACAGCAGCTCGAAAAGCCGCAGGGCCTGCATGGGCGACTCCACCGCCGCCAGCACCACCGAACGCACGTCGGTCCGGGGAAACAGCCGCAGCGCCACCGCGGTGATCACGCCCAGCGTGCCTTCGGAACCGATCAGCAGCTGCTTGAGGTCGTAGCCCGTGTTGTCCTTGCGCAGCGTGCGCAGGCCGTGGAACACCTCGCCGGTGGGCAGCACGGCTTCCAGGCCCAGCACCAGCTCGCGGGCCATGCCGTAGCGCACCACGTTGACGCCGCCGGCATTGGTGGCGACGTTGCCGCCGATCTGGCTGGAATCCTCGGCCGCCAGCGACAACGGCAGCAGGCGCCCGGCTTCCTGCGCCGCGCGGCGCAGATTGCCCAGGATGCAGCCCGCCTCGGCCACCATGGTATTGGCGATGGTGTCGATGGAACGGATGGCGTTCATCCGATCCAGGCTGAGCACCACGTTGGCGGGCGAGGCGTCCGGCGTCGCGCCGCCGCACAGCCCGGTATTGCCGCCGCGCGGCACCACGGCCACGCCGGCCTGCTGGCACAGCGCGAGGCAGGCCGCGACCTCTTCCGTGCTGCGGGGACGGACGACGGCCTGGGCCTGCCCCTTGTACAGGCCCCGCCAATCGGCAAGCCAGGGCGCGATGTCGTCGGCAGCGGTGAGAACAGTGTCCGGCCCCAGGGTCTGGAGCAGGCGCGCGGGGAAATCGGAGGGACTCATGATTGCGGACTCGGGTCGGATAAAGGGAGATCGAGGTTCAGCCGGGCGGCGGCCAGCTTCAGATGGCCGGTGGCGGCCTGGCGGGCGCCCTCCGGATCCTGGCGGCGTATGGCCTGGAGCACGGCCACGTGTTCCTGGTGGACGGCGGCGGCCAGCCCCTGCTGGCGCGCGGTATGCGAGCGCGCCGTGGCAACCGCCATGCGCAATTGCAGATTGAGGTAGCGCAGCAGCTCCTGGTAATAGCCGTTGTGCGTGGCGGCCGCGATGGCGACGTGAAAGGCGATGTCGTGCTCCACGCCGTGCTCGGGATGGTCCAGGTGGGCCTCCAGGCGCTGCAGCGCGCGCTCCATGGCGCGCAGGTCGGGCTCCGTGCGGCGCAGCGCGGCCAGCGCGGCGGCCCCGCCTTCCAGTTCCATGCGCAGTTCGTAGACGCTGGCGAGCTGGCGCCGGTCCAGGCCCACGTCGGCCGATACCTGGAACCCCTGGGCTCCGGTGCGCGCCAGCACGGTGCAGCCCGACCCCTGGCGGCTCTGGATCAGGCCCTGGGCGCGCAGCCGTTCGGTGACTTCGCGGATTACCGCGGCGCTGACGCCATACTGGTCCGCAAGCGCGCGGCCGGCGGGCAGCTTGGCGCCCACGGGGTACACGCCGTTGGCGATGTCTTCGGCAATGCGGTGGGCCACCTGTTCGGTCAATGTGAGCGTGCGGGCGAGCATGGCGGGATTATAGGCATAGTTTTCAGGTTATATGAAAACTTTTGGGGCGGCCTGGCCGGCGTCGAGCCGCCGCTCTCAGGCCGCGGCGGCCGCCTGGTCCAGGCCGAGATCGGTGATTGCCTGCGCGTCGGCCACGGCACAGCGCCGCCCGCCCATGGCCTTGGCGCGATACAGCGCCGTGTCGGCGGCCAGCATGGCCGCCTGGGGCGTGCGCTGCGGGCCGGCCAGGATGGAAATGCCGGCCGACAGCCCCACCGACACCAGGGTGCCGTCGGCCAGGGCGATGGGCTTGGAGACTTCGAGCAGCAAGTGCTCCCCAAGCCGCACCGCGGCCTCGGCGTCGATGCCCGTCACCAGGACCACGAACTCGTCGCCGCCGATGCGCGCCGCCACGTCGTCCACGCGCAGCATGCCGCGCATGCGCGCGGCGATGGTCTTGAGCACCTCGTCGCCCGCGGCATGGCCATGGGTGTCGTTGATGATCTTGAAATCGTCCATGTCCAGGTACAGCAGCGCCGCAGCCGCGTCGTGCTCGCGCTTGCTGGCGCAGACGCGCTCGAGCGCGGCTTCGAGCCCGGCCCGGTTGGCCAGGCCCGTCAATGCGTCCTGGCTCGCGCGGCGCTCGTTTTCGCGTTCGGCCTGCATGGTGGACACCAGGATGCGGTTCAGCCGGTGCGACGCGATGCTCATGCTGACGAGGTAGAACGGAATCTGGATGAACACAATGCCCATGACCACTTCGCCCGTGAACAGCGCCGCCAGGCACATCGGCCCCAGGCTGAGGAAGATCATGGCGCCCACCAGCCTCGGCGCGCCGTAATTGCGGAAACAGATGCCGCCCGCCATGGCCCCGCAGGATATCCCCGCCAGAGTGGCGGCCAGCCAGTCGCCGTTGATGAAGGTCGCGAAAACGCCGTAGCCCACGCTGAAAGCCCAGGCCAGGGCCAGCATGATGTACAGGTCGGTGTGGGTGTTGCCGCCGGCGCGCGAGGCTTTCAGGGCATGCCGCAGGACCAGCACGCGCACCAGCGCCAGCAGCACCTCCAGGATCAGCCACGAAATGTACATGGGCTCCGGGCGCCGCCAGGTGACCACGCCGGAAACCATGAGGGTATTGATGACCCCGCCAGCGAAGATCGGCAGCGTGCCGAACAGGCTGCCCACCAACGCCACGCGGATGTCGGGAGGGGTGTCTGGGCCGGAATCGGTAAGCCAGCGCGTCAGGCGCCACCTGGGTAATCGGAAACTGGGTCCTGTATCCACGCCGTGGGGTCCAAGGTTTCCCGCCAGAAACGCGGGACTGGCTGCGTTATAGCAGGAATTTGATCTTATTAATATTCCGAAACAGTTTCACCGGCAGCAACGGGCCGGCGCCCGCAGACCGCGCATTCGGGATCGCGCAGCACGTTTACGCTGCGCCACTGCATGGTGCGCGCGTCCAGCCAGAGCAGCCGGCCGGACAGGCTCTCGCCGACGCCGGCAAGCAGTTTCAGCGCCTCCGCCGCCTGCATGCTGCCGATGATGCCCACCAGCGGCGCGAACACGCCCGTGGTGGCGCAATTGACCGCTTCGACGTCGTCGGCTTCCGGAAACAGGCAGTGATAACAGGGAGCGCGCCCGTCGCGCAGGTCATAGACGCTGACCTGGCCGTCGAAGCGGATGGCCGCGCCCGACACCAGGGGCTTGCGGTGCTGCACGCAGGCGCGGTTGATGGCGTGGCGGGTGGCGAAATTGTCGGTGCAGTCCAGCACAACGTCGGCCTGGGCCACGGCATCGGACAGCGCCTGCCCCTGCAGGCGCTCCACGCGGGCATGCACGCGCACCTGCGGGTTGAAGGCGGCCAGCAGGTCGCGCCCGGACTCGGCCTTGGGCCGGCCCACGCTGGCCGTGGTGTGCAGGATCTGGCGCTGGAGATTGCTCAGCTCGACCGAATCGTCGTCGGCCAGGGTGATTTCGCCCACCCCCGCCGTGGCGAGATACAGCGCGGCCGGGGAGCCCAGCCCACCGGCACCCACGACCAGCGCGTGCGAAGCCAGCAGCTTTTCCTGCCCTTCGATGCCCAGCTCATCGAGCAGGATGTGCCGGGCATAGCGCAGCAGTTGCTCGTCGTTCATTTGCCCTTGGAGGGTTCCACTCCGGACGGGGTGATCTTCATGCGCTCGGTGGAGCCCATGGCGGGCTTGGAGTCGGCCTTGGCCTGGGCGCGCGCCGACCCCTTCTCGACCGGCTTGCCCGCCAGCAGGTTCAGCGCCTGCTGGAGCTGGAAGTCGTCCTTGCCGCCAAACTCGAAGACCTTGGTCGGGACGTCGACGTTGTCCTGGTCGGCGTTGGACTTCACCTCGTTGGCGGTCTGCTGGTTGGACAGGTGGCGCTGCAGGTCGGCTTCGCGCGGCAGGCGGAACAGGTCGCCCTGCGCGGTGTCGGCCACCACGTAGTCGGGCTCGATGCCCGTGGCCTGGATGGAACGGCCGCTGGGCGTGAAGTAGCGCGACGTGGTGAGCTTGACGGCCGTGGACTCCGACAGCGGCAGGATGACCTGCACCGAACCCTTGCCGAAGGTACGGTTACCCAGCACCTTGGCGCGCTTGTGGTCTTGCAGCGCGCCGGCCACGATTTCGGAGGCCGAGGCCGAGCCCACGTTGACCAGCACCACCATGGGCACGGTCTTCACCCAGGCCGGCAGGCCGGCCAGATAGTTGCTTTCGCCGCGCGCGTACTCGGCCGGGGTGGCCAGGTACTTGTGGCGGGCGTCGGGCGTGCGGCCGTCGGTGGTCACCACCAGCGCGTCGGGCGGCAGGAAGGCGCCGGCCACGCCGATGGCGCTGGTGAGCAGGCCGCCCGGATCGTTGCGCAGGTCGAGCACCAGGCCCTTGGGCGCTTCCTTGGCGCCGAGATCCTTGAGCTGCTTGGCCAGGTCGGCGCCGGTCTTTTCCTGGAACTGGGCGATGCGCACGTAGCCCACGCCGTTGTCCAGCATCTTGCTGCGCACGCTGCGCACCTTGATGATGTCGCGGACGATCTTCAGCACGATGGGCTGGGGATGGTCGGCGCGCATGATGGTGAGCGTGATGGGCGACTTGGGCGCGCCGCGCATGAGCTTGACGGCGTCGCTCAGCGACATGCCCTTGGTGGGCGTGTCGTCGATCTTGATGATGAGGTCGCCGGCCTGCACGCCAGCCCGCGCGGCGGGCGTGTCTTCGATGGGGGAGATCACCTTGACGAAGCCGTCTTCGGCGCCGACTTCGATGCCCAGCCCGCCGAACTCGCCCTGCGTGGCCGTCTGCATCTCGCGGAAGGCGTCGGCATCGAGGTAGGCCGAGTGCGGGTCGAGGTTGGACACCATGCCCGAGATGGCGTTGTCGATGAGCGTCTTGTCATCGACCGCCTCGACGTAGTTGTTCTTGATGGCCGCAAAGACGTTGCTGAGCTGCCGGAGCTCGTCCAGGGGCAAGGGGCTGCCGCGCTGCGCGACTGCCGTCACGCCCACGCTCAGCAGCGCGCCCGCCACCGCACCGATGGCAATCAGACCGAAACCGCGAAACTTGCGAGTGCTCATGCACACTTCCCGAATATGTTTTCGCCGATGGGATTCAGTAGAACGGCACCGATATACCAGCAGCCTTCGACCAACGACTCATTCAACCCTATAGCGCCAGCCACTGGGCCGGATCCACAGGAGCGCCACGATGGCGAATTTCAAAGTATAGGCCGGATTCCACTTGGCCGCCGGTCGCCCCCACGCTGGCGATGGTGTCGCCCGCCGCCACGGGATCCCCCACCCTCTTGAGCAGACTTTGGTTGTAAGCATAGACCGTCAGGTATTGCTGACCATGATCCACAATGATGAGGTTGCCGAAACCCCGCAGCCAATCAGCGTAGACCACCGTACCCGGCGCCACCGCCTTGACGGGGGTGCCTTCCGGGGCGCGCAGCACGATGCCCCGCCACACGCCGCCGTCCGGACGGTCCACGCCGAAGCGGCCCTGCACCTGGCCGCGCACCGGCGGCGTCAGACCGCGGTGCAGGCCGTTGCCCGGCGGCGCGGCGCGCGGCGCGGGTTGCACGGACGCACTGCGGGTTGGAGTGGCGGCGGCGGCTTCCGGTTCCGCTTTGCGCGGCGGTTCCACCTGTTTTTCCGGAGCGCCCGCGCCCCGCGCCTTCCAGCCCTGATCGCCCTCCGCGGGCCGCAGCCCGGCCGCATCGGGATCGGCCAGCGCCACCGGACCATGAGGCTGGCCCTGGCGGGTAGCCGCCTCGACCTGCTCGCGCGCCTGGGCCGCCTCGCGGGCCTCGCGTTCGCGGCGGGCGCTGTCGGCCTGCCGGCGGGCGGCCTCGGCCCGCCGCTGCGCTTCCTGGCGCGCCGCCTCGGCCTGCCGCTTCGCTTCCTCGGCGGCGCGGCGGGCCTCTTCCTGCCGGCGCGCCTCTTCCGCCTTGCGGCGGGCTTCCTCGGCGCGCCGCGCTTCCTCCGCCTGCCGGGCAATGGCGGCGTCCAGATCGGAAATCAGGCGCGACAGCCGCTGGTCGTCGCGGCCCAGCTTGCTGGCCTCGGCGCGCTGGGCGGTAATCTGGCCCTCCAGCTGCGCCAGGAGCGTCGCGCGCTCTTTCTGCTGTTGGACCAGGGCCGACTTCTGCTCGGAAGTCTCGGCCGTCACCTTCTGGATTTCGTCGCGGCGGGCGTCGGCGCGGCCCTGCAGGGCGGCAAGGCGGTCGATGTCGGTCCGCAGCGCCTGCACGGCCTGGGCGCGGGCGCGCGACACGTAGTCGAGATAGCCCAGGTTGCGCCCCAGCTCCTGCGGGTCGTCGCCCGAAAGCAGGGCCGTCCAGGGCGACAGGCCGCTGGTGTATTGCGTGCGAAGCTGGCCGGCCAGCTCGGCGCGCCGCCTGGCGAGCACGGCCTGCTGTGCGGCGATCTGCTTTTCCAGGCTGGCCAGGTCGGCCTCGGCCTGGCTGCCGGCCTCGGCGAGTTCGCGCAACCTGAGATTGATGCGGGAAATGGCCGACTCGGACTGCCGCAACGCGTCGGCCGCCTCCTTGCGGGCCGCCTCCCGGACGTCGATGTCCTTTTGCAGGGCCTCGATGCGTTCGCGCAGCCGGGCCTGCTGCCGCTCGGCCTCGGACTGCCTGCCGGCCAGATCGGCGGGCGCGCCGCGGGCGGCATGCGCCCCCGCGGCCAGCATGACCGACAACAGCAACCCCGCGGCGCGACGCATGTGTGCCAACCTTTTCCCTGGAGATCAGTCCTTCTTGGCCTTGCCCTGGGCAGCCACGGCGGCCATGGCCGCCTCGATCTCGGCGGCATCGCCCAGATAATAGTGGCGGATGGGGCGCAGGTCATCATCCAGCTCGTAGACGAGCGGCTGGCCGGTCGGGATGTTCAGGTTGACGATGTCGTCTTCGGACATGCCGTCGAGGTATTTGATGAGCGCGCGCAGGCTGTTGCCGTGCGCGGCGACCAGCACCTTGCGGCCGGAGCGGATGGCCGGGGCGATGGACTCGTTCCAGAACGGCAGCACGCGGGCCACGGTGTCTTTCAGGCATTCGGTGGCCGGAAGCTGGTCGGCCGGCACCTTGGCGTAGCGGCTGTCGAAGCGCGGGTGGCGCGGATCGTCCAGCGAGAGCGGCTCGGGCGCGATGGCATAGGCGCGGCGCCAGATCAGCACTTGCTCGTCGCCGAACTTGGCGGCGGTTTCGGCCTTGTTCAGCCCCTGCAGCGCGCCGTAGTGGCGCTCATTCAGCCGCCAGCTCACGCCCACGGGGGTGTACATGGCGTCCATGGCGTCCAGCGCGATCCAGAGGGTGCGGATGGCGCGCTTGAGCACCGAGGTGTAGGCCAGGTCGAAGGCATAGCCTTCTTTCTTGAGCAATTCGCCCGCCTTGCGGGCCTGTTCGCGGCCGGTTTCGGTGAGGTCGACGTCGGTCCAGCCCGTGAAGCGGTTTTCGAGGTTCCACTGGCTTTCGCCGTGGCGCATCAGAACGAGTTTGTGCATGGCGTGGCGCGCTTTCGGCGCGGGTTAAAGTTGAGGAATGCGCTCATTTTATAATTGCGCGATTTTGCCCTTGATTTCACCCCGGCGCACCTCGTCCGTCCATTGGCGGGGCGCGCGGGGCCGGCTTTCATTCGGTTCTTACTCCGGACCCGGCCGCTTCCGGCCGGCGCCGCACTTCAGGATGCCTCGTGGACTTTCTGCACTTTCTGCTTGACAAGAACAACCTCTTCATCGTCGCTATCGCCGTGGTGTCCGGCGCGATGCTGGCCTGGCCGGCGCTGCGCAAGGGCCGCGCCGGCGGCGCCGTCAGCACCGGCGAAGCGATCCAGATGGTGAACCAGCGCCAGGCCGTGTGGGTGGACGTGCGCCCCGCCGAGCAGTTCCAGGCCGGGCACATCGCCCAGGCCCGCAGCGTGCCGGCCGCCGATCTCGAAAAGAAGGCCGCCAGCCTGCCCAAGAACAAGCCCCTCATCGTGGTCTGCGAAAATGGCCGCGATTCCACGCGCATCGCCGCCCGGCTGCGCGCCCAGGGCTACGCCGACGCGACGCCGCTCGAAGGCGGCATGCGCGCCTGGCTGGCCGCCGGTCTGCCCATCACCCAGAAGGGCTGAGCCCGGCAACGAACGCATCATCAGGAGCGCCTATGAAAAAAGTGGTCATGTACAGCAAGGACTATTGTCCGTATTGCGCGCGCGCCAAGGCGCTCTTGGAGCAGCGCGGCGTGGCCGACCTCGAAGTCATCCAGATCGACCGCGACCCGTCGCAGCGCGACATCATGATCGAACGCACCGGACGACGCACCGTGCCGCAGATCTTCATCGGCGATACTCACGTCGGCGGCTGCGACGACCTGATGGCGCTGGACCGCGCCGGCGGCCTCGCTCCGCTGCTCAACAACGGCTGACAACCGCCTTTTGCCCATCCCACCAACGGAAACACTCATGGCTGATCAAGACCAAAACACCCAGCAGGAAGGCGGCAACGACGCGCCCTCGTTCAATCTGCAGCGCGTCTACCTGAAAGACCTGTCCCTGGAAATGCCGAATGCGCCCCACATCTTCCTGGAGCAGGAAGCGCCCCAGGTGGAAGTGAGCATCAACGTCGGCGGCCAGCGCCTGGCCGAAACCGTGTTCGAAACCACCGTCACCGTCACGGTCACCACCCGCGTGAACGACAAGGTGCTGTACCTTGTGGAAGGCACGCAGGCCGGCATCTTCGAGGCCGCCAACATCCCCGCCGAGCAGCTCGATCCGCTGCTGGGCATCGTGTGCCCCACCATGCTGTACCCGTACCTGCGCGCCAACATCGCCGACGCGATCACGCGCAGCTCGCTGCCCCCGCTGCACCTGACCGAGGTGAACTTCCAGGCCCTGTACGAACAGCGCCTGGCCGAGCTGGCCCAGCAGCAAAGCGCCTCCAATGGCAACGGCGCCGATTCGGGCATCATCCTGCCCCCGGGCGCCACCCGCCAGTAAGCCGGGACGCGGCGCCCCATGGCCACTCCCGCCGCCCGCAGCCTGCGCGTCGCCGTCCTGGGCGCGGGTAGCTGGGGCACCGCGCTGGCGGCGGCCGCGAGCCGCCGCCATGCCGCCGTGCTCTGGGCGCGCGATCCCGCGCAAGCGGCCGCCATGGCCGCCACGCGCGAGAACGCGCGCTATCTCCCGGGCATTGCCCTGCCGCAAGCCCTCGAATTCTCCGGCGACCTCGACGCCGCGCTCCTGCACCTGCGCCATGCCGACGCCGACCGCCTGATCGTGCTGGGCGTGCCGGTGGCCGGGCTGACCGCCCTCTGCGGCGAGCTTTCGCGCCGCCTGCCGGCGCTGGGCCTGGAAGACACCCCCATCGTCTGGACCTGCAAGGGCTTCGAAGCCGACACCGCGCGGCTGCCCCACGAAATCATGCGCCAGGCGCTGCCCGGCGCCACCGGCGGCGCGCTGTCGGGTCCGTCGTTCGCGCGCGAGGTGGCCCGGGGCCTGCCCGTGGCGCTCACCGTGGCCAGCGCCAGCGCCGCGCTGCGCGAAACCACCACCCGCGCCTTCCATGGCGGCGCGCTGCGCGTCTATGCCAGCGCCGATCTGGTCGGCGTCGAGGTCGGCGGCGCGCTCAAGAACGTCATCGCGGTGGCCTGCGGCATCTGCGACGGACTGGCGCTGGGCACCAATGCCCGCGCCGCGCTCATTACCCGCGGCCTGGCCGAAATGACCCGCCTCGGCGTGGCCCTGGGCGCCCAGGCCGAAACCTTCGCCGGCCTGACGGGGCTGGGCGACCTGGTGCTGACCGCCACCGGCGAGCTCTCGCGCAACCGCAAGGTGGGCCTGGAAATCGGCGCGGGCCGCAAACTGGCCGACATCCTGGCCAGCGGGATCACCGCCGAGGGCGTGCGCTGCGCGCGCGCCGCGCTCGAACGCGCCCGCGCCGCCCGGGTCGAGCTGCCCATCACCGAGGCCGTCTGTGCCGTGCTCTTCGAAGGCGTGGCGCCCATGACGGCGGTTTCGGCCCTGCTGGCGCGCGACGCCCGCTACGAAAGCGGCAACGCGCCCGGCTGAAAGCCTCATACGCCCCCGATTTCCGTCCGCACGATCACAACGCCCACAACACTCTGGAGACCTCCGTCATGTCGATAGCCCGCAATTTCCGGGTCGGTTCCCTGCTGCGCAAGCTGTGCCTGGGGCTGGCGGCCCTGCTGCCGCTGGCCGCCCACGCCGATTGGCCCGAGCGCCCCATCCACCTGGTGGTGCCCTTCCCGCCCGGCTCCTCGCCCGACCTGCTGGCGCGCACCATCTCCGAGCCGTTGTCGCAGGCGCTGGGCCAGCCCATCGTGATCGACAACAAGCCGGGCGCGGGCGGCAACATCGGCACCCGCATCGTGTCGCAGGCCAGGCCGGACGGCTACACCCTGCTCTACACGATCAACGGGCCGCTGGTCACGGCGCCCACGCTGTACAAAAAGACCCTGGGCTACGATCCGCTGCGCGACCTGGCGCCCATCACGCTGGTAGGCACCAGCCCCAACGTGCTGGTGGTGCCGGCCAGCCTCAAGGTGGACACGGTGCAGGACTTCGTCAAGCTCGTGAAATCGCGGGGCAATTCGCTGAACTACGGCTCCGTGGGCCCGGGCAGCTCGGCCCATCTGGCCATGGAAATGTTCAAGGGACGCGCCGGCATCGACCTGGCGCACATCCCGTACTCGGGATTCCCGCAGGTGATCTCGGCCATCATCGGCGGCGACGTGCAGGCCGGCTTCATGGTGCCCGCCATTGCCGTGCCCCAGGCGCGCGACGGCAAGGTCAGGCTGCTGGCCGTGACCAGCCTGCAGCCCAGCGACGCGCTGCCCGGCGTGCCCACCATGGCGGCCGAAGGCTATCCGGGTTTCGAGGCGATTTCCTGGAACGCCGTGCTGGCCCCCGCCGGCACGCCCACGCCCATCATCGAGCGCCTGAACGGCGAGCTGTCGCGCATCCTGGGCAGCGAATCGGTGCGCAAGCAGTTCACGCAGCAGTACTTCACGCCCGCGCCTTCCACGCCCGAGGCGCTCACCCGCCGCATCAAGGACGAAAAGGCGCTCTGGGACCCAGTGATCCAGAAGCTGAATCTCTCGCTGGATTGACGCCTGTTGCGCCAGGGGCCCCGCGCGGGCGCCTGGGCCGGCGGCCGCTCACAGGCCGCCGTCGTATCCCTGCTGGCGCCACGCCTCGAATACGGTGACGGCCACGGCGTTGGACAGGTTGAGGCTGCGCTGCCCCGGACGCATGGGCAGGCGCAGCCGCTGCTGCGGGGCGAAGAGCGCCTGGTGGGCTTCCGACAGGCCCGAGGTTTCGCGGCCGAACACGAACACATCCCCCGGGCGGAACGCCACGTCGCCCACGCTGCGCTGCGCCCGCGTGGTGAGCGCATAGATATGGGAAGGGTCGGCCCCGGTGTCTGCCAGCGCCTCTTCGAGGCTGTCGTGCACGCGCACAGGCTGCCATTCGTGATAGTCCAGCCCGGCGCGGCGCAACCGCGCGTCGTCCATGTCGAATCCCAACGGGCGCACCAGGTGCAGCTGCGCGCCGGTGTTGGCGCAAAGCCGGATGGCGTTGCCGGTGTTGGGCGGGATTTCGGGGCAGACCAGGATGACGTGAAACATGGCGAAGGCGCAGAAAACGGCGGCGTTCCGAACGGGACGCGGATGTGGCGGATTGTCGCCGATTTGCCGTTCTCCCGGGCGCTCTACGGCGCGCCGCCGGGGGTGCGCGCCGCCACCAGCACCGTTACGTCCTGCGCGCCGCCGGCGATGAGCGCCTGGGCGGCGGCACGCACGGTGCTGCCGGTCGTCATGACGTCGTCCACCAGTACCGCGTGCCGGCCCGCCAGGGGCTCGCGGCAGACGTACAGCCCCTGCGCCGCGCGGCGGCGGGCCCGGCGGTCCAGCGTGGCTTGGCGCGGCGTTTCGCGGCGGCGCGCCAGCACGGCGCGCGCCAGCGGGATATCCAGCTCGCCGGCCAGGGCGCGGGCGATCTCGGCCGCGGGATTCATGCCGCGCCGGCGCAGCGAGGCGCGGCCGGCCGGCACCGGCACCAGCACCGCGCCCGCGGGCAGAACCAATCCCTGTCGCGCGCAGGCGCGCGCCATCATGCCCGCCAGCACGGGGGCCATGCTCAGCCGCAGCCCGGACTTGAGCATATGGACCAGGATGTCGGCGGGCGGCTCGTAATCGAACGCCGCCACGCAGCGCGAGAACGGCGGCGCGCCCGCCAGGCAGGCCGCGCAGTGGCCGTGCCTGAGGCGCAGGGCGCAGCGCGGGCAGCGCGGAACCGCCGGATCGACCATGGACCCGGCGATATCGGACTCACACCCGGCGCACAGCCGCGCCCCCGCGACGCGCGCGCCGCATAGCGGGCAGTCGCAGCCGATGCGGGCCAGCAGCGATCGCCCCGCGCGGCGCAGGGTCAATCGGAAGGCTGAGCCCGTATGCGCAATAATGTCGGACATCGCTTCATGTAATCATGCTCCGCCCCGCGCCGCCAGCACGGGCGCGATCCCAATGTCCCTGCCAGAAACCTCCCCCCCGCCTTCCCTGCCCATCGTCAGCGCCGACGTGCCGCGCCAGTTCGCCCGCCGCGGCGACCTGTCCGAGGCCCAGTTCCTCTATGGGGAAGTGGCCCGGCGCATGCTGGGGCGGCTGCGCTATATCCGCCTGCGGCCGGCCGCCATGCTGGACGCCGGCTGCGGGGCGGGCGACAACCTGGCCCTGCTGCGGGAGCGCTATCCCGAGGCCGCCTATACCGGGCTGGACAACTGCGAGCCGCTGCTGGCGATCGCGCGCAAGCGCCATGCGGCCGGCGGCCTGGGCGCCTGGATCGGCAGGCTCGCCCGTCGCGGCCCGGCCGGGCCGGCTTTCCTGAACGCCGACCTGGCGGCCAGCGGACTGCCCCCCGAGTCGCTGGACCTGGTGTGGTCGAACCTGGCGCTGCACTGGCACCGCGAACCGCACGCCGTGCTGGCCGAATGGCGGCGCGTGCTCAAGGTGGGCGGACTGGCGATGTTCTCCTGTCTGGGGCCCGCCACGCTGCGCGAGCTGCGGCAGGCGCTGGACGACGCCGGCCTGCGCACGGCCACGCCCTCGTTCGTGGACATGCACGATTTCGGCGATCTGCTGGTGGAGAACGGCTTTGCCGATCCGGTCATGGACCAGGAAATACTGACCCTCACCTACCGCGGCCCCGACAAGCTGCTGGCGGACGTGCGCGCGCTGGGCGGCAATCCGGCCGAAGGCCGCCGGGCGGGCCTGGCCGGCAGGCGCTGGCGCGAGCGGCTGTGCGCAGCCCTGGAAGCGCAGCGGGGCGAAGACGGCCTGATACGGCTTTCGATAGAGGTGGCTTACGGACACGCCTGGCGCGCCGCGGCGCATCGGACCGGGGCCGGGGAAACCCGCCTGTCCGTCAGCGCCATCGGCGGCCGCAGGCAGGGCGCCGCGCCCTGACCTGTCCCGGGCGGGTCAGTGCAGGTGCTCGGGCAGGGGCTCCACCCCGGGCTCCGACAGCGGCTGCACGGCAACGTGCATGGGCTCGGAAGTGGCGCGGATGCGCCGGCGCAGCACGGCGGTGGGTTCGGGCGCGGGCGCGGTGGCGCAAGCCTCGCCGCGGAAGGTCTGGGTCATGCTTTCCACCACCAGCGGCAGCTCGCGCAGGCGATGGAACTGGTTGCGCAGCCAGCGGGAGTCGTTGCCGCTGCGGATGGCCTCGTCGCGCAGCGCGGCGATCATGTCGGCCGTGCCGAGCTCCTGGGCCACCGGCATCAGGCGCTGGAACAGGGCCCGCAGGTGGTCGATGAGGCGCACGCGCTGGCCGTCCGGCGTGACGTAGCTGCCTTGCAGGCCGAAACGGCAGGCCTGGAAATGGTTGCTGCGGTAGGACAGCCAGGCCCCGTCGGAAGGCTCGTCTTCGCGCAGCAGCAGCACCGAGAGGGCCTGGGCGAAGGCCGCGATCTGGCAGGCCCGCTCCACGGTCAGGGGGGTGTCGCACACGCGGATTTCCACCGTGCCATATTCGGGCTTGGGCCGGATATCCCAGTACAGGTCCTTGATGCTCTCGGCCAGGCCGAACGCGCGCAGCTGCGACAGATGCGCCTCGAACTGGTACCAGTCCTTGACTTCGGGCGGCAGGTGGCCAGCCAGGGGAAAGCTGTTGACCGCGTTCAGGCGCGAGCACGAGAACAGGGTGTCCACGCCTTCGCAGTACGGCGAGGAGGCCGACAGGGCGATGAAGTGCGGAACATAGGGCGACAGGCGGCGCAGCAGGCCGATGGCCTCATCGCCGGTCTTCACGCCCAGGTGAATGTGCTGGCCGAACACCGTAAATTGACGCGCCAGGTAACCATACATTTCGGCCAGGTACTGGAATCGCGGCGTGTCCGAAATGGAGCGCTCCTGCCAGCGCATGAAGGGGTGCGCGCCGCCGCCGGCGACAGAGACCCCCACGGCGTCAGCGGCCTCGACCAGCGCGTCGCGCATCTCGCGCATTTCGGCCAGCAGGCCCATGGGGTGCTCGTGCACCGAGGAATTCAGTTCGATCATGGACCGCGTGATCTCGGGTTTGACGCGGTCGGCGATGGGATGGTTGGCCATCTGGGCCAGGAGCTCATCGGAAGCGGCGGCAAGGTCGAAGCTGCGCGGATCGATGAGCTGCAGTTCGAGTTCGATGCCCAGGGTGTTGGGGGCCGACGAAATGAACGGGATGTGTTCCATCTCGGACTCCTTGATATTTGTGGTGGGGGATTGCGCCGTTCGACCTTGAAGCCCGGCAGCTTCCCGGGGGGCACTAGACGGCTGCTTATGCGTGCATGATAGCCGCAGCTTTATGGCAAAACGATTGTAAATCGTGACATTTGTGTGCAACATCGGGAAGCATCCCGTTTTACCCGCACAGAGCCGGTAAGCAAGCACTTACAACATAGGATTGACGGGGGATTGCGGCCGGCGGCTCCCGGAAAGCAAGCGCTGGCAGGGCCTGGAGAGGGGTTCGGGATATCCCGGATTAGGGATATCCCGGGGGAATGGCGGCAGATCCGGCGGCCGCTATTTGCGCCAGAAGATAGGGGTGAACAGCACCAGCACCGTCATCAGCTCCAGGCGTCCGATCAGCATGGCGAAGGTGCACACCCAGATCTGGAAATCCGAAAGCACCGCGAAATTGCCCATGGGGCCGACCGGGCCCAGGCCCGGACCGGTGTTGTTCACGCTGGCGAACACGGCCGAAAAAGCGGTGATGGGATCCAGCCCCGACAGCAGCAGCAGGCTGGTGAACACGGCGATGGACAGACCATAGAACAGCATGAACGCCAGCACCGACGACATGGTGCGGCCTTCCACCGCCCGGCCGTTGATGCGCACCGGGCTCACCGCGTGCGGGTGCAGCATGGTGACCAGCTCGTTGCGCGCCTGCTTGATGAGGAGAATGGCGCGGATCATCTTGATGCCGCCGCCGGTGGACCCCGCCGAGGTGGCGAAACCCGACAGCAGCAGCATGGTGAGCGGCGCGAAGAGCGGCCACTGGGCGAAATCGGTGTTGGCGTACCCTGTGGTGGTGGCCATGGAGATCGTGTTGAACATGCCGTAGCGCAGGGCCTGCAGCGGCGCCGTGTACACCCCCTTGATGTACAGGTATGCCGAGATCACCAGCCCCACGCCCAGCACGACGACCAGGTAGGGCACGGCTTCGGGGCAGCGCAGGTACGCGCGGGCGCTGCGCTGGCGCAAGGCGTTGAAATGGGTGGCGAAGTTGATGCCCGCGATCAGCATGAACACCATGGCCACCGCCTCCACCGCCGGGGAATCGAAGTGGGCGAAGCCGTCGTCCCAGGTGGAAAAGCCGCCCAGCCCCATGGTGGTGGCCATGTGGCACCAGGCGTCGAACCACGGCAGCCCCACGGCGCGGTAGGCCAGGAAACAGAGGATGGAAAACGCGAAATACACCGCGTAGAGCGCCTTGGCCGTGCTGGCGATGCGCGGGGTGAGCTTCTCGTCTTTCATGGGGCCGGGCGTCTCGGCCCGCACCACCTGGTGGCCGCCCACGCCCAGCAGCGGCAGAATGGCCACGGCCAGCACCAGGATGCCCATGCCGCCCACCCAGATCAGGGTGGCGCGCCACAGGTTGATGGACGGCGGCAGCGCGTCGAGATTGGTCAGCACGGTGGCGCCGGTGGTGGTGAGGCCGGACATGGCCTCGAAATAGGCGCTGGTGAACGACAGCGGCAGGCCGGCGTGGCGAAAATAGATGAGCAGCGGGATCGCGGCCAGCAGCGGCAGCCCCGCCCACACCGCCGACACCAGCACGAAACCGTCGCGGGCGCGCAGCTCGCTGCGATTGCGCCGGGTAAGCGCGGCCAGGCCCGCGCCGATGCCGATCGACAGCAGGAAGCCCTCCAGGAAGGCCTGGCGCGCGGCATCCTCGCCCAGGTACGCCACGCCCAGCGGAATGACCATGGTGAGCGCGAACATCACCATGGTCAGGCCGAGAATGTGCAGGGTGGCCAGCACGCGCTTCATGATGCTCGTCCGGCCGCGCCGGCCCCGGCGTTGAGGTCTGGGGCGCGCATCAGAAGAACGAAGCCGAGACCTGGAACAGTTTTTCCACGCGCGGCATCTGCTTGCGCGAGGGCACGAAGACGATCACGTGGTCGTCGGACTCGACGACGGTGTCGGCATCGGGCAGCAGGATTTCCTCGCCGCGCACCAGGGCGCCAATGGTGGCGCCCTTGGGCAAGTGGATTTCTCCCACGGGCCGGCCCACCACCTTCGAGGTGGAGCGGTCGCCGTGGGCGATGGCTTCCAGCGCCTCCGCCACGCCCTGGCGCAGGCGGTGCACGGCCGCCACGTCGCCGCGGCGCACGTGGCGCAGCAGCTCGCTCATGGTGGCCTGCGAGGGCGACACGGCGATGTCGATGTGGCTGCCCTGCATGAGCTCGCCATAGGCCTGCCGGTTGATGAGCGCGATCACCTTGCGCGCGCCCAGGCGCTTGGCCAGCAGCGATGACATGATGTTGTCCTCGTCGTCGCTGGTGAGGGCGAGCCAGGTGTCCATGTCCTCGATGTTCTCGCGCTCCAGCAGGCTTTCGTCGGTGCCGCTGCCGTGCAGGACGAGCACGCTGTCCGGAAGCTGCGTGGCGAGGTATTCGCAGCGCTTCCGGTCGCGCTCGATGATGCGCACGCTGTAGTTTTCCTCGGCGAGCTGGCGCGCCAGGCGCAGGCCGATATTGCCGCCGCCGGCGATCATGACGCGCCGCACGGCGCGCTCGGCCTCGCGCAGCTGCCGCACGGCGCGGCGCGCATGGCGCGTGTCCACCACCAGCACGACCTCGTCGCCGGGGGCGATCACGGTGCCGCTGCCGCCGCGCAGGGGCCGCCCGCCGCGCAGCACGTCCACCACGCGCGCCTGCACGTCGGGCCAGACGTCGCGCAGCTCGTCGATGGGATGATGCGCCATGGGACTGCCGTGGCTGACCCTCACGGTGACCACGCTGACCCGCCCTTCGGCGAACTCGACCACCTGCAGGGCCTCGGGAAACTCGATGAGGCTGTGCAGATAGGTGGTGACGCTGCGCTCGGGGCTGATGAGCGCGTCGATACAGAAGCCGTCCTCGCCCATCAGTTCGGGGTGCTCGGGAAACTCCGGCGACCGGATGCGCGCGATGCGGCGCGGCACGTTGAACAGCTGGCGCGCCATCTTGCACGCCACCATGTTGGCGGCGTCGGAAGCCGCGCAGGCGATGAGGAGATCGGTGTCGGCGGCGCCGGCCGCCTCCATGATCGAAACCTGCGTGCCGTCGCCGTGGATGACGCGCAGATCGAAGTGTTCCTGGAGATACTGCAACTGCCCGGCATCCGTATCGACGACCGTGATGTCGTTCTCTTCGGAAACCAGGTTTTCCGCCACGCTGGTGCCCACGCGCCCAGCGCCCATGATGAGGATCTTCATGTGCCCCGCTTGCGCGCGGATTCGATGCCCAGTTGCTTGAGCTTGCGGTAGAGGTGGGTGCGCTCCAGGCCCGTGCGCTCGGAGACGCGGGTCATGCTGTGGCTTTCGCGGACCAGGTGGTATTCGAAATAGATGCGCTCGAACTCGTCGCGCGCTTCGCGCAGGGGCTGGTCGAGCGAGATGCTGCCGAGCTGGCCGTTGGCGGTGACCGGCACTTCGCCGGACGGCGCGGGAGCCAGCGTGGGCGGATCGAGCTCGTCTTCGAGCGCGACCGGGGCGCTGGGCGCCGCCTGGTGCGCGGCGGCGGGAGCGGGATGCGGGGCGCGCCCGCGCGCCAGCCCGGCCGCCACGGTCTTGAGCAGGCGCTGCAGCGTGATGGGCTTTTCGAGGAAATCCATGGCGCCGATGCGCGTGGCCTCGACGGCGGTATCGATGGTGGCGTGGCCGCTCATCATGATGACGGGCATGTCCAGGAGGCCCTGCGAGCCCCATTCCTTGAGCAGGCTGACGCCGTCGGTGTCGGGCATCCAGATGTCCAGCAGCACGAGGTCGGGACGCATGCGCAACCGCGCGGCGCGCGCCTGCGCCGCATTTTCGGCCAATTCGACCGTATGCCCCTCGTCGTAAAGGATTTCCGACAAAAGTTCGCGAATACCGACTTCGTCGTCAACCACCAGGATTCTGGCCATAAAGCATCCACCTATTGCGTAGCCGCATTATGCTTTTGTTGCGCGGTCGCGTCCATAGTATCGGCCCCGGGCGCCAGCCGGGTCAACAGAATGGATATCCGCGCCCCCCCTTCCTTGCGATTCGCAAGATCGATGCGCCCGCCGTGTTCTTCCACGATCTTGCGCACGATGGCCAATCCTAACCCAGTGCCATGCGCCTTGGTGGTGACGTATGGCTCGAAGGCGCGCTGCATGACCTGCTGGGAGAAGCCCGGGCCGGTGTCGGCCACGGTGAGGCGCACGGCCTGCTGGTCGGAGCCGTCGGGCTGTTCGCTGTGCGTGAGCTGGGTCTTGATGCTCACCTGCCCCTGCCCGCCCTGCTCGGCCACCGCGTCGCGCGCATTGGCCAGCAGATTGTGGATGACCTGGCGCAGCTGGGTGGGATCGCCCTCGATGGCCGGGAGGTCGGGCGCCAGCGCCACGTCCAGCATGAACGCCTTGGCGCCGTGGCGCGTCATGCCGCCCTCGGCCGGATCCCAGCCGTAGAGCGACAGCACGTCGGCCACCAGCGCGTTGAAATCCAGGCGCTGCATGACGGCCGGCGGCGTGCGGGCGTACTCCCGGAAATCGTCCACCATCTGCTTCAGCGAGGCGACCTGGTTGATGATGGTATTGGTGGAGCGCTCGACGATCTGCGCCTCCGCCTCGGGCAGCTTGCCGGCGAGCTTCATGGCCAGCCGCTCGGCGGAAAGCTGGATGGGCGTGAGCGGGTTCTTGATTTCGTGCGCCAGGCGGCGCGCCACTTCGCCCCAGGCCACCGTGCGGTTGGCCGAAATGACCTCGGTGATGTCGTCGAACACCACCAGGTAGCCGTTGCCGCGGCCGTCCACCCGCAGGTGCGTGCCGCGCGCGAGCAGCGTGAGCGTCTGTGGCGACTCGTCGCCGCCCGGCTGCGCCAGCGATATCTCGAACTGCTGCTGCCAGTGCTGGCGCTCCGAGCCCACGGCCGCGTGCGCGGAAAACGCCTGGCGCACCACGTTGGCGAATTCCAGCATGCCGTCGGCCGTTTCGAGCGGACGTCCGATCACCGAGCGCAGGTCGGCCTGCAGAATGGTCTGGGCCCCCTGGTTGACCGTGGTGACGCGAAAAGACTCGTCGAACACCAGCACGCCCGACGACAGGTTGGAGAGCACGCTCTCCAGGTAGACATTGGAGCGTTCCAACTGCTGGCGGTTGCTCTCCACCATGCGGCGCGCCTCGTCCAACTGGCGCGTCATGGCGTTGAACGAACGGGTAAGCTGGCCCACCTCGTCGCGCTCCGGCGGCTCGGGCAGCGGCCGGTAGTCGCCCACGCCCACGGCCTGCGTGCCGGCCGCCAGGCTCAGCAGCGGGCGCACCAGCCGCTTGGACAGCGAAAGCGCCACGGCAATGGCGCCGAAGGCCGCCAGCAGCAGGGCCAGCGTCAGCGTGATGCCGTACAGCTTGCGCAGGCCCAGCCGCGAAAGCGCCAGTTCCTGGTAGTCGCGGAACCCTTGCTGCACGCGGTTGGCGTTGTGGGCGATCTGCTCCGGCACCGGCTGCACCAGTTGCAGCCAGCGCGGCTCGGACGCGCCCAGCAGCCCGTCGTAGCGGTCGGGGCCGGACAGCGGAATGACCACGCGCAGGTGCAGCCCGCCTTCGTCGCCCGGGGCCACGGGGTCGTCGGCTTCCGCCGCCGAATAGCCGCGCGCCAGCCGCAACTGGTTCATCACGGCCGGCGGCGGCATGGCCGGCATGAGCTGGCCGTACTGGCTGGTGGAAAACGCCACCATGCGGCCGCTGCCGGTGAACACCATGGCTTCCTGCACGCCGTTGCTTTCGCGCAGGCGGGTGAGCGCCAGCGAAATGCCCGTGTCGCTGTTGCGGCTGAGCTCGGTGGCCATGGAGCGGGCGCGCGCGTCCAGGTCGGCCAGCAGCGAATCGAGCGCCGCGCGCCCCAGGTTGAGGCCGGCCTCCAGCGCGGAATCGACCCGCACGTTGAACCACGATTCGATCGAGCGCGACATGAACTGGACCGACACCGTGTAGATCAGCGCGCCCGGCACCACGCCGATCAGGGCGAACGCCAGCGAGAAGCGCGCGGTCAGGCGCGCGCCGAACTGGCGGCGCCGGATCTGGCGCGACAGCCGCACCGTCAGCGCCACCACCCAAATGAACAGCGCCAGCGCGAAAATGCCGTTGAGCACCAGCAGCACGTCGTAATAGCGCGCGAACCGGGACGCGTTTCCGGTCGACCAGGCCAGCAGCCCCAGCAGCGCCAGGCCGCTGACCGCGCCTATCAACAGGGCAAGCCGCAGCAGCAGCCTCATGACGGGTCTTTCTCCTGTTTCACGGTGAAGGTGAAATCGCTCCAGGGAGTGGATTGGGTCCAGGCGCTGCTGTTGAGCGCATTGACCTGGAAGGGCCGCGGCAGCAGCGAGGTGTCCAGCCGCAGGCGCAGCTGCCCGCCGTACTCCACGTCTTCGTCGAACTCGCCGGCATCGGCCACGGCCCAGTTGCGCACGTGCCGGATGACGCTCATGGCGTCGTCGAGCGAGGCCACGGGAAACGTCAGTTCGCCCACGCCGGCGCGCCACTGGCGGGTCAGGGCGTTATAGCCCACGCGCCAGGTGCGGCTGGTTTCGACGATGGACTTGTCGAACCACCACCAGCGCTCCCGGGTGATGGTGAGGTCGGCCGTGAAATACAGCGACAGCCCGCGCTGCGCCGCCTCGCGGAGCTGGTCATTGAGGTCGAAACGGATATCGGCGTCGATTTCCAGCATGCCGTTGCGGATGACCGGCTCCACTTTCAGCACTTTGGGCTCGTCCGCATGGGCGACGCCGCCCGGCAGGAACCAAAACAGGGCAGATGCCAGCAACAAGCCTAGAAATGAGCGCGAAATAATGGACATACGACACCAGACCAACGTCACGCCCTTATTCTTGGCGATTCATGACAGCTTGGCAAACAAGGCATAGAAAAAACCGTCGCGCTGGGCGGCCGGTGTTGCGCCGATGGCAACAGGCAGCAGCTGGCCGGGCGCGTCCAGCCTGCGGGCGTCGGGGTGGCGCTCGAGAAAAGCCTCGGCCTGGCGCTCGCCTTCGGCCGGGAACACCGAGCAGGTGGCATACAGGAGCCGCCCGCCCGGCGCCACGGTGCGCCACAGGGCGTCGGCGATGCGGGCCTGCAGGGCGGCGGTGCGGCGCAGGTCGTCCTCGCGCCGCAGCCAGCGGATGTCCGGATGGCGGCGCACAATGCCGGAGGCCGTGCAGGGCACGTCGGCCAGCACCGCGTCGAAGGGCCGGCCATCCCACCAGGCGTGCGGGTCGGCCGCGTCGGCGGCCTGCAGCCGCGCGCGTTCGCCGCCCAGGCCCAGGCGGTCCAGGTTCTGCCGCACGCGCGCCAGGCGGGCGGCGTCCACGTCCAGCGCCAGCAGCTCGATGTCGGCCAGCTCCAGCAGGTGCGCGGTCTTGCCGCCCGGGGCGGCGCAGGCGTCCAGCACCCGCATGCCGTCGCGCGGGGCCAGCAATTCGGCGGCACGCTGCGCGCCCGCGTCCTGCACCGACCACCAGCCTTCGGCGAAACCGGGAATCTGCGCCACGGGACGCGGCGTCGCCAGCACCAGGCCCGATTCGCCGGCCGGCTCCGCGGCCAGGCCCGCGGCCGCCAGGGCGCCGAGCACCTGCTCGCGGGTGGCGCGGCGGCGGTTGACGCGCAGCGTCAGGGGCGCCGGCGCATTGGCCGCCTCCAGGATGGCCTGCCAATCCTGCGGATAGGCGCGGCGCAGCGCCTGCACCCACCAGCCGGGATGGTTCCAGCGCGCTTCGGGCCGGTCGGCCACGGCGGCTTCCAGGGCTGCGCGTTCGCGCAGAAAGCGCCGCAGGCTGCCGTTTAGCAGGCCCTTGTAGGCCGAAAGGTTGCGCGCACGCGCGGCGGCGGTCACCGCCTGGTCCACCACGGTGTGCGGCGCGTAGGCGGGCATGCCCGGCACGCCCGCCTCGTCGCCGCGCACGAGCAGCGCCAGGGAGACGAGCAGCAGGGCCTGCAGGCGCGTGTTGGGGTAGCGCTGGACCAGTTGCCCCGCGATGGCGCCGGCCCAGCCGAGGTGGCGCATGGCATGGAAGCTGACGGCCTGGGTGGCCGGACGCAGGGCCGGCTCCACGGCGGCCAGCATGTCGGTCAGCGAGCGCCCTTCCAGCACGCCCTGGACGGCGTCCGCGCTGGAAAGCAGCACGGCCGACAGCGGCGGCGCCAGGGAGGGGGAATCGGAACGCGCAGACATAAGACGATTTTTTGACACAAGACCGCTATGGTAGCCGCAGCTGGACACCCGGCGCGCGCCTGCGGCACACTGGCTCCCTGTCCGGAGCCGCCCATGTCCGCCGCCACCCTGCTGCTTTTCGTCCTGGCGTCCGCCGCCACCATCCTCACTCCCGGCCCCACCATGCTGCTGGCCATGGACAACGGTTCGCGCCACGGCGTGCGCGCGGCCGGCTGGGGCATGGCCGGCGCCGTGCTGGCCGACCTGGCGCTGATCGGCGCGGTCGCCTCGGGGCTGGGCGTGCTGCTGGCGGCGTCGGAAACGGCCTTCCAGGCCGTCAAATGGGCCGGAGCCGCCTACCTCGCCTACCTGGGCTGGAAGATGCTGCGCGCCGACGCGGCGCTGCCTCCGGCCCTGGCCGGCCAGGGCCCGGCGCCGCGCCCGTCGGGGCTGGCCCTCGGGTCGCGCAGCTTCCTGGTGGCCATCACCAACCCCAAGGCGCTGCTCTTCATGTCCGCCTTCCTGCCCCAGTTCATCGACCCGCGCGCGCCGCTGCTCGCGCAATACGCCACGCTGGCCGCCATCATGGCCGCCCTGAACGTCGCGGTGATGACGGCCTATGCGGCGCTGGGCGCGCGCCTGGTGCGGGCGCTGCGCGCCGGCGGGCTGCGGTGGCTGAACCGCCTGTGCGGCGGCGCCATGATCGTCCTGGCCGCCACGCTTGCGCTCTACCGCCGCAACGCCCCGTGAACAGAAACAGAAAGCGCGCAGGCGCGCCAGCCGCGGCCTGGCCGCGGCCCCGGTTCCGCGCAGGCTATTCCGGCTGCGGCGGCCAGGACCAGCCCGGCCCGGCGCCCTCGAACGCTTCGGCGGCCAGCAGCAGCTCCCGGTCGGCGCGGCAGCGGCCGACCAGCTGCAGCCCGATGGGCATGCCGTCCCGTCCCAGCCCGCAGGGCACGCTGATCGCCGGATTGCCGGTCATGTTGAACAGCATGGTCCACGGATACCAGTGGCCGCGGATATCGGCGCACTGGCGGCCGTCGATGACGATGGAATCGAAAATGTCCGTGCCCAGCGGCACGGCGGTCCGCGACAGGGTGGGCATGGCCAGCAGATCGGCCTCGTCGAACAGCGCCTGCACCTTGCGGTAGAGCGCCGTGCGCGCAAACATGGCCTCCTGGTACTGCACCGCGCTGAACTGCATCGCGGATTCGATCTGCCGGCGCAGCGACGCGCTGTAGGCGTCGGGCGCCTGCGCGATCAGGGGCAGGTAGCGCGCGCGCCATACCGTGTGGTTGATCACACGCCAGACCGGCTCCACGTCGAAACCGGCGCCGTCAAACGGTTCGATGCGCGCGCCCAGGCCGGCCAGGCGCTCGAGCGCGAGCGCGAAGGCGCGCCGCACGTCGGCGTCCACCGGCCGGCCGGGCGGCGCGACGCAATAGCGCACGCGCTTTCCGCGCAGGGTGTCCGGCGGCTCCGCCTGCCCCAGGTAGTCGGTCTTGGGCGCCCCCATCGACCAGGGATCGCAGGGATGCGGCCCGCTCATGGCGGCCATCATCAGGCGGGTGTCCGCGACGGTCCGCGTGGTGGGCGTGACGTAGGTCTGGTTGCCGATGGCGTCGGGCGCCTGGCTGTGGGGAATGGCCCCGATGCTCTGCTTGAACCCGACCACGCCGCAACAGGCGGCCGGAATCCGGGTCGAGCCGCCGCCGTCGGTCGCGACCGCCAGCGCGGTGACGCCCGCCGCCGTCGCCGCCGCCGCGCCGCCGCTCGAACCGCCGCAGGTGCGGTCCGGGCTCCACGGATTGCGGGTATGGCCGAAGAGCGGGGAGTCCGTCATGGACTTGGTGCCGAACTCGGGCGTGGTGGTCTTCCCGATCAGTATCGCGCCCTGCCCGCGCAGCCGCGCCACGGCCACGGCGTCTTCGGCCGGCACGTTGTCGCGAAAGGGCACGGCGCCGAATGTGGTGCGCACGCCGGCGGTATTCACGAGGTCCTTGACCGTGAAAGGCAGGCCGTGCAGCAGGCCCGGCGCTTGCCCCCGCATGAGCGCCTGCTCGGCCGCGCGCGCCGCTTCGAGGGCCTGCTCCGGGCACAGCGTGATGAAACAGTTCAGGGCCGGCTGCAGGCGTTCGGCCCTTTCGATGGCTGCGCGCACCAGTTCCACGGGAGACAGGGCCTTGCCGCGCACCAGGCGCGCCGCTTCGACGGCACTCAACTGCCAGAGGGAATCGCTCATTTGCGCTCGACGGCCGGGCTATTCGTCGAAGACGATGCCGGCCTCCTTGACGATGGGAGCCCAATGCTCGCGCTCGGCGCGCATGCGGCGCGCGGCCTCGGCGGCGGGCCGGGGCGCCACCAGGAAGCCGCCGGCCTGCAGCTTGGCGACCAGCGCCGGATCCTTGCCCGCGGCCAGGAATGCCTGCTCCAGCTCGCCGACGGCCGCGTCCGGCGTGCCGGCCGGCGCATAGACGGCGTACCAGCTCGACGCGTGCTCATACTGCGGATACCCCTGCTCCAGCAACGTGGGCACGTCCGGCAGCATGGGCAGGCGCCGGGCGCCGGCCACGCCCAGGATCTTCAGCTTGCCGCCGCTGTAGAGCGGCATCATGCTGGCCACGGCGTCCCACCCCATGGAAACCTCGCCGCCGACCACGTCGACCAGCATGGGCGCGGCGCCCCGGTACACCACCGGCTCGATCTGCAGGCCGTTCTGCCTGCCCAGTTCGATCGTGCCGAGCTGGCCGGGGCTGCCCTGCGTGGCCAACCCGAGATTCGCCTTGCCCTGGGCCTGTCTGGCCCATTTCACGTACTCGGCCATGTTGCCGTAGGGCTGGTTCGCCCCGGCCGCGGCTGCCGTGGGCACGTCGGCCACCACGGCGACGGGGCGCAGGTCATGATCGGGGTCGTAACCCAGCTTGCGGTAGGTCAGCGGAAAAATCACGAACATCGGCGAGGAGCCGAGGTAGAGCGTCAGCCCGTCCGCCTTGGCTTTCTTCACGGCGTCCAGGCCCAGGCGCCCTGATGCGCCGGGCCGGTTCTCGACAATGACGTTGGCGAATCCGGCGGCCTGCAGGCGCTCCGCATAGGCCCGGGCCACCGCATCGGCCGCGCCGCCGGCCGCATAGCCGACCACGAGTTTCACCACTTTGGCGGGCTCGCCCGCGCCTTGGGCGGCGGCGTCGGACGAAACCCAGAAGGCCGCGGCGGCGGCGAGCACGCAGGCATGGATACGGCGTCTGGCGGTCAAGGCGATTCTCCCGTCTGATGGACAAGGTTGCGGCGGCGGGACCGTCGGCGCGTTGCGCAGCCGCCAGCCGGACCGAGCTTCCGGCATCGGGACATGATCGTCCCTGCTTGACTTGCCGTATAGTGAATTTTTTTACAGTTCAGTTGAGAAAATGGTCAACCCAAAGACCGTGGAAGCGCTGGCGTCCCGGATCAAGCTGCGCCATCTGCAGATCGCCCTGGCCCTGCGGGACGCGCCCACCGCCAAGGAAGTGGCCCGCCGCGCGAACGTCAGCGAATCCGCGGTTTCGAAGACCCTGGCGGAACTGGAGGAGCAGCTGGGCTTCAGGCTGTTCGAGCGCGCCGGCAACGGCAGGCGGCCGACGGCCATGGGCGCGCAGGTGCTGCCCGTCATGGAAGCGCTGGTGTCGCGGGCGCGTTCGATGGCGGAGATCATCGCCGAGGTGCGCTCGGGCAGCCAGGGCGGCCTGCGGGTCGGCGTGGCGACCGACATGGGCAAGCTCATCCTCGCGCCGCTCATCCATGCGTTCAACCAAGCCCAGCCCGGCATCGCGCTCAACGTGCAGACCGGCGGATTCCAGGCCATGGCGGACCTGCTCCGTGAAGACGGGCTGGACGCGCTGGTGTGCTATGACGACAGCAAGCTGGTTTCGCCGGAACTGGGGCGCCTGCGCCTGGCGCCCCCGCAGCCGCTGGTGGTGGTGGCCAACGCCCGCCTGTCGCCGCTGGCGTCCCGGACGGCCGTCACGCTGCGCGACCTGCACGGGCAGCCGTGGTGCAGGCCCCGGCCCGGCACCATGATGCACGCCAGGCTGTCGGAACTGTTCCTGCGGGCCGATCTGGATCTGCCGCCCCGCGGCATCGAGGCGAGCGACCTCCTGCTGACCGACGAATTCGTGCGCGCCACGGATTACCTGGTCATGCTGCCCGTCGCGGCGGCGCGCCGGCTGGCCGATGCCGGGGATGCGGCGATCCTGCCGATCGACCTCGGCCTGCACAACCCGCCCACCCTGGTTGCCTGGGAACGCGCGCGCGAATGGCAGCCCTCGCTGGCGCGGTTCCTGGACTTCTGCCAGCGCCGGACGCCCTGAAGCGCACCGGGGGCGCTCACCGCAGGCCGGCGCCGGCCGCCAGCGCCTCATGGCCCGGCGCCTCCTTGGCCCAGGGCTCGCCGGACAACTGCCCGGCCAGGTATTCGATGAGGGCCTGCACCCGCGCCGGACGGCGGCGTCCCGGCGGCGTGATGATGTGCAGCGAGATCGGGTCCACCAGCCAGTCGTCCATGACCGTTTCCAATTCGCCTGTCTGCAGCTCGTTCCAGGTCAGGAATTCAGGTTGCAGCGCCAGGCCCAGGCCGGCCTTGAGGGCGGGCACGAGCGCTTCCGCATTGTTCACGTGCAGGTAGGCGGGCATGGACAGGGAATGGTCGCCGTGCACCGGGTGGCGAAAGCGCCAGTTCGGCCCGTGGCGCGAATACATGTAGCGCAGCGCGCGGTGATGGACGAGATCGCGCGGATGCGTGGGCCGCCCGTAGCGGGCGAAATAGGCGGGCGCGCCGACGAGCAGGATGCGCACCGAGCACAGCCGGCGGGCCAGGAGGCTGGAATCGGTCATCGAGGAGATGCGCAAAGCCGCGTCGAAGCGTTCGGAGACGACATCGACCAGCTTGTCGTTGAATTCGATCTCCAGCCCGACTTCGGGATGGGCGCGCATGAAGCCCGGCAGCATGGGCGCCAGGCGCGAAACGCCGAAGGACATGGGCGCGGCGAGCCGGACGGTGCCGCGCAGGCTGCCGGATTGCTCGGTGACCTCGGACTCCACCGCCTCGCCTTCTTCCAGGATGCGCGCGGCGCGCTCGATGGCGGCGTAGCCCGCGTCGGTCAGCGACAGCTGGCGCGAGGTGCGGTGGATGAGCATGGTCTGCATGCGGGATTCCAGTCTCGAGACCGCTTTCGAGACGGTGGCCTGCGACAGCGAAAATGCCGCCGCGGTCTTGGCGAAAGAGCCGGTTTCGGCGACTTTGGCAAAAATCGCCCAGGCTTCCAGGTCCGGTAGTTTCTTCATTGCGCGCTTCCCGAGTCCGCAAAAGGCAGGCGTTTTAGCACGCCATTCTGTCATCCAGGCGCGCCGCATTCCCGAAAAAACGGAAAACATGGAATTCCGTTTTTCGCATTCTCCACGCAATTTCCCGAACGTAAACTGGTTGCGCCACATGCGGATACTTCCGCGTCCTCTTTTTTCTCCGCCCGCAGGTGATCGCCATGACCAGCAACAAATACCTCGAAGTCCTCACGCCCCAGAACAGCCAGATCATTTTCATCGACCAGCAGCCGCAAATGGCTTTCGGCGTGCAGTCCATCGACCGTCAGACCCTGAAGAACAACGTGGTGGGCCTGGCCAAGGCGGCCAAGGTCTTCAACATTCCCACCACCATCACCACCGTTGAAACCGACAGTTTCTCGGGCAATACTTATCCCGAACTGCTGGCCGTGTTCCCCGACCACAAGATTCTCGAACGCACCTCGATGAACTCGTGGGACGACCAGAACGTGCGCGATTCCCTGGCCGCGCACGGCCGCAAGAAGGTCGTGGTGTCGGGCCTCTGGACCGAAGTGTGCAACACGACCTTCGCGCTGTGCGCCATGCTGGAAGGCGGCTACGAGATCTACATGGTGGCCGACGCCTCCGGCGGCACCTCGACCGACGCGCACAAGTACGCGATGGACCGCATGGCGCAGGCCGGCGCGGTGCCCGTGACGTGGCAGCAGGTCATGCTGGAATGGCAGCGCGACTGGGCCCGCAAGGAAACCTATGACGCCGTCACCGCCATCGTCAAGGAACACTCCGGCGCCTACGGCATGGGCATCGACTATGCCGTCACGCACGTCCACAAGGGCCCCGAGCGCGTTCGGCACGGCGAGCGCATCGGCCCCAACCCCGCCAAGTGACGCCTTGCGCGGCAGGCTGCGCACCGAGGTGAAAGATGAAACTCTACCTACTGTCCCTGGGAGCCGGCCTGCTGGTCGGCATCATCTACAGCCTGCTGCAAGTCCGCTCGCCGGCGCCGCCCCTGGTGGCGCTGGTCGGGCTGCTCGGCATCCTGCTGGGCGAACAGGTCATACCGGTGAGCAAGCAACTGCTCAAGGGCGCCGGCTTTTCCTCCGCGTGCTCGCAAACCCGGGCCACCGAACACGTGCTGGGCGAGCTGCCGGGCCGCCATGCCGCCAAAGCCCCGGACGGCGCGGACCGGGCCTGATTCCGCCGCGCCCGCCCGCGCTACCACGCAGAGAGTATTCATCGTGTCCGCTTCCCACCCCGACATCATTTTCCATAACGCGCGGATCACCACGCTGGACCGCGCCAGGCCCGAAGCCAGCGCGGTCGCCATCGAGTCCGGCAGGTTCTTCGCCGTCGGCTCCGACGAGGAAGTGCTGGCGCTGGCGGGCCCGTCCACCCGCGTCGTCGACCTGCAGCGCCGGCGCGTGCTGCCGGGCCTGTTCGACAACCACACCCACGTGGTGCGCGGCGGCCTGAACTACAACCTCGAACTGCGCTGGGACGGCGTGCGCTCGCTGGCCGACGCCATGGACATGCTCAGGCGGCAGGTGGCGGCGACGCCCGCCCCGCAATGGGTGCGCGTGGTGGGCGGATTCACGGAGCACCAGTTCGTCGAAAAACGGCTGCCCACGCTGGACGAGATCAATGCCGTGGCGCCCGACACGCCGGTCTTTCTGCTGCACCTGTACGACCGCGCGCTGCTGAACGCGGCGGCGCTGCGCGCGGTGGGATACACCAAAGACACGCCCGAGCCTGCGGGCGGCGAAATCACGCGCGACGCGCAGGGCAATCCCACCGGGCTGCTGCTGGCCAAGCCCAACGCCGCCATACTCTATGCCACCCTGGCCAAGGGCCCCAAGCTGCCTTTCGAGTACCAGCTCAATTCCACCCGCCACTTCATGCGCGAACTGAACCGCCTGGGCGTGACGGGAGTCATCGACGCGGGCGGCGGCTTCCAGAACTACCCCGAAGACTATGCCGTCATCCAGAAGCTGGCCGACGAGGGCCTGATGACGGTGCGCCTGGCCTACAACCTCTTTACGCAGAAGCCGAAGCAGGAAAAACAGGACTTCCTCGACTGGACCGCCAGCGTCAAATACAAGCAGGGCGACGATTACTTCCGCCACAACGGCGCGGGCGAAATGCTGGTGTTCTCCGCGGCCGATTTCGAAGACTTCCGCCAGCCGCGCCCGGACATGCCGCCGGAGATGGAAGGCGAGCTCGAGGAAGTGGTGCGCATCCTGGCCCAGAACCGTTGGCCGTGGCGGCTGCACGCCACCTATGACGAAACCATCTCGCGCGCGCTCGACGTCTTCGAGAAAGTGAACCGCGACATTCCGCTGCAGGGCCTGAACTGGTTCTTCGACCACGCCGAAACCATTTCCGAGCGCTCCATCGACCGCGTGGCGGCGCTGGGCGGCGGCATCGCCGTACAGCACCGCATGGCCTACCAGGGCGAGTACTTCGTCGAACGCTACGGCGCCGAGGCGGCCGAAGCCACGCCGCCCATCCGGCGCATGCTGGAAAAAGGCGTGCAGGTATCCGCCGGCACGGACGCCACGCGCGTCGCGTCCTACAACCCGTGGGTGTCGCTGGCCTGGATGGTCACCGGCAAGACGCTGGGCGGCCTGCGGCTTTACCCGCAACGCAATCGGCTGGACCGCGAAACGGCGCTGCGCATGTGGACCGAAAACGTCGCCTGGTTCTCCAACGAGGAAGGCCGGCGCGGCCGGATCGAAGCGGGCCATTTCGCCGACTTCATCGTGCCGAGCAAGGACTACTTCGCCGTCGCCGAAGACGAGATCTCCTTCCTGACTTCCGACCTCACCGTGGTGGGCGGCCGCGTCGTCTACGGCGATGGCGCTTTTGCCGGCCTGGACGACACCCCCCCGCCGCCGGCCATGCCGGACTGGTCGCCCACGCGCCTGTTCAAGGGCTATGCCGCATGGGGCGAGCCGGACGGCGCGGGCCGCAACTCGCTGTATCCGCGCTACCAGGCCCTGGCGGCCTGCGGCTGCGCCAGCGCCTGCGGCCTGCACGGCCACGACCACGCCCGCGCCTGGGCCGCCCGGGCGCCCGTCTCCGACGTCAAGGGCTTCTTCGGCGCGCTGGGCTGCTCCTGCTGGGCGGTCTGAGGCGCAGTCGGCGGAACCGCGGCCATGCGCCCCCCAACCGATTCCGCGCACGGGCCGGCCGGACTCGCCCGTCGCGCGCTGGGCGGCAGGGCGGCGCGCCGCCTTGCCCATCTCGGCCTGTGCGCCGCGTACCTGCAAGGCGGGCTGGCCAAGCTCGGGGACTTTCCCGGCGCCGTCGCTGAAATGGCCCATTTCGGGCTGACCCCCGCTCCCGTGTTCGCCGCCCTGGTGATCGCGCTGGAACTGGGCGGCAGCGCCCTGCTGCTCATCGGCTGGCAGCGCTGGCTGGGCGCGCTGGGCCTGGCCGTCTTCACCGTGCTGGCCACGTTTCTGGCCTTGCGTTTCTGGGAACTGCCGCACGGCCCCGCGCGCTTCGCCATGGCCAACGCCTTCTTCGAACACCTGGGCCTGGCCGGCGGCCTGCTGCTGGCCGCCTGGGCCAGCCTGCAAGAAAGCCTGCGAGAGAGAAACCCGCCATGAACCCGAACGCGCCACCCGCTGCGGCCAGCAGCTTCGCGCCGCTGCGCCAGACCGTCTTCGCCGTGCTGTGGATCGCCACGGTGATCGGCAACACCGGCAGCTTCATCCGCGACGTCGCCAGCGCCTGGCTGATGACCGATCTGTCGCCGTCGCCGGCGGCGGTCGCGCTGGTGCAGGCGGCCGCCACGCTGCCCGTCTTCCTGCTGGCGATTCCGGCCGGGGTGCTGGCCGACATTCTCGACCGCCGCCGGTTTCTCGTCGGCATACAGGTGCTGCTGGGCTGCACCAGCCTCGGTCTGATGGCGCTATCGGCCCTGGGGCTGCAATCGGTGGCCTCGCTGGTGGCGCTCACATTCCTGGGCGGCATCGGGGCCGCGCTGATGGGGCCCACCTGGCAAGCCATCGTGCCCGAGCTGGTCGAGAAAAAAGACCTCAAGAGCGCGGTCGCGCTCAATTCACTGGGCATCAACATCGCGCGCGCCGTCGGCCCGGCCCTGGGCGGCCTGCTGCTGGCCGCCGTGGGCGCCGCCGTGGCCTACGGGGTGGACGTGCTCACCTACGTTTTCGTCATCGCCGCGCTGCTGTGGTGGCGCCGCCCGGCAGCCGGGCAGGACGCGCTTTCGGAACAATTCGGCGGCGCCTTCCGCGCCGGCCTGCGCTATGCGCGCGCGAGCCGGGAGCTGCACGTCGTCCTGGCGCGGGCATTCCTGTTCTTCGCGCTGGCCAGTTCCGTCTGGGCGCTGCTTCCGCTCGTGGCGCGCAGCCTGCTCGACGGCGGCCCGGGCTTTTACGGCGTGTTGCTGGGAGCGGTGGGCCTGGGAGCCATCGGCGGCGCGGTCGTGCTGCCCCGGCTGCGCGCGTGGCTCAGCCCCGACGGCCTGTTGCTGGCCGCCGCGCTCGTTACCGCCGCGGTCATGGCGCTGCTGTCCTACGCGCCGCCCAAGTGGCTGGCCACCGCCGCGCTGCTGGTGCTGGGCGCGGCCTGGATCACCGCGCTCACCACCCTGAACGGGGTGGCGCAGGCCATCCTGCCCAACTGGGTGCGGGGCCGCTCGCTGGCCGTGTACCTCACCGTCTTCAATGGCGCCATGACCGCCGGCAGCCTGGGCTGGGGCGCGGTCGCCGAGGGCGTCGGCGTGCCCGGCGCGCTGCTGGCGGGCGCGGCCGCGCTGGCGCTGGTGGGCCTGGCCGCGCACCGCATCAAACTGCCCGCGGGCGAGGCCGACCTCGTGCCCTCGAACCACTGGCCGGAGCCGCTGACGGCGACGCCGGTCGAGCACGACCGCGGCCCCGTGACGGTGCTGATCGAATACCGGATCGCGGCCGGCGACCGCGCCGGCTTCGTTGACGCGCTGTATCGGCTCTCGGCCGAGCGGCGCCGCGACGGCGCCTATGCCTGGGGCGTCGCGGAAGACTCCGCCGACCCGACGCTGATGGTGGAGTGGTTCCAGATCGAATCGTGGGCGGAGCACCTGCGCCAGCATCACCGCGTCTCGCGGGCGGATGCCGACATCCAGGCCGAGGTGCTGCGATTCCACCAGGGCGGCACGCCGCCCGTCGTCAGGCACCTGCTGGCCGTCGAGCGCCCGGACAGGCGGCGCGGCCGCAACGGGAGGAACGGCGTTCCGCCGCCTTCCCCCGGCTGACCGCCGCTTCGCCGGACGGCGGTCAGCCCAGGGAAGGCATGGACATCGCAGTCGAAATTGATGGTTGTTCTCGTTCTCTAAATCCGCCGCCCTCCCGCATCGTCCTCCATGCGCGCTTTACCCACAGAGCAGCCATGAGCGCCGAGGATGAGTCCACCCTGGTGCGGACGTACCTGTGGTGGCGGACACCCCTGCTGCGCCTGTTGAGCCGCAAGCTGGGCTGCCGCGACGATGCGGAAGACCTGGTGCAGGAATCGTTCACCCGCTGGATGGCCCAGGGCGGCGCGCGCCAGATCGCCAAGCCGCAGACCTACGTCGACGCCAACGGCAAGAACCTGGATCCCGCGTACGGACACAATTACGAGCTCGGCATCAAGGGCGCATTCCTGGACAAGCGCCTCAACGCGTCGCGCGCGCTCTTTCTCACCAACCAGAAGAACGTGGCCGAGTACGTGGACTACAACCCGGGCGCGCTGAATCAACCCACCGTCGGCGGCGGCCTGCGCTGGCAGAGCAAGACCGAGAACCTCCGCTACTGGGTGGACGAGTCGCGCAGCATCGTGCAGAAACCCTACGCGGTCGCCGACCTGATGGCGCGCTACGACATCACGCCCATGATGCCGCTGACCCTGAACGTCAACAACGTCTTCGACAAGCGCTACTTCCGCACCATGGGCTTCAACAACAGCGTCTACTACGGCGACGGCCGCACCGCCGCACTGACGCTGCGGGCGTTGTTCTGGCGTCGGAAGACGCCGCGGCGGGTCCGTGCCGGCGGCAAGCGCGGGCCCGCCGCCGGCGAGGGGCGAACGCCCCGCGCAAGGCAGGGCGCGGCCGCGGCAGGGTAAAATGCCGGGTTGGCTTGAACCTTTGGCGTCCCCATTTTCTGCGGCGGCGCCCGCACTCGCAAAGCCGCACGGAAGCCTTATGAAGACCCCTGCCTCCCCTACCCAAACCGAAGCCCATGTGCCGCGCGTCGGATTCGTCAGTCTTGGATGCCCCAAGGCGCTGGTCGATTCCGAACGCATCCTGACCCAGCTGCGCACCGAGGGCTACGAAGTCACGCCCGACTACGACGACGCCGACGTGGTGGTGGTCAATACCTGTGGATTCATCGACAGCGCCAAGGCGGAGTCGCTGGAAGCGATCGGCGAGGCGCTGGCGGAGAACGGCAAGGTCATCGTGACCGGCTGCATGGGCGTGGAAGAGTCGGCCATCCGGGACGTGCATCCCAACGTGCTGGCGGTGACGGGGCCGCAGCAATACGAAGAGGTGGTGCGCGCGGTGCACGACGCCGCCCCGCCGCGCAAGGACCACAACCCCTACGTGGACCTGGTGCCGCCGCAGGGCGTGAAGCTCACGCCGCGCCATTACGCCTATCTCAAGATTTCCGAAGGCTGCAATCACCGCTGCAGCTTCTGCATCATCCCGTCCATGCGCGGCGACCTGGTCAGCCGGCCCGTGGGCGAGGTGCTGAACGAGGCCGAGCGGCTGGTGCGCGCGGGCGTGAAGGAACTGCTGGTCATTTCGCAGGACACCAGCGCCTATGGCGTGGACCTCAAGTACCGCAGCGGCTTCTGGAACGGCCGTCCGGTGCGCACGCGCATGACGGAGCTCTGTACGGCCTTGTCCGAGCTCGGCGTCTGGACGCGCCTGCATTACGTGTATCCCTATCCCCACGTGGACGAGGTGATTCCGCTCATGGCGCAGGGCAAGGTGCTGCCCTACCTGGACATTCCGTTCCAGCACGCCAGCCCGCGCATCCTGAAGGCCATGAAGCGGCCGGCCTTCGAGGACAAGACGCTGGCGCGCATCAAGCGCTGGCGCGAGGAATGCCCCGATCTCACCATCCGCTCCACGTTCATCGTGGGCTTTCCGGGCGAGACCGAGGAAGACTTCCAGTACCTGCTCGACTGGATGCGGGAAGCCCGGCTCGACCGCGTGGGCTGCTTCCAGTATTCACCCGTGGAAGGCGCGCCGGCCAATGCGCTGGACAACCCCGTGCCGGACGAGGTAAAGCAGGAGCGCTGGGAGCGCTTCATGGAGCAGCAGCAAGCCATTTCGGCCGAACGGCTGCAGGCCCGGATCGGGCGCGAGATCGAGGTGCTGATCGACGAGGTCGACGAAGACGGCGCGGTGGGCCGCAGCAGCGCCGACGCGCCCGAGATCGACGGCTGTGTCTACGTGAGCGCCGAACGCGCGCTCAAGCCTGGCGACCTGGTCCGCGCCCGCGTCACCGACGCCGACGAATACGATCTCTGGGCCGACGACCTGGGCGCGGCCGCCCGTTGAAACCGGCCCCGGCGCCCCGGCCCGGGGGCCCTCCGCGCGTCAGTTGCCGTCCAGGAAATCTGGACAGATCGTCGGCGTGCTCTTCCTCCACCGCCAGGATTTCCTCCAGCAGGCGGCGCGTGGTGGGTTCCCGTTCGCCGATCCTTGAGCGACCTGCCTTCCACGCACTCGGAATGGCTGCGCTGAAGTAATGGCGCTTGTAGCGCAGCACGCAGACGACATCCGTGGCGAGCGCTTTGTTGAGCAGCTTGCGCACGGTGCCGCGGCGCGCCATGAAGGGCCGGCGTTCCTTGCGTACACTATCGGCTTTCCCAAGCGCCTGTGACGCAATCTGTAACGGGACCAGCGGCTCCCTGATTTTTTCCATGACCCTGAAGAACATCTGCGTATATTGCGGCTCCAACCCCGGCAGCCGCCCCGAGTACATCGAACAGGCGCGCGTGCTGGCGCGCGAGCTGGTCAAGCGCGACCTGGGGCTGGTCTATGGCGGCTCGGTGGTGGGCATCATGGGCGTGGTGGCCAACGAGGTGCTGGCCGCCGGCGGCCGCGTGATCGGCGTGATCCCCGAACTGCTGCTCAAGAAAGAACACGCCCACAAGGGCCTGACCGAACTGCACCTGGTGCAGACCATGCACGAGCGCAAGGCCCTGATGATGGAAAAGGCCGACGGCTTCGTCGCCCTGCCGGGCGGGTCGGGCACGCTGGAGGAATTCTTCGAGGTCTGGACCTGGGCCCAGCTCAATATGCACAGCAAGCCGTGCGGCTTGCTCAATATCGCCGGTTATTACGACGCGCTGGTGCGGTTCGTGGACCACGCCGTCGAAGAGGCTTTCATCCGCCCGCAGCATCGCGACATGCTGGTGGTGGAGCACGACCCTGCCCTGCTGCTGGACCGCTACGCCGCCTACGAGCCGCCCAACATCTCCAAATGGTTCGATCCGGTCAAGGCCTGAAACGGCCCTGCTAAACGACAAAGAGGGGAATCCGCGCCATGTCAGACGTATTCATGCACAACGCCACCACCGAATCCGTACTGCGGGATTACTTCCACGCCAAGGACGAGAACCGCCCGCTCTACATGACGCGGGCGTTCGCCAGCGACGCGGTGCTGCGCATGGCCCTGCGCACGCAGGCCATCGCCTTTCCGCCGGAGTCGCACGGGCTGGCGGCCATTACCGACACCCTGGTGCGCAAGTTCGGCCAGACCTACGAAAACGTCCATACCTTCTACCTGTCGCGCCCGGAGCCCGGCGCGCGGCTCGCGGCCTACAGCTGCGACTGGCTGGTCGGCATGACCGAAAAGGCGACGGGCGACGCGCGGGTGGGCTGCGGCCGGTACGAATGGGAGTTCCAGCCCGAGCCCTATCGCGCCAGCTCGCTGGTCATCACCATCGAGAGCATGGTGACGCTGCCGGCGGGCGACGCCGGGGCCGTCTTCGGCTGGCTGCTGGGGCTGGAGTACCCCTGGACCACCGCGCGGCGCGCCGCCGACAGCGCGCCGCCGCTCGAGGCGCTGGCGCCCGTGGTGCATTACCTGCTGCATCCGCAGGGCCTCTGATCCGGCGAACGCATCCCGGATGGCCGACGTGAAATACGACATCGCCGCGTTCGATTTCGACGGAACCCTGGCCGACACCATGCCGTGGTTCAACTCCATTCTCAATACGGTGGCCGACAAGTACGGCTTTCGCAGGATCGACGCCGCCGAACGCGAGCAGTTGCGCCATCGCGAGGCCGCCGAGATTCTCAAGTACCTCGGCATTCCCTTGTGGAAGCTGCCGGCCATCATGGCGCACGTGCGCGCGCTGATGCAGGACATCGACCCTGCGGTGCAGGTTTTCCCCGGCATCCCGGAGGCGCTGCAACGGCTGAAGGCGGCGGGCCTGAAGCTGGCCGTGGTGAGCTCCAATTCGCTGCAGAACGTGCAGCGCGTGCTGGGCGGCCGGACCTCGGCGCTCTTCGACGCCTATGAGTGCGGCACCGACCTTTTCGGCAAGGCGGCCAAGATCCAGCGCCTGCTCCGGCAACAGGACGCGGATCCCGCGCGCTTCCTGCTGGTGGGCGACGAAATGCGCGACATCGACGCGGCGCGCAAGGCCGGCGTGCGCGTGGGATCGGTGGCCTGGGGCTATAACCACATCGATGCGCTGCGCGGACGCCAGCCCGACGAAGTGTTCTACACCGCCGCCGACCTGCCCGCGGCGCTCGCCTGACACGGAGACACCATGCACGCCGATCCCGCCTATCTGGTCACCGACGCCGCCGCCCTCGAAGCCCTGTACGGCCAGCCCGGCGAAGCCTCGCTGAAAAAAGAAGTGGACCACGTGCACCCGCACTACCGGGCCTTCATCGAAGCCGCGCCCTTCGCGGTGCTGGCCACCGCCGGCCCCGACGGGCTGGACGCCTCGCCACGCGGCGATCCGGCCGGCTTCGTGGACGTGCTGGACGAGAAGACGCTGGCGCTGCCCGACCGCCGCGGCAACAACCGCATGGACAGCCTGCGCAACATTCTGGCCGATCCGCGCGTGGCGCTGCTCTTCCTGGTGCCCGGCGTGGGCGAGACGCTGCGCGTGAACGGCGTAGCCCGCATCAGCGTGGAGCCGGCGCTGCTCGAGCGCTACGCCATGGACGGCAAGCCGGCGCGCTCGGTGCTCATCATCGACGTGCAGACCGTGTATTTCCAATGCTCGCGCGCCCTGCTGCGCTCGCGCCTGTGGGATCCGGCCACCCAGGTGCCGCGCGATACGCTGCCCAGCGTGGGCCGCATCCTGTCGGACATCACCGCCGGCACTTTCGACGGGCGGGCCTACGACCGCGACCTGCCCGGCCGTCTCGCCGGCTCGCTGTACTGATCCCGGAGCACCGCCATGCCGCGCAATGTGGAAATCAAGGCCCGGGTGGCCGACCTGGCCGCCATCGAGCCGCTGGCTGCGGCCCTGTCGGGCCGCGAACCCGTCATCATCCGGCAGGACGACACCTTCTTCCGCTGCCCCAACGGCCGCCTGAAGCTGCGCGACTTCGGCGACGGCACGGGCGAGCTCATCTTCTACCGGCGCGACGACTCGCCCTCCCTCAAGGAGAGCTTCTACGAGATCTCGCCCACCCGCTCTCCGGACACGCTGCGCAAGACGCTGACACTGGCCTGGGGCGTCATCGGCCGCGTGCGCAAGACGCGCCTGCTTTTCCTGGCGGGCCGCACGCGCATCCACCTCGACCGCGTGGAAGGGTTGGGCGAATTCCTGGAGCTGGAAGTCGTGCTGCGCGACGGCGAGAGCACACAGGCCGGCATGGCCGAGGCGCGAACCCTGATGGCCAGCCTGGGCGTGGCGCCCGGCCATCTGGTGGCGGGCGCCTACCTGGACCTGCTGTCCGCGGCGGGCAAAACGGAAGACCCGGCGCCCTGAAGGCGCGCCGGCCGCGCGCGGGCTGGCTAAGGCTGCCAGCCGCGCACGAACACGTCCGCGGCCTGGCGCTTGCCGCCCGCCTTCTGCAATTCGAGCAGGCGCAGCACGCCGTCGGCGGTGGCGATGTCCACGCCTTCCGCCGTGGCGCGCAGCACGGTGCCGGGCGCGGCGCCCGCGTCGCCGGGCAGGGCGCGGGCACGCCACACTTTCACGGGGTCGGCCAGGCCCGGCAGGCGAATGCTGGCGCCGGGCACGGGGTTGAAGGCGCGGACGCGGCGCGCCAGCAGCCCGGCCGGCTGCGCGCAATCGAGCGCGGCTTCGGCCTTCTCGAGCTTGGCGGCATAGGTCACGCCCTCGGCCGGCTGCGGGCGGCGCGGCAGGCCGCCGCTTTCCAGCGCGGCCAGCGTCTCCACGATGGCCTGGCCGCCCGCCTGCGCCAGCGCATCATGCAGTTGCGCCGCGTCGGTGTCCGCGCCGATGGGCACGATTTTTTCGAGCAGCATGTCGCCGGTGTCCAGGCCGGCGTCCATCTGCATGATGGTCACGCCGGTCTGCGCGTCGCCGGCCTCGATGGCGCGCTGGATCGGCGCCGCGCCGCGCCAGCGCGGCAGCAGGCTGGCGTGGATGTTCAGGCAGCCCAGGCGGGGCAGGTCCAGCACCCACTGCGGCAGGATCAGGCCGTAGGCGGCCACCACCATGACGTCGGGCGCCGCGCGCCCGAGCAGGGCGCGGGCCTGCGCGGCCTCGTCGGGGTAGCGCCCGTCCAGCTTCAGGCTGCGGGGCTGGGCCACCTCGACGCCGGCCGCCAGCGCGGCCTGCTTGACCGGGCTGGGCGTGAGCTTCAGGCCACGGCCGGCCGGGCGGTCGGGCTGCGTGAGCGCCAGCACGATGTCGTGGCCGGCGGCCCGCAGGGCCTCGAAAGCGATACGGGCGAACTCCGGCGTGCCGGCAAAGACGATGCGCATGAATGAAACCCGGAAGAAACTGGCGGTCAGGCGCGCAGCGCTTCGCGCTCGGCCTTCTTCAGCTTGGTCTTGATGCGGTTCTGCTTGAGATTGGAGAGGTATTCGACGAACACCTTGCCATCGAGATGGTCCAGCTCGTGCTGCACGCACACGGCCAGCAGGCCGTCGGCCTCGAACTCGAAGGGCTTGCCCTCGACGTCGAGCGCCTTGCAGCGGATGCGCGCCGCGCGCTCGACTTCGTCGTAGATGCCGGGAACGGACAGACAGCCTTCCTCGTAGACCTTGCGCTCTTCGCTCTTCCAGGTGATCTCGGGATTGATGAGCGCCAGGAGCTGGTTGCCTTCCTCGGATACGTCGATCACGACCACGCGCTCGTGCACGTCGACCTGGGTGGCGGCCAGGCCCACGCCCGGCGCGTCGTACATGGTTTCGGCCATGTCGCGCACCAGCTGGCGGATGCGGTCGTCAACCTCGGCGACCGGCTTGGCCTTCTTGTGCAAGCGCGGATCCGGGTAACGAAGAATGGGAAGTAAAGCCATTGGAAGAAAATTGCCGGTAAAAGAGGATTGGATAAGAGTTTAATTCATTAGAGTCTTGATTTCTAATAGTTTTCAGCTAAACGCCAGATTGCGTGGGCTTGTTTTGTCCCCGTTTCATTGACGCAGGCGCGCGCTTTTGCAGCCCTCTGTCCGCCTGCTCCGCCCGGCCCGTGCGACACTCACGCCCTGGCCTTTCATGCACCCGCCATGCCGCTTTCCCACGCTCCCGAAGAATTGTCCGCCTGGCTGCGCCTGTCGCTCGAACCGGGCATCGGCGCCGCCACCGCCTGCACCCTGCTTTCCGCGCTGGGGCTGCCCGAGCAGATCTACGCGCAGCGCGCCGCCGCGCTGGCGCGCTGCCTGCCCGACAACCTGGCGCGCCAGCTCGCCGCCCCCATGCCCGCGGACATGGCGCGCCAGGTGGAGCAGACCCTCGAATGGAACGAAGCGCCCGGGCACCACATCCTCACCCTGGCCGATGCCGCCTACCCGCAGAGCCTGCTCACCACGGCGGGCCCGCCCATCCTGCTCTACGTGAACGGCGACCCCGCCCGCCTGCAGGGCCCCGCGCTGGCCGTGGTCGGCGCGCGCAACGCCACCCCGGGCGGCGAGCAGAATGCGCGCGCCTTTGCGCGCCACCTGGCCGCCAACGGCTGGTGCGTGGTGAGCGGCCTGGCGCGCGGCATCGACGCCGCCGCGCACGAGGGCGCGCTGGAGGCCGGCCCCGAAGGCGCGGGCACCGTCGCCGTCATGGGCACGGGCGTCGACCGCGTGTATCCCCCCGCCCACCGCGACCTGGCGCACCGCATCGCAGCCCGGGGCGCGGTGGTGTCGGAACTGCCGCTGGGCACCGGCGTGCAGCGCCATCACTTTCCGCAGCGCAACCGCATCGTGGCCGGACTGGCGCGCGGCGTGCTCGTGGTGGAAGCCGCGCGCCAGAGCGGTTCGCTCATCACCGCCCGGCTGGCCGGCGAAAGCGGCCGCGAGGTGTTCGCCATTCCCGGCTCCATCCATTCCCCGCTCTCGCGGGGCTGCCACGCCCTGATCCGCCAGGGCGCGAAGCTGGTCGAAACCGCCGGCGACATCACCGACGAGCTGGGCGGAGCGGCGCCGCCCGCGCCCGCCGCCCCTCCTGCCCCGGAATCCCCGCTGCTGCGGGCCATGGGATACGACCCGCTGCACCTGGACGCCATCCAGGCCCGCAGCGGCCTGGACGTACCCGCCCTGCAGGCGGCGCTGATGGAACTGGAGCTGGACGGCGCCGTCGCGCGGCTGGACGACGGGCGCTACCAGAGGCTGCGCTGACGTCCGCGGCGGCGCGCCGGAATGCGGAAACGGGGCTACGGCGAATACGAAGCCCGGCCCGGCGCCCGGGGGGCTAATATTGGTTGTTGCCGCGCCTGTCCGCGGTCCGGTCCATACTTACACAGGAAGAGACATGGCTTTGCCCTCACGCGTCAAGATCGTCGAAGTGTCGCCGCGCGACGGTCTGCAGAATGAAAAGGAATTCGTCTCCACCGACATCAAGGTGGAACTGGTCGACCGCCTGTCCGCGGCCGGCTTTCCCAATGTGGAAGCCGCCTCGTTCGTTTCGCCCAAGTGGGTGCCGCAGATGGCCGACGGCGCCGACGTCATGGCCCGCATCGCGCGCCGCCCGGGCACCATCTATTCGGTGCTCACGCCCAACATGAAGGGATTCGAAGGCGCGCTGGCCGCCCGCGCGGACGAGATCGTCATCTTCGGCGCGGCAAGCGAAGCCTTCTCCCGGAAGAACATCAATTGCTCCATCGCGGAATCCATCGCCCGCTTCGAGCCCGTGGTGCAGGCCGCGCGCGAAGCCGGCATCCGCGTGCGCGGCAGCATCAGCTGCGCGCTGGGCTGTCCCTATCAGGGCGAAGTGCCCGTGCAAGCCGTGGTGGACGTGGCGCAGCGCTACCTGGCCATGCAGGTCGACGAGATCGACGTGGCCGACACCATCGGCGTGGGCACGCCGCGCCGGGTGCGCGAGGTCATGAGCGCCGTCACGCAGGTCGTCGACCCCGCCCGCGTGTCGGGCCATTTCCACGACACCTACGGCCAGGCCCTGGCCAACATCCTGGCCGCGCTCGAAACCGGCATCTCCATTTTCCACACCTCGGTGGCGGGGCTGGGCGGCTGCCCCTACGCCAAGGGCGCCACGGGCAACGTCGCCACCGAAGACGTGCTCTACATGCTGCGCGGGCTGGACATCGACACCGGCGTGGACTTCGACGCGGTGGTGGACATCGGCCAATGGATCTCCGGCCACCTGAACCGCAAGGGGGCGAGCCGCGCGGGCAATGCCATTGCCGCCAAGCGGGCCGCCTGAAGCGAAACCCCGTAGAATGGCCGCGCGCGTTTCGCGTGAGCGCCGCCGCCCGGCGGCGCGCCTGCCTCTCACACGACACCCGAGCCCCGCAGCCGCATGACCTCTCCCGCCCCCGGACCCGCACCCGAATCCCACGCCGCGCTGCTGCGCGAGATCGGCCCCCTGCCGTTGTCGGGCCAGGCGTGGCCCGACTGGGTGCGCATCCTGACCTGGGTGCTGCTGGCGGTGCTGGGCGTGCAGGTCTTCACCACCGCCATCCGCGCGCCCGCGCATGCCTACGACACGGCGCTGGCCGCCCTGGTGGCGCTGTGCTTCGTGGTGCTGCTGGTCGTGTCGTGGCACATGCAGACGTCCATCACCACCATCGACGAGCGCGGCATGCGCCAGACCTGGTTCACGCGCCGCGAGGTGGCCTGGGAAGACGTGCGCGAGGCGCGCTACGTGCCCATGGTGTTTTCCAAGCGGCTGGTCGTGTTCACGCACCGCGGCCGGCCGGTCATTCTGCAGGGCGGCACGCGCGAGCTGCGCGCCGCCTTCGTCAAGATCGCGCAGCTCTACCGCCGGCGCTAGCGCCCCGGACGCTCAGCGGATCGGCAGCGCGTACATCAGGCCGCCCTGGGTCCACTGCGCGTTGAGGCCGCGCTTGATCTTGAGCGGGCTGCCCTCGCCCACGTTGCGGTCGAAGCTCTCGCCGTAGTTGCCCACCTGCTTGACGATGTTGTAGGCCCACTTTTCATCCAGCCCCAGGTTGGCGCCCGCCCCGGGCGTCACGCCCAGGATGCGCTTGATGTTGGGATTGGCGCTCTTGAGCTGTTCGTCCACGTTCTTGGACGTGATGCCGTATTCCTCGGCCTCGATCATGGCCGACAGCGACCAGCGCACGATGTTGAGCCAGGCGTCGTCGCCCTGGCGCACGAACGGCCCGAGCGGCTCCTTGGAAATGATTTCGGGCAGCACCACATAGTCGTCCGGATTCTGGAGCTTGGAAATGCGGATCGAGGCCAGGCCCGAAGCGTCGGTGCTGAACACGTCGCAGCGGCCCGAGGCGAAGGCGTTGACCACTTCGTTGAACGTCTCGATCACGACGGGCTTGTAGGTGACGCGGTTGGCGCGCGCCCAGTCGGCCAGCGTGTTCTCGTTGGACGTGCCGGTCTGCAGGCAGATGGTGGCGCCGTTGAGTTCCTTGGCGCTCTTCACGCCCAGCGACTTGGGCACCAGGAAGCCCTGGCCGTCGTAGAAGTTGATGCCCGCGTGGATGAGGCCCAGCGCCGTGTCGCGCTGCTGCGTGACGGTGGTGTTGCGGGTGAGCACGTCCACCTCGCCGGACTGCAGCGCGGTGAAACGCTGCTGCGAGTTGAGCGGCACCACCTTGATCTTGTCCGCGTCGCCGAACACGGCGGCGGCCACGGCGCGGCACAGGTCCACGTCCAGGCCCTGCCACTTGCCCTGGGCATCCGGCGCGGAGAACCCGGCAAACCCGGTGGTGGTGCCGCAGACCACGGCCCCGCGCTTGCGCACCACGTCCAGCGTGTCCGCCTGCGCGACGCCATGCGCCGCGGCGGCCAGCAGCGCCGCCCCCAACAAACCCTTTGCTATCTTCATGACCAGGACTCCTCTGTGATGCGGACGCGCAACGCGCCAAGACCGCAAGCTTATCGGCCCCGGCCCGGCGCGCCAAATAACCGGCGCTCATTAGGACCTGCGCATAGCGCCTGCCGGCGCGGTTCAGGCCGCCAGCGACACCGAGACGGGCTCGTTGGCCTCGCACGCGGTGAGCGCGCGGCCCAGCCGCACCATGCCTTCGGCGATCTGCGCCTCGTTCATGGTGGCGAAAGACATGCGCATGGCGTGCAGGTCGGCCTCGGCCGGGTTGGCGTAGAACGCCTTGCCGGGCACGTAAACCACCTCGTGCTCGATGGCGTAGGGCAACAGGCGGGTAGCATCGACATCGCCGGTAAGGCGCGCCCAGAAAAACATGCCGCCCTGCGGCTTGCTGAAGCGGATGCGGCCGTCCAGCTCGCGCGCCAGGGCCCCGGCCATGGCGTCGCAGCGCAGGCCGTAGGCGGCGCGAATGCGCGGCACGTGCTCGTCGTAGCGGCCGTTGGCCAGGTACTGGGCCACCACTTCCTGGATCCAGGCCGAGCAGGCCATGTCGTCGGCGGCCTTGGCGCCGACGCAGCGGCGGCGGATTTCGGCCGGCGCGACCAGCCAGCCGATGCGCAGCGCGGGCGCCATGGTCTTGGACATGCTGGACAGGTACACGGCCCAGTGGCGCGCCTCGCCTTCGGCCAGGGCGGCGATGGGCGGCACGGCCTCGCCGTCGAAACGCAGCTCGCTGTAGGGGTCGTCTTCGACGACCAGGAAACGGTGCCTGACGGCCAGTTCGAGCAGCCGCAGCCGGCGCTCGCGCGCCAGGGTGGCGCCGCAGGGATTGGAGAACGAGGCCACCACGCAGACCATCTTGGGCTTGACGCGCGCGGCCAGTTCGTCGAGCGCATCGAGATCGATGCCTTGCGGCCCGGACGGCACGGTGTGCACCGCGGCGCCCGTGTAGCGCAGCGCCTGCACCGAATTCGGGAAGGCCGGCGTCTCGATGACGGCGTGGTCGCCCGGCTGCAGCATGACGCGCGACAGCAGCGCCAGGGCCTGCTGCGAGCCGCCCGTGACGGCCAGCTCGGTATCGGGATTGCAGCGCAGGCCGCGCGCGGCGCTCAGCCGGGCGAGCTGCTCGCGCAGGCTGGCCTGGCCGTCGATGTTGGAATACTGCAGACAGCCGCCCAGCCGCGCCATGACCTGGGTGGACGCCACCGACAGCCCTTCGACGTCGAACAGCTCCTGGGCCGGATAGCCGCCCGCCAGCGAGATGGTGCCCGGGCGCATGGCGTAAGGCATGAGCGAGCGGATCGGCGAAGCCGGCGGATTCAGGAAAGGCGTGGCGAAAGCGTAGTCGGGCGCGATGGGGGACATGGAGACTGGGACGGGCGGTGGAAGCGGGAATCCGCGGGCGGGTGGGCTTAGATGATTGAAATATAAGCAAATCCCTGGAGATTCTAAGCCGGCCGAAATGAGGGGGTCAACGCGCGCGCGCCGCCTCTGTGGCGAAACCGCGCGTGTCGGTCCTACACTATGGCCAGTCCCGCAACCATAGAGAGACGCATGACCTCCGCCGACACCATGGCAGGGCGTATCGCCCGCATCCAGCAACGCATCGATCTGGCGTGCCAGCGCGCCGGCCGCGCGCCCGGCAGCGTGGCCCTGCTGCCGGTGAGCAAGACCTTCGGCGTGGATGCCATCCGCGAGGCCATGGCGCTGGGGCTGCGGCGCTTCGGCGAAAACAAGACGCAGGAAATCCGCCAGAAATCCGCCGAACTCGCCGGACTCGGCGTGCAATGGGTGCTGATCGGCCACCTGCAGACCAACAAGGCCAAGGACGCGGCGCGCGACGCGCACGAAGTCCAGTCGCTGGACCGCATCGAACTGGCCGAGGCATTGCATCGCCGGCTGGCCGCCGAAGGGCGCGTGCTGGACGTGCTGGTGCAGGTCAAGACCTCGTCCGAACCCACCAAGTCGGGCCTGGACCCCGCCCAGGCGCCCGAGTTTCTGCGCCGCGTGGCGGGCGACTATCCCACGCTGAAAGTGCGCGGGCTGATGACGCTGGCCGAGAACTCGCCCGACCCGCTGGCGGTGCGCGCCTGCTTCCGCCGGCTGCGCGAACTGCGCGACGCGCTGCGGGCCGCCGACATCGCGGGCGTGGAGCTGGATCGCCTGTCCATGGGCATGAGCGGCGATTTCGAGCTGGCCATCGAGGAAGGCTCCACTGAAGTACGCATCGGCACGGCCATTTTCGGGGCGCGCGCCTATCCGCAGGGCGCCTGAGGCGCCCCGGCAAGGCAGGGAAATCGCCCGTCTCCAAAGATCCGCGGGCGCGGCATAATAGCGGCGCAAATCATAAGGCGCCCCAGGCGCCGCATCCCATCACCCGCACGAGGAGACACCCCCCATGCACAAGTCCGCAAAGCGCCTGCTGGCGCTGGCCGCGCTATCGCTGGCCGCCACCGCCGCATCCGCCCAGTCCTGGCCCACCCAACCCGTCCGCTGGATCGTGCCCTACCCCGCCGGCGGCGGCACGGACGTGGTGGCGCGCACCGTGGCCAGCGGCCTGGAAAAAACGCTGGGCCAGACCATCGTGGTGGAAAACCGCCCGGGCGCGTCCACCATCATCGGCGCCACCGCCGTGGCCCAGGCCGAGCCCAACGGCTACGTCGTGGGCACGGCCGATTCCGGCACGCTGGCCTTCAACCCGTCGCTGTACGCCAAGCTTTCATACGATCCGGCCAAGTTCACGTACATCGGCGGCATCGCGAAGTTCCCGCTGCTGCTGGCCGTGAACGTGAATTCGCCCTACAAGACGGTCCAGGACGTGCTGGAAGCCGCCAAGAAAGAGCCGGGCAAGCTCACGTCCGCCTCGGCCGGTTCGGGCTCGCCGCACCATCTCGCGCTGGAGCTCTTCAAGCAGCGCACGGGCGTCAACGTGCTGCACGTCCCGTACAAGGGCGCCGCGCCCGCCATCCAGGATCTGCTGGGCGGCCAGGTGGACATGATGTTCATCGACCTGGGTTCGGGCCTGCCCAACGTCAAGGCGGGCAAGCTGCGCGTGCTGGCCGCCGCCACGCCCGAGCGGCTGTCCATCCTGCCCGACGTTCCCACCATGGCCGAACAGGGCGTGTCCGACTTCACGGCCTACGCCTGGCAGGGGCTGGTCGGCCCGGCCGGCCTGCCGGCGGACGTGGTGAAGAAGCTGTCGACGCAGCTCGACGCCACGCTCAAGACGCCGGAAGTGGCGCAGAAGATGCTGGACATGGGCGTGATTCCCATGCCGATGTCGGCGCAGGACTTCAAGACCTATGCCGAAAAAGAGCGCGCGGGCTGGGCGGGCGTCATCAAGAAGGCGGACATCCACCTCGAATAGGCGGGCGATGCCTGCGGGCACGAAAGAAAAAGGGGGGAGCGCGGCTCCCCCCTTTTTTCAGACCAGCACGCGCTCGATGCCGCCGGCGTTGGCGCGGCGCACGTAGTCTTCCATCCAGCTTTCGCCCAGGATGTGGCGCGCCATCTCGACCACGATGTAGTCGGCGTCCATGTGGGTGTCGCCCTCGTAGCGCGACAGGCCCTGCAGGCACGAGGGGCAGGAGGTCAGCACCTTCACCTCGCCGGCGTAGCCGTCCTGGCGCAGCGCGGCCTGGCCCTTCTCCAGTTCTTCCTGCTTGCGAAAGCGCACCTGCGTGGACACGTCGGGCCGCGTAACGGCCAGCGTGCCGGATTCGCCGCAGCAGCGGTCGCTCTTGATGGCGCCCTCGCCCACCAGCGAACGCACCGTCTTCATCGGATCCTGCAGCTTCATGGGCGTATGGCAGGGGTCGTGGTACATGTAGCGCACGCCCTTGGCCCCTTCGAGCTTGATGCCTTTTTCGAGCAGGTACTCGTGAATGTCGATCAGGCGGCAGCCCGGGAAGATCTTGTCGAATTCGTACCCCGAAAGCTGGTCGTAGCAGGTGCCGCAGCTCACCACGACGGTCTTGATGTCGAGGTAGTTGAGCGTGTTGGCCACGCGGTGGAACAGCACGCGGTTGTCGGTGATGATCTGCTCGGCCTTGTCGTTCATGCCGTTGCCGCGCTGGGGATAGCCGCAGCACAGGTAGCCCGGCGGCAGCACGGTCTGCACGCCCGCATGCCACAGCATGGCCTGGGTGGCCAGGCCCACCTGCGAGAACAGGCGTTCGGAACCGCAGCCCGGGAAATAGAACACCGCTTCCGTGTCCGACGAGGTGGACTTGGGGTCGCGGATGATGGGCACGTAGTTGGCGTCTTCGATGTCCAGCAGCTTGCGCGCGGTCTGCTTGGGCAGCCCGCCCGGCATCTTCTTGTTGACGAAGTGGATCACCTGCTCGCGCAGCGCCGGCTTGCCCACGGTGGCGGGCGGATGCTCGGTCTGCTTGCGCGCCAGGCCGGCCAGCAGGTCATGGGCGGCGCGCTGCACCTTGTAGCCCACGCCCACCATCGCCTTGCGGGTGGCGTTGATGGTGGCCGGATCCTTGGCGTTCAGGAAGAACATGGCGCTGGCCGTGCCGGGGTTGAACGACTTGCGGCCCATGCGGCGCAGCAGCGCGCGCATGTTCATCGACACGTCGCCGAAGTCGATGTCCACCGGACAGGGCGTATAGCACTTGTGGCAGACCGTGCAGTGATCGGCCACGTCCTCGAATTCTTCCCAGTGCTTGAGGCTCACGCCGCGCCGGGTCTGCTCTTCGTAGAGGAAGGCTTCCACCAGCAGCGAGGTGGCCAGGATCTTGTTGCGCGGCGAATACAGCAGGTTGGCGCGCGGCACGTGGGTCGAGCACACGGGCTTGCACTTGCCGCAGCGCAGGCAGTCCTTGACCGAAGCCGAGATAGCGCCGATGTCGCTCTGCTGCATGATGAGCGATTCGTGGCCCATCAGGCTGAAGCTGGGCGTCCAGGCGTGGCGCAGATCGGCGCCGGGCATGAGCTTGCCGGCGTTGAAGTGGCCGTTGGGGTCTACGCGCCGCTTGTATTCCTGGAAGGGAGCCAGTTCGGCTTCGGTCAGGAACTCGTATTTCGTCAGTCCGATGCCGTGCTCGCCGGAAATCACGCCGTCCAGGTCGCGCGCGATCTGCATGATGCGGTCCACGGCCTGGTGCGCCTCGCGCAGCATGCCGTAGTCGTCCGAGTTGACCGGGATGTTGGTATGCACGTTGCCGTCGCCCGCGTGCATGTGCAGGGCCACGAACACCCGGCTCTTGAGCACGCGGCCGTGGATGGCCACCAGTTCGTCCAGAATGGGCTTGCGGGCCGCGCCCGAGAAGATGCCCTGCAGCCCGGCCAGCACTTCGGTCTTCCAGGACACCCGCACGGTGCGGTCCTGCACCACGTCGAAGAGCCGCGCCTGCGGCTGGGCCGCCACCCGGTCGGCCAGCGCGGCCTGCAGGTGCGACAGCCCCAGGCCGTGCAGATCCGGCAGGGCCTGCGCCAGCGGCATGTCCAGGTTGTCCAGCAGCCACTGCCAGCGCCGGCGGGTGTGTTCCAGCAATTCCACCGCCTGGCGCGAGCTTTCGGCCAGCACCTCGGCGCGCGTGGCCTCGGCGTCCTCGGCGTCTTCGGCCTTGCCCAGCGGCAGCGAGCCGCTCTGCAGGAACGACTGCAGCTCGTCGAGCAGACGCAGCTTGTTGCGCGTGGACAGCTCGATGTTGATGCGCTCGATGTGATCCGTGTACTCGCCCATGCGGCTCAGCGGGATCACCACGTCTTCGTTGATCTTGAAAGCGTTGGTGTGGCGGGCGATGGCGGCGGTGCGCGAGCGGTCGAGCCAGAATTTCTTGCGCGCCTCGGCGCTCACGGCCACGAAGCCCTCGCCATGGCGGGTGTTGGCCAGGCGCACGACTTCGCTCGCGGCCGCGGCCACGGCGTTCTCGTCATCGCCCACGATGTCGCCGATCAGCACCATCTTGGGCAGCACGCCGCGCTTGCTCTTGGTGGCATAGCCCACCGCGCGCAGGTAGCGCTCGTCCAGGTGCTCCAGGCCGGCCAGGATGGCGCCGCGCGCGCGGCCCTCGCCATCGAGGTAGCTCTTCACCTCGACGATGGACGGAATGGCGTCGCGGGCCTGGCCGAAGAACTCCATGCACACCGTGCGCGTGTGGCGCGGCATGCGGTGCAGCACCCAGCGCGCCGCGGTGATGAGCCCGTCGCAGCCTTCCTTCTGCACGCCCGGCAGGCCGGCCAGGAACTTGTCGGTAACGTCCTTGCCCAGCCCTTCCTTGCGGAAGCGCCGGCCCTCGATCTCGAGCAGCTCGGTCTTGAGCAGGCGCTCGCCCGGACGCGCCGCGCCATCGAACCACTTGAGCTCGAAGCGGGCCACGTCCACGTCGTGGATCTTGCCCATGTTGTGCGCCAGGCGCGTGACTTCCAGCCAGTTGCCGTCCGGATCCACCATGCGCCACCAGGCGAGGTTGTCCAGCGCCGTGCCCCAGAGCACGGCCTTCTTGCCGCCGGCGTTCATGGCGATGTTGCCGCCGACACAGGAGGCTTCCGCCGACGTGGGATCGACCGCGAACACGAAACCGGCCTGCTCCGCCGCTTCGGCCACGCGCTTGGTGACCACCCCCGCGCCCGTGTGGATGACCGCCACCGGCTCGGACAAGCCGGGCAGGATACAGGACTCCACCTTGCCCAGGCGGTCGAATTTCTCGGTGTTGATGACGGCCGACTTCCACGTGAGCGGAATGGCGCCGCCGGTATAGCCCGTGCCGCCGCCGCGCGGGACGATGGTCAGGCCCAGCCCGATGCAGGCCCGCACCAGCGCGGCCACTTCGTCCTCGGAATCGGGCGTGAGGACCACAAAGGGATACTCCACGCGCCAGTCGGTGGCGTCGGTGACGTGCGACACGCGCGACAGGCCATCGAACTTGATGTTGTCGCGCGCGGTGATCTTGCCCAGCGTCTTCAGCGCCTGCCGGCGCAGCATGGCGGTCTGGTCGAACTCGCCCTCGAAAGCGGCGATGGCCGAGCGCGCGCGCGCCAGCAGGCTTACCACTTTCTCGTCGCGGTGCGGGTCGTGCCCGGCCTCGGCTGGCGCGCCGGGCTCGCGTCGCTTGTCGATCTCGCCCAGCCGGTGGTGCAGCGCGTCGATGAGCTGCTTGCGGCGCTTGGGATTGTCCAGCAGATCGTCCTGCAGATAGGGGTTGCGGCGCACCACCCAGATATCGCCCAGCACCTCGTAGAGCATGCGGGCGGAGCGGCCGGTGCGGCGCTCGCCGCGCAGGTCGGTCAGCAGTTGCCAGGCGTCGTCGCCCAACAGCCGCCCGACGATTTCGCGATCGGAGAACGAGGTGTAGTTGTAGGGGATTTCGCGCAGGCGCGCGGGCGCGGCGGGGGGCAGCGCCCCATTCAGGATATGGCTGGCGAGGGGGGCGTTCATGGAAGCAGCAAGAGTGGGCCCTTAAAAAACCATTTTATGTCATTCGTCTGGATGACCCCGGAATAACCTCGGGGCCATGCCGGCGAGCGGGCGGAATTATATTTGCCCGGGGAAAAACCAGAGCAGCCCGGCCGTCATCACGGCATAGCGCAGGAACTTGCCGATGGCCATGTACAGCACGCAGGGCCAGAACGACAGCCGCAGCCAGCCGGCCACCGCGCACAGCGGGTCGCCCACGGCCGGCAGCCAGGAAAGCAGCAGCGCGGGAGGCCCCATGTGATGCAGCCAATCGTGCGCGCGCCGGTTCCAGCTTCCCCGCATGCGGCCGGCCTCGTCGGCGCGCGGATGCGGGTGGGGATGCTTTTCCTTCCAGCGCTGGTAGGCGCGCTCCGCCCCCAGGCCCATGGCGTAGCTGATGGCTCCGCCGGCCGTGTTGCCCAGCGTGGCCACCAGCACGGCCGGCCAGAACATGTCGGGCGCCAGCTTCACGTAGCCGAAGACGGCGGGTTCGGAACCCAGCGGCAACAAGGTCGCCGACACGAGCGAAACAGCGAAAATCGCGGACAGCCCGACCGACGGCAGCGCAAGCAGGTCCAGCAGCCAGTGGACGGCGGAGAGCAGGGATTCTTCCATGATGGCGCGAGTGTAGCCGCAGCGGCGCGCGCCCCGCGGCCGCGGGCGCGGAAGCCGCGTATCGCTGTGGTAATCTGGCCCACGGCTTTTTACCCCTTGATCTTTGTCCCGCAGTCCATGTCCACCGATTATCTGAAACGCATCCTGACTTCCAAGGTTTACGACGTCGCGGTCGAGTCGCCGCTAGAAGCAGCCCCCCTGCTCTCGCAGCGAATTTCGAACACGATTCTGCTCAAGCGTGAAGATACCCAGGCGGTGTTCAGCTTCAAGCTGCGGGGGGCCTACAACAAGATGGCCAACCTGCCGCCGGCCGCGCGCAACCGCGGCGTGATCGCGGCCTCGGCTGGCAACCATGCCCAGGGCGTGGCCCTGGCGGCCAGGCGGCTGGGCTGCCGCGCCGTCATCGTCATGCCGACCACCAGCCCGCAGGTGAAGATCGACGCCGTGCGCCGGCTGGGCGGCGAGGTCGTGCTGGCCGGCGAAAGCTTTTCCGACGCCTACGAGCACGCGCAGAAGCTCGAAAAGAAAGAAAAGCTCACCTTCGTGCACCCCTTCGACGATCCGGACGTCATTGCCGGGCAGGGCACGGTGGGCATGGAGATCCTGCGCCAGCATCCCGGCCCCATCGACGCCATCTTCGTGGCCATCGGCGGCGGCGGCCTGATCGCCGGCGTGGCCGCCTACGTGAAGCAGCTGCGCCCCGAGATCAAGATCATCGGCGTGCAGACCGAAGACTCCGACGCCATGCTGCGCAGCGTGCGCGCCGGCCGCCGCGTGCAACTCAACGACGTGGGCCTGTTTTCCGACGGCACGGCGGTCAAGATGGTCGGCGCGGAAACCTTCAGGCTCACGCGCCAATACGTGGACGATTTCGTGGTGGTCAACACCGACGCCATCTGCGCGGCCATCAAAGACGTGTTCCAGGATACGCGCAGCGTGCTGGAGCCCGCCGGCGCCATGGCCGTGGCGGCAGCCAAGCAGTATGCCGCCGAGCACAAGCTCAAGGACAAGACGCTGGTGGCCATCGCCTGCGGCGCCAACATGAACTTCGACCGCCTGCGCTTCGTGTCCGAGCGCGCCGAGGTGGGCGAAATGCGCGAGGCCGTGTTCGCCGTGACCATGCCCGAGCAGCGCGGCAGCTTCCGCCGCTTCTGCGAACTGGTGGGCGAGCGCAGCGTCACGGAGTTCAACTACCGCATTTCCGACGCGGAGCGCGCGCACGTGTTCGTGGGCCTGCAGGTTTCCTCGCCCGCCGAGCCCGACAAGATCGCGGCCAACTTCCGCCGCCACGGCTTCGACACGCTGGATCTCACCCACGATGAAATGGCCAAGACGCACCTGCGCCACATGGTCGGCGGCCGCTCGGCGCTGGCGCGCAACGAGCTGCTTTACCGCTTCGAGTTTCCCGAGCGTCCGGGCGCGCTCATGCGCTTCCTGAACGCCATGAACCCCGAATGGAACATCAGCCTGTTCCACTACCGCAACCAGGGCGCGGACTACGGCCGCATCCTGATCGGCATCCAGGTTCCCCCGGCCGACAAGAAACAGTTCCGCAACTTCGTGGCCGAACTCGGCTATCCGCACTGGAACGAGACGGACAACCCCGCCTACAAACTCTTCCTGTAGGCCGAAAACCGGCGTCCGGAATGCGAGAGGGCCTCCTGACGGAGGCCCTTCCCTTCTCTGCGCAAAGCGCGCCCGGTCACAACCTGTAGGGGGGGTTCGCTGTCACTCGGCGGCCCACGGAGAACAGGCCGCCCTATTCAGCAAGCTGGAACCGGACGCCCCCCGGCTTAGAAACGGTGACGCACGCCCACCGCGAAAGCGGTGTCCTTGGCGTCGCGCTGGAACGCGAAGTTGTCGGCGTACGACGCATAGGCGTACAGGTTGGTACGCTTGGAGAAGTCGTAGGTGTAGCCCAGGCTGTACACGTTGAACGTGGCGTCGTCGCCGGTCAGACGGTCGTTCTTCGCGTCGGCGCGCTGCCAGGAACCGAACACGGCGTGGCGGCCCAGCGGCACGGTGGCGCCCAGCATGTACGAATTGGCGCGGAAGCCGTCGGCCAGGGAGAAGGTGCCCAGCTTGCTCATGCCGTCGGGCGTGGTGCCCATGTTCTGGCCGATGAACCAGCCGTCGAAGGTCTGGCCGAAGGCCGCGGCGATCTTCACGACTTCGAAGTCATACGTGCCGCCGACCATGTATTCCTGGATGCGGGCGCTGGACTTGCCGCCGGTCTGGCCATTGGACGGGTTGAAGCGGTCGTACGCGGCGGCCAGGTACAGCGGACCGTTCACGTACTGCGCGCCGGCGGTCAGGATGCGGTTGTTGTTGCCGGTCTGGAACTCTTTCTGCGAAGCGTCCGAAACGGTGTCATCCGCGCTGAACGAGTAGCCCACGCCGAACTTGAAGCCGCCCATGCTGGGGGTCTGGTACAGGACCATGTTGTCCAGGCGCATCGTGTTGGCGCTGCCGAACGTGGTGCCCATGTTGGCGGCGTTGTAGCTGATCGAGAACGGGTCGATGGCGCCGAAGTACTTGGAGGCCAGGTTGGTCTGGCGGCCGAATTCCAGGCGGCCCCAGCTGTCGCTGTCCAGGCCGACGGTGGCCTGGCGGCCCCAGAGGCGGCCGCCTTGCAGCGATTGGCCGTTCATCGGGCCGAAACCGCCTTCCAGATTGAACACGGCGCGCAGGCCGTCGCCCAGGTCTTCCGAACCGCGCAGGCCGAAGCGCGAGCCGCTGCTCACGCCCTGCACGCCGCCGAAGCGGCTTTGCGAGTTGCCGTCGAACTTCACTTTCTCGTAGCCGATACCGGCGTCGATCAAGCCGTACAGCGTGACAGAGTCGGCGGCTTGCGCAGCGCCGGCGAAACCGGCCAGCAGCGCGACGGCCAATAGCGTCTTTTTCATAGGTATCCCCAAAATGGCGAAATGAAAAGGCACCGCGGCGTCCGGGACGGACATTCCGCGTGCCGCTGCATGGGGCAGCGGCGATGCACTGACGCTAGTTTCCCGCCTGCAACAATTCGAAGTAACCCCGATTCCGAATAACAACTTTCCATGGGCGGAATAATCGCACCTGGATTTTCTCGCCCAAGCTCTTCCAACTCAGGCTAACGCGTTGATATCCAACGGGATTGCGCCGGCTTCGGCAGGCGCCTCCGGCAGGCTGCGGCCACCGGGAACCGGGCCGCCGCGGGCTGCGGCTGTTGCGTTTGGGGCACAACAGGCGGCTGCGCAGGCCCGGTCCGCGGATCAGCGATCCTTGGGCGGGTAGTCGAGTTCGCCGAAGGTGTATTCGCCGCGAGCCTTGGCCTGGGCCAGTTCGGCACGGACCTGTTCGCGCGTCTTGCCGGCCGACTGGCGGGCGGGCGCGGCGGAGGTGGAGGCCACGGGCGTTTGCGCGGCCGCGCCCTGGGCGGCGGCAGCGGCGGGCGGATAGTCTTCTTCGCCGAACGTGACCTGGCCGGCGGCCTTGGCGTCCCGCAGCTCCTGCTGGACCTGCTCGCGCGTCTTGCCTTCGGCGTGGGCGGCGGACATGCCCGCCAGGGCTGCGGTAACCATGATTGCGGAAGCCAGGGCTTTCATATGAGGAAACTCCATCCTATCGGTGAACGGCGTCCGCGGCCAGGAGGGTCGACGGGACGATGACAAATTCATTTCTGGGGTCGGAGTATTCCCCGATGACGTATAAGTAAAAACCCTTATTTTGGTGAACATATTTTCAGAGACGGGATAATCGACCGGCTTGCCCGGGAAATTCCGCTCAAAATCTGGGCGGCCGCCACGCAAGCAAGGCGGCACAAGGGCTGCGCGCATTCAGGAATGCGCAAGCTAGGTAACGGAAGATGAAAGCGCCCCGCGGCACGGGATTATTCAGCGCGGATAAAGAGACATTCCCATTGGCGGAACAATAATTCCATTTATCATATGAATCTGCCAATCATGGAATTACAAGCTTCGAGGGCACCATGGACATCCAGCTGAACGACATTGCGCTTTTCGTCGAAGTCGCCAAGCGCAAAAACTTCAGCCACGCCGCCGAAGCGCTCAACATCCCCACCTCCACCCTCTCGCGCCGGGTCAGCGAGCTCGAGCGCAGCATCGGCATGCGCCTGCTCAACCGCAGCACGCGCAAGATCGATCTCACCGAGGCGGGCGCCATCTACTTCGAGCGTTGCCGGCACATCGTGGAAGAAGCGCGCATTGCGCACGACCAATTGCTCGACATGGCAGTGCAGCCCAAGGGACGGTTGCGCATTTCGCTGCCCACCAGCCTGGCGCAGCTCTTCCTGCCGGCCGTCATCCGGGAATTCCGCGAGCAGCACCCCGACATCGAGTGCGATTTCGACCTCGGCATGCGGCCCATCGACCCGATCAGCAATCCGTTCGACCTGATCCTGCGTTTCGGGCAGCAGCCGGATTCCAGCCTGATCTCGCGCAAGATCGTGCTGATGGAGCACCAGCTCTACGCTTCGCCCGAATACCTGGCTCGCCATGGCGAGCCGCGCGTGCCGGCCGACCTCAGCCACCACGAATGCCTGCGCCCCACCATGCGGGAGGAGTCCTCTTTCTGGATGCTGCATTCGGGCGACAAGGTCGAGCGCGTGCAGGTCAGCGGACGCCTCTCGGCCAACAATGTCGGCATGCTGGGCCGCCTGGCGAGCCAGGGCCTGGGCATCACGCCGCTGCTGGTGTTCGACGCCATGAAACGCGCCATCGAGCAGGCCGGGCTGGTGCGGGTGCTGCCCGAATGGAGCCTGACGCCGCTGCCGCTGTTCGCGCTGCTGCCTTCGCGCATGCTGCCCGCCAAGACCAAGGCATTCCTGGACTTCATCCAGCCCCGCCTGTCCGACGCCTGAGCAGCGCCCGCAACGTCAGTCGGGGACGCCTCAGTCGGGGACGCCTCAGTCGGGGACGCCGTGGCCGGGAGCGTCCTGGCCGACCGCGCCGCTGTCGTACTGGCAGACCGTGAAGAGCGGTGTGCCGGTGGCCGCCACGCGCGCCGAACCGCCCAGATCGGGCAAGTCGATGATGGCGGCCGCCTCGACGACATTGGCGCCCAGGCGCTGCAGCAGCTTGATCGCGGCCAGCATGGTGCCGCCCGTGGCGATCAGGTCGTCCACCAGCAGCACGCGCTGGCCCGTGCGCACCGAGTCGGTGTGCATCTCCACGGCCGAATTGCCGTATTCGAGGGAGTATTCCTCGGCCACCGTGCGAAAGGGCAGCTTGCCCTTCTTGCGCACCGGCACGAAACCCAGGTTGAGTTCATAGGCCAGCACGCTGCCCACGATGAAGCCGCGCGCGTCCACGCCCGCCACCAGGTCGAGGCGCTGGCGCATGTAGCGGTAGACGAACAGATCGATCAGCACCCGGAACGCGCGCGGGTCCTGCAGCACAGGCGTGATGTCGCGGAAAATGACGCCGGGCTGGGGCCAGTCGGGAACGCTGCGGATGGTGCGCCGGATAAACTCGGCGTAGTCTGTCTGCATGGTGGACGATCCCGGATCAATGAAGCAAGCCGCACTATAACCGCGCCGTGCCGCTTAAGCCACCATGGCCGAAGGCAGCTCGCGCAGCACGCCGTCCCGCAATTCGCAAATGCGGTCCACCGCACCCTCGGGCAGGCTGGCGTGCGTGGCCAGCACCACGGCGCGGCCGCCGGTCGCCTGCCGCAGATCCGCCAGGAAAGCCGCCTCCGCGGCGGCGTCCAGCCCCGCCGTGGGCTCGTCCAGCACGATCACCGCCGCCGGCGAGAGCAGCGCGCGCGCCAGGCACAGCCGGCGCGCCTGGCCGGCCGACAGCAGCGAGCCGGTTTCGCCCGCCCAGGTGTCCAGGCCCTCGGGCAGGCTGCGCACGAAATCGCCCAGCCGGGCCGCGTCCAGCGCGCGCCACAGGGCCGCATCGTCGGCCCGCGGGTCGCCGATGAGCAGGTTGGTGCGCAGCGTGCCCAGGAAAACCGGCGCGTCCTGAGACAGCAGGGCAATGCGGCGGCGCCATTCGGCCTGCGCGCAATCGCGGGCATCGACGCCCGCGTAGCGCACCGCCCCCGACTGCGGGTCTTCCAGGCGCAGCAGCAGATTGAGCAGCGTGGTCTTGCCCGCGCCGCTGGGGCCGGCCACGGCCACGCGCTCGCCCGGCCGCACGCTCAGGCTGACGCCCGCCAGCACCGGCCGCGCCGGTTCGCCCGGATCGCGCGGCGGATGGGCGAAGACCACCTTGTCCAGCGCCAGGACGCCGCTGGCGGGCAGCGGCGCCGGCCGGGCCGCGTCGCGCATGTCGGGTTCGCTGTCCAGGATGTCGGAAATGCGGGCGGCGGCCGACAGCGCCGACCCCATGCGCGAGGCGCCCCGCATGATGGGCCCCGCCACTTCGAAGATGCCGATCACCGCCAGCAGCAGCCCGGCCAGCGTGGGGCCGTCCAGCCGCCCGTCCTGCAGCGCGCCCAGCCCGAACCACAGCACCGCAAGCGCCGCCACGCCCGCGCCGGCCTGCAGAAACCACTGGCCGCGCGCCGCGACGCGCGCCTGGGCGCGGCGCGCTCGCGCGCTTTGCTCGCACAGCGTCTCGAAATGCGCCGCGGTCTGGGCCTGCGCCGCCAGGGCCACCATGTCCGCATGGCCCTCCACCGCGTCCAGCGTGGCGGCCCGCAGGCCGGCCGCGCTTTCCTGCGCCGCCGCGCCGGGCGCGCGCGCGGCCCGCAACAGCCAGGCGGGCACCACCACACAGACGGCCAGCAGCGCCAGCGCGACGGCCAGGGCGGCGGCGGGAATCCACCAGCCCAGCACCGCCGTGATCGCGGCGCCGGCGAGCAGGGCCGTGGCCAGCGGCGCCAGCACGAAGAGAAATACCGTATCCAGCGCATCGACGTCGCCGGTCAGGCGCGCCACCAGGTCGCCGCCGCGATAGCGGGCCAGTTGGCGCGGGGTGAGGCGGACCAGGGCGCCGAAAACCGTGCGCCGCAGGTCGGCCAGCAGGTGCAGCGTGGCGGCGTGCCCGGCCACGCGGTCCGCATAGCGCGAGGCGATGCGCACGAAAGACAGTCCGCGCACCAGCGCGGAAGGCGCAAACAGATTGAAGGCGGCGCCCGCCCCCGCCAGCGCCGCGCCGGTGAGGAACCAGCCCGAGACGCCCAGCAGGCCGACGCCGGCCGCCACGGTCAGGATGGCGCAGAGCAGCGCCAGCAGCAGTCCGCCCTTGCGGCGGCCATAGAGGGGAAGCAGCAGCAACAGCTTTCTCATGGAGACGTGACCTTGCCGGCCGCGATCCGGAACACCCGGCCGAAACGCGCGGCCACGGCGGGCGCGTGCGTCGCGACGAGCAGCGTGCGTCCCTGGCAGAACCGCAGGATTTCGTCGAGGACGCGCGCCTGCGTCGCGGCGTCGAGATGCGCCGTGGGCTCGTCGAGCAGGACCAGCCCCGGGTCGCGCAGGAAAAGCCGGGCCAGCGCCACGCGCTGCGCCTGCCCGCCCGACAGGCCATGGCCGCGGCTGCCCAGGCGCGTCTGCAGCCCTTGCGGCAGCGCCTCGGCGAAATCCAGCACACAGGCGCGCGCGGCGGCCTCGCGCACCGCGGCGTCCGGCGCATCGGGACAGCCCAGCCGGATGTTGTCCGCAATGGTTCCGGGCAGCAGGTGCGGGCGCTGGCCGATGACGGCCACGCGGCTGCGCAGGCCGGCTTCGTCCCAGTCCGCCAGCGGCTTGCCGTCGAGCAGGATGTCTCCCTGGCAGGGCCGCAGCCGGGACAGCGCCTCGATGAGCGAGGTCTTGCCGATGCCGCTGGCGCCCATGAGCGCGGCATGCTCGCCCGGCGCAAGCGCCAGCGCCGCCCCGTTGAGCACGGGTTGCGCCCGTCCGGGCGCCTCGAGCGCCAGCGCGCGCGCCTGCAACGCGGCGGCGCCGCCCGACGGAGCCGCCGCCGGCGGCGCGGCCTGTGCGTGCGGCGCGGGCTCGGGCAGGCCGTCGAAGAGCGCGGCGATCTGGCCCACCGCGGCCAGCGCGGCGGCGCGGTCGTGATAGTGCGCGGCGAACTGCCGCAGCGGCGCATAGACCTCGGGCGCCATCAGCAGGCAGAACAGTCCGGCCTGCAGCGTGAAGGGAGAAAAGCGCAGATCGAGAAAACCGAGATACGACAGGCCGATATACACCGCCACCCCGGCCACGCCCAGCGCGGCGAAGAATTCCAGCACGGCCGAAGACAGGAACGCGATGCGCAGCACCGACATGGTCCGCTGGCGCAGCGCATCGCTGGCGGCGGCCACGGACTGCGCCTCGGCCTCGGCGCGCCCGTACAGTTTGAGCGTGGACAGGCCGCGCAAGCGGTCGGCGAAAAAGCCCGAGAGCCGGGCGAACGCGCGCAGGTGGCGGCGGCTCGCGCCTTGCGCGCCCCAGCCTACCAGCGCCATGAACAGCGGGATCAACGGCGCGGTCACGAGCAGCACCAGCCCCGCCACCACGTCCACCGGCAGCAGCGCCGCCGAGAACGCCACCGGCAGCAAGGCGGCCGCGCCCATGGCCGGCAGGTATTTGGAGAAAAAGCCGTCCAGCGCCTCGACCTGTTCGACGATGGCGCTGGCCAGCTCGCCCGAGGACCGGGAACGGCTCCAGTGCGGGCCCTGGGCGACGAGGCGGCCGAACAGCGCCTGGCGCACGCGCCGCTTGATGCGCTCGGCGGCGTCGGCGCCGGCGCGCTCGCCGGCCCAGCCGATACAGGCGCGCAGCAGCATCAGCGCGGCGATGGCGGCAATGCCGCCCAGCAGCGCTTCGCGCGGCGCGTGGCCGACGATGGCGGCGTCGAGCACCCGCGACAGCAGCCAGGCCTGCGCCACGAGCAGGACGCCCCCGAGCAGCGGCGCGCCGCTGGCGATCAACAGGGGCAGCCTGGCAACCCCGGCGAGCGCCCTGAGCCAGCGCGACTGTTCGCGCGTGGGCTTGTTCAGGGCCGCGGAGGGATCGTGCTCCAGGCTGCTGGCGCCGTTGCTCACGCCGCGTCGCTGTTCACGCGCGGGTCATGCGCATGGCCCTCGCGCAGCTCGAACCACATTGCGTTCAGAATGGCGAACGCGCACGCCAGGCCCAGGCCCAGAATCCACGAGAAATACCACATGGTGGAAGCTCCTTAGTACGAGTTGGGCGTGCCATCGACGGACGCATGGGTGACCTTGCCGCGCATCACGCGGTAGACCCATGCCGTGTAGGCCGTGACAATGGGCAGGAAGATGACGACGGCGATCACCATGATCCACAGCGTCATGTGGCTGGACGAGCCGTCCCAGATCGTCAGGCCGGCCCGCGGATTGGTCGAGGACGGCATGATGAACGGAAAGAGCGAGAAGCCCACCGTCAGGATGACGCCCGCGATCGACGCCGACGAGGCCAGGAACGACAACACGTTGGCGCGCAGGCTCAGGAACAGCAGCACGAGCACCGCCCCGCCCACGCCCAGCGCCGGCGCGACCCACATCCACGGCCACTTGGCGTAGTTGGCCATCCAGGCGCCGGTTTGCACGCTCACGGTCTTGAGCAGCGGGTCGGAAGGCGCGGCCATGTCGACCGGGCTGGTGATGACGTGGCCGCCGATGCCGCCCGCCACCCAGAAGCCGCCCGCGACGAACAGCACGATGGTCAGCAGGGCGCACAGGCGGCCCCAGGCGCGCGCGCGCGAGGACACGGGATCGTCGGTGCGCCAGGCCAGCAGCACCGCGCCGTGCATGGCCAGCATCACCACGCTCAGCACGCCCGCCAGCAGCGCGAAGGGCGCGAAGAGCTGGTAGAAATGGCCTTCGTACATGGGCCGCAGCGTTCCGCTCTCGAAGGTGAAGGGCACGCCCAGGATGACGTTGCCCATGGCCACGCCGAACACCAGCGAGGCCACCACGCCCGAGAAACAGAGCACGGCGTCCCAGCGGCTGCGCCAGCGCGTGCCTTCCATCTTGCTGCGGTACTTGAAGCCCACCGGACGCAGGATGAGCGCGATCAGCACCAGCATCATCGCCAGGTAGAAGCCCGAGAACGAGGCGGCGTACAGCAGCGGCCAGGCGGCGAAAATGGCGCCGCCCGCGGTAATCAGCCAGACCTGGTTGCCTTCCCAGACCGGCCCCACCACGTTGATGACGATGCGGCGTTCGGTGTCGGTCCGGGCCACCACGGGCAGCAGGGCCGCCACGCCGAGGTCAAAACCGTCCATGATGGCGAAACCGATGAGCAGCGCGCCCAGCAGCACCCACCAGATCACGCGCAGTGTCGCGTAGTCCAAAGGAATAAGGGTATCCATCTGCTATCTCTCCATCAGGCGCGCACGGCGGCGTGCACGGGATCGGCCGCGGCTTCGGCCGGCGGCGGCGCATCGGACGCGGGGCCCTTGCGCACGGCATGCAGCATGACCTTCACGCCGATGATCAACAGCGCGGTGTAGAGCACCAGGAAGATCGCCAGGCTGATGGCGAGGTCCAGAATGGTCAGGCCCGACGCCGCGTAGTAGGTGGGCAGCACGCCTTCGATGACCCAGGGCTGGCGGCCGTACTCGGCCACGAACCAGCCGCATTCGATGGCGACCCAGGGCAGCGGCAGGCTCCACAGGGCGACCTTGAGCAGGCCAGGCCGGCTGTCGAGGCGGCCGCGCGAGGCCAGCCAGAACGCCACGGCGAAGAACAGGATGAGGTACATGCCCACCGCCACCATGACGCGGAAGGTCCAGAAGAGCGGCGCCACGTTGGGCACGGTGTCCCAGGCGGCCTTCTTGATGTCTTCTTCGGTGACCTTGCTCATGTCGGACTGGTAGCGCTTGACCAGCAGCGCGTAGCCCAGGTCGGGCCAGGTCTTGTCGAAGGTCATGCGCGCGTCGGTGTCCTTGGGATTGGCGCGGATCTTCTGCAGGGCCTCGTAGGCCACCATGCCGTCGCGGATGCGGTTCTCGGCGCGCAGGACCAGGTCGTCGATGCCCAGCAGCGGCGTGGTGAGCGAGCGCGTGCCGATGATCCCCATCACGTACGGGATCTGGATCGCGAAGTCGTTCTTGCGCTCCGCCTGGTTGGGAATGGCGATGAGGTTGAAGTCCGCCGGCGCCGGCTCGGTGTGCCACATGGACTCCATGGCGGCGATCTTCATCTTCTGGTGCTCGGTGGTGAGGTAGCCGCTTTCGTCGCCCAGCACCACCACCGACAGCGCCGAGGCCAGGCCGAAGCTGGCGGCGACGGCCATGGAGCGCTTGGCCAGGTCGGTATGGCGGCCGCGCAGCAGGTACCAGGCGCTGATGGACATCACGAACATGGCGCCGGCCACATAGCCCGCGCTCACCGTGTGCACGAACTTGGCCTGGGCCACGGGATTGAAGAGCACCGAAGCGAAGTCGGTCATCTCCATGCGCATGGTGTCGGGGTTGAACACCGCGCCCACCGGGTTCTGCATCCAGCCGTTGGCGATGAGGATCCACAGCGCGGACAGGTTGGTGCCGAAGGCCACCAGCCAGGTCACGACCAGGTGGCTCACCTTGGACATGCGGTTCCAGCCGAAAAAGAACAGGCCGACGAAGGTGGCTTCCAGGAAGAAGGCCATCAGCCCTTCGAGCGCGAGCGGCGCGCCGAAGATGTCGCCCACGTAGTGGCTGTAGTACGACCAGTTCATGCCGAACTGGAACTCCATGACCACGCCCGTGGCCACGCCCAGCGCGAAGTTGATGCCGAAGAGCGTGCCCCAGAACATGGTCATGCGCTTCCAGATCTGGCGGCCGGTCATGACGTACACGCTCTCCATGATGGCCAGGATGAAAGAGAGGCCGAGCGTGAGGGGAACGAAGAGAAAGTGATAAAGCGCCGTCGCGGCAAACTGGAATCGCGACAGGTTGACGACGTCGAGATCAATCATTGTTGCGCTCCCAAGGATTCGAGATGCCGCAGCAACCGGCGTGGTTCCCAGGCCGTCTCTCGCGCCATGATACGGGCGTTGGATACAACTTCATAGAGGTTTCCTGAAAAATTGGGGCGGATCAGCTCTTGCCCCGGAGTTTGCCGGCGAAACCCAGCACCTTCTGCACTTTCGAGCCGAGCTTCATCAGGCTCTGCAGGGTTTCGGGCGGCAGACGCTGAACCTCATCGAACCATCCGGTAGACAGTTCGATGAGCTCCAGCATTTCGGTCATGCGCTGTTGCGCGTAGCTATCGCCCGGCGCCTTGGCCGGCTCGAGCAGCGAATCGCGCAGCAGCGTCAGGGTGGGATCGACTTCGCGCTTGCGCTTTTCTTCCATCAGGATGCGGAAGATTTCCCACACGTCCTTGGGCGTCTCGAAATAGTCGCGGCGGTCGCCCACCTGGTGCATCAGCCGCACGAGCCGCCACGATTGCAGCTCCTTGAGGCCCAGGCTGACGTTGGAACGGGAAAAGCCCAGGGTCTCGGCGATGTCGTCCGCGTTGAGCGGTGTGGGCGACAGGAACAGCAGCGCATAGATCTGGCCGACGGTCCGGTTCACCCCCCATCGGCTGCCCATTTCGCCGAAGTGCAGGACGAAACGCTCGTTTTGAGGTGAAAGTTCCATGACCGCCTGTGCGATGGCCCCGCAGGGCCGTTCTGACAATTTTAGTTACGCTGGTTCTAGTTTTTTTTGAAATTATCGAACAAACTGTGATGAAGCGCAAATCCATTCCGCGAAAATGGGCATGCGACGGCGCGCAGTGTATCGGCCGGGCGGCGGGCCGGACCCGGCTTTACGTCCCCGATTCGCGGCTTTATTGATCTGGCGCAAGAAAAAAGCGCGCCGCCCCCGGGCAGCCTTCCGATGGCGAAAAAAAACGGGCGCCATGGCGCCCGTTTCCCGGGAAATCCGGATGCGGCCCCGCCGGCCGCCGGAATGGGGTCAACCGGCCTTGACCGACACCGCGGCCGACACCCGCTTGGCCTTGGCGCGCGCCTCGGCCACGTCGTCGGCCACCGCCAGTCCCACGCCCATGCGGCGCTTCACGTAGGATTCGGGCTTGCCGAACAGGCGGATATCGGTGCCAGGCTCGGCCAGGGCCTCGGCCACGTTGTGGAAGCCGACCGCGCCGGCATCCACGCCGCCGTAGATGACGCAGCTGGCGCCCGGCTGGCGCAGCCGGGTATCGACCGGCAGGCCCAGCAGCGCGCGCGCATGCAGCTCGAACTCGCTCTGCGCCTGGGTAATCATGGTGACCATGCCCGTATCGTGCGGACGCGGGCTGACCTCCGAGAACCACACGTCGTCGCCCGCCACGAAAAGCTCCACGCCGAAAATGCCCAGGCCGCCCAGGTTGGAAGTGACCGCCAGCGCGATCTCGCGCGCCCGCTCCAGGGCCGCGGGCGACATGGGGTGCGGCTGCCAGCTTTCGACATAATCGCCGTCCACCTGCTTGTGGCCGATGGGCTCGCAATAGCGGGTTTCGATCTGGCCGTCGGCGCCGCGGGCGCGCACGGTGAGCAGGGTGATTTCGTAGTCGAAGCGCACGAAGCCCTCAACGATGGCCCGCCCCTTGCCCACGCGGCCGCCCTCCTGGCAGTAGCGCCAGGCGGCCGGAATGTCGTCGGCGCTCTTGAGCACCGACTGGCCCTTGCCCGAGGACGACATGACCGGCTTGAGCACGCAGGGATAGCCGACGCCCCCGTCGATGGCCTCGCGCAACGCCTCCTCGGAATCGACGAACCGATAGGGCGAGGTGGGCAGGCCCAGGGTTTCGGCGGCCAGGCGGCGGATGCCTTCGCGATTCATGGTGAGATGGGCGGCGCGGGCGGTGGGCGTCACGCGCGCCGCGCCCGCGGCCTCCAGCTCGACCAGCAGGTCGGTGGCAATGGCCTCGATTTCAGGGACAATGACGTGCGGCCGCTCCTGCTCGATGATTTTGCGCAGGGCCTCGGCGTCGGTCATGGGCACCACGTGCGCGCGGTGCGCAACCTGGTGGCCGGGCGCGTCCGCGTAGCGGTCCACCGCGATGACTTCCACTCCCAGCCGCTGCAGGGCGATGGCGACCTCCTTGCCCAATTCGCCCGCGCCGAGCAGCATGACGCGGGTGGCCAGGGGAGAAAGCGGCGTACCAAGAACGGGGCTGGGAATGCGGGACATGGATCGGACCTGAACGTGTGAATTAAGACGGGCGGCAAAAGAGCCGCCAGCATGCCATACCCCCCAGGCGGGGGCAAACCCGCCGCCTGATATTAAAATCCCGCCATGACCGACCATCCCACCATAACTTCCGAGACCGCGCTGGCATCTGCGCGCAGAACGCTGCAAATCGAAAGCCAGGGCCTGCACGACCTCGCCGCCCGGCTGGACGAGCGTTTCGCCCGTGTCGTGGACATGCTGCTCGCATGCCGCGGCCGGGTGGTGGTCAGCGGCATCGGCAAGACCGGCCACATCGCGCGCAAGATCGCCGCCACGCTGGCCTCGACGGGCACGCCGGCCTTCTTCATGCACGCAGCCGAGGCGGTGCACGGCGACCTGGGCATGATTACCCGCGACGACGTGCTGATCGCCATTTCCTATTCCGGCACGGGCCAGGAACTGCTGACCGTGCTGCCCGTGGTGCGCCGCATGGGCGCCGGGCTGGTGGCCATTACCGGCAATCCGCAATCCGAGCTGGCGCGGCTGGCCGACATCCACCTGGACGCCAGCGTGGCCCAGGAGGCCTGCCCGCTGAACCTGGCCCCCACGGCCAGCACCACCGCCGCGCTGGCCCTGGGCGACGCGCTGGCCGTGGCGTGCCTCGAGGCGCGCGGCTTCAGTCCGCAGGACTTCGCCCGCTCGCATCCGGGCGGCGCGCTGGGCCGCCGGCTGCTCACGCACGTCCGCGACGTCATGCGCAAGGGCGACGCCCTGCCCATTGTCACGGCGGGCACGCCCGTTTCCCGCGCCCTGGAGGTCATGTCGGCCAAGGGCATGGGCATGACGGTGGTCACCGATCCCCGGCAGCAGCCGCTGGGCATCTTCACCGACGGCGACCTGCGCCGCCTGATCGCGCGCCACGGCGACATCCGCAGCCTGCAGGTGGACGCCGGCATGACCCGCTCTCCGCGCACCATCAACCCCGATGCGCTGGCGGTCGAGGCCGCCCAGCAAATGGACGAACAAAGGCTCAATCACATGCTCGTGGTGGACCGCGACGGCAAGCTGCTCGGCGCGCTGCACATGCACGACCTGATGGCCGCAAAGGTGGTATGACAATGAATCTCCCCCGCTCCGTGCCCCACCCCGCCGAGGCCCTGGTCCTCGCGCGGATCGCGCCCGCCGTGCGCGAACGCGCCGCGGCCGTGCGCCTGATGGTGTTCGACGTGGACGGCGTGCTGACCGACGGCAGCCTCTACTACGGCGACAACGGCGAAGTGCAGAAGCGCTTCCACGTGCTGGACGGCCACGGCCTGCGCCTGCTCCTGGAAGGCGGTTTCAAGGTCGCGCTCATGACGGGCCGATCCGGCCCCATCGTGGCGCGCCGCGCCGCCGAGCTGGGCATCGCCGAGGTGATACAGGGCGTGCGCGACAAGGGCGCGGCGCTGGCCGAACTTGCGCAGCGTTCGTCGGTCCAACTCGACCAGACCGGCTATATGGGCGATGACATCATCGACCTGCCGGCGATGCAGCGCGCGGGCTTCGCCGCCAGCGTGCCCAACGCCCCGGGCTACGTCAGCCAGGCGGCGCACTGGGTGGCCAGCCAGCCCGGCGGCAGCGGCGCGGTGCGCGAGTGCTGCGACCTGCTGCTGGCGTCGCAAGGCCGGCTGGGCGCGCTGCTGGCCGCGCCTGGCGTGCTCGGCCCGGGCGCCATCCAGTGACGCGCCCCACCGAGTTCCCCTGCCCATGAAAGACCGCCTGCCCTCCCTCATCGCGCTGTTCCTGCTGCTGGTGCTCGTCCTGTGCAGCTGGTGGGCGGCCGATTACGCCCAACGCGCCGTGCAGGTCGACCCGCCGCGCCGCATCACCCACGAAATCGACGCCTGGTCGCGCGATTTCGTCATGCTGCGCACCGACCCCACCGGCAAGCCCATCAACCGCCTGGAAGGCGTCTACGCCGAACATTTCCCGGACGACGACTCCTACCACATCACCACGCCGCGCGCGGTCGGCCAGCGCGAAGACAGCCCCATCACCGTGGCGGTCTCCAAGACCGCCGTCATGGAAGAAGGCGGCAAGCGCATCGTCATGAACGGCGACGCCCACGTGCACCGCCAGCCCGACGCCAACAACGACGTGCTGGACGTGCGCAGCCAGCAGCTCATCCTGCTGCCGGACGAAGACCTGGTCTACACCGACCTGCCCGCCCAGGTCCTGAAAGGCCGCTCGCGGATGAACGGCACCGGCATGCGCTACAACAACAAGACCCGCCAACTGCAGGTTTCCTCCTCCACCGACGTGGAGATCTCGGGCGACGAAACCCGCAAGCGCCGCGAGACCGAGATTCCCGCCCACAACACTGACCAGAAGAAACCATGACCGATCTCCGGATTGTCCTCGCCCCGACGGCGCGCCTGATGGCGGCCGCCCTGCTGACGGCGGCGGCGCTCGCGCCCGCTTGCGCCGCGGACGCCAAGAAGCCCGCCGCGCCGGCCGAGGAGCCGAGCACGCTGATCCTGTCGGACACGCTGCACTACGACGACGTCAAGCGCCAGAGCATCTTCACCGGAAACGTCCACATGACGCGCGGCCTCATGACGCTGACGTCCGACACGCTCGAGATGCACGAAGACAAGGACGGCAACCAGTACGGCACGGCGACGGCCGACAAGGGCAAGGTCGTCACCATCCGCCAGGAGCGTCCGGAGAATTTCGAACTCATCGAGGGCAAGGGCCTGCGCGCCGAATACGATGGCACCAAGAGCACGTTCGACCTGATCGGCCAGGCCGTGGTGGTGCGCTACGTCTGTGGCAAGCCGCTGGACACCATACGCGGCGAGCGGGTGCGCTACAACGAAAAAAGCGGCACCTACGAAGCGCAAGGCGGCCCCAATTCGGCGGCCGCCGGCGGCCGCGTACGCTCGCTGGCCGAGCCGCGCGCCAAGTCGGACGCCCTCGTCGCCGAATGCCGCGCCAAGCAGCAGCAAGGCAAGCAGCCGGCCCAGAACACCACCAAGAAGGGGCGTTAAGCGCGCTTTCCCAACCCCCATTTGCAGCCACGATGAACCAACCCTCCGTGCCGTCTCCCGTCACCTCCGCGCCGCTGGGCGTCAAACAAGGCAGCCTGCGCGCCACCGGACTGCGCAAGACCTACAACGGCCGCACCGTGGTGCAGGATGTGTCCCTGTCCGTCAACAGCGGCGAAGTGGTGGGATTGCTCGGGCCAAACGGCGCGGGCAAGACCACCAGCTTCTACATGATCGTCGGGCTGGTTCCCGCCGATGCCGGCCGCATCGAAATCGACGACGGCAACATCACGGCCATGCCCATCCACAAGCGGGCGCGCATGGGTCTGTCGTACCTGCCCCAGGACGCCTCGGTGTTCCGGCGCCTCACGGTGGAGCAGAATATCCGCGCCGTGCTCGAACTGCAGTTCGACGCGCACGGCAAGAACCTGTCCACGGCCCGGATCAACGAACAGCTCGAATTGCTGCTGGAAGAACTGCAGATCGGCCATATCCGCAGCAATACGGCCATTTCGCTGTCGGGCGGCGAACGCCGCCGCGTGGAGATCGCGCGCGCGCTGGCCACCAGCCCGCGCTTCATCCTGCTGGACGAACCCTTCGCCGGCGTGGACCCCATCGCCGTGATCGAGATCCAGCGCATTGTGCGCTTTCTCAAGGGACGGGGCATCGGCGTGCTCATCACCGACCACAACGTGCGTGAAACCCTGGGCATCTGCGACCGCGCCTACATCATCAGCGAAGGCAAGGTGCTCACCGACGGCCATCCGGATGAAATCGTGGGCGACCCCGCCGTGCGCCGGGTCTACCTGGGCGAGCATTTCCGCATGTAACGCGCGCCCTCGCGAGGCGGCATCCGCCCCCTTCGTCACGGCCCGGGATCATCCATAAAAGTGTCATGGACTTGCGGCAGATCAGCTTGTTTTATCGGCCCGAGTCTATACACTAGTACTACACAACCCGAATCACTGAACCAAGGAGAACGCCTAACGACTTCAACGCGCGCATTGCGCACCCATTTTCCTCTTTAGAAAGGAGAGCAAGCTATGAACCTGAGCATCTGCGGTCGTCACCTCGACGTCACCCCGGCCATCCGGGAATATGTCATGAACAAACTGGCGCGAGTGTTGCGGCATTTCGATCACGTCATCGATACCCAGGTCATGCTCTCAGTTGAGCCCCTGCGGCATAAAGCCGAAATCACCATGCGTCTGAGCGGCAAGGACATCCATTGCGAAGCCACGGATGAAAATCTGTACGCCGCCATCGACTTGCTGGCAGACAAAGTCGACCGTCAGGTCATCAAGCACAAGGACAAGGTGCGTAGCCACACGGCCGAGTCCGTGAAGCGGCAAGCGGCGACACTCACGCCACCCCAGCAGTAACCGCGCTTCACGCATGCTCGACGTGCGCTGGCAATGCAGTAAGTAACATTGCTGCCTGAGTCCCGGTGTCCCGCTGACCTTCCATGTTCAGCCGGGGCATCGGCAAACCGTCTTCCTCCCTTCCTTCTTTTCTTCTTTCCCGGCCCCCTGTTCACCCGTCCCGCCCGGCTTGCGCCTGGCCCGGTTCCGGCGAATCGGCGCATGCGCCGCGCACGAACGCGCGTATCACGCCCCGATGTCCAAAGGGTTTTCCCGGATTTTCCCTCTCAACCCGCCGCGCGGCGCCCCCATGAACCCCTCCCGCCATCCACAAGCCTGCGCGAAGCGACTATGCTTCGCTCTTGCGCCACGGTCTTGTGCGGGGACAGACCCTCCGTATATTGCAGTGCGTCATATCAACCTATAATGATCCGCATGAATCATTTGTCGCGCATTCTTCCCGCCGGCAACATCGTGCTCGACATGCTTGCCACGAGCAAGAAACGGGCGTTCGAGCAGGCCGGCCTTCTTTTCGAGAACAACCATGGCCTGGCGCGCGCGCTCGTCTTCGACAGCCTGTTCGCCCGGGAACGCCTGGGGTCCACCGCGCTGGGACAGGGCGTGGCCGTGCCTCACGGCCGCGTGAAAGGGCTGGAACAGGCGCTGGCGGCGTTTATCCGCCTGGCGCAGCCCATTCCCTTCGACGCGCCCGACGGCCAGCCCGTTTCCATGCTGATGTGCCTGCTGGTGCCCGAGGCCGCCACGCAGCAGCACCTGGACATCCTGGCCGAACTCGCCCAGCTCATGTCGAACAAGGCGCTGCGCGAGGCGCTGGCCACCGAGACCGACCCCGCCGTCGTGCATCGCATGCTCACCACCGGTCAACTCTGATCCCCGCAAAGACGCTGCCATGCTCACGGTGCAGGAACTCGTCGACGACAACGCCGACAAAATCCCCTTCAACTGGATTGCCGGACAGGGCGCGGCCGACCGCGCCATTCCCGACGACGGCATGGCCGCCGCCGACCTGGTCGGCCACCTGAACCTCATCCACCCCTCGCGCATCCAGGTGTTCGGCCAGGAAGAGCTGGCCTACTACACCCGCTTCGACCTGCGCCGCCGCATGCACCACATGGACGAGCTGCTGATCGGCGGCGTGCCCGCCATCCTGCTCGCCGACGGCCTGACGCCGCCGCAAGACCTCGTCGACCAGTGCGACCAGCACCAGGTGCCCCTGCTGTCCACGCCGGTCGCGGCCGCGCAGCTCATCGACCTGCTGCGCATCTACCTGGGCAAGAAGCTCGCGCCCACCACCACGGTGCACGGCGTGTTCCTCGACGTGCTCGGCCTGGGCGTGCTGATCACGGGCGAGTCGGGCCTGGGCAAGAGCGAACTGGCGCTGGAGCTCATTTCGCGCGGACACGGCCTGGTGGCCGACGACGCGGTGGAGTTCTCGCGCACCGCGCCCAACATGATCGAAGGCCACTGCCCGCAACTGCTGCAGAACCTGCTCGAAGTGCGCGGCCTGGGCCTGCTGGACATCCGCACCATTTTCGGCGAGACCTCGGTGCGCCGGAAGATGCGGCTCAAGCTCATCGTGCACCTGGTGCGGGCCACCGCGCAGGACAAGTTCGAGCGCCTGCCCTTGCAGGACATCACCCAGGACATGCTGGGCCTGCCGGTGCGCAAGGTCATGCTGCAGGTTGCGGCCGGCCGCAACCTCGCCGTGCTCGTCGAGGCCGCCGTGCGCAACACCATTCTCAAGCTGCGCGGCATCGACACCCTGGGCGAGTTCATGGAACGCCAGGCCATGGCGATCCTGCAAAGCAGCAAGTAACCGCAGCGCCCGCTCGCGCTGCGCGGCGGGTTCGTGGAATCCTCTCCCGGCGCAAGCGCCGCGGGCCTGCCCGGCAAGCCCGGCGGGCCGCGCCCCTATCGCGTCGAGGCGTCGCGCGCCCGCTTCACTTCCAGCGGCGTCACCGCGCCGGCGGCGTTGCCCCAGCTGTTGCGGATATAGCTCACCACCATCGCGATATCGTTGTCGTCCAGCAGCTGCCCGAAGGGCGGCATGCCGTGCGGACGCGGATTGGCTTCGGTGGCCGGCGCGAAGCCGCCGTCCAGCACCATGCGGATGGCGTTGACGGGCAGCGGCGCCGTCACCGTGGGGTTGCCCGACAGCGCCGGCCAGGCCAGGCCGCTGCCGCGCCCGTCGTCCTGATGGCACTGCGCGCAATGCTGGCCGTAGAGCTTGCCGCCCAGGCTCATGACCGCGGCGGCCGGCGGCGCGGCGCGCGGCCGGTCGGCCTGCGCGGCGGGCAGCGACTTCAGGTAGACGCCCATGGCCAGCGCATCCGCGTCGTCCAGATGGCGCGTGCTGCCCAGCACCACTTCGGCCATGGGCCCGCCGGCGCTGGAATGCGCGGCCATGCCGGTCTTGAGCAGCGCCGCGATGTCCTGCGCAGTCCAGGCCGCCAGGCCCGAACCGGGCTCGTTGTTCAAGGGCGGCGCATACCAGTCCAGCACGGGGATCAGGCCGCCGGCCAGCCCCTGCGCGGCGCGGGTCGCGCCCAGCCCGTTGCGCGGGGCATGGCAGGCCGCGCAATGCCCCAGCCCTTGCACCAGATACCGGCCGCGGTTCCATTGGGCCGGCCGTTCCGCGTCGGGCTCGTGCACGCCGGGCCTGAAATACAGGGCGCGCCAGAACGCCAGCAGGAAACGCTGGTTGTACGGAAACGCCAGCTCCGGCTCGCGGCTGGCCTGGCTGGCCGGCGGCACGGTGCGCAGATAGGCATAGAGCGCGTCGGCGTCGGCGCGCGTGATCCGCGTGTACTCGGTGTACGGGAACGCCGGATACAGCAGCCGGCCGTCCCGGCCCTTGCCGTTGTGCAGGGCGCGCCAGAAATCGTCGGCGCTCCAGGCGCCGATGCCGGCCTGGACGTCGGGCGTGATGTTCGGCCCGTATACGGTGCCGAACGGCGTGGGCACGGCCGTGCCGCCCGCATAGGGCAGGCCGCCGCGGCTGGTGTGGCAACCGGCGCAATTGCCGGCCAGCGCCAGGTAGCGGCCGCGCTCGATGAGCGCCGCGCCCCCGGTCTGGCCGGACGCGGCGGACGGGCCGGCGGAGGCGTCTTCGCGGGTGCCCATCCAGGCCAGCGCCCCGGCCGCGAGCGCCAGGCAGGCCAGCAGGCAGAGCAGGAAGCGCTTGATCCGTTTCATGCGCGCCTCCTCAACGCTGCGCCTGGCCGCCGCACTCGGCGGGCAACTGCGCCGCGCCCGCGGGCTGCGGCGCGTACGAGGCGGGCACCGGCCGGCTGGACAGCCAGGCCGCCAGCGCCGCGATGTCGGCGGGGGTGAGGCGGGCGGCCACGTCCGCCATGCAGTCCGGCGGCGCGGCGCGGCGCAGGCCGTTTTTCCAGGCCCCCACCTGCGAACCGATATAGTCGCGCGGCAAGCCCAGCAGGCCCGGGATGGCCGGCAGCATGCCTCCGAGTTCCGCGCCATGACAGGACACGCAGGCGGGCAGGCCGCGCGCGCGGTCGCCCTCCAGCGCCAGCGCCCGCCCCGCCTCCAGCACGGCGGCGGCCGCTTCCGCACGGGCCGGAGGCGGATAGGGCGCGTGCTGGCCCGAGAAATAGGCCGCGATCTCGCGCAGATAGGCGTCGGGCAGTCCGGCCAGCAGGTGCGCCATGGGGCGATACTGGCGGCGCCCGTCGCGGAAATTCAGCAGCTGGTGGTAGAGGTATTCGGCCGGCTTGCCCGCCAGCCTGGGATAGTAGCCATCGGCGCCGGCGCGGCCCTGCTCGCCATGACAGGCCGTACAGGCCGCCACCCGGGCCGCCATGGTGTCCGGCCGCAGGGGGCCGTCAGCGCGCGCGGCGCCCGGCATGGCCAGCGGCAGCAGCGCCGCAAGCAGGGGTAAAAAGACCCGCAAACGGGGCGGTGAAACAATACGAAAGGAAAGGCGGGCTAACATCTCGTTCTGGTTCCTACCCCTCGAAGCCGTGGAGGCGAGGCGCGTGTGCGTTGCACCAGGCGCATGACAGGCGGGCGCGCCATGCGCGATCCGGCCCCAAGCATACGCCATTGCACGGCCCGGCATGGCCGGGGCCGCGGGGCGGGTGTCCGGATATCCGGCCGCGTCGGCCGGCAAAGCGTGCCACAATCATGTCCATGTTGAAAGTCGTCCTAGTCACCGGCATCTCGGGCTCCGGCAAATCGGTAGCCCTGCGCATGCTCGAAGACGCGGGCTATACCTGCGTCGACAACCTCCCCGTGCGCTTTCTCACGGAGTTCATCGCGAATGCCCGCGATGACGGCATGGAGCGCGTTGCCGTCGCCATCGACGTGCGCTCGCCCGGCGAGCTGGCCGAGCTGCCGGACGTGGTCACGGCGCTGCGCGCCATGGGCACGGCCTTGCGGGTGGTGTTCCTCGATGCCAGCACCACGACGCTGGTGCAGCGGTATTCCGAGTCGCGCCGCCGGCATCCGCTCACCGACCGGCTGCAGCGCGACGGCGCCACGCCCTCGCTGGCCGAGTGCATTTCGGTGGAACGCGAACTGCTCGCGCCGCTGCGCGAGCAGGAACACGTGATCGACACCTCCGACCTCACGCCCAGCCAGTTGCGCGCCTGGATACGCGACCTGATCAAGACCGACCAGGCCCCGCTGGTGCTGACCTTCGAATCGTTCGCCTACAAGCGCGGCGTGCCGGGCGACGCCGATCTGGTGTTCGACGCGCGCTGCCTGCCCAACCCCTATTACGACCGCAACCTGCGTCCGCTCACCGGGCGCGACGAGCCCGTGGCGACCTGGCTGGCGAGCTTCGATCTGGTGGGCCAGATGATCGACGACATCGCCGCGTACCTGCGCCGCTGGCTGCCGCACTACACACAGGACACCCGCAACTACCTCACCGTGGCCATCGGCTGCACGGGCGGCCAGCACCGCTCGGTCTACGTGGTGGAACAGCTCGCGCTGCGCTTCGCCGACCACCAGCCGCTGCTGATCCGCCACCGCAACCAGCTGCCCGACGACTCCGCATGACACTGCCCCGCCCCTGCGCCCTGATCCTCACGCTGCTGCTGGCCCTCGCGATCGCCGGCTGCTCCTCCACCGGCGGACGAAAGAAAGGCGGCTACTACAAGGACGACGGCCCGGGCGACAATCCGCCGGCCAACATCGACCAGATCCCCGACGCGGAGCCGCGCATCGAGCCCTACGCCAGCGGCGCCAACCGCCCCTACGTCGTGTTCGGCCAGCGCTATGTGCCCGACACCACCGGAGCGCCCTACAAAAAGCGCGGCATCGCATCGTGGTACGGCCGCAAGTTCCACGGCAACTCCACCTCCATCGGCGAGCCCTACGACATGTACGCCATGACGGCGGCGCACACGACCCTGCCCCTTCCCAGCTATGCGCGCGTGACCAGCCTGGTCAACGGCAAGACCGTCATCGTCAGGGTGAACGACCGCGGCCCCTTCCACAGCGACCGCATCATGGATCTCTCGTACGCGGCGGCGTACAAGCTCGGCATCATCGGGCCGGGCAGCGGCGAAGTGGTGGTGGAAAGCATCCAGCCCGACGAAATCCGCCAGATGGAAGCGGCGCGGCGCAGCGGCACGGCCACCGCGTCGGCCCAGCCCGCCGGCGCATCGGTCGAGCCGGGCGCCGTCCCGGTCGCGCCTGCCGTCTCGGCGGCTCCGGTGGCGCTGGCCTCCGCGCCGCTGGCAAGCGCCACGCTGCCGGCCGCCGCCGCGCAGGCGCCCGTCTCCTCCGCCCCGCCGGCCGCCGCCGCGGGCAGCGTCTATTTGCAGGTGGGCGCCTTCAGCCAGCCGGCCAACGCACAGTCGCTGGTCAGCCGCATCAACACGCAACTCGGCGCGGACGGCACGCCGCCCGCCATGGTCGAGCAGGCCAACAACCTCTACCGCGTTCGCATCGGCCCCTATCCCGACCGCCAGGCCGCACTGAACGCGGTGCAGCGCGTCTCGGAACGCATCGGCATCCTGCCTTCGCTGGCCGTCCAGTAGGGGGCCGCCGGGCCGTCCGGCGCGTCGCCCGCCTTCAGAGCGGCAGTTCGGCCTGGCCGTCGCAGACCCGGCGCGTGCGCGCGGTGCGCCCCCGGTAGAAGTTGCCCTCGTGCGCCAGCAACGCCTGCTTGCGCGGCAATCCGCCCCCGAAGCCGGTCAGCGAGGTATCGCTGCCGATGATGCGGTGGCACGGGATGATGATGCTGACCGGGTTGCGGCCCACCGCGCCGCCCACGGCCTGCGCGCCCTTGGGCCTGCCCACGGCGCGCGCCAGTTCGCCATAACTGGCCAGCGCGCCGAACGGCAGCTCGCACAGCGCGCGCCACACCTGCTGCTGGAACGGCGTGCCCACCGGATCCAGCGCCACCGAAAACTCGCGCCGCCGGCCCGCGAACCACGCTTCCAGCTCGCGCGCGGCCTGGGCCAGCACGGCATGGGAGGCGTCCAGCGTCCAGCCCTCGGGACTGGGCAGCAGCGGCTGGTCGTTGAACCAGGCGCCGCGCAGGCCGGCCCCGGAGGCCACCAGCCGCATGGCGCCCAGCGGCGTATCGATGTCGCAATAGGCCAGGCGCTCGCCGCCCTGGCTCACGATGGTCTTGTAAGGCATGTCAGTCCGGCTTCTTTCGGGCAAGCGCCCGGTTGTAGAGCACGTCTCGCGGCAGCCCGGTCGCCCTGGCCGCGACCCGGGCCGCGTCGCGCACGGACAGCGTTTCCAGCAGCGCGTCCAGCAGCGCATCGGCCTGCGGGTCGGTGTCGGCGCCGCCCTCTTCCTGGGGCGCGGCGTGCAGGATGAGCACGAATTCTCCCTGGGTGCGGTGCGGATCGGCTTGCAGCCAGCCGGCGGCCTCGCCCAGCGGGAACGTGGCGATTTCCTCGAAGCGCTTGGTCAGTTCGCGCGCCACCGTCAGCGGCCGCTGCGGGCCGCAGATTTCCAGCAGGTCCGCCAGCGCGGCCTGCAGCCGGTGCGGCGACTCGAACATGACCACCGGCGCGGGCAGCGCGGCCCAGGAGCGCAGCCAGCGCTGGCGCGCCGCGGCCTTGGAAGGCGGGAAACCGGCAAAGGCGTAGGCGGGGTTTTCGTCCGTGGTGACGCCGCTGCCCATCAGGGCCGCGATCACGGCGCTGGGGCCGGGCACGGGCACCACGACGTAGCCGGCTTCCCGCACGGCGCGCACGATGCGCGCGCCCGGATCGCTGACGGCCGGCGCGCCGGCGTCCGACACCAGCGCCACGCGCTGCCCTTGCGCCAGGCGTTCGCAAATGGCCTGCGCGGCCGACGCCTCGTTGTGGCGATGGGCCGCCATGAGCGGGGTATTGACGCCCCAGGCGTCCAGCAGCGTGCGGCTGGCGCGCGTGTCTTCGGCCGCGATCACGTCGGCGCGCTGCAGCGCGTGCCAGGCGCGCAGGCCCAGGTCGCCCAGGTTGCCGATGGGCGTGGCCACGACGTACAGCGCGGCCTCGGGCCAGTGCTGCCCGGCGACCCGCGCGGCGACCCGGCTCCAGGCATCCCCCGCCTGCGGCGCAGAGACATTTTGGTTCATGACTGCGTATCCATCCGGAAAATCATGTCAGTGTAGCCGCCTGTGTCCCTACCGGCAGGCGGCCCGCATGAACCCCGACGACCACGGATTGCCCTTTCTTCTTGCGCGCGAGGCTCGCCAACGCGCAGCGCGCAGACGGCGGCGGGCCCAGCCGGGGCCGCGCCGGGCGACGCCGCCCGCGCGCTCGCCGGCACAGCGGGCGGGCGATGTCCACGAAGAGGCAGCCGCCCGCCTGCTCGCCGCGCGGGGCCTGCGCCTGCTGGCGCGCAACCTGCGCTGCCGCCACGGCGAAATCGATCTGGCCATGCGCGAGGGCGACACGCTGGTGCTGGTCGAGGTGCGGGCGCGGCGCAACGGCCGGTATGGCGGCGCCGCCGCCAGCATCGACGCGGCCAAGCAGGCCCGGCTGGCCCGGGCGGCGGCCTGCTGGCTGCCCAGGCTGGCCCGGGCGCACTGGGCGGGCGCGACACCCGCCGCGCGCTTCGACGCGGTCGTGTTCGAGGGCGGCCGGCCGGCCTGGCTGCGGGGCGTTTTCTGGATGCCGTGAACCGCCGCCGGGATCGCCGGCCGCCGGGATCGCCGGCCGCCGGATCGCCGGCCGCCGGACTGCCGGATCTGGCGAATCGCGGTTACGTCTGGTCAGATCGGCGCGCCTCCCCATGAGATAATCGCGGCCATGGATATGACCTCTCGAATGACGTCGCACTTTCGCGACGCCATGGCAGTCTTCGAACAAAGCACGGACGTCCTGGCCGAACCGCTGGCCGTGGCGGTGGACCTGCTCTTCGGCGCCCTGGCGAACAATGGCAGGATTCTGGCCTGCGGCAATGGCGGCTCGGCCGCCGACGCGCAGCATTTCGTGGCCGAGCTGGTCGGCCGCTTCGAGCGCGAGCGCCTGCCCCTGGCCGGCATCGCCCTCAATACCGACACCTCCATCCTCACGGCCGTGGGCAACGACTACGGCTTCGACGACATCTACGAGCGCCAGGTCAACGCGCTAGGGCAGCCGGGCGACGTGCTGGTGGCCATTTCCACCAGCGGCAACTCGCCCAACGTGGTCAAGGCCATGGAGGCCGCCCACGAGCGCGAAATGCATGTCATCGCCCTGACGGGCAAGGGCGGCGGCGTCATGGGGGAACTCATTACGCCCATGGACGTCCATCTCTGCGTGCCCCACGATCGCACCATGCGCATCCAGGAAGTCCATATTCTGCTGCTGCACGCCCTGTGCGACGGCATCGACGCCCTTCTGCTTGGAGACACCGAATGATTCCCGACGCCAGAACCGCTGTCCGCCCGCTGCTCATGGCCGCCCTCCTGGCCTCGGCCGGCCTGTCGCTGTCGGCGTGCGCCCCGCTCGTGGTGGGCGGCGCCGCCGCCACCACCGCCGTGGTGGTCACCGACCGGCGCACTTCCGGCGTGCAGCTCGAAGACCAGAACATCGCCTTCAAGGCCGAAAGCCAGATTTCGCAGAAGCTAGGCGAAACGGCCCGCGTCAACGCCATGGCCTACGCCGGCCGCCTCCTGCTCACGGGCGACGTGCCCAGCGAGGCCGCCAAGAGCCAGGCCACCGCCATCGCGCAGGGCATCGAGAACGTAAAAGAGGTCATCAACCAGCTCAACGTCGGCCCGATCGCCTCGTTCGGCGCGCGTTCCAACGACACCTGGCTCACCTCCAAGGTGAAGACCGCGCTGTTGAACACCAAGTACGTGCCCTCCGGCACCATCGCCGTCACCACCGACCACGGCGTGGTCTACCTGATGGGCAAGGTGACCCAGACCGAAAGCGAGTACGCCGCCAACGCGGCCGCCGAGGTGGGCGGCGTGGCCAAGGTTGTTAAACTTTTCGAGATCATCAGTCGCGAGGAAGCCATCCGGCTTTCGAACACCAGCGGTTCGCAGTCGTCGCAGTCCGGCGCCTCGGACACCCGCGCGCCCGTCGAGAACGGCGCGGGCGCCCAGGATGCGCCGGCCGGCGGCGGCGTGGAAGTCATGCCCATCAAATGAAAAAAGCCATCATCGCCCTGGCCGTCCTGGTGGCGGCCGGCATCGGCGCCTGGTTCGTGTGGCGCCCGGCCCCGGCCGCCCCCGACGTGAGCTTCACCACCCTGGAAGGCAAGACCTTCTCGCTGCAGGACCTGCGCGGCAAAGTGGTGCTGGTGAAGTTCTGGGCCACGAGCTGCGTGACCTGCGTGAAACAGATGCCGCAGACCATTTCGGCCTACAACGAATTCGCGCCCAAGGGCTACGAAGCCGTGGCGGTCGCCATGAACTACGACCCGCCCAACTACGTGCTGAATTTCGCCCAGAGCCGCAAGCTGCCGTTCCCGGTGGCCCTGGACACCAAGGGCGACATCGCGCGCGCCTTCGGCAACATCCGGCTCACGCCCACGGCTTTCCTCATCGACAAGCACGGGCGCATCATCAAGCGTTATCTGGGCGACTACGACGTCGCCGAATTCCACGCCACGGTGGAAAAGGCGCTGGCCGCCGGCTGATCCGTCCCGCAACGCCTGCCGGACTGGCGGGGCAGGAAAAGGGGGCCTTCGAGGCCCCCTTTCCATGGACGAGAACGGGACGCCGCGCCCGCTGCCGCAGCGTCAGAAGGCCGGCACCACCGCGCCCTTGTATTTTTCCTGGATGAATTTCTTCACCTCGGGCGTGTGCAGCGCCTTGACCAGCTTCTGCACGCCGGGATCGTTCCGGTTGTCGGCCCGGGTGACCACGATGTTGGCATAGGGCGAATCGGAGCCTTCGATGAAGAGGGCGTCCTTGGTGGGCACCAGTCCGGCCTCGAGCGCGTAGTTGGTATTGATGAGCGCCAGGTCCAGGTCGTCGAGCGAGCGGGGCAGCATGGCCGCTTCCAGCTCGCGGAACTTCAGCTTCTTGGGATTTTCGACCACGTCGGCCGCGGTCGACAGGATGTTCGACGGATCCTTCAGCTTGATGAGCCCCTGTTTCTGCAGCAGGATCAGCGCGCGTCCGCCATTGGACGGGTCGTTGGGAATGCCCACCGTGGCGCCCTGCTTCAGCTCGGAAATGTTCTTGATCTTCCTGGAATAGCCGCCGAAGGGCTCGACGTGCACCGCCACCACGGGCACCAGGCCGGTCTTGCGATCTTTGTTGAAGGAGTCCAGGTAGGGCTTGTGCTGGAAGAAATTGGCGTCGAGCTGCTTGTCGGCCAGCTGCAGGTTGGGCTGGACGTAATCGCTGAACACCTTGATGTCCAGTTCCACGCCTTCCTTGGCGAGCCCCGGCTTGACGACTTCCAGGATCTCCGCGTGCGGCACCTGGGTGGCGCCCACGACCAGCTTTTCGGCATGGGCGGCGCCGGCGAGAAAAACCGACGCCAGCAGGACGGAGCGGACGAAATTCAAACGCATGTGTTGCCTCTCGATCGTTGTAAAAATAAGGGCATGCGCCCCCTCGGCGCCCGGGCCGGCTGGCGGTTCCGGGCCTCCTGTTGCGAAAACGCCCCCAATTTACCTGAATGGCATTTATTTGTCGGGCATAAACGAATGGGTTTAAAGCATAAGGAACGCGCGGGTACTACAATTGGCCGTATGCTTGCGCCCGCGCGTGTCCACGCGTCCTGAGCGCAGGCATTTTTTCTAACTTTGCCGTTTCCCATTTTGCCGACTTAGCTGCCATGACCGACACCCCCGACCCTGCCGCCGTTTCGTCTCCCGCCGTCAAAGCCGCCGTGCTGTCCGAGGCGTTGCCGTATATCCGACGATTTCACGGCAAGACCATCGTGGTGAAGTACGGCGGCAACGCCATGACGGAAGAACGGCTGCAACGCAGCTTCGCCCACGACGTGGTGCTGCTGAAGCTGGTGGGCCTGAATCCGGTGGTGGTGCATGGCGGCGGTCCGCAGATCGACGACGCGCTGCGCCGCATCGGCAAGCAGGGCACGTTCGTGCAGGGCATGCGCGTGACCGACGCCGAAACCATGGAAGTCGTCGAATGGGTGCTGGGCGGACAGGTCCAGCAGGACATCGTCATGATGATCAACGAGGTCGGCGGCAAGGCCGTGGGCCTGACCGGCAAGGACGGCGGTCTGATCCAGGCGCGCAAGAAGCTCATGGACAACAAGGAGAACCCCGCCGAGCCGCTCGACATCGGCTTCGTGGGCGACATCACCACCGTCGAGCCCGCCGTGGTGAAGGCGCTGCAGGACGACCAGTTCATCCCCGTCATTTCGCCGATCGGCTATGGCGAGGACGGCACCGCCTACAACATCAACGCCGACGTGGTCGCCGGCAAGATGGCCGAAGTGCTGGGCGCGGAAAAGCTGCTCATGCTGACCAACACCCCGGGCGTGCTGGACAAGAGCGGCAAGCTGCTGCGCAGCCTGTCGGCCCAGACCATCGACGAACTGTTCGCCGACGGCACCATCTCGGGCGGCATGCTGCCCAAGATCTCTTCGGCCCTGGACGCCGCCAAGAACGGCGTGAACTCGGTGCACATCGTCGACGGCCGCGTGCCGCACTGCCTGCTGCTCGAAATCCTCACCGACCAGGGCGTGGGCACGATGATCAGCTCGCATTGATCGTGCCGGCCCCCGAAGCACCGCATGGAGGATGGCGCATTGCGCCATAGACGGCTGATGCGGACTGAGCGCCAGCTGCAGCGGCCCGCGGCGCGCGTGCGGCGGTCCCGCCGGACCGCCACGCAGAACGACGGGCTGCTGTGGCTGTTCGACCTGGACAATACGCTGCACGACACCTCGCACGCGATCTTCCCGCGCATCGACCAGGGCATGACGCTGGCCGTGGCCGAAACGCTGGATGTGGACATCGACACGGCCAACCACCTGCGCCGCAAATACTGGATGCGCTACGGCGCCACCATGATCGGCCTGGTGCGCCACCACGGCGTGGACCCGCACGAATTCCTGCACCGCAGCCACGACTTCGACGTGAACCCGCTGGTGCGCGCCGAAAAGGCGCTGGCCCACAAGCTGCGTCGGCTGCCCGGGCGCAAGGTGCTGCTGACCAATGCGCCGCTGCACTATGCGCGCGCGGTGCTGCGCCGCCTGGGCATCCTGCGCCAGTTCGACAGCATCTGGGCCATCGAGCACATGCGCCTGCATGGCGAGTACCGGCCCAAGCCCTCGCCCGCGCTGCTGCGCCACGTGCTGGCGCGCGAAGGCGTCTCGCCGCGCAACGCAGTGCTGGTCGAGGACACGCTGGCCAATCTGCGGGGCGCGCGCCGGGCCGGGCTGCGCACGGTGCACGTCTATCATCCGGGCACGCCGTTCGGCCGCGGCCGCGCGCAGCGTCCGGGCTACGTGGACTTGCGGGTAAACTGCGTCAGTGATTTGCTGTTGCGCCGGCGTCCCCTGCGGGGATAACGGCGGGTTTTCCCCTTCCCTCTGTCTGCCTGCGTAGCAATCCCCTTCCATGGCGAGCAAACCCGGCGAGCGCAAGACCCAGATTCTGCAAACCCTGGCCGAGATGCTGGAACAGCCTCACGCCAGCCGCATCACCACGGCCGCCCTGGCCGCCCGGCTGGAAGTCTCCGAAGCGGCGCTGTACCGGCACTTCGCGAGCAAGGCCCAGATGTTCGAGGGCCTGATCGAGTTCATCGAGAACAGCATCTTCACGCTGGTCAACCAGATCGCGGCGGCCGAGCCCCATGGACTGGCGCAGGCCCGGCAGACCGTGGCCATGCTGCTCGCCTTCTCCGAACGCAACCGCGGCATGACGCGCGTGCTCACCGGCGACGCGCTGGTCACCGAAGACAACCGGCTGCAGGAACGCATCAACCACATCAATGACCGCATCGAGGCGTCGCTGCGCCAGTCGCTGCGCACCGCCGTGACGGACGGCGGGCTGCCGCCGCACGCCAACGTGTCGGCCCACGCCAGCCTGCTCACCCATCTGGTGCTGGGCCGCTGGCTGCGCTATGCCCAGAGCGGCTGGCGCGTGGCGCCCACGCTGCACCTGGACGAACAGCTGCGCCTCGCGCTGGGATAGCCGTTCCGCTTCGCACATTTTGTGCATTTCATGCAACATTTATGCGCTTGCCGTGCCGGTGGAGCCGTGCGCATAATGCAAAACACGAAATCAGGACAAGCGCAATCCGTCCTATTCCTGATATCAATCAATACGGGTTTTCCTTAATGGCGTCACCATTTTGCTGTAGTTTCGACGCGCCGTACTGATTCCCAGGCAGACCTGGTGCCGCGGCGTGTCGTCAGACTGACCCCAACCGGAGAAGCATATGACCGCGCAAGCCGCAGTCCCTGCCCCGCAAGCCCCGCAAAAAATCAAAATACCCCTCGGCCTGATCGCCGGTTTCGCCGCCCTCATCATCGTCCTGCTGCTGCCGCTGCCCGCCGACCTGCCCGTCGCCGGGCACCGCATGCTGGCCATCCTGGTGTTTGCCGTGGTGGTCTGGATTACCGAGGCCGTGTCGTACGAAGCCAGCGCCATCATGATCACCACGCTGATGGCGTTCCTGCTCGGCACGGCGCCGAAAGTCGCGGACCCCAATACGCTCTACGGCACCTCGGCGGCCATCAGCATGGCCCTGACGGGCTTTGCCAACTCGGCGCTGGCGCTGGTGGCCGGCGCCCTGTTCATCGCCGCCGCGATGACCTTCACGGGGCTGGACCGCCGCATCGCGCTGGTGACGCTGTCCAAGATCGGCACCAGCACGCGGCGCATCCTGATCGGCGCCATCGCCGTCACCATCGTCCTCAGCCTGGTGGTGCCCAGCGCCACCGCGCGCAGCGCCGCCGTGGTGCCCATCATGATGGGCGTGATCGCGGCCTTCGGCGTGGACAAGCGCTCCAACATCGCCGCCGGCATCATGATCATCGTGGCCCAGGCCACCAGCATCTGGAACGTGGGCATCCAGACGGCTGCCGCGCAGAACCTGCTGACCGTGGGCTTCATGGACAAGATGCTGGGCCAGCGCGTGGCGTGGTCCGACTGGCTGATCGCCGGCGCACCGTGGTCGCTCATCATGTCGGTCGTGCTCATCATCGTGGTGCTGAAGATGCTGCCGCCCGAGAGCGACAACATCGAAGGCGGCAAGGAAGCGGTCGAACAGGAGCTGGCCGCCCTGGGTCCCATGACGCCCGCGCAGAAGCGCCTCATGGGCGTGTCCATCCTGCTGCTGCTCTTCTGGGCAACGGAAGGCAAGCTGCACAGCTTCGATACGACTTCCACCACCTACTTCGGGCTGGTGCTGCTGCTGCTGCCGCGCTTCGGCGTGATGACGTGGAAAGACGTGCAGACCCGCATACCGTGGGGCACCGTCATCGTGTTCGGCGTGGGCATCAGCCTGGGCACGGCGCTGCTCACCACGCAGGCCGGCCAATGGCTGGGCAACCAGGTGGTGCAGCACACCGGCCTGGACCACCTCGGCCCGCTGGCCATCTTCGCGATTCTCTCGGCCTTCCTCATCGTCATCCACCTGGGCTTTGCCAGCGCCACCGCGCTCACCTCGGCCATGCTGCCCATTCTGATCTCGGTGCTGGCCACGCTGCCGGGCGACTTCAGCCGGCTGGGCATGACCATGCTGCTGGGCTTCGTGGTGAGCTACGGCTTCATCCTGCCGATCAACGCGCCGCAGAACATGGTGTGCCTGGGCACCGAAACCTTCAACGCCAAGCAGTTCGCCAAGGTCGGCATCGTGATCACCATCGTGGGCTACCTGCTGATGCTGGTCTTCGGCATGACGTACTGGCGCTGGCTGGGCTGGCTGTGAACGGAGCGCGCGCCATGAAACTGCCGATCCCCCAGGCGCTGGAGTACGGCCGCCGCGTCCTGCTGGCCCAAGGCGCGCCCGACGACATTGCCCGCGTGGTGGCCGAACACCTGGTCGAGTCGGACCGCGTGGGCTACACCAGCCACGGGCTGTCCATTCTTTCGAGCTACCGGCGCACGCTGCAAAGCGGCCAGGTACGCGCCGACGGCAGGCCCGAACGCGTGAACGACCGGGGCGCCATGCTGGCCTACGACGGCCACATGGGGCTGGGCCAATACGTGGGCAAGGTGGTGATCGAGGACGCCATCGCGCGCACCCGCGAGCACGGCCAGTGCATCGTGACCCTGCGCAACAGCCATCACCTGGGCCGCATGGGCCACTACGGGGAGCTGGTGGCGGCGCAGGGGCTCATCCTGCTCGCGTTCACCAACGTCACCAACCGCCCGCCCACCGTCGCGCCCTTCGGCGGCGCGCGGGCATGCCTCACCACCAACCCGCTGTGCTTCGCCGGCCCGCTGCCGGGCGGCAGGCCGCCGTTCATCGTGGACATGGCGACCAGCTCCATCGCCGTGAACAAGGCGCGCGTGCTGGCGGCCAGGAACGAGCCGGCGCCCGCCGGCTCGCTCATCGACGCCCGGGGAAACCCGACCACCGATCCGCAAGCGCTGTTCACCGACCCGCCCGGCGCCCTGCTGCCTTTCGGCGGCCACAAGGGCTATGCGCTGGGCCTGGTGGCCGAACTGCTGGCCGGCGTGCTGTCGGGCGGGGGCACGATACAGCCCGAGCATCCGCGCAGCGGCGTGGTCACGAACAACCTCTTTGCCATCGTGCTGGACCCGCAGGTGGACTTCAACGCCGACTGGCGCACGCATGAAGTCGCGGCCTTCGTCGACTATCTGCAGGCCTGCCCGCCCCAGCCGGGCGTGGACCGGGTGCAGTATCCGGGCGAGTACGAGGCGCGCAACCGCGAGCTGAATGCCGACGCCCTGGACTTCGATGCGCCGATCTACGAGGGAATGAAGCGCCTGGCCGCCGAGCTGGGCGTGCCTGACGCCCTGCCGTAGGGGTTAAGCGGGGGCCGGCCTCAGGTCTTTTCCGACCGGTGCCGGCTGATGCTCATCATGATCCCGAAGGCGATGCCCATGGTGAAGAGGGCCGTGCCGCCATAGCTCATGAAGGGCAGCGGCACGCCCACCACCGGCAGGATGCCGGTCACCATGCCGACGTTCACGAACACGTAGATGAACAGCATCATGGTGAGGGACCCGGCCAGCAGGCGTCCGAACTGGGACGTGGCCCGCGAGGCGATGGTCAGCCCGCGCGCCATGAGCAGGCCGTAGAGCACCAGGATGGCGATGCCGCCGTACAGCCCGAACTCCTCCGCGTACACCGCGAAGATGAAGTCGGTGGTGCGCTCGGGGATGAAATCCAGGTGGGTCTGGGTGCCCTTCATGTAGCCCTTGCCGTACACGCCTCCCGACCCCACCGCGATCATCGACTGGATGGTGTGAAAGCCCTTGCCCAGCGGATCCGAGCTCGGGTTGAGCAGGGTGCACACGCGGTGCTTCTGGTAATCGTGCAGCACCACCCAGTTGACGTCCGGCTCGCAGAGCTGGTCTTCGTAGTACACCAGCGTGCCGATGCCGATGATGCCGGCCAGCATGACGGGCACCAGCAGCTTGAACGACAGGCCCGCGAAATAGATCACGAAGAAGCCCGCGCCGAACACCAGCAGGGCGGTTCCCAGGTCGGGCTGCAGGACGATGAGCCCGAAAGGCGCGGCCAGCATGGCCGCGGCGGCCAGGAAGTCGCGGATGCGCACCGCGCCTTCGTGGCGCTGGAAGTACCAGGCCAGCATCATGGGCACGGCGATCTTCATCATTTCGGAGGGCTGGATGCGCGTCACGCCCAGGTTGAGCCAGCGCGTGGCGCCCTTGCTCGTCTCGCCGAAGAATTCCACCCCCAGCAGCAGCACCACGCCCACGATGTAGAACGGCAGGGCGAGCTTCATGAGGGTCTTGGGCGGAATCAGCGCCATCGTCCACATGGCGAAGAACGCAATCACGAAATTGCGCGCCTGCTCCGCGAAGCGCCAGTCGGTGCCGCCCACGGCCGAATGCATGACGGTCAGGCCCAGCCCCGCGAACATCAGCAGGATGGCCAGCAGCGGCCAGTCGAAGGCGGTGAATACGCGCGCCAGGATGAGGCCGATGCGCTTCATGGCTTGCTCCCTTCCTGGCGGGACGGCGCGGCCGAGGCCGCCTTGGCCGGCGGCGCGGGCGCGGCCGGCTGCGGAACCTGTCCCTGCCTGGCCAGCCAGTAATCGAATACCTTGCGCGCCACGGGCGCCGCCACGCTCGCGCCCCAGCCCGCGTTCTCGACGATGAGCGCCACGGCGATGCGCGGATGCTCGATGGGCGCGAAACCCATGAACAGGGCGTGGTCGCGCAGGCGCTCGTCGATGGCGCTGGCGCGGTAATGGCCTCCGCGCAGGCTGAACACCTGCGCCGTGCCGGTCTTGCCCGCCGCCTGGTAGGGCGCGTTGGCGAAGGCGCGCCGGGCCGTGCCCACGCGCACCACGTCGGCCATGGCGTTCTTGATCACGTCCACGTTGGCCTGCTTGAGCGGAATGCGGTAATCGGGCGCGGACTCGGTGGGCTTGACCTCGCCGCTGCGCGGATCGCGCACCGCGTGCACCAGGTGCGGGCGCCGGTACAGGCCGTTGTTGGCCAGCGTGGACGTGCCCTGCGCCAGCTGCAGCAGCGTGAAGGCGTTGTAACCCTGGCCCACCGCCACCGAAATGGTTTCGCCCGCGTACCAGCGCTGGCGGTCCTTGTCTTTATAGGCCTTGCGCTTCCACTCGGTGGAGGGCAGCACGCCGCGCCGCTCGCCTTCCAGGTCGATGCCGGTGATCTGGCCGAAGCCGAACTGCTTGGTGAAATCGTGCAGCGCGTTCACGCCGATTTCGGGCCCCAGCGAGTAGAAATACGTATCGGAAGACACGACGATGGCCTTGTGCATGTCGGTCATGCCGTAGGCGGCGCCGCCGGCGTTGCGGAACTTCTGGCCGCCGAACTCGAAGTAGCCCGGATCGGAAATACGGTCGGTGGCGCGGCGCTTGCCCAGCTCCAGCGCCGCCAGGCCCACGAAAGGCTTGTAGGTGGAGCCGATGGGATACGTGCCGTACAGCGGCCGGTTGATAAGGGGATGGTCCGGCGATTCGTTCAGCATGCGCCAGTTGTCCACGTCGATGCCGTCGACGAAAAGGTTGGGGTCGAAAGACGGCTGCGAGACGAAGGCCAGCACCTCGCCGGTATCGGGGTCGATCGCGACCAGCGCGCCGCGCTGGCCCTCGAACGCCTCCTCGGCCACCTTCTGCAGTCCCAGGTCGATGGACAGCATGATGTCCGACCCCGGAACCGGATCGATGCGCCGCAGCGTGCGCATGGGGCGGCCCCCAGCCGTCACCTCGACTTCTTCGAGGCCGGTGCGCCCGTGCAGCTGCTCTTCCCAGGTCTTTTCGATGCCCTTCTTGCCGATGACGTCGGTGCCGCGGTAGTTGCCCAACTGGCCGGCGCGCTCCAGCTCCTCGATGTCGCTGTCGGCGATGCGGCCGATATAGCCCACCACGTGCGCGGCCGAGGGCCCCTGCGGGTACTCGCGCACCCAGCGCGCGCGCAGCTCCACGCCGGGGAACTGGAAGGCGTGGGCGGCGAACCAGGCCGCTTCGGTGTCATTCAGGTTATTGCGCAACTGCAGGCTGGCGTAGCGGCTGGACTCGGCCGCGCGGCGCTTGAACCGGCGCTGGTCGGCCGGGCTGATGTACACCACCTCGGTCAGGCGCTTGAAGAGTTCGTCGAGATTGCCCGCCTGCGCGGGCACGACCTCCAGCGTATAGGTGCGGTAGTTGCGCGCCAGCACCTCGCCGTTGCGGTCGAGGATTTCGCCGCGCCGCGGCGGAATGGGCACCACGGCGATGCGGTTGCGGTCGGCCCGCTCCGACAGTCCTTCGTAGCGCTCCACCTGCAGGTACCAGAACCGGCCCACCAGCACGCCGAAGCAGGCCAGCGCGAAAATGCCGCCCACCCAGGCGCGAAGCCGGAAACGCTGCTTCTGCTGCTGGCCGGTTTTCTTGAACTCGAACATGCGCGCGGCCGCCCTCAGGCGGAGGAGGATTCGGCGTCGTCGGCGCCCCGCTGGGGCAGGTGCAGCACCCAGCCGGCCAGCGGCCAGATGACCGCGGTGAGCGCCACGCCGACCGTCCATTCCCAACCCGGCCACTTGCCGGCCAGCCAGGCGTGGATGATCTGGGTGACGAAGCGGGCCAGGAAGAACACCGGCAGCATGTGCATGGCCTGGCTCCAGAGGTCGAAGCGCTGCAGGCGCCGGTGCAGCGCCACGGCGCCGTAGGCCGCCAGGGTGTACGAAAGCGCGTGCTCGCCCAGCAGGCCGGCGTCGTGGACATCCATGAGCAGGCCGAAGCAGAACGCCGTGAACAGGCCGACCCGGCGCGGCTCATGCACGCACCAGAAGGCGATGATGAGCACCAGCACGTCGGGCGCGCCCTGCCACAACCGCCACGGCAGCAGCGACACGAGCCATACCAGCAGGATGGTGCCCCACACGAAAACGCCGTGCGCCGGCCCGGACAGGCGCTCGGGCTGCACATTGCTGGGCATGCCCAGGCGCCTGGGCTGCGCCTGCGACGGATTATTCCGATCCATTGCCTTCGGCCTCCTGGCGGTCGGTTTGCGCGCGCTCGACGTCCACCTGCAGCACGAGGAAGTGGCGGTAGCGTTCGGGGTGGGCCAGCGGCTCGCACAGGGCCCGCGCGAAACCCGACGCGGTGTCGCGCTCGACGGCGGTCACCTTGGCCACCGGCAGGCCGGCGGGAAACAGGCCGCCCACGCCGCTGGTGACGATGGTGTCGCCTTCCTTGATGTCGGCGTTGGCCGCCAGGTAGCGCACTTCCATCTTGCCCGGCGAATTGCCGCCGAAGGCGATGAGCCGCAGGCCGTTGCGCAACAGTTGCACGGGGATGGACACCTGCTCGTCGGTGACCAGGGCGGCCTCGGCCGTCATGGGCGTGACGCGCACGATCTGGCCCACCACGCCGCCTTCGTCGATGACCGGCATGCCCGGCGCCAGGCCGGCCTTGCTACCCTTGTTGAACACCAGGCGCTGGTTGAAGGCGTTGGTGGGCTCGTACAGCACCTCGACCACCACGGCCGACTGGGCCACGGTGTCGGTCACGCCCAGCAGGCGCCGCAACTGCGAGTTCTCGGCGGCAAGCTGCGCCGCGTGGGTGGCCACCTGCGCCAACTCGATGCGCTGGCGCTGCAGCGCCTCGTTCTCGGTGCGGATGAGGTTGGCGGCGTTGACCCACTCGTTGACCTGCTGGACCAGGTCGCGCGGGGCCATCACGGCGCGCTGGAACGGATAGAGGGCCACGGATATCGCCCGGCGCGCCGGCTCCAGCATGCGCCATTGGGAATCGAGGACGATGAGCGCCAGAGCCAGGACGACCAGGACGGCCAGCCTCACCTCCGCGGGTGGGCCGCGCCTGAATAGGGGGGGAGTCCCTTGTCGTTGCATGAATCTCAGCCCGGGCGCCCGCGCCCGCCGCCCCCGCCGGGGCCGCAGCCCGAAGCAGGCGGGGCTCCGTGCCGGCGGGCGGACTTAGTCGTTGATGAAGATGGCGCCCAGTTTCTCAAGATGCTCGAGCGCCTCGCCGCAGCCGCGCACCACGCAGGTGAGCGGATCGTCGGCCACCACCACCGGCAGGCCGGTTTCTTCCTGGAGCAGGCGGTCGAGGTCGCGCAGCAGCGCGCCGCCGCCGGTCAGGGCGATGCCCTTGTCGGTGATGTCGGCGCCAAGCTCGGGCGGCGTCTGTTCCAGGGCGATCTTCACGGCGGAGACGATCTGGTTCAGGGGATCGGTGAGCGATTCGAGGATCTCGTTGGAGGACACCGTGAAGCTGCGCGGCACGCCTTCGGCAAGGTTGCGGCCCTTGACCTCGATTTCGCGGACCTCCGAGCCCGGGAAGGCCGAGCCGATTTCCTTCTTGATGAGTTCGGCGGTGGGCTCGCCGATCAGCATGCCGTAGTTGCGGCGGATGTAGTTGACGATGGCCTCGTCGAACTTGTCGCCGCCGACGCGCACCGAGCCCTTGTAGACCATGCCGCCCAGCGAGATGACGGCCACCTCGGTGGTGCCGCCGCCGATATCCACCACCATGGAGCCGCTGGCGTCGGAGACGGCCAGGCCGGCGCCGATGGCGGCCGCCATGGGCTCCTCGATGAGGAACACGTGGGACGCGCCCGCGCCCAGCGCCGATTCGCGGATGGCCCGGCGCTCGACCTGGGTGGAGCCGCAGGGAACGCACACGATGATGCGCGGGCTGGGGGCCAGCATGTTGCGGGGATGCACCATGCGGATGAACTGCTTGAGCATTTGCTCGGTAACGGTGAAGTCGGCGATGACGCCGTCTTTCATGGGCCGGATGGCCTCGATGTTGCCGGGCACGCGGCCGAGCATCTGCTTGGCTTCGTGGCCCACGGCCTGGATGATCTTCTTGCCGTGAGGCCCGCCTTCATGACGGATTGCGACCACGGAGGGCTCGTCGAGCACGATGCCCTTGCCACGGACGTAGATCAGCGTGTTGGCGGTACCGAGGTCGATCGCCATATCGCTGGAGAAATAACTGCGCAGGAATCCGAACATGGGAGCTCAGCTGAATTCTGGGGGGAACGGGAATCTGGGCCGTGGGGCGTGTGGCCCGCTTCGGAACCGGACGCCGGGCGGGCGCGCCAGGTCTTCACGGCGATTAAACCGTGAATCATAACTTATAATTTCCGAGGAAATAGCGCATAAATCCAGGCTATTCAAGCTTTGTAACGGGTTGGGCGCGTGCATACTGCCCCCCTCCCGCCCTTCGGCCTTCGCTACTCGATTTGCAATCCCCATGGCGCTCAACGACACAGATGTGGCCCGCATTGCCCGGCTGGCCAGAATCGAACTGACCCCCGACCAGCGCGCAGTCGCGCAGGCCGAACTGAACGGCATCCTCCACCTCATCGAACGGCTCCAGTCCGTGGACACCCAGGGCGTGGAGCCGCTGGCCCACCCGCTCTCGGCGCACGAGGACATCGCCCTGCGCCTGCGCGAAGACGCCGTGACGGAACCCTCCTCGGAAGCGCGGCGCCAGGAGCTCCTGGCCAACGCCCCCGAAGCCCAGGACGGCCTGTTCCTGGTTCCCAAGGTGATCGAATAAGTCATGACCAAACCCGCCCTGCACACCGAATTCGGGGACATCGCCGGCCTGCGCGCCGCGCTGGCCCAACGCAAGGTCAGCGCCGTCGAGCTGGCGCAGAGCAGCCTCGCGGCCGCCGAGGCGGCGCGCGACCTGAATGCCTTCTTACATATTGATGCCGAATTGACGCTGGCCCAGGCCCGCGCCGCCGACGAGGCCCTGGCCGCCGGCAACGCCGGCCCCCTGGCGGGCATTCCCATCGCCCACAAAGACGCCTTCGTCACGCGCGGCTGGCGCACCACCGCGGGCAGCAAGATGCTCGAAGGCTACCTCAGCCCGTTCGACGCCGCCGTGGTCGAGCGCCTGCAGGCCGCCGGCGCGGTTTCCATCGGCAAGCTCAACTGCGACGAGTTCGCCATGGGCTCGGGCAACGAGAACTCCGCCTACGGCCCCGTGAAAAACCCCTGGGATCCGGCCGCCGTGCCGGGCGGCTCCTCGGGCGGCTCGGCCGCCGCCGTGGCCGCCCGCCTGGTGCCCGCGGCCACCGGCACCGACACCGGGGGCTCGGTGCGCCAGCCCGCCGCGCTGTGCGGCGTGAGCGGCATCAAGCCCACCTACGGCACCGTGTCGCGCTACGGCATCGTGGCCTTCGGCTCCAGCCTGGACCAGGCCGGCCCGCTGGCCGCCAGCAGCCGCGACCTGCTCGAAATCCTCGACCTCGTCAGCGGCTTCGATCCGCGCGACGCGACCAGCCTGACGCAATGCGACGGCCAGCCCAACGAGCCCGGCCGGGTGCGGCGCGCCTTCGACGCCGCCCAGGCGGGCTTCGACGCCGCCGGCAGCCAGCCCCTCAAGGGCCTGCGCATCGGCGTGCCGGCCGAGTACTTCGGCGCCGGCCTGGCGCCCGACGTGGCCGCCGCCGTGGAGGCCGCCCTGGCGCAATTCGAGGCGCTGGGCGCCGAGCGCGTGGCGGTGTCGCTGCCCCGCACCGAGCTGGCCATTCCCGCGTACTACGTCATCGCCCCCGCCGAAGCCTCCAGCAACCTGGCGCGCTACGACGGCGTGCGCTATGGCCACCGCGCCGCCCGGTACGGCGACCTGAACGACATGATCGGCCGCTCGCGCGCCGAGGGCTTCGGCGACGAAGTCAAGCGCCGCATCCTCATCGGCACCTACGTGCTGTCCCACGGCTACTACGACGCGTACTACCTGCAGGCGCAGCGCCTGCGCCGCCTGATCGCCCAGGACTTCCAGCGCGCCTTCGCCGGCCAGTGCGACGTCATCATGGGGCCGGTCACGCCCACGGTGGCCAAGAACATCGGCGAGAACCGCGACGATCCCACGGCCGACTGGCTGGCCGACGTGTACACGCTGGGCGTGAGCCTGGCCGGCCTGCCCGCCATGTCCGTGCCTTGCGGCTTCGGCGGAGATGGACGGCCCGGCGGCGCCGGCGGCCATCAGCGCCCGGTCGGCCTGCAGATCATCGGCAACTACTTCGACGAAGGCCGCCTGCTGGCCATCGCCGACCGCTATCAACAGGTCACCGACTGGCACAAGCGCTCGCCGCGTTGACGAGGCCCGGCGGCAGGGCGGCGGCGCCCTGCCCCGGCACTCTTGATTGGAATCAGAAACAATGAACTGGGAAATCGTCATCGGCCTGGAAACGCACGCCCAGCTTTCCACCGACTCCAAGATTTTTTCGGGCAGCAGCACCCGGTTCGGCGCCGCGCCCAACACGCAGGCCAACGTGGTCGACCTGGCGCTGCCCGGCAGCCTGCCCGTGATGAACCGCGGCGCGGCCGAGCGCGCCATCCGCTTCGGCCTGGCCGTGGGCGCGGAGATCGCGCCGCGCTCGGTGTTCGCCCGCAAGAACTACTTCTACCCCGACCTGCCCAAGGGCTACCAGATCAGCCAATACGAGCTGCCGGTGGTAGTGGGCGGCGCCATCTCCTTTTTCGTGGGCGAGGAAGAGAAAACCGTGCGCCTGACCCGCGCCCACCTGGAAGAAGACGCGGGCAAGTCGCTGCACGACGCCTTCAACCTGTCCAACGGCGCGCCGGCCAGCGGCATCGACCTCAACCGCGCCGGCACGCCGCTGCTGGAAATCGTCACCGAGCCCGAAATGCGTTCGGCCGCCGAGGCGGTGGCGTATGCGCGCGCCCTGCACAGCCTGGTGGTGTGGCTGGGCATCTGCGACGGCAACATGCAGGAAGGCTCGTTCCGCTGCGACGCCAACGTATCCGTGCGCCCGGCGGGCCAGAAGGCGTTCGGCACCCGCACCGAGATCAAGAACGTCAATTCGTTCCGCTTCCTGGAACGCGCCATCCAGTACGAGGCGCGCCGCCAGATCGAGCTCATCGAGGACGGCGGCACGGTGGTGCAGGAAACCCGCCTGTACGACGCCGACCGCGACGAAACGCGCAGCATGCGCAGCAAGGAAGACGCGCACGACTACCGCTACTTTCCCGACCCCGACCTGCCGCCGCTGGTGATTTCGCGCGAGTGGGTGGAAGAGGTGCGCGCCGCCATGCCCGAGCTGCCCGCCGCGATGCGCGCACGCTACGAATCGCAGTACGGCCTGCCGGCCTACGACGCGGCGCAGCTCACCGCCAGCCGCGACCTCGCCGCCTACTTCGAGGCGGTGGCCAATGCCCTGCCCGCCGGCCAGGCCAAGCTGGCCGCCAACTGGATCATGGGCGAAGTGGCCGCCACCCTGAACAAGGAAGAAAAGGAAATCGCCGAATCGCCGGTTCAGGCGCCCGCGCTGGCCGCCCTCATCGGCCGCATCATCGACGGCACCATTTCCAACAAGATCGCCCGCGAAGTCTTCGCCGCCATGTGGGCCGGCGAGCATGGCGGACAGCCCGACGCCATCATCGAGGCCCGCGGCCTGAAGCAGATCAGCGACAGCGGCGCCATCGGCGCCATGATCGACGAGGTGCTGGCCGCCCACCCCGCGGTGGTCGAGGAATATCGCGCCGGCAAGCAGAAGGCGTTCAACTCGCTGGTGGGCCAGATCATGAAGGCCGCTCGCGGCAAGGCCAATCCGCAACAGGTCAACGAACTGCTGAAGCAGAAGCTGGACGGCTGAGCGGGCGGGCAGCGCGTCCTTCAACGGACGCGTTCAGGCAGCATCAGACGAAGCGAAAGGCCGCGGCATCTTGCCGCGGCCTTTTGTTTGTCCAAGAATGACGTGGTCGCTTCTTGGTCGGGGCTTGGGCCATGAACTGCAAACGGCATGTTGCGCGCCGAACGCAGTCAACGCGTCTCCGAAGACCAGGTGTTCTCGTTCAACCAGCTTCTCGAACGGTCGCCCATTTTTCCAGATCCGGACGCGCCGCCGTTCGGCCGTCCGCTGCCCGCGCCGCCCTCTTGCGCGCCAGGGATGCACGCCTGTTACACCCCGTACTTCGCCCGGTAGGCCAGCACCGCGTCGCGGTGCTCGGCGAACGACGCGTCGTCCTGCAGCAGGGCCAGAATGTCAGCCAACGAGGCGATCGACACCACCGGAATGCCGTAGGTCTTGGCCACGTCCTGCACGGCGGAATGCGCCGACAGGGCGTCGTCCGGGCCCGCGCGCTCCATGCGGTCCATGGCGATCAGCACGGCGGCGGGCTCGGCGCCGGCAGCGCGGATGATCTCCACCGACTCGCGCACCGAGGTGCCCGCGGTAATGACGTCGTCGATGATGACCACCTTGCCGGCCAGCGGCGCGCCCACCAGGGTGCCGCCCTCGCCGTGGTCCTTGGCTTCCTTGCGGTTGTAGGCAAAAGGCACGTCGCTCTTGCCCTGCATGGCGGGATGGCCCGCCAGCGCGACCGCGGTGGCGGTGGCCAGCGGGATGCCCTTGTAGGCCGGGCCGAACAGCATATCGAAAGCCACGCCGGAATCCAGCAGCGCCTGGGCATAGAACCGGGCCAGCCGGCCCACCGAGCGGCCGCTGTTGAACAGGCCGGCGTTGAAGAAATACGGGCTGATGCGCCCCGACTTGACCTTGAAGCTGCCGAACCGCAACACGCCTTCATCGAGGGCGAAACGGACGAAATCGAGAGAGGTGGCGGAGTTCTGGGAGGCGGTCATGCGGCGGAGTCCGGGAGTGGGCAAACCCCGGGATTTTATCGCCTCTTGCCCGCATCCGGCCTGCCTCCTCCCGGGCGCCGCGGCAGCGGGCACGCCCCCGGCCGGGCGCATGCCGGGGGCGAGTCGGTTAAATTCCTGCCATTGCACGGGGCCGGTCCGCAGGCCCCGCCGGTTTTACAGGAGTCCCGCTGTGCTGCGCATCACCTCGATCAACCTCAATGGCATACGCTCCGCGTTCCGCAAGGGCCTGCAGCCCTGGATGGCGGCCCACGCCGCCGACATTCTCTGCCTGCAGGAAATCAAGATTTCCGAATCCGACCTGACCGACGAGCTGCGCCATCCGCCCGGCTACACGGGCCACTTCCTGCACGCCGCCAAGAAAGGATACAGCGGCGTGGGCATCTACCTGCGCGACCCGGCCGAGCGCGTGCACACGGGCCTGGGCTGCGAAGAGTTCGACCCCGAAGGCCGCATCATCCGCGCCGACTGGAAGAGCCTCTCGGTCATCAGCGCCTACCTGCCGTCCGGCTCCAGCGGCGACGAGCGCCAGCAGGCCAAATACCGCTTCCTGGACCGCTTCGGCCCCTGGCTCGACAGCCTGATGGACGAGCACCGCAAGACCGGCCGCGAATTCGTCATCTGCGGCGACTGGAACATCGCCCACAAGGAAATCGACCTCAAGAACTGGAAGGGCAACATGAAGAACTCGGGCTTCCTGCCCGAGGAACGCGCCTGGCTGAGCGAGGTCTTCGACAAGCGCGGTTTCGTGGACGTGTTCCGCACACTGGACGACCGGCCCGAGCAATACACCTGGTGGAGCAACCGCGGCCAGGCCTGGGCCAAGAACGTGGGGTGGCGCATCGACTACCAGATCGCCACCCCCGGCATCGCCGCCCGGGCGCGCACCGCATCCATCTACAAGGACGAGCGTTTCTCCGACCACGCGCCTCTTACCATCGACTACGACGCCACGCTGTCGTGATCGCGAGCGTTGCGCAAGCGCCCCAATAAATAAGGGACGTAACATAAGCCCAAACACCCCGCAGGGCTGGGAAAAGCGGGGACTGCCTGCCAAACCGGCAAGGGGCGGCCTCGTCCCGCCCCCGTTTCACACGGCCCAATTTATTGGGGACATGTCTGAAGCCGGCAATTTTTCTGGGTTTACCGAAACGGGGCCGGTAGATACGGGGGAGCCGCCATCCGTTCCACGTTAATACGACCCCATTTAAATAGAAAAATTTTTCCTTGTATATCAATACCCTGGAGCATTTTCCTATTTTGCGCAGGGCAACATTTTGATCCTACAATTCCGCACCACGGCGGTGCGTCATCTGCACCAAAACGAATATAGGCGCCCTGATCCGGCGCATTTTTTGCCCCCATCCGGGGCATCCAAGGAGAGGATGTTGAAAGTGCAGAGCCTGGACGACTTCCTGCGTGGCGTGGCCGCGCGCGATCCGCAGCAGCCGGAATTCATGCAGGCCGTGCAGGAGGTCATGATGAGCCTCTGGCCTTTCATCGAAAAGCATCCCCACTATGCGGAGCAGGCCCTGCTGGAGCGGCTGGTCGAGCCCGAACGGGTGATCCAGTTCCGCGTCTGCTGGACCGACGACCGGGGCCAGGCCCGGGTCAACCGCGCCTTCCGCATCCAGCACAACTCCGCCATCGGCCCGTTCAAGGGCGGCATGCGCTTTCACCCCTCGGTGAACCTGTCCATCCTGAAATTCCTGGCGTTCGAGCAAACGCTGAAGAACTCCCTCACCACCCTGCCCATGGGCGGCGGCAAGGGCGGCTCGGATTTCGATCCCAAGGGCAAGTCCGACGCCGAGGTGATGCGCTTCTGCCAGGCGCTGATGATCGAGCTCTATCGCCACCTCGGTCCGGACACCGACGTGCCGGCCGGCGACATCGGCGTGGGCGCGCGCGAAGTGGGCTTCATGGCCGGCATGATGAAAAAGCTGTCCAACTCCACGGCCAGCGTATTCACCGGCAAGGGCCTGACCTTCGGCGGCAGCCTGATCCGCCCGGAAGCCACCGGCTACGGCACGGTGTACTTCGCCGAAGAAATGCTCAAGCGCGTCGGCCGTTCTTTCGACGGGCTGCGCGTATCGGTATCGGGTTCGGGCAACGTGGCCCAGTACGCCATCGAAAAGGCCATGGCGCTGGGCGCGCGCGTGGTCACCGTGTCCGACTCCGGCGGCACCGTGGTGGACGAGGCCGGCTTCACCCACGAAAAGCTGGTCGCCCTCATGCACATCAAGAACGACCTGCGCGGGCGCCTGGATACCTATGCGCGCGAGTTCGGGCTGCCCTACGAAGCGGGCAAGCGGCCCTGGCACGTGCCGGTGGACGTGGCGCTGCCCTGCGCCACGCAGAACGAGCTGGAGCTGTCCGACGCCCAGACGCTCATCAAGAACGGCGTGCTGTGCGTGGCCGAAGGCGCCAACATGCCGGCCACCCTCGAGGCCGCCAAGGCCTTCATCGCCGCGCGCGTGCTGTACGCGCCCGGCAAGGCCAGCAATGCGGGCGGCGTGGCCGTGTCGGGCCTGGAAATGAGCCAGAACGCGGCGCGCCTGTCCTGGACGCGCGAGGAAGTGGACGCGCGCCTGCACGCCATCATGCGCGACATCCACGAAAACTGCGTGCGCCACGGCCACACCGAGCGCGAATACGTGAACTACCTGGACGGCGCCAACATCGCGGGCTTCGTGAAGGTGGCCGACGCGATGCGGCAGCAAGGGCTGTACTGACGGAACCGCCCGCGGCGGGGCGGAGCCGGCTCAGTGCTTCATCCCGCCGTGGCCATGGTCCATGCCGGGCATGTGGCCCGCCGGCTTCACTTTGAACTGCACGGCCACTTCGCCGGCCCGCTCGAACTTGAGCGTGGCCGGCACGGTGCCGCCCTCGGCGAAGGGCGCCTTCAGCTTGATGAACATGACGTGGTAGCCGCCCGGGCGCAGCTTCACCTCGCCGTCGGCCGGCACGGCGATGCCGCCGTCGACCTGGCGCATCCGGGCCACCCCGTTCTCCGTCTGCACGGTGTGCAGCTCGACGCGCTCGGCCGCGCTGGAGGTCACCGACAGCAGCCGGTCGGGCGTCTTGGCATCGTTGTCGATATCCAGGTAGCCCGCGCCGTTGGTCTGGCCGGGCGCCGAGGCGCGCACCCAGAGATCGTCCACCTCGATCTGGCCCACCTTGTAGTCGCCGGCCCAGACCGATCCGGCCGCGCAAAGGCCAAACGCCGCGATGGCGGCGCAGGTGCGGAATTTCATGAGACATCCTCCTTGTGAACAGGGCCTGGGAACAGACGCTGGCGCCGCCGGACCAGGCTGCGGGCGGCTGACAGGACCGACTCGGTCAGGGCTTCCATCGCCTCGGAGTTTACCCGCCAATGCTGCCAGTAGAGCGGCACATCTTCCCACGCCCGGCTCCGCAGCAGCACCAGGCGGCCCGCGTCCAGGTGTTCCTGGACCAGCGGCAGGGGATTCATGGTCCAGCCCAGCCCGCCCAGCGTGGCCTGCACGAACGCCCGCGTGGAAGGCACCCACCACACTGGCGGCTGCCAGGCTTCGCGGCCGGCGATGCGGTGCGCGAAACGGGCCTGCAGGGCGTCCTTGCGGTTGAACACCAGCACCGGCGCGCGGGCCAGCGTCGCGGCGCTCACGCCCTGCGCGAAATAGCGCGCATGGAACGCCGGCGTGCAGGTCGCCACATAGCGCATGCTGCCCAGCGCGTGGATGCGGCAGCCCTGCACCGCGTCGGCCAGCGTGGTCACCGCGCCCAGCACCGCGCCGTTGCGCAGCAACGCCGCCGTGTGGTCCTGGTCTTCGGGCCGCATGTCCAGCGTGGCGCGGGTGCGCGCCGAGAAGAGCAGCGCGGCCTCCACGAACCAGGTTTCCAGGCTGTCGTGGTTGACCGCCACCGGAATGCTGGCGTGCGGAACCTCGTCGTCGGCGACGCCCAGGCGGTTGAGCGCTTCGTGCTCCAGCAACGCGGTCTGCTCGGCCAGCTGCACCAGCACCTGGCCGTCGGCCGTGGCCGCCGCCGGCACGGTGCGCTGAACCAGCAGGCGCCCCATGCGGTCTTCGAGCGACTTGATCCGCTGCGACACGGCCGACGGCGTGACGTTCAGCGCCACGGCGGCGCGCTCGAAGCTGCCTTCGCGCACCACCGCCGCCAGCGCGCGCAGGTTGCCATGGTCGATTCTCATGCGTATGCGCTCCCGTTCCCGATGATTAGTTTTGCTTAATATAGCTAAGGAAAATTAGCTTTATTTCATATCGCACGCAAGCCACAATACTGCCAGGCCGCCGCGCAACCCGCGGCGGCCGGCATTTCCGCAGGCGCGCCGCGCCGGGTTTCGCACACACAACAGGTTGTACCCAGTCATGTTCGCCACGCTTTCCTCCCCCCTATTCGTTACCGCCTGGGCCAGCGGCACCGCCACCGGACTGGGGCTGTTCGCCGTCGTGGGCGCGCAGAGCGCGTTCATCCTGCGCCAGGGCCTCATGCGCGCCCACCTGCTGAGCGTGATGGCGGTATGCGCCCTGATCGACGCCGTATTCATCTTCGCCAGCGTGTCGGGCCTGCGGGCGCTCACCCAGTGGTTTCCCTGGCTCACGACCGCCGTGCTGTGGTTCGGCGTGGCCTTTCTCTCCTGGTACGCGCTGCAGTCGGCGCGCCGCGCCTGGCGCGCGCAGGGCGGGCTGGCCGCCGCGCGCGACGTGGTGCCGTCGCGCCGCGCAGCCATACTGGGCGCGCTGGGGTTTTCGCTGCTGAACCCGCACTTCTGGCTGGACATGGTGGTCGTGGGCTCGCTGGCCCACGGTTTCGACGACGCGCGCATGGCATTCGCGGCCGGCGCGCTGACGGCCAGCCTGCTCTGGCTGGCCGTGCTGGGCATCGGCTCGCGGCTGTTCGCCCCATTCTTTTCCAGCGCGCTGGCCTGGCGCGTGCTGGACGGCGTGATCGCCGTCGTAATGGCCTCGCTGGCCGCGAGCCTGGCGCTCAAGGGCGTCTGAAGCCGCCCGCCTGCCCGCCGCCTGCCGCGCCGAAGCGCCTCTCCCCCGGGGAGCAGGCGCTTTTTCTTTTGCGGCGCAGCAATGACAGGCATGCCGGTGTCCATTAACTAGGGATTTATACCGACAAGCGCCCCGCGGTCAGATTCGCGTAAGTGACGGAGCCGACAGTCACTGTTCGCAGCAACAGGAGGAGCGCCAACACCGCAACACGCCGCCAGGCGCCGGCATCCGGTTTTCCATGCAGTTCCACCAAGACAACGGAGACATCAATGGATTTTCGTTTGAAGCTGCTTGCAGGAACCCTGATCTTTGCCGTGTCGGCCGCGTCGCACGCCGCCGACGCCATCAAGATCGGCGTATCCGGGCCCTACACCGGGGGATCCTCGTCCATGGGCGTCAGCATGCGCGACGGCGTGCGCCTGGCCATCGAGGAAATCAACAAGAACGGCGGCGTGCTGGGTCGCAAGCTTGTGGCGGTGGAGCGCGACGACGAAGCCAAGAACGAGCGCGGCGTGCAGATCGCCCAGGAGCTGATCAACAAGGAGCAGGTGGTGGCCACGGTGGGCTACATCAACACCGGCGTGGCCCTGGCTTCGCAGCGCTTCTACCAGGACGCGAAGATCCCCGTCTTCAACAACGTGGCGACCGGCACCGTCATCACCGAACAGTTCAAGGCGCCGGAGTATCCCGAGAACTACGTCTTCCGCAATTCCGCCAAGGACAGCATCCAGGCGCCCATGATCGTCGAAGAGGCCATCACGCGGCGCGGCTACAAGAAGGTGGCCATTCTGGCGGACTCTACCAATTACGGCCAGCTGGGCCGCGAAGACCTGGAAAAGGCGCTGGCGGCCAAGGGCGTCAAGGCCCTGGCCGTGGAGAAGTTCAACATCAAGGACGTGGACATGACGGCGCAGCTCCTCAAGGCCAAGGAAGCGGGCGCGGAGGCGATCCTCACCTACGGCATCGGCCCCGAGCTGGCGCAGATCGCCAACGGCATGGCCAAGCTGGGCTGGAAGGTTCCCATGATCGGGAGCTGGACGCTGTCCATGGCCAACTACATCGACAATTCCGGCGCCAACGGCGAAGGCGCGCGCATGCCGCAGACCTTCATCCAGGAGCCCGACACGCCCAGGCGCAAGGCCTTTATCGACGCCTACCTGGCGAAGTTCAAGCCCAAGAACAACCGCATCGACTCTCCCGTGTCGGCCGCGCAGGGCTATGACTCGATCTATCTGCTGGCCGCCGCCATCAAGCAGGCCAACTCCACCGAAGGCCCGAAGATCCGCGAAGCCCTCGAAAATCTGCAGACACCCGTCGAAGGCGTGGTGATGACCTACAACAAACCGTTCACGCGCGACAACCATGACGCCATCACCGTCAAGGAAGTGGTGATCGGCGAGGTCAAGGGCGGCAGAGTGGTCAAGGCGCAGTAGGAGCCCGCCCCAAGCGCCGCAGGCGGACCGGCGTAGCCGGAACCGCCCGACGACCTGGGTTCGGGGCGGCCCTGCCGGACGGTGGCGTTTCGCCTTGAAGGAAAGACGCTGCGACGGCGCAGCCGTGTGGCCGCGGTCGGACGGTCCTTCCCTTGGGCGCGGCGCACCGGCCCGGCCGATCGGGTCATGCCCGTTGCATGCAATGCAGGTGGCGCGCTGCGCCTTGGACAACTGAACACCGCGTTCCGCCCATGCAGCATGGAGCGGAATGCCGGCGTCACGAACACACACCATGATTCTTCTACAGCTCATCTATAGCGGTATCGCGCTGGGCATGATCTATGCCGTCATCGCGTTCGGGTACCAGCTCACCTTCGCCACGTCCGGCACGCTGAATTTCGGCCAGGGCGAGTCCCTCATGCTGGGCGCGCTGGTCGGCCTGACGCTCGTGGGCCTGGGCGTGAACTACTGGCTGATGATCCCGCTCGTCTGCCTGTTCGGCCTGGCGCAGGGCGCGCTGGTCGAACGCGTGGGCGTGCGCCCCGCGATCAAGACGCGTTCGGAGTTCGGCTGGATCATGGCCACCATCGCGCTGGGCATCATCTTCAAGAACGTGGCCGAGAACGTCTGGGGCCGCGACGACCTGCGGTTTCCGTCGCCGCTGCCCGAGTCTCCCATCAAGCTCTTCGGCGCCAATGTGCTGCCCATGGAACTGCTGGTGGTGTTCGGCGCGCTGGCGATGATGCTGCTGGTCGAGCTGTTCAACCGCAAGTCCATCTACGGCAAGGCCTTCGTGGCCACCTCCAACGACCGGGACGCCGCCGGCCTCATGGGCATCAACACCGGGCTGGTCATTACCTTTTCGTATGCGCTGTCCTCGCTTACCGCCGCCTTCGCCGGCGTGCTGGTGGCGCCGCTCACGCTCACGGGCGCCACCATGGGCGCGGTGCTGGGCCTGAAAGCCTTCGCGGTGGCGATCATCGGCGGCCTGTCCAGCGGGCTGGGCGTGGTCGTGGGCGGACTGATCCTGGGCATTGCCGAAACCACCACCGGCTTTTATCTCTCCACCGGCTACAAGGACGTGCCGGGGCTGGTGCTGCTGCTGCTGGTGCTGACCTTCAAGCCCGCCGGCCTGTTCGGCAAGACCGCGATCAAGAAGGTGTAAGCCATGAAATCCCTGCGTATCGCGCTTTCCGTCGCCGCCATCGCCTGCCTGGCCGCCGTGCCCCTGGGCGTCACCAACACCTATTACCTGCACCTCATCGAAACCATCATGATCTATGCGATCCTGCTGTTCGGGCTCGACATCGTGGTGGGCTATACCGGCCAGGTGTCGCTCGGCCATGCGGGGCTGTTCGGCATCGGCTCGTACGTGGCGGGCGTGCTGTTCTTCCACCTGCACCTGCCGATCTGGGTCACGCTGCCGGCGGCCATTCTCATCGCGGCCGCCTTCGGCGCGGTGCTGGCGCTGCCCGCGCTGCGCGTCACGGGACCGTACCTGGCCATGGTCACGCTGGCCTTCGGCACCATCATCCAGATCCTCATCAACGAGATGACCTTTCTTACCGAAGGTCCGCTGGGCATCAAGATCCCCAAGCCCTCCATCGCCGGCCACGTGCTCACCAAGAGCGAGTACTTCTGGCTGGTGGCCGCGTTGATGGTGCTTGCGCTCATCGTGGTGCACCGCATTCTCAAGTCGCACCTGGGACGGTCTTTCGAGGCGCTGCGCGACAGTCCCATCGCGTCGGACTGCATGGGCGTGTCGGTGTACCGGCACAAGGTCTACGCCTTCGTCATCAGCGCCGGCTTTGCCGGGCTGGCGGGCGCGCTGTACGGCTACTCGGAACAGTACATCTCGCCCAATACCTACAACTTCGAGCTCACCATCCTGTTCCTGCTCGCCATCATCATGGGCGGGCGCAAGAGCCGCACCGGCGCGCTGCTGGGCGCGTCCATCATCGTGCTGCTGCCCAAGATGCTCGACGACATCGACTCGTTCCGCCTCATCGCGCTGGGCGTGGCGATCGTGGTGGCGGCCGGCTGCGCCGTCGCGGTGGCGCGCGGCGCCGCCACGGTCCGCCGCGTGGCGGTGCCGGTGGCCGGCACCGTGCTGCTGGCCGCGTTCTCCTATTGGCTCGATACCGTGACCGACTGGCGGCTCACCATCTTCGGCGCCATGATCCTGTTCGTCGTGTACTACCTGCCCGACGGAATCGTGGGTTTCGTGCGCAACCTGCTCTTCTCCGCGCATCGCAAGGCCCTGGCCGTGGACCGGGAACTGGCGCACCGCCAGGAGGCCGTGCCCGACGCCGCCCGCGGCAGCGGCGTCCTGCTGCGCGCCAAGAGCGTGCTCATGCAGTTCGGCGGCCTGAAGGCGCTCAACGACGTCAACCTGGAAGTGCGGCGCGGCACCATCCATGGACTCATCGGGCCCAACGGGTCCGGCAAGAGCACCATGATGAACGTGCTTACCGGCATCTACGTGCCCACCGCGGGCGACGTGGAGTTCTCCGGCAAGTCGCTGGTGGGCCTGGCCCCGGCCGACATCGCCGCGGTGGGCGTGGCCCGCACCTTCCAGAACGTGCAGCTCTTCGGGGAGATGACGGCGCTGGAGAACGTGCTCGTGGGGCTGCACCACACCTTCTCCACCGGCCTGGCCGGCATCGCGCTGCGCACCTCGCGCTGGAAAAAGGAAGAACGCCAGGCGCGCGCCCGCGCCATGGCGCTGCTGGAATTCGTGGGCCTGGAATCCCTGGCGGCCGAGGAGGCGCGCAACCTGCCCTACGGCAAGCAGCGCCTGCTCGAGATCGCCCGCGCCCTCGCCCTGGACCCGCAACTGCTGCTGCTGGACGAGCCGGCCGCCGGCCTCACCGCTCCCGACATCGCCGAGCTGCTCGCCATCATCCGCAAGGTGCGCGACCACGGCATCACGCTGATCCTCATCGAGCACCACATGGACGTGGTGATGGGCGTGTGCGACACCGTGTCCGTGCTCGACTTCGGGCAAAAGATCGCCGAGGGCCTGCCCGCCGAAGTGCAGGGCAACGCCAAGGTCATCGAAGCCTATCTCGGCGGCGCCGCGGCCTGAGGCAAAGAGGAAACCGACAATGCTATCGATCAAGAACCTCGAGGCCGGCTACGGCAAAGTCAAGGTGCTGCACGGCATCAGCATGGAAGTGCCCAAGGCCAGGGTGGTGACTCTCATCGGCTCCAACGGCGCGGGCAAGACCACCACCATGCGCGCCCTGTCCGGCATGATCCGGCCCACCGCGGGCGAGATCAGCTTCGGCGGCACGCGCATCGACGGCCTGGAATCGCACCGCATCGCGCGGCTCGGCCTGGCCCACTCGCCCGAAGGCCGGCGCGTGTTCCCGACCCTGTCGGTCACCGACAACCTGCTGCTGGGCGCGTTTCCGCGCCTGACGGGCAGCCGCCCCAAGGGCGACGTGCAGGCCGACCTGGATCGCGCCATGGATCTCTTTCCCCGCCTCAAGGAACGCCGCAACCAGCTCGCGGGCACGCTCTCCGGCGGCGAACAGCAGATGCTCGCCATGGCCCGCGCCATCATGCTCAACCCGGAGCTGGTGCTGCTGGACGAGCCTTCCATGGGGCTCGCGCCTATTCTGGTGGAAGAAGTCTTCCGCATCATCGGGCGGCTCAAGGAAGAAGGCGTCACCATGCTGCTGGTGGAGCAGTTCGCCGCGGCCGCGCTGAACGTGGCCGACTACGGCTACGTGCTGGAGAACGGCCGCATCTCCGTACACGGCAGCGCCGACAAGCTCAGGCACGATCCCGCCGTGGTGGCGGCGTACCTGGGCGGCTCGCACTAGGCGCGTCGACCCTCCGAAAGGCGCCTGCCGACGCCGGCCCGGTTGCGCGTGCCGGCGCGGCGGATGGCGCCGCCTCAGACGAGGGTCAGCGTCACGTCGATATTGCCGCGCGTGGCGTTGGAGTACGGGCAGACGGTGTGCGCCGCCGACACCAGCTTCTCGGCCTGCGCGCGGTCCATGCCGGGCAGCGAGATCTTCAGTTCCACCTCGATGCCGAAGCCCGTGGGGATCGGCCCGATGCCGACCACGCCCTGCACCGACGCGTCTGCCGGCATCGCGATCTTGTCGCGGCCCGCCACGAATTTCATCGCGCCCAGGAAGCAGGCGGAATAGCCCACCGCGAACAATTGCTCGGGATTGGTGCCCGGCGCGCCCGCGCCGCCCAGCTCGCGCGGCGTCGTCAGCTTGACGTCCAGCACGCCGTCGTCGCTCACGCCGCGGCCCTCGCGGCCTCCGGTGACGGTGGCGCTGGCGCGATAGAGAACTTTTTCGAGAGACATGATCGGATTCCTCAAAGAATGAAAACACGTTGGGAGACTGCTGCGCCTCGCGGGCCATTCCGCCGCGGCGCCTCTGCCGTATTGCCACACTGCGGCATTTCTTCTAATACGCTATTGAATAGCGCACTATTCATATCCCGTGCGCCCGCGGCGCGGGCGCGCCCTTCAGCCGTTTTCCGCGAGCCGTCCACGCAAGTCGTGGAGCAGTCGGGCAAGCTCCTGCGCCTGCTGCGCCGAGCATTGAGCGGCCGCGCCGATCGCCGACGGGATGCCTTCGGCCTGGGCGCGCAGCTCCCGGCCCTGCCGCGTAAGGCTGACGATGACCTGCCTTTCGTCTTCCCGCGCCCGGGTCCGCTCCAACAGCCCCGCCGCCTCCAGGCGCTTGAGCAGCGGGGTCAGCGTGGCCGAATCGAGAAACAGGCGTTCGCCGATGTCGGTAACCGTCAAGCCGTCGCCTTCCCAGAGCACCAGCATCACCAGGTACTGCGGATAGGTCAGGCCCAGCCTGCCCAGCAGCTTGCGATACGCCTTGTTCATGGCGAGCGACGTGGCGTACAGCGCAAAGCAGAGCTGGTTGTCCAGCAGCAGCGGATCGGTTTGGGGCTTGGCCTTGATTTTCATAGCGCAATATTAAATAGCGCACTATTTAACGGTCAAGCCGCGGCGGCCATGAAATTTTCCTATCGCGTTCATCAGGCCGCGGGATCCTGCCCCTGCCCCGGGCCGTAGCGTTTCAGGCCCTCCAGATCGAGCACGCGCACCGCCCCGTATTCCACCTTCAGCAGGCCGGCCTCTTCCAGCCTGCGCAGCGCCTGGTTCGCGCGCTGGCGCGAGACGCGCGCCAGGTAGCCGATTTCTTCCTGGGTGATCGCCAGGCGCATTCCCATGCCCGGATAGAGCAGCGGGTTGAAGAGCTCGCCCAGGCAGCGGGCCACCCGCGCGTCCGGGTCCAGCAGGCGGTCGTACTCCGCCTTGCCGATGAACTGCGCCACCCGCTCGTTCAACTGGTCGAGCAGGTAGCGGTTGAAGGGAATGCTGTTGTCCAGCAGCCAGTCGAAGGTGGCCGCCGGCATGCGCGCCACCACCGAATCGCGCAGCGCCACGATGTCGTACTTGCGGATCTCGCGCTTGAGCAGCGAGCCCTCGCCGATCCAGCCGCCGGCCGGCACGCCGGTAAGAGATGCCACCTTGCCCTCGGCGTTGCCGACCGAGACCTTGATCAGGCCGGCCAGCACGCCTATCCAGGCCTGTGCCGGCTCGCCTTTGCGTTCTATGATCGATCCGGCCGGCGCCTGCTGCACCGACACGTCGCGCTCGACGCGCGCCTGCTGCTCATCGCTGAGCAGGCGGAACCACGCCGCGGCGAATCGCAGGGAGTCGGATGGCTGCATCGGGAATACCCTAAAAATTCCTTGAATGTCGCGATGGTGACAGTTGGTAGCAACCCAACCTTATACCTTAACTGTTGCCGTAAATCTAAAACCAGCTGGTCAGGCACCGCAGCGCGCCACTCTCGAAGTCGCCGCGGCGGCGGGCCCAAACCGGAGGAGACAACGTGGCACACTCAACGCCCGCATCGGCAGGCACGCCGGCGGCGCTGGACACCTTTCCCGCGCTGCTGCTCGCACATGCCAGCGCAAGGGGCTCGCGGCCCGCGATGCGCGAGAAAGACCTGGGAATCTGGCAGACGCTGACCTGGTCGCAGGTGGCCGACCACGTGCGCCTGGCCGCCAACGGCCTCGCGGCCCTGGGCATCGGCCCCGGCATGCACGTCGCCGTCATCGGCGAAAACCGCCCCCGCCTGTACATGGCCATGATGGCCGCGCAGTGCCTGGGCGCCATCCCGGTTCCGCTCTACCAGGACGCCGTGGCGCAGGAAATGGTCTACGTGCTGCAGGACGCCGAAGTCGGCGTCGCCGTGGTCGAAGACCAGGAGCAGGTGGACAAGATGCTGGAAGTGCGCGGGCAGTGCCCCGCCCTGCGCCACGTGGTGTACGACGACCCGCGCGGCCTGCGCCACTATGCCGACCCCATGCTGCGTTCGTACGAGCAGCTGGAAGAGGCCGGGCGCGAGCATGCGCAACGGCATCCCGGCTTTTTCGACGCCGCCGTGGCGGCCGTGCAGCCGCACGACCCGGCCGCCATGTTCTATACCTCGGGCACCACCGGCAAGCCCAAGGGCGTGGTGCTCACGCACCACGCGCTCATCGACCGCGCGCGCGCCGTGGCCGAGATGGAAAAGCTGACCGACCGCGAAGACGTGCTGGCCTACCTGCCCCCGGCCTGGATCGGGCAGAACATGTTCTCCTACACCCAGTTGCTGGTCAGCGGGTTCACCGTCAATCACCCCGAGTCGCCCGATACGGTCGCCATCGACATGCGCGACATCGGCCCCACGTATTACTTCGCGCCGCCGCGCGTGCTGGAAGGCCTGCTCACGCACGTCATGATCCGCATGGAAGATGCGGGCTATCTCAAGCGCAAACTGTTCCACGCCTGCATGAACCTGGCGCGCCGCGTCGGCGCGCGCATCCTCGACGGCAAGTCCGTGGGCGCCTGGGACCGCCTGCGCTATGCGCTGGGCAACGTCCTGGTCTACGGTCCGCTGCGCAACGCGCTGGGCATGAGCCGCGTACGCGTGGCCTACACGGCGGGCGAGGCCATCGGCCCCGATCTGTTCGTCTTCTACCGCTCCATCGGCATCAATCTCAAGCAGCTCTACGGCTCCACGGAAACCTCGGTGTTCGTCTGCGTGCAGCCGGACGGCCAGGTGCGCGACGACACCGTGGGCCCGCCCGTGGCGGGCGTGGACATCCGCGTGGCCGGCAACGGCGAGATCCTGGTCAAGAGCCCCGGGCTCTTCAAGGAGTACTACCGCAATCCGCAGGCAACCGCCGAGGCGCGCAGCGAAGACGGATGGTTCCACACCGGCGACGCGGGCTACCTGGACACCGACGGGCAGCTCAAGATCATCGACCGCGCCAAGGACGTGGGCAAGCTGGCCGACGGCAGCCTGTTCGCGCCCAAGTACATCGAGAACAAGCTCAAGTTCTTCCCGCACATCAAGGAAGCCGTGGCCTTCGGCGCGGGACGCGACCGCGTGTGCGCCTTCATCAACATCGACCTGGAAGCCGTGGGCAACTGGGCCGAGCGGCGCGGGCTGCCCTACGCCGGCTACACCGACCTGGCCGGCAAGGACGAGGTGTACCAGCTTATCGGCGAATGCGTCGAGAAGGTCAACGCCGATCTGGCGGCCGACCCCAAGCTCTCGGCTTCGCAGGTCAGCCGGTTCCTCATCCTGCACAAGGAATTGGACCCGGACGACGACGAGCTCACGCGCACGCGCAAGGTGCGCCGGGCCTTCATCGCGCAAAAGTACGGCGTGCTGGTGGAAGCGCTCTTCAGCGACAGGCCGACGCAATTCATCGAAACCGAAGTGAAATTCGAGGACGGCCGGGTCGGCAAGATTTCCGCCGACCTGAAGATCCGCTCCGCCCGGACCTTTCCCGCCATCACCGCCCGAGCCGCATAGACATCATGAGCCATACAGACCGCGACCAGCGCATCGGCGACGTGATGCTGGACATGCAGAACATTTCCCTGTCGTTCGGCGGCGTCAAGGCGTTGACGGACATTTCCTTCAATGTGCGCGAGCACGAGATCCGCGCCATCATCGGCCCCAATGGCGCGGGCAAGAGCTCCATGCTCAACGTCATCAACGGCGTCTACACGCCGCAGCAGGGGACCATCGAGTTCCAGGGCAGGCGCTTCTCGCGCATGAACCCCCGGCGCGCGGCCGAAATGGGCATCGCCCGCACTTTCCAGAACCTCGCGCTCTTCAAGGGCATGAGCGTGCTGGACAACATCATGACGGGCCGCAACCTGCGCATGAAGTGCGGCCTGTTCGCCCAGGCCCTGCGGCTGGGGCCGGCCGAGCGCGAGGAAATCCGCCACCGCGAATTCGTCGAGAACATCATCGACTTCCTGGAGATCCAGGCGCACCGCAAGACGCCGGTCGGGCGGCTGCCCTACGGTCTGCAAAAGCGCGTGGACCTGGGCCGCGCGCTGGCCATGGAGCCGCGCCTGCTGCTGCTGGACGAGCCCATGGCCGGCATGAACATCGAGGAAAAGCAGGACATGAGCCGCTTCATCCTCGACGTGAACGACGAGTTCGGCACCACCATCGTGCTCATCGAGCACGACATGGGCGTGGTCATGGACATTTCCGACCGCGTCGTGGTGCTGGACTATGGCAAGAAGATCGGCGACGGCACGCCCGGCGAAGTGCGGACGAACGAAGACGTGATCCGCGCCTATCTGGGCGTGGAAGGCAGCGCCGCGCCGGCCAACGACGCGGTGGCGCAGGCCGGCGGGGCTCGCGACGGCGCAAGCCCGGTCTCCGCTTCGACGACCACAAGGTGACGTATGGGATTTTTTCTGGAAACCGTATTCGGCGGACTGATGAGCGGCATGCTGTACGCGCTCATCGGCCTGGGCTTCGTGCTCATCTTCAAGGCCTCGGGCGTCTTCAACTTCGCGCAGGGCGCCATGGTGCTGGTGGCCGCCCTGTCCATGGCCCGCTTCTCGGAGTGGATCCCGCAGTGGCTGGGCTTTGACAACATGCTGCTGGCCAACGTGCTGGCCTTCATCGTGAGCGCGATCCTGATGTTCCTGCTGGCCGTGGCCATCGAACGCTTCGTGCTGCGCCACCTGGTCAACCAGGAGGCCACCACGCTGCTCATGGCCACGCTGGGCATCAGCTACTTCCTGGACGGCCTGGGCCAGATCTCCTTCGGCAGCTCGGTGTATTCGGTGAACGTGGGCATGCCCAAAGACCCGGCCATCATCCTCGACTCCATCTTCGAGGGCGGGCTGCTCATCAACCTGGAAGACCTGACCGCCGCCGTCATCGCCGCCCTGCTCGTGGCCGCGCTGGCGCTTTTCTTCCAGTACACGTCCACCGGCCGCGCGCTGCGCGCCGTGGCCGACGACCACCAGGCCGCGCAATCCATCGGCATCCCGCTCAACCGCATCTGGGTCATCGTGTGGAGCGTGGCCGGGCTGGTGGCGCTGGTGGCCGGCATCATCTGGGGCTCGAAGTTCGGCGTGCAGTTCACGTTGTCCACGGCGGCCCTGCGCGCGCTGCCCGTGGTGATCCTGGGCGGCCTGACGTCCGTGCCGGGCGCCATCCTGGGCGGGCTCATCATCGGCGTGGGCGAAAAGCTCTCCGAGGTGTATCTGGGGTCGCTCGTGGGCGGCGGCATCGAAATCTGGTTCGCCTACGTGCTGGCGCTGGTGTTCCTGCTGTTCCGTCCGCAAGGGCTGTTCGGCGAGAAGATCATCGACCGCGTGTAAGCGCACGGGCCTTCTGGGAAAAAACACATGTTCTATCGCGAAAACGGCCAGTTCAAGACCAGCTACCGCGCCGACCAGCAGATCTTCCCCATCCGCCAGGACCGCGTGTTCGTGTGGGCGCTGCTGGCCGTGGCCTTCATCGTCGTGCCCGCGCTGGCCAGCGACTATCTGCTGCGCGCCATTCTCATCCCGTTCCTCATCCTGTCGCTGGCGGCGGTGGGACTGAACATCCTGGTGGGCTACTGCGGCCAGATCTCGCTGGGCACCGGCGCCTTCATGGCGGTGGGCGCCTATGCGGCGTGGAACTTCGGCGTGCGCTTCCCGGGCATGCCGCTGCTGCTGCAGATCCTGCTGGGCGGCTGCTTCGCCACGCTGGTGGGCGTGGTGTTCGGCATTCCCAGCCTGCGCATCCGCGGCCTGTACCTGGCCGTGGCCACGCTGGCCGCGCAGTTCTTCGTGGACTGGGCCTTCCTGCGTATCCCCTTCTTCACCAACTACTCGCCCTCGGGCAGCGTCTCGGTGCCGCCGCTCACGGTCTTCGGCGTGCCGGTGCAGAGCTCCACGGAGAAGTACCTGTTCGTGCTCGCCTTCGTCGCCGTGTTCAGCCTGCTGGCCAAGAACCTCGTGCGCGGCGCGATCGGACGCCAGTGGATGGCGATCCGCGACATGGACGTGGCCGCTTCGGTCATCGGCATCCGGCCCATGTACGCCAAGCTCACGGCCTTCGCGGTCAGCTCGTTCATCGTGGGCGTGGCGGGCGCGCTCTGGGGCTACATCCACCTGGGTTCGTGGGAGCCCCTGGCCTTCGACCTGGCGCGTTCGTTCCAGCTGCTCTTCATGGTCATCATCGGCGGGCTGGGGTCCATCATCGGCAGCTTCTTCGGCGCGGCGTTCATCGTGCTGGTGCCGGTGGCGCTGACCAACGTGCCGCATATGCTGGGCCTGTCGCTGTCGGTGGACACGGCGGCGCACGTGGAACACATGGTGTTCGGCGCGCTCATCGTGTTCTTCCTCATCGCCGAGCCGCACGGACTGGCGCGGCTGTGGAGCATAGGCAAGGAGAAGCTGAGGATCTGGCCGTTCCCGCACTGATGTTGCCCCCGAAAGCGCCCGCGGCGCCGGACCCCGCAGTGCCGCGAATGCAGGCAGCGCAGGAAGTGGAAGAGCAGGAGACACAAGCAAAACGTTGGGTCCGTATCGATCATTGCCGGCCGTGGCGGCACGACCTCGCGGCTCGGCATCCTGAATACCCGGCTACAGACCGGGCCAATCCCGGTGTCCCAGGGCGCGCTGCCCTTACACCACGCAGGAGGTAAATGGAGATGAAGCGTCTGAACCTGAAATTGGCGGCAGCCCTGGTCGCCGCAGCCGGCGCGGCCGGCGCCGTGTCCGCGCCGGCGATGGCGGACGAGCAGTTCGTTCCGCTCTTGGTGTACCGCACCGGCTCGTTCGCGCCGCTGGGCATACCCTGGGCCGACGGCAAACTCGACTACCTGAAGCTGGTCAACGAGCGCGACGGCGGCGTGAACGGCGTCAAGATCACTTACGAGGAATGCGAGACGGCCTATGCCACCGACCGCGGCGTGGAGTGCTACGAGCGGCTGAAGGGCAAGGGCACGGGCGCCTCGGGTTTCGACACGCAGTCCACCGGCATCACGTTCGCCGTGAGCGACAAGGCCATGGTCGACAAGGTGCCGGTGGAGACCATGGGCTACGGCCTGTCGCAATCGGTGGACGGCAGCGTGTTCGAATGGAACTTCCCGCTGCTGGGCACCTACTGGACCGCGGCCGACGTGATGATCCAGGACATCGCCAGGAAAGAAGGCGGCATGGACAAGCTCAAGGGCAAGAAGATCGCCCTGGTCTACCACGACTCCCCGTATGGCAAGGAGCCCATTCCGCTCCTGCAGAAGCGCGCCGCCAAGGAAGGCTTCGAGCTGCTGCTGTATCCGGTGACGGCGCCCGGCGTGGAGCAGAAATCCACCTGGCTGCAAATCCGCCAGCAGCGGCCCGCCTACGTGCTGCTGTGGAGCGCCGGCATCATGACGCCCACCGCCATCCGCGAGGCCCAGGCCAGCGGTTACCCGCGCGACAAGATGTACGCCATCTGGTGGGCCGGCTCCGAGGGCGACGTGAAAGACCTGGGCCAGGTCGCCAAGGGCTACAACGCCATCACCATCCACAACAGCGGCGCCGAGCACGACAAGGTGTACGACGACCTGAAGAAGTACGTCTACGACAAGGGCCAGGGCTCGGACAAGTCCGGCAATACGACCCTGGGCACCATCGCGCATACGCGCGGCATGATGATCTCCATGCTGCAGGTGGAAGCCATCCGCACCGCGCAGGAGAAGTTCGGCAAGGGCAAGGCCATGACGCCGGAACAGGTGCGCTGGGGCTTCGAGAACCTGAATCTCACCCAGGAGCGCCTGGACCAGCTCGGGTTCGGCCACATCATGCGGCCGGTGAAGACAAGCTGCGCCAATCACATGGGCGACGACTGGGCGCGCATCGTGCAGTGGGACGGCGCCAAGTTCAAGGTGGTGTCCGACTGGTACCAGGCCGACAAGAGCCTGCTGGAGCCGATGGTGAAGGAAGCCGCGGCGAAGTACGCCAAGGAGAAGAACATCACGCCCCGAGGATGCAACTGACCCCCGCAACGCCTGCGGCGCCTCCCCACAGGGGCGCCGCAGCTTTCGTATGAACCGGCGGCCGGCGAACCGGCGGCCGGCGACCCGGCGACCGGCCGCCACCACGCAGCAGGAACGATCATGACCGCAGCCACTACCGCCCACGATGCCGCCGCGCACGCCCCCAGGGTGCTGCTCGACGTGAACGGCATCGAGGTGATCTACAACCACGTCATCCTGGTGCTCAAGGGCGTGTCCCTGCAGGTGCCGGAAGGCCGCATCGTGGCCCTGCTGGGGGCCAACGGCGCGGGCAAGACCACTACCCTGCGCGCCATCTCCAACCTGCTCAAGGGCGAGCGCGGCGACGTGACCAAGGGGTATATCCAGTACCGCGACCAGCGCATCGAAAAGCTGTCGCCCGCCGAACTGGTCAAGCGCGGCGTGGTCCAGGTCATGGAGGGCCGGCATTGCTTCGCCCACCTCACCATCGAAGAGAATCTGCTCACCGGGGCCTATACGCGCAGCATGAGCCGCGCGGAGACGGCGGCCGCGCTCGACCGGGTGTACCAGTACTTTCCGCGCCTCAAGCAGCGGCGCGCCAGCCAGGCCGGCTACACCTCGGGCGGCGAGCAGCAGATGACCGCCATCGGCCGCGCGCTGATGGCCAACCCGAACATGATCCTGCTGGACGAGCCCTCCATGGGCCTGGCGCCGCAGATCGTGGAAGAGATTTTCGAGATCGTGCGCGACCTCAACCAACGCGAGCGCGTCAGCTTCCTGCTGGCCGAGCAGAACACCAACATCGCCCTGCGCTATGCCGACTACGGCTACATCCTGGAAAACGGCCGCGTGATGATGGACGGCGAGGCGTCGGACCTGGCGCGCAACGAGGACGTGAAGGAGTTCTACCTCGGCATTTCCAGCGGCGAGCGCAAGAGCTTCCGCGACCACAAGTTCTACCGCCGCCGCAAGCGGTGGCTGGCCTGAATCGGCAACGACACCGCACAACGGCACACGAGAGGGTGCGATCCCATGTCCGAGTTTTTCGATGTACTGGAAACGCGAGCGCCCGAGGCGCGCGAGCGAGACCTGATGGCCGCCCTGCCCGGCGCCATCGCCCGAGCCATCGCCCGTGCGCCGGCCATCGCGAACCAGCTGCGCGGCGTCGATCCGGCGTCGGTGACCTCGCGCGAGGCGCTGGCGCGCCTGCCGGTGCTGCGCAAACATGAGCTGCTCGAGCGGCAGCAGGAAAGCCGCGCCGACGCCGGCGCGCCCGCCGGCCCGGCCAAGGCCTTCGGCGGCTTTTCGGCCATCGGCTGGGGCGAGGCCCTGCGGGTGTTCGCTTCGCCCGGCCCCATCTACGAACCCGAAAGCGCGCGCAGCGACTACTGGCGCTTTGCCCGCGCGCTCTATGCCGCCGGTTTCCGCCCGGGCGAGCTGACCTACAACTGCTTTTCCTATCACTTCACCCCGGCGGGCTCCATGATGGAAACCGCGGCCCATGCGGTAGGCTGCACCGTGTTTCCCGGCGGCACGGGCCAGACCGAACAGCAGGTGCGGGCCATCGCCGACCTCGCGCCCAGCGGCTACACCGGCACGCCCAGCTTCCTGAAGATCATCCTGGAAAAGGCCGACGAACTGGGCGTGAAACTCGATTCCCTGCGCCGCGCCCTCGTGTCCGGCGAGGCCTTTCCGCCGTCGCTGCGGGAATGGCTGGCCGCGCGCGGCATCGACGGCTACCAGGCCTACGGCAGCGCCGACCTGGGCATGATCGCCTTCGAAACCTCGGCGCGCGAAGGGCTGGTGCTGGGCGAAGACATCATCGTGGAAATCGTGCGCCCCGGCACCGGCGAACCCGTGCCCGACGGCGAAGTCGGCGAGGTCGTGGTGACCACGCTCAACCCCGATTACCCGCTGGTGCGTTTCGGCACGGGCGATCTCTCCGCCGTGCTGCCGGGCGTCTCGCCGTGCGGCCGCACCAATACCCGCATCAAGGGCTGGATGGGCCGCGCCGACCAGACCACCAAGGTGCGGGGCCTGTTCGTGCATCCCTCGCAGGTGGCAGACGTGGTGCGCCGGCACCCCGAAATCCGCCGGGCCCGGCTGGTCGTGAGCGGCGGCATGGGATCGGACCGCATGGTGCTGAAAGTGGAATCGGACGTGCGCGACGCCGCGCTGGGCCAGCGCATCGCCGAGTCCGTGCGCGACGTGACCAAGCTGCGCGCCGACATCGAATGGGCCGACGACGGCGCCCTGCCGAACGACGGCAAGGTCATCGACGACGTGCGCAGCTACGATTGAGGCCGCCGGCGCGCGCGGCCCGTTTCAGTTGCCCAGCGGGTGCGCCAGCCACTCGCGGCCCTTGAGCATGCCGTTCCAGTAGACCCACGGCAGCAGCCTGGCCTTGAGCAGCCAGGCGCTGCGGCGCGGCACGGTGGGATCCAGCGGGAAGGTGGGCAGCAGCCTGCCGCCATAGCCGAACTCGGCCAGCACCACGCGGCCGCGCTCCACCGTGAGAGGGCACGAGCCGTAGCCGTCATAGCGCACCGGCATGGGCCGCCCCTCGCGCAGCGCAATGAGGTTCTCGGCCACGGTCACGATCTGCTTGCGCGCCGCCGCGGCCGTCTTGGCATTGCTGGCGCTGATGGCGTCGCCCGCGCCGAACACGTTGGCATAGCGCGGATGCTGCAAGGTGGCCGGGTCCACTTCGCACCAGCCCGCCGCGCCGGCCAGCGGGCTGTCGCGCAGGAAATCGTGCGGCAACTGCGGCGGCACGGCGTGCAGCATGTCGAAGGCGCGCTCCTCGCGGCGCACATTGCCGTCGGCGTCCTTCACGTCGAACCACGCCTTGCGCGCGCCGCCGTCCACCGCCGCCAGGTTGGAGTTGAACCGCAGGGCCGCGCCATAGCGCTCCACGTAGCGCATGAGGGGCGGCACGAACGTCGGCACCCCGAAAAGCGCCGCGCCGGCCAGATCGAACTCCACCTGGATGCGGTCCAGCACGCCGCCGCGACGCCAGTGGTCGCAGGCCAGGTACATGGCTTTCTGCGGCGCGCCCGCGCACTTGATGGGCATGGCGGGCTGGGTGAAGAGTGCACGGCCCGATTCGAGGCCGCGCACCAGCTCCCAGGTATAGGGCGCGAGTTCGTAGCGGTAGTTGGACGTGACGCCGTTGCGGCCCAGCGTGGCGTCCAGACCCTCGACTTTCTCCCAGGCCAGACGCAGGCCGGGGCAGACGATGAGCTGACGGTAGCCCAGCGCGCCGCCGTCGGCCAGCCGCAGGCGGTTGCGCTCCGGCTCGAAACCGGCCGCGGCGGCGCGCACCCAGACGGCGCGCCGGGGAATCACATCGGCCATGGGGCGCACGGTGCGCGTCACGTCGAAGGCCCCGCCGCCCACCAGGGTCCAGGCCGGCTGGTAGTAATGCCTGTCGCTGGGCTCGACCACGGCAATGCGCAGGTCCGGGCGGCGGCGCAGCAGGCTGGCCGTCACGCCGATGCCCGCCGAGCCGCCGCCCACCACCACGATGTCGAAGTCGCCTTGCGCGCCGCGCGCCGTTGCATCCTTGCTCATGTTGCTGTCTCCTCTGGCCCGAAGGGCGTGTCAGCCCGCCCCGGACGGCCTTTCATGTTCCTGGTTTGCGATGTTCGATGAGCGAAAACAGGCCCATGCCGGCCGCCATGGCCGCCACGAAGACCAGGGCCTGGGGCACGCCGGCCGCCGCGGCCACCAGGGCCGGGCCGGGACAGAATCCCGCCAGCCCCCATCCGGCGCCGAAAGCCAGACTGCCGGCCAGCAAGCGGAAATCGATGCGGGTCGCCGCGGGCCATTGCAGCGGTCCGCCCGCCAGGCTGGGGCCGCGCCGGCGGCGCAGCCAGCGGAAACCCAGTGCCGTCACCGCTACCGCGCCGCCCATGACGAACGCCAGCGAGGGATCCCAGGCGCCGCCCAGGTCCAGAAAGCCCAGCACCTTGGCGGGATCCGCCATGCCGGAGAGCAGCAGGCCGATGCCGAAGACCAGCCCGCACAGACACGCCGCCAGGCCCGCCATATCAGGCCCCCGTCCAGCCATGCCGCACGGCGTACACCGTGGCGAAGCCCGCCGCCATGAACACGGCGGTGGCGGCGAACGAGCGCGCCGAGCCGCGCGCCAGGCCGCATACGCCATGGCCGCTGGTGCATCCCGACGCGTAGCGCGTGCCCAGGCCGACCAGCAGGCCGGCCGCGACGAGCGTGCCCGTGCCCGCCTCCACGCGGATGGCCGGCAGGCCCGCGGCCAGGCGGTACGCCCAGGGCGAGGCCGCCAGCCCCAGCAGAAAGCCCAGGCGCCAGCCCGCGCCTCCGCGCGGCGGCAAGAGGCCGCCCACGATGCCGCTGATGCCGGCGATACGGCCCGCCCCCAGCATGAGCAGCACGGCGGCCAGGCCGATCAGCACGCCGCCGGCCAGCGCGGGCCACGGCGCGAACGCAGCCCGGTCCAGCGTCATTGCAGGGCCTCCAGCGCCCGGCCGCAGTACAGGCTGGACAGGGTTTTCATGACCTGGCTGACTTCGTAGCTGGCCATGCGGTAGTACACATACTTGCCCTGGCGGCGCGTGGCCACCAGTCCTTCGTCGCGCAGCACGCCGAGCTGCTGCGACAGGGAGGGCTGCCGGATGCCGGTCAGGGATTCCAGTTCGCTCACGTTGCGCTCGCCCTGCACGAGCTGGCACAGCAGCAGCAGGCGGTCTTCGTTGGCCAGCGCCTTGAGCAGCGTGCACGCCTGAGAGGCGGATTCGCGCAGCGCGGCGACTTCGCGCTCGGTAAGGGTGGCATTCATTTGCGGCCGGTCAATCGTTGGATGAAGTCGGATTCATTATATTGACCTATAGAATATCCAACAATATTATTTAAAAAAGTAAATTGATTGCCCCGTCCGGGGAGACATCGTGAATCCGCACATCCAGGCTTTCTTCGACCCCGCCACCGCCACCGTGACCTACGTGGTGCACGAGCCTGTGCCCGGCGGGGCCTGCGCCATCATCGACTCCGTGCTGGACTACGACCCCAAGTCCGGGCGCACCGGCACGTCCAGCGCCGACCGGGTGGCGGCCTATGTGCGCGGGCAGGGGCTGAAAACCGAGTGGCTGCTCGAAACCCATGCCCATGCCGACCACCTTTCGGCCGCGCCCTACCTGCAGCGGCGGCTGGGCGGCGTCATCGCCATCGGGCAAGATATCCGCGCCGTGCAGGGCGTTTTCAGGCAAGTGTTCAACCTGGAACCGGGCTTCGCGCTGGACGGCTCCCAGTTCGGCCATCTGTTCGCCGACGGCGAGACGTTCCGCATCGGCGCGATCGAGGCGCGGGCCATGCACGTGCCCGGCCATACGCCGGCCGACATGGCCTACCTGGTGGGCGACGCGGCCTTCGTGGGCGACACGCTCTTCATGCCCGACGTGGGCACGGCGCGCTGCGACTTCCCGGGCGGCGACGCCCATGCCCTGTACCGCTCCATCCGCCGCCTGCTGGCGCTGCCCGGCGATACGCGGCTCTTCATGTGCCACGACTACCCGCCCGAGGGCCGCGGCGCCGCATGGGAAACCACGGTCGCGGAGCAGCGCCGCGCCAACATCCACGTGCGCGACGGCGTCTCCGAAGAGGAATTCGTGGCCATGCGCACGCGGCGCGACGCCACGCTGTCCATGCCCACTCTCATCCTGCCGGCCATCCAGGTGAACATCCGCGCCGGCCACTTCCCGCCGGCCGAGGACAACGGCGTGCGCTACCTGAAGATTCCGCTGGACACGCTGTAGGAATTTCGCGCAAGATCGGCCGGTCAGACGACCGTCCGCGCGCCATGTTCGAAGAAGCCGAAGCCGACCCCTGCCTGTCCAAGGAAGAGTTCAAGCCGCTGGAAGCCCGGCTGCGCGTGGCCCTGCTCAATGCCCAGTACCAGCGGCTGCGGCAGGCCCGCAAGACGCTGCTGGTGGTGGTGGCGGGCATCGACGGGGCCGGCAAGGGCGCCACCGTCAATCTGCTCAACGAGTGGATGGACCCGCGCCACATCAAGACCCTGGCCTACGGCCCGCCCGAAGGCGAGGAACTGGAGCGGCCGCCCCTGTGGCGCTACTGGAAAGACCTGCCGCCCAAGGGCCGCACGGGCATCGTGTTCGGCTCCTGGTATGCGCCGCTGATCCGCGAAGCGGCGCGCAAGCATCCGCGCCACGACGCCATCGAGGCGCAGGCCGCCGCCATCCGCCGCTTCGAGGCCATCCTGGCCGCCGAGGGCGTGCAGATCGTGAAGCTCTGGTTCCACCTGTCGCGCCAAGCGCAGCGCGAACGCGCCGAACGGCTGCTGGCCAGCCCGGAAACCGCCTGGCAGGTCAGCCCCGCGGACCTGAAGGTCTACAAGAAATTCCACCGCATCCGCGCCGCCGGCGAGATCACGCTCAACCACACCGACAGCGGCCACGCGCCCTGGATCGTGATACCCAGCGCGGATGAGCAGATGCGTTCGGCGCGCACGGCCGAGGCGGTGCTCGCCGCGCTGCGCCAGCACGGCGTGCCGCGCATTCCCCCTTCCTTCGTGGCGCACTCCGGCCCCACGCGCGTCATCGACCGCCTCGGCCGCCTCGATTACCAGGCCCGGGAAGAAAAAGACGACTACGACTCGGAACTCGGCCTGCTCCAGGGCCGCCTGGCCGGCGCGGTGCGCTCGCGCAAGTTCCAGGACCGCTCGCTGGTGCTGGTTTTCGAAGGCCAGGATGCCGCCGGCAAGGGCGGCGCGATCCGCCGCGTCACGCACGCGCTGGACGCGCGCCAGTTCGACATCACGCCGGTTTCCGCGCCCAACAGCGACGAACTGGCGCGGCCCTACCTGTGGCGCTTCTGGCGCCAGGTGCCGCGCAAGGGCCGCATCGCCATCTTCGACCGCTCCTGGTACGGCCGGGTGCTGGTCGAGCGCGTGGAAAAGCTGACGCCCCCCGCCACCTGGCGCCGCGCCTACGCCGAGATCAACGACTTCGAGGGGCAGCTCGTGGCCAGCGGCGCGATCGTGCTGAAGTTCTGGCTGGCGATCACGCCCGACGTGCAGCTCGCGCGCTTCAAGGAACGCGAGAAATCGCCGTTCAAGCATTTCAAGATCACGCCGGACGACTGGCGCAACCGCGACAAATGGCAGGACTACGCCCGCGCCGCCAACGACATGCTGGCGCGCACCGACGTCTCGCGCGCGCCCTGGCATCTGGTGTCCGCCAACGACAAGCGGTACGCTCGTCTGCAGGTGCTGCGGCACATCGTCCAGACCCTGGAAGACCAACTCTGAATACGCCTGGAGAGCATTCCCTCATGAGTTCCCTCAGCAACGCCGACATCCGCCCTGTCGTCTCCGCCGACTTCGACGCCTGGCTTCCGCTCTGGAAAGGCTACCAGGCGTTCTATCGCGTGGACATCGACGACGCCGTCACCCGCAACACCTGGGCGCGGCTGCTCGACCCGGCCGAGCCCATGCACGCGGCCCTGGCCTACGAACGGGGCAACGCGATCGGCATGGTGCACTGGATCTACCACCGCTCCACCTGGACCGCCGGCGACTACTGTTATCTGCAAGACCTCTACGTGGCGCCCGAAACGCGCGGCGCCGGCGTGGGGCGCAAGCTCATCGAGCACGTCTATGCGCAGGCCCAGGCCGCCCACTGCGCGCGGGTGTACTGGCTGACCCACGAAACCAACGCCACCGCCATGCAGCTCTACGACCGCATCGCCGACCGTTCCGGCTTCATCCAGTACCGCAAGGTGCTTGCATGAGCGCGCGCGATCCCAACTGTCCGCTATGCCAGGAAGACGGCGGCGCGCTGCTGTGGCGCGGACCGCACCTGCGCATCGTCGAAGTGGACGACCCCGACTACCCCGGCTTCACCCGCGTCATCTGGAACGGGCACCTGGCCGAAATGACCAGCCTGTCCACCCACGGGCGCGACCTGCTGATGCGCGCCGTGTACGTGGTGGAGGAAACCCAGCAGTCGGTGCTCTCGCCCGACAAGATCAATCTGGCCTCGCTGGGCAACATGGTGCCGCATCTGCACTGGCACGTCATTCCGCGGTGGCGCGGCGACCGCCATTTTCCCGACCCGATCTGGGCGCCGGCGCGCGTGGCGGCCGGCGCCGAAAGCCCGCAATGGAAGACGCGCCAGGCCGCCACGCGCGCGCTGCTGCCGCGCTACCGCGACCGCCTGGTCGAAGCCATGAACGCCCTGCTCTGGCATTGAGGCGGGGCCGTCCCGAGGAGCCGCGCCATGAAAGCGCCCGATATCGTCGTGCAACGCGTTTATGAAGGTCTGGGACCGGAAGGCGGCTACCGTGCCCTGGTGGACCGCATGTGGCCGCGCGGCCTGAGCCGCGAGGAGCTGGGGCTGGACGTCTGGGCGCGCGACGTGGCTCCCAGCACCGAACTGCGCAAATGGTTCTGCCACAAGGTGGAGCTGTGGCCCGAATTCCGCCGGCGCTACCTCGAAGAACTCGCCGCGCCCGAAGAACAGGAACGGCTGCGGGCGCTGCTGGCCGACGCGGGCAGGCGCCCCCTGGTGCTGCTCTATGGCGCGCGCGATACCGAGCACAACCAGGCCGTGGTGCTGCGCGAGGCCCTGCAGGCCCTGGCGGACAAGCGCGCAGGGTCCGAGCCGGCGGCCAAGGCGGCAAGAACGGTGAAAGCCGCGCAGGCGGCAAAAGCGGTAAAAACCGGCAAGACGGCCAAAACCGCCAAGGCTGCCCGGTAAGCGGAGCGGCGGGCGCGCCTGTGCCAAAATCCCGCCCATGACCGCACCTGCCCAAGCATCGATGCTCCCGCCCGCCCCGGACAACCGCCTGCGTCCCGGGGCCATCGCCGCCCAGCTCGCGCGCCTGCCGGCGGCCTGGAAAGACGTTTTCGACGCCGCCCCCGTGGCGGCGGCGCTGCACGCGGTAACCGCCCATGTGGAGCGCCGCCTGGCCGAGGGCGCCGTGGTGTATCCCGCCACGCCGTTTCGCGCGCTCGACCACCTGGCGCCCGCGGAGGTGCGGGTGGTCATCCTGGGGCAGGACCCCTACCATGGGGCGGGCCAGGCGCAGGGCCTGGCGTTCTCGGTGCCGGACGGCTGCAAGCGGCCGCCCAGCCTGCGCAACATCTTCAACGAAATCGCGGCGGAGTTCCCCGAGGCGCCGCCGCCCTCGGGCAACGACCTGAGCCCCTGGGCCGAACAGGGCGTGCTGCTGCTCAACACCTCGCTCACGGTCGAGGACGGCCAGCCGGCCTCGCATGCGAAAAAGGGCTGGGAAACCGTGACCGACGCCCTCATCGCCCGGGTGGCGCGCGACCCCCGGCCCAAGGCCTTCCTGCTCTGGGGCGCGCACGCCCAGGCCAAACAGGCGTTGCTGCCGCCCCACAGCGGCCACCTGGTGCTGATGGCCAACCACCCCTCGCCCCTGTCGGCCCGCCGCCCGCCCGTGCCGTTCCTGGGCTGCGGCCACTTCCGGCGCACCAACGACTGGCTGATCGACCAAGGGAAAAACCCTATTGATTGGATCGGCGGAAAAAAATAGCTCGCCAGGCCCGGCAATCCGGGTTATGATCGCCGCACTGCACAAAAAGAGTCTGGCACCCGCCGCCATCCAGGCGGACATTCACGCAGTCATGCGGGCCCGAGCGCCCATCCGTGCCAGACGTCATCGCTTCCTGACCTCCTTTCCTTTCGCCCTGCGTTCCGAGCAGCACACGGGAACGCGCCACGCGCACGGTTGATTCGGTCGGCACGATGCTCCATCAACCGTCGCCTGGTTCCGGCAGCCCCTATCGCGGCCCGGCCCGGCACAGCGCCGCTTTTTCCGCGGCAAGGAAAGTTATGTCTTTCGAAAGCCTGGGCCTCGCGCCCGCCCTGCTCTCCGCCCTCCACGACGCCGGCTTCACGGCGCCCACCTCGGTGCAGGCCTGCGCCATTCCGCCCGCCCTGCAAGGCCATGACCTGATGGTGTCCTCGCAGACCGGCAGCGGCAAGACCGCCGCCTTCATGCTGCCCGCGCTCAACCGCATTGCCGGCATGCCGGGCAACAAGGGCGTGGGCGTGCAGGTGCTGGTGCTGACCCCCACCCGCGAACTGGCCCTGCAGGTCGCCGACGCCACGGCCGCCTACGGCCGCCACCTGCCCGGCCTGCGCACCGCCACCGTGGTGGGCGGCATGCCCTACGGCGCCCAGCTCAAGGCGCTCTCGCGCCGCGTGGACGTGCTGGTCGCCACCCCGGGCCGCCTCATCGACCACCTGAACGCCGGCCGCGTGAAACTCAATACCGTGCACACCCTGGTGCTGGACGAAGCCGACCGCATGCTCGACATGGGCTTCATCGAGGACATCGAAACCATCGTCGGCCGTCTGCCGGAAAGCCGCCAGACGCTGCTGTTCTCGGCCACGCTGGACGGCACCGTCGCCAAGCTGGCCTCGCGCATGATGCGCGAGCCGCAGCGCATCGAAATCGCCGGCCACAAGGAAAAGCACACCAACATCACCCAGAGCCTGCTCTACGCCGACGACGTCGGCCACAAGATGCAGCTCCTGGATCACGTCCTGCGCGACGCCACGCTGGACCAGGCCATCGTCTTCACCTCCACCAAGCGCGGCGCCGACGACCTGGCCGACCGCCTGGCCGACCAGGGCTTTGCCGCCGCCGCGCTGCATGGCGACATGAACCAGCGCCAGCGCACCCGCACCCTGGCCCAGCTGCAGCGCGGCCAGCTGCGCGTCCTGGTGGCCACCGACGTGGCCGCGCGCGGCATCGACGTACAGGGCATCAGCCACGCCGTGAACTTCGACCTGCCCATGCAGGCCGAAGACTACGTGCACCGCATCGGCCGCACCGGCCGCGCCGGCCGCAACGGCCTGGCGTTCACGCTGGCCACGCACGCCGAGCGCCACAAGGTGCGCCGCATCGAGCACTACATCGGCCAATCGATCACCCCCGAGGTCATCGCGGGCCTGGAGCCCAAGCGCACGCCGCGCCCGGCCGCCGGCGGCAAGCCGTTCGGCAAGGGCTACGGCCAGAAGTCCCACGGCAAGCCGCCTTACGCCAAGGGCCAGGGCAAGCCCTGGGGCCAGCGCGAAGGCTATGCCGGCGCGCGCGAGGGCGGCTTCCGCGAGGGCGGCCCCCGTGGCGAATTCAAGCCGCGCGACGACGGCTTCCAGGGCCGCCGCGAACACGGTTTCCGCGGCGATCGCGATGCGCGCCCGTCCTATGGCGACCGCCCGCAGCGCGATGCGCGCCCCTTTGCCGAGCGCGCGCCGCGTGAAGGCGGTTTCCGCGCCGAACGCGCCGGCTTCGGCGACCGTCCCCGCCGCGAGGGCGGGTTCCGGGAGGGCGGCCCGCGCGAGGGTGGATTCCGCAGCGGCCGCGAGGGCCAAGGCGGTTTTGCCGACCGCGCGCAACGCGATCCGCGTCCTTTCGCGGAGCGCACGCCGCGTGAAGGCGGCTTCCGCACCGAACGCGCCGGCTTCGGCGACCGCCCCCGCCGCGAAGGCGGCGAAAGCGGCTTCCGCGGCCGCCCGACGTTCGACAAGCGCCCCGGCGGCGCCGGCAAGCGCTTCGGCGACCGCGCCGCCCCCCGCCGCGGCTGATCCCCGCCCCCCCAACGCAAAACCCCGCACCCCGTGCGGGGTTTTTGCGTCCGGGCGGCAGTTGCGTCTATCCGCCGGTTTGCGCGGCCAATGCGTCGCCTTCAGGCCCTGGCGGCAAGAGGACGGTACGCTCGGCATCCTCTTCTGCCATCACTGCCTCGGGCAAATCGACCTGAAGGCCATGAAGCAAGCTGATCAACCTGTGTTACCCGTGTCCCCGCACACTTGCTGCCCAAGTCCCCGGTCCCTGCAAGACGCCCTCTTGGGGGACAGCAAGCCCGCATAGCGGGCGCGGCGCGGGGCCGTTTTTTGGGACAATGCGTCTTTGCCCTCCGGTTCCGCCATGCAACGCCCCGCCCCCGCCAACCTGCCGCCCCTGCCCGAAGCCGCGCTCGAGCACAGCGCCCGGGCCGCCGCCCACCTGCGCAAGACCATTTCGGCCGCCTCGGGCTGGCTGCCCTTCGACCACTGGATGGCGGAGGCGCTGTATGCGCCCGGCCTGGGCTATTACGCAGCCGGCAGCGTCAAGCTGGCGGAGGCGCCCGAGGCGCCGGGCCTGCCGGGCGGCGACTTCGTCACCGCGCCCCAGCTTACGCCGCTCTTCGCGCGCACGATGGCGCGGCAGGCCGCCCAGATCCTGAAGCAGACGGGCACGCAGGCGGTGCTGGAATTCGGCGCGGGCACCGGCGCGCTGGCCGCAGGGGTGCTGAACGAGCTCGACGCGCTGGGCCTGACGCAGACCCGCTACTTCATCCTGGAAGTATCCGCCGACCTGCGCCAGCGGCAGGCCGAAAGGCTGGCGCCCCATGGCGGGCGCGTGCAGTGGCTGGAGGCCCTGCCCTCTTCTTTTTCGGGCTGCGTGCTGGCCAACGAAGTGCTCGACGCCATGCCCGTGCGCCTTTTTTGCTGGAGCGCGTCCGGCCAGGTGCTGGAACGCGGGGTGGCGCTGGACGCCGCCGGCGGGTTCGTCTGGGAAGACCGGCCCGCGCCCGCGGAACTCGCCCAGGCCGTGGCCGCGCGCATGCCGCCCCTGCCGGGCTATGTGTCGGAAATCAACCTGCAGGCCGAGGCCTGGATGCGCGCCATGGGCGGCTGGCTGGAAAACGGCGCGGCCATTCTGGTGGACTACGGATTTCCGCGCAGCGAGTACTACCATCCCCAGCGCGCCGGCGGCACGCTGATGTGCCACCTGCGCCACCACGCCCACGGCGACCCGTTCACCGCCTGCGGCCTGCAGGACATCACCGCGCACGTGGACTTCACCGCCATGGCCGATGCCGCCCTGGAAGCCGGGCTGCAGGTGCTGGGCTATACGTCGCAGGCGCGCTTCCTGATGAATGCGGGACTGATGGACCTGCTGGCGGCGCTGGATCCGGCGGACACGCGCGGCTACGCGCAGGCCGTGGCGCCGGTGCAGAAACTGCTGTCCGAAGCGGAGATGGGCGAACTCTTCAAGGTGCTGGCCGTGGGCAAGGGCATCCGCGAACCGCTCATCGGCTTCGCGCGCGGCGACCGGCTCGGCAAGCTCTGAGCGCCGGACGGCGCCCCGCTACAGGGCGGCCAGGCGCTCGAGCCGCGCCTCGCGCACGGCCTGCTTGATGCGCGCCGTATCGCCGGCGCAGGCGCGCGCGATGGCCCCGGCATCCACGCCGCGCACCGCCTGCACCCGACGCCGCCAGGCCGGCTCGTCCACCGGGCCGAGCACGGCGGCCGCGTCCAGCAGCTCGAAAAAACGGTCCGGCTTGCGCAGCGCGTCGGTCTGCTCCAGCAAGGCGAGCCGCGAGGCGGCATCCGCGCTGCCGGCCAGCCCCTGCAGCAGCACCGGAAGCAGCCGCGCATGGTCGTTGCATTCGGCCGGCACGCGCAGGCGGCGGCCCAGCGCCGCGCGCTCGCCGCTCAGGCGGCACAGCAGCGCATAGCGCCCGGGCAGCGGCAGATTCCGGCCTGCGGCGCGGTCCAGGTCGGCGCTCACGGCCTGCGCGCCTTCCAGCTCGGGCATGACGCGCTCCAGCGCGCCCGACTGCGCCAGCACCTCCAGCATGCGGGACGGCCGCCCGGCCATGAGGCCACGCGACAGCTCTTTCCAGACGCGCTCGGGCACCAGGGCGTCGGCCTCGCCCGCCCGGACCATATCGCGGCACAGCTCCAGCGTCTCGGGCGCGACGCGGAAGTCGGCGAAACGGGCGGCGAAGCGCGCCAGCCGCAGGATGCGCACCGGGTCTTCGGCGAAAGCTTCGCCCACGTGACGCAGCACGCGCGCGCGCACGTCGGCCGCGCCGTCCAGCGGATCGACCAGCTCGCCTTCGGGCGTGCGGGCAATGGCGTTCACGGTAAGGTCGCGCCTGCGCAGATCGTCTTCGAGCGAGACGTCCGCGCCGGTGTAGAAGGTGAAGCCCTTGTAGCCGCGCCCGGACTTGCGCTCGGTGCGCGCGAGCGCGTATTCCTCCTTGGTGACCGGATGCAGGAAGACGGGAAAGTCGCCGCCCACGGGCACGAAGCCCCGCCGCGCCATCTCCTGCGGCGTGGCGCCCACCACCACCCAGTCGCGGTCGCCCGCGGGCAGGCCCAGCAGCGCGTCGCGCACCGCGCCGCCCACCACGTAAACGTCCAGGCCCTGAACCGCCGGATCGCGGGTCATGGCAGCCTGGCGGCGGTTTCCACGCCCGCGCCCGGCGGCACGATCAGGCCCAGGCGCTCCTTGAGCGACTGCGGCTGGCCGCTGAACATGGCGGCGTAGTACACGGCGTTGGACATCACGTTCTTCACGTAGGTGCGGGTTTCGGTGAAGGGGATGGTCTCGGCGAAGATGGCGCCCTCCACCGGATGCGTGAAGGTGGCGCGCCAGGTCTGCGGCCGGCGCGGCCCGGCGTTGTAGCCCGCGCTGGCCAGCACCTGCGAGCCGTCCAGGTCGCGCAGCACCATGTTGAGGTAATTGGTGCCCAGGATGGTGTTGGTGTCGAAATCGTTGACGCTGTCCGGCGTGAAGTCCGTCATGCCGATCTTCTTGGCCACCCATTTGGCGGTCGCGGGCATGAGCTGCATCAGGCCGGAGGCGCCCACGTGCGAGCGGGCGTCCGTGATGAAGCGCGACTCCTGCCGGATGAGGCCGTAGACCCAGGCGGGGTCCAGCGCGATGGCGTTGGCCTTGGCCGCGACGCGCCCCTCGAACGGCGCGATGAAGCGCTGGCTGAAGTCGAACTCTTTTTCCGTGCGGTCGGACGTGTTGACGACGCGGTCGTAGATGTTCTCCGCGCGCGCCAGCTCGGCGGCGGCCAGCAACTGGCGGTCGTTCATGCCGCGCAGCGCGAAATTCCACTCGGGCACGGCCTCGGCGCGCCAGCCCAGGCGGAAAAGCGAAATCGCGCGCCGCAGCCCCGGGTTGGCGCGCGCTTCGGCCATTTCGGCGTCGGTCACGGGCGCCGGGCGGGGCGGCACGGTAATGCGCCGGCCCAGCTCTTCCGCGGCGAGCTGGCCGTAGAAGTCGAAGCGGTCGGCGATGCTCGCGTAGGCGGCCTGCGCCTGGTCCTGGCGGCCGGTCGCGGCCAGGCCGCGCGCCTTCCAGTACACCCAGGAAGGCTCGGCCTGCTGCGACGCGGGCATCTCGCCGATGGAGGCCAGCACCCATTTCCAGTCGATGCGGGGTTGGCGCAGCGCGGCGCGCACCTTCCAGGCGGCGTTGTATTCGGTCATGCGGACGTGGCCGGCCTCGCGGTACCAGTCGTCCGCGCGGCTGTCCTGGTTGAGCGCCGCGGCCAGCGCGTACTGCCCGCGCACCCAGGCCAGGTTGGACGGGGAAAGCGACTTGGCCCATTCGCGCCGCAGGTAGGAATCGGCCACGCTGATGTCCGAGCCCGAACGGGCCAGCCGGGCCAGCGCGATGGTGACCAGCTCTTTTTCGTTGCGCCCGACCGGCATGCGGCCCTGCCGCGTCAGCCATTTCATCGGGTCTTTCATGAGCAGGTCGTAGGTTTTCTGGTCGCGGGGCTCGAACATGTATTGCACGAACCTGCGCGCATCGGCCGTCTTGTTGGCCTCGATGGCGTCGCGCAATTGCGGCTCCAGTTCATCCCAGCCCAGGACGCGGTCGGCCACGAGCTGGTCGTACAGGGCCCAGCACGCCGTGCCCGGCGCGAATACCTCCATGGCCTCGCGCGCGGTGACGCGCTGCCCGGTCATGTGGCGCGCGTCGAGTATGGCGCACTCGATCTGGGAATTGGTGTTCCTGACCGGCGACAGCTTGCGCACGGTTTCGAAATCGCCGCCGCGGGCGGCGGCCAGCAGCCAGTCGCCGCGCAGGCGGTCGGCCAGGTAGGCGTCGGGGTTGCTGCTGATGAAGCGCTGCAACTGCGCGGTGGGCCGCTCGCCGGCGGGCACGGTCCAGAGCTGGTAGCGCAGCAGCCAGTATTCCGGATACATGCCCAGCGGGTCGTCCTGGGCCTGGGGCGCCAGGGCGCCCAGCACCGACCACTGCTTGCGGGTCATGGCTTCGCGCGCGGCCACCACCGCGGCGCGCGCGGGCGTATCGGGCTCGGACGGCAGGCCCGCCAGCACAGCCGGCGGCACCGAGATGGCCGGCTGGGGCGCCGCCGCCTGCGGCTGCGCATTGACCGAGGCCGCGCGCTGCTGCGCGCCCACCGGCGCGCAGGCCGCCGTGAAGAGGGCCAGCAGGGGCAGCCAGGCGCGCAGCCCCCGGCCGGACGCCGGGCTGGCGGACACGCTGCCGGATTTTCGGGGCGATTTCTGATACCGTCGGAAGTGCGCGATCCTGGTCATGCCGCTTTCCTTTTCGGGGCGCGACAGTCCGGGACGCGACAGTCCGGGGCGCAGCGGCCCGTCGTCCGGCACGCGGCCCGGCGCGTTGCTTCGCACATTCCTGTTTCCGACTTCACCGTCCACCCCATCGACCACCACCCGCATGACTACGCAGAAAAATATGCCAGAGAATAACGCAGTCGGGCTGCGGGCGCGATTGCGCCAGCAACGCGCCGCGCTGCCCGAAAACCAGCGCAGCCGCGGCGCGCTGCTCATGCGGGGGCGCCTGTACACCTGGCTGAACCTGGCCCGCGAGGCGGCGGTGGCCGCCGGCCGGCCGGCTCCCACCACTGTGGCCGCCTTCTGGCCCATGCCGGATGAGCCGGACCTACGCCCGCTGCTGACTCAATGGGCCGAGGCCCACATGACCGTGACGCTGCCCGTGGTGCGGGAACGCAACGCGCCGCTGGCCTTTCTGCCCTGGACGCCCGAGGCCGAGATGCGCGCCGGCCCCTACGGCATCCAGGAGCCGGTTTCCGGCCCCGACCTGGTGCCCGACGTCATCCTGGTGCCCACGCTGGGCTATACGGCCCATGGCGACCGCCTGGGCTATGGCGGGGGCTACTACGACCGCACCCTGGCCGCGCTGCGGGCCAAGGGGCACGACTTCCTCGCCATCGGCGTCGCCTGGCGCTGCGGCGAACTCGACGCCGGCTACCAGGCCGCGCCCCACGACGAGCCGCTGGACGCGGTTCTCACCGAAGACGGCTGGGCGCTGCAGCCGCCTTCGGGCGCGCTGGGCCCCTCGGGCGCGCCGCTGCAATCGTTCCGCATGAACTGACGCCCGCGGGCCGGCGCCCGCCCCAGGCCATTCGCGTCCCCGCGCCGGGCGGGCCGCGCACCACCGCCGCCCGGCGCTTTGCACCATAATGGTGCAAAGCGCCGGCTCCCGCCACCTCCCCGCGCGGCGCGGCCGCCTCGCCGGCCGCCTCATCCGCCAAGAGGATGGCGGCGGCCCGCCATGGGGAGGATATTTCCCTCCGGACCCCGTCGCCCGCAGTTGGCACACGGGTTGCTTGTTCTACGTGCATGCCGGCCCCGCAGGGCCGGAAAACGGCCCCGGCCAGCGGGCCGCCGCAACCGCTATGGAGGAGCCATGAATCACACGACCGGCCGTCCCGCCGCCTATGACGAGATGCGGGAGCCCGGCGGCGCGGCGCGCTCCCATTACCAGGCGTTCGAGCGCTGGCACCAGGAGCAGTCGGCCGAATCGATGCGCACGCGCCGGCTGGAGGCGGACCTCACCTTCCGGCGGGTCGGCATTACCTTTTCCGTGGCCGGCGACGCGGCGGGCACCGAGCGCCTGATCCCCTTCGACCTCATCCCGCGCATCATTCCCGCCGAGGAATGGCGCAGCCTGGAGGCCGGACTGAAGCAGCGCGTGCGCGCGCTGAACATGTTCCTGCATGACATCTATCACGAGCACGACATCGTGCGCGCCGGCGTGGTGCCGGCCGAGCAGGTGTTCCTGAACGCGCAGTACCGCCCGGAAATGCAGGACGTGAACGTGGCCGAGGACATTTATTGCCACATCGCGGGCGTGGACATCGTGCGCGCGGGCGCGGGCGAGTTCTATGTGCTGGAGGACAACCTGCGGGTGCCGTCGGGGGTGTCGTACATGCTGGAGAACCGCAAGATGTCCATGCGGCTCATGCCGGACGCGTTCAGCCGCATCAAGGTCGGGCCGGTGGCGCACTACCCCGACCTGCTGCTGGACAACCTGCGCGAAGTGGCGCCGCATGGCGGCGACGACCCCACCGTGGTGGTGCTGACCCCGGGCATGTACAACTCCGCCTATTTCGAGCATGCCTTCCTGGCGCAGCAGATGGGCGTGGAGCTGGTGGAGGGCCAGGATCTCTTCGTGGAACGGAACACGGTCTACATGCGCACCACGCAAGGCCCGCGCAAGGTGGACGTGATCTACCGCCGCATCGACGACGATTTTCTCGATCCGCTGTCTTTCCGCGCCGATTCGGCGCTGGGCGTGCCGGGCCTGCTGTCGGTGTACCGCGCGGGGCGCGTCACGCTGGCCAACGCCATCGGCACGGGCATCGCGGACGACAAGTCCACCTATCTCTACGTGCCCGACATGATCCGCTTCTACCTGGGCGAGGAGCCGCTGCTGTCCAATGTGCCCACGTGGCGCTGCGGGCAGCCGCAAGACCTGTCGCACGTGCTGGCCAATATGCATGAACTCGTGGTCAAGGAAGTGCACGGCGCGGGCGGCTACGGCATGCTGGTGGGGCCTTCGGCCACGCGCGCCGAAGTGGACGCCTTCCGCGAGCGGGTGCGCGCGCATCCGGCCAACTACATCGCCCAGCCCACGCTGGCGCTCTCCACCGTGCCCACGTATGTGGAATCGGGCATAGCGCCGCGCCACGTGGACCTGCGCCCCTACGTGCTGTGCGGCAAGGATATCCGCACTGTGCCCGGCGGCCTGTGCCGCGTCGCGCTCACCGAAGGTTCGCTGGTGGTCAACAGCAGCCAGGGCGGCGGCACCAAGGACACCTGGGTACTGGAGGACTGAACATGCTGAGCCGAACCGCCGACAACCTGTTCTGGATGTGCCGCTACACCGAGCGCGCCGAGAACACCGCGCGCATGCTGGACGTGAACCTGCAGATGTCGCTGCTGCCGCAGGACACGCAGATGCGCCAGGGCTCCTGGCTGGGCGTGCTGCGCATCTCCGAACTGCAGGGGCCGTACCAGGCCCGCCATGCCGCCATTTCGCCGCAGGACGTGCTGCATTTCATGGTGCGCGACCCGGACAACCCTTCTTCCATCTACGCCTGCATGCGCGCGGCCCGCGAGAATGCGCGCGCGGTGCGCGGCAGCCTCACCACCGAGGTCTGGGAAACCTACAACACCACCTGGCTGGAACTGCAGAAGCTCCTGAACGCCGGCCTGCCGGAGCGCAATCCGGGCGAGTTCTTCGAGTGGGTCAAGTTCCGCTCGCACCTGGCGCGCGGCGTCACCATCGGCACCATGCTGGAAGACGAGGCGCTCTATTTCATGCGCCTCGGCATGCACCTGGAGCGCGCCGACAACACCGCGCGCATGCTGGACGTGAAATTCCACGAGCGCGGCGGCGCGGCCGACGCCTGGGGCCAGACCGCGGAGCAGAGCGAGTTCTACCGCTGGTCGGCCCTGCTCAGCTCGGTGTCGGGGCTGGAGATCTACCGCAAGGTATATCGCGACGTGATCACGCCGGACCGGGTGGCCGAACTCCTCATCCTGCACGGCGACATGCCGCGCTCGCTGTTGGCCAGCATCCGCGCCGTGGCCGGGGACCTGGCGCGCGTCTCCAACCGGCGCTCGCGGGAAACCGAGCGCCGCGCGGGCATGCTGTGGGCGCAGCTGCAATACGGCCGGGTGGAAGACATACTCGCCGGCGGGCTGCACCGCTACCTGGAACACTTCCTGGACCGCGTCAACGATCTGGGCAACCGGATCAGCCAGGACTTCCTGCTGCCGCTGTCGGCCTAGGACGTGTTCCGGCATCGACGGGCCTTAACCCTGGGGACAGGCATGAAACAGTTCATTACGCACGTCACGCACTACCGCTACACCGCGCCGGTCATCTACAGCATCCAGACCCTGCGCCTGACGCCCCGCGACGACGAGCACCAGCGCGTGCTGCGCTGGCAGATCGACGCCCCCGGCGAACTGGAGCGCCAGGTCGACGCCTACGGCAACATCACGCACACGCTCACGCTGAACCGCCCGCACACCGAGATCGAACTGCGGGTCACGGGGCAGGTGCTGGTGGAGCCGCTCGTGCGGGGCGCGCTGGGCGGCGAGGACAGCCGGCTGCCCGTGCACGCTTATTGCGTGCAGACGCCGTTGACGCAAGCCGACGACACCATCATGGCTTTCGTGCGCGAGGCGCTGCCCGGCGGCCTGAATACGCCCGAAGACGCGCTGGCGCTGGCCGAGGCCATCTGTGCGCGCGTGGCCTACGAACCCGGCACCACCGACGTCACCACCGCCGCCGGCCAGGTGCTGGCCCTGGGCCATGGCGTCTGCCAGGACCACGCGCATCTTTTTCTGGCCTGCGTGCGCGGGCTGGGCGTGCCGGCCCGCTACGTGAGCGGCTACCTCTACACCGCCGCCGAACATGCGGCCAGCCACGCCTGGGCCGACGTGTGGCTGCCGGGCGCGGGCTGGACCAGCGTGGACATCACCAACCGCCAGTTCGCCTCCGAGTGCCACTGCCGGCTGGCGGTGGCGCGCGACTACGATTCCGCCTCGCCGGTGCGGGGCGTGCGCAGCGGCGGCGGCGAGGAATCCATGGAAGCCACGGTGCAGGTGCAGGCGGGCCAGCAGTAGACGGCGCGGGACGTCGCCGGGCGCCCGGCGAGGGGCGCCCCGGGCCAGCGCTCCGCTCCTGCGGCGCAATACAATGCGGCGTGGCTTCCCCCTGTTTCCGATCATGACCTACTGCATAGCGGCCCGCCTCGATTCCGGCCTGGTCTTCCTGTCCGACTCCCGCACCAACGCGGGGGTGGACCAGATCAGCGTCTTCCGCAAAATGACCGTGTTCGAGCTGCCGGGCGAGCGCGTCATGGCGCTGATGACCTCCGGCAACCTCGCCGTGAGCCAGGCGGTGCTCAACGCGCTGGACCGCCAGCCCGACGAGGACGGCGAATCGCTCTGGAACGCGCCCGACATGTTCGAGGCCGCGCGCCGCGTGGGCGCGGCCGTGCGCCGGGTCTACCACCAGGAGGCCGAGGCGCTGCGGGCGCAGGGCGTGGACTTCAACGTCAACCTGATCTTCGGCGGCCAGATCGGCGCCGAGCGCTGCCGCCTGTTCCAGATCTACTCCGCAGGCAATTTCATCGAGGCCGGCGAAGAATGCCCGTATTTCCAGATCGGCGAGGCCAAGTACGGCAAGCCCATCCTGGACCGCGTGCTGCGGCCCGGCACCTCGCTGGACGAGGCTGCGAAATGCGCCCTGATTTCCATGGATTCGACGCTGCGCTCCAATATCTCGGTCGGCCTGCCGCTGGACCTGCTGGTCTATGACGCGGGCTCGCTGCGCATCACCCACTTCGCCTGCATCGACGAGCGCAACGAATATTTCCGCATGATCCGCAGCACCTGGGGCGAACGGCTGCGCCAGGTCTTCGCCGAGATTCCGGACCCGCTCTGGACCAATCCGGAAGCGCCGGACTCGCTGGTGCCGGCCGGCCGCGTGCACCAGCCCCGGCGCGCCCGCCCCGCCGAGACGCCGCCCGAAGGCTATGGCGCGCCCCAGGTGCTTGCCCAGGATCCGGGCAAGCCCCAGCCCAATTAGGGCGTGTTAACCCTGGCGTTTTCCCGCACTTTCCGCTTGCCTAAACCCGGCTTGTAAAACCACGAATTCTCATTCGCGCGCTGTCGCGCCACACTGGCGGCCAGCCCGCCCCTTGCGGGCCTCTATCTACAAGACCCCTCAAGGAGCGAGACATGCCCCCTATTCTTGCGCGCGCCCGCTGCACGCTTGCCTGGACCGCCGTGGCGCTGGGCTGCCTGGCCGCCGGCCCGGCAGCCGCGCAGAACGCCTATCCGAATCATCCCATTACGCTGGTGGTGCCGTTTGCCGCGGGCGGCCCCACCGACGTGGTGGCCCGCAGCCTGGGCGCGGCCATGTCCAAGACGCTGGGACAGAGCATCGTCATCGAGAACCGCACGGGCGCCGGCGGCACCCTGGCCTCCACCCACGTGGCGCGCGCCGCCCCCGACGGCTACACCTTCCTCATCCACCACAACGGCATGGCCACCGCGCCCGCGCTCTACCGCAAGCTGCCGTACGATCCGCTGAAGGACTTCGACTACGTGGGCCAGGTGGCCGACGTGCCCATGACGCTGCTCGGCCGCAAGGACCTGCCCGCCGCCGACATGCCCGCCTTCATCAAGTACGCGCGAGAAAAGGGCGATAAGGTCAACCTGGCCAACGCCGGCCTGGGCGCGGTGTCGCAACTGTGCGGCATGCTGCTGCAGGAGGCGCTGGGCACCCAGTTCACCACCGTGCCCTACGCCGGCACCGCCCCCGCGCTCACCGCCCTGCTGGGCGGCCAGGTGGACGTGCTGTGCGACCAGACCACCCAGACCATCCCGCACATCAAGGCCGAGCGCGTGAAGCTCTACGGCGTCACCACGCTGGACCGCATCAAGGCCCTGCCGGACGCGCCCACGCTGCAGGAGTCCGGCCTGAAAGGCTTCGAGGTGAAGGTGTGGCACGGGGTGTACGCGCCCAAGGGCACGCCGCCCGAGGCCATCGCTAAATTCAACGCCGCCCTGCGCGCGGGCCTGAAGGATCCGGCCTTCCGCCAGAAGATGGCCGACCTGGGCGCCGAGATCGTGCCGGAATCCAAGCAGACGCCGGCAGGCCTGCAGACTTGGCTGCAGTCCGAAGTGAACAAATGGGGCCCCATCATCCGCAAGGCGGGCGTCTACGCCGATTGAGCACACCGCGCAGCAGCGCCCGGCCGGGTCCGGCCGGGCGAAGAAAACGGGCCGCGAGGCCCGTTTTCTTTTGTTGCCGCCGGGCCGCTCGCACGGCCCCGGCCCCTCTTCGGCCGGCGCGCCGCCTCAGCGCGACAGCGATTTCCAGATCGCCATTGGCGCTTCGGCGTGGTTCAGGGTATAGAAGTGCAGGCCCGGCGCGCCGTTCTCCAGCAGGGTCTGGCACAGCTCGGTGACCACGTCCACGCCGAAGGCGCGGATGGACGCCTTGTCGTCGCCGAACTCGGCCAGCCGCAGCCGGATCCAGCGCGGCACTTCCGCCCCGCACATTTCCGAGAAGCGCAGCAGCTGCGTATGGTTCGTGATGGGCATGATGCCCGGCACGATGGGCGCGGAAACGCCCTTGGCCCGGGCCCGCTCGACGAAATCGAAATAGGCGTCGGCGTTGAAGAAATACTGCGTGATGGCGGAATCGGCCCCGGCCTGCATCTTGGCCACGAAGTGCGCCAGGTCAGCGGACGGATTGGCCGCCTGCGGATGCATCTCGGGGTAGGCCGCCACCTCGATGTGGAACCAGTCTCCGGTTTCCTCGCGGATGAAGGAAACCAGCTCGTTGGCGTATCGCAGCTCGCCCGCGTCGCCGCCCATGCCCGAAGGCAGGTCGCCGCGCAGGGCGACCACGCGCCGCACGCCTTCGTTCTTGTAGGACAGGAGAATGTCGCGCAGGTCCTGGCGGCTGGCGCCCACGCACGACAGGTGCGGCGCGGCGTCGCAGCCCAGGTTGCGCAGCGTGCGCACGGCGTCGGCCGTGCCCGCGCGCGTGGAGCCGCCCGCGCCGAAAGTCACGCTGACGTACTTCGGCTGGATGGCGAGCATCTGCTTGGCCGCGCGGACCAGCCGCTCCTGGCCCGCCAGGTCGCGCGGCGGGAAGAACTCCAGGCTGAAAGCAGGAGAAATCGAATCGGACATATCAGTTATCCATGGCGCTCACGCACCGGATGAAACAGGCGTCGCCCCATCGGGATGCCGCGAAGCCGGCGTTGCCGGTCCGTTGGCATGCTCCCTTCGAGGGGGCGGCGCGCAGCGCTTCGGGAGTGGGCCCCACTCACGGAATCAGCTTGGTGAGCAGGCCGGAGATGATGCTGTAGAGAATGGCGCCGCCCACGGCCCACCAGAACCCGTTGACCTGGAAGCCGCGCAGCACCGAGCCCACGAACCAGAACAACAGGGCGTTTATCACGATCAGGAACAGGCCGAGCGTAACGATGGTGATGGGCAGCGTCAGCAGCACCAGCACCGGCTTGACCAGCATGTTCACCAGGCCCAGCACCAGCGCGGCGATGAGCGCCGACCCGAAGCTGGCAACGGTAATGCCGGGCAACAGATAAGCCACCGCCAGAAGCGCCACCGCGTTCAGGATCCACACGAGTATCAATGCCATGTTCGGCCTCCAGTTATGCGCCCGGGGCCGGGCCGCCCTGCGGGGCCCCGGCCTTGCCGGACCGGAAAACCCGCGCCGGCATGGCGCGGGACTTTCCTATTTTGCTACAACCGATCAGTAGCGATAGTGGTTGGGCTTGTAGGGGCCTTCCACCGGCACGCTGATGTAGTCGGCCTGCTCCTTGCGCAGCGTGGTCAGCCTGGCGCCGAGCTTCTTCAGGTGCAGGCGGGCGACCTTCTCGTCGAGGTGCTTGGGCAGCACGTAGACTTCGCCCGACTTGTACGCCTCGTTGCGCGTGAAAAGCTCGATCTGCGCGATGGTCTGGTTGGCGAACGACGACGACATCACGAACGAGGGATGGCCGGTGGCGCAGCCCAGGTTCACCAGGCGGCCCTTGGCCAGCAGGATGATGCGCTTGCCGTCGGGGAAGATCACGTGGTCGACCTGCGGCTTGATCTCTTCCCACTTGCAGTTTTCGAGGCTGGCGACGTCGATCTCGTTGTCGAAGTGGCCGATATTGCACACGATGGCCTGGTCTTTCATGGCCTCCATGTGCTCGCGGGTGATGACGTGGTAGTTGCCCGTGGCCGTGACGAAGATGTCGGCGTGCGGCGCCGCCTCTTCCATGGTCACGACCTTGTAGCCTTCCATGGCGGCCTGCAGCGCGCAGATCGGGTCGATTTCCGTGACCCACACCTGGGCGCGCAGCGCGGCCAGCGCCTGGGCGCAGCCCTTGCCCACGTCGCCGTAGCCGGCCACCACGGCAATCTTGCCCGCCACCATGACGTCGGTGGCGCGCTTGATGCCGTCCACCAGCGATTCGCGGCAGCCGTACAGGTTGTCGAACTTCGACTTCGTGACCGAGTCGTTCACATTGATGGCGGCGAAGGCCAGCTCGCCCTTCTGCGACATCTGGTAGAGGCGGTGCACGCCGGTGGTGGTTTCCTCGGTGACGCCCTTGATCTGCGCCAGGCGGGTGGAGTACCACTTGGGGTCGCGCGCCAGCGTTTCCTTGATGGCGGCGAACAGCACGCGCTCTTCCTCGCTGCCCGGCTTGTCGAGCACGGAGGCGTCCTGCTCGGCCTTGGCGCCCAGGTGCAGCAGCAGCGTGGCATCGCCGCCGTCGTCCAGGATCATGTTGGCGTGCTGCCCGTTGGGCCATTCGAAGATCTTGTGGGTGTACTGCCAGTACTCCTGCAGCGTCTCGCCCTTGACCGCGAAGACCGGGGTGCCGGAGGCGGCGATGGCGGCGGCGGCGTGGTCCTGCGTGGAGAAGATGTTGCACGACGCCCAGCGCACTTCGGCGCCCAGCGCCACCAGCGTCTCGATGAGCACGCCGGTCTGGATGGTCATGTGCAGGCTGCCGGCGATGCGCGCGCCCTTGAGCGGCTTCTGCGCGGCGAATTCCTCGCGGATGGCCATGAGGCCGGGCATCTCGGTTTCGGCGATGGCCAGCTCGCGGCGGCCCCAGCCGGCCAGCGACAGGTCGGCCACGACGTAGTCGGTGAAGGATTTATCGGTAACAGCGTTCATGGTGTGTAGGCTCCACGTGTAAATCGAACGGCGCAAGGCACGGCCGGACAGCGCGAAGACACCACGAAAAAACAAAGGCGCCCGCCTTTCCCGCCATGTGCGACAAAGGTGAGCGCCGTTGCTGCGTCGCCGCGCGGTGCGCGGCGCCCATGCAGGGTTTCCTGAGCCTGGCGAACCGCGGCCCGTGCGCTGGGCACACCGGCGGAATCGTCGCAACGCTCCTCAGGTTTGTCGGGCATTGTACCGGTTTGGCCTGGGCCGGTGAATAGCGCCTCAGCCCGCCTGCGCCAGCGGCCGGCCGGGCTCGGCGGCGGCCGTCAAGGGCGACAGGGCGGCCAGCAGGCCGGCGGCCACCGCGTCCCAGCCGTGCGCCAGGGCGCGCCGGCGCACGGTTTCGCGGTCCAGCGCCAGCGCCGCCCGGCAGGCGCGGCCCAGGTCGTGGTCCAGCACGCCGGTCACGCCCTGCTCCACCACCGCCAGCGGCGCCGCGCAGGGCAGCGCCGCCACCGGCGTGCCGCAGGCCATGGCCTCCAGCATCACCAGGCCGAAGGTGTCGGTCAGGCTGGGAAACACGAACACGTCGGCCGCCGAATAGAAATCGGGCAGCGCATCGTCGCCCTGCATGCCCAGGAAGTGCGCCCGCGGGTAGCGCCGGCGCAGGCGGGCCTCGTCGGGGCCGCCGCCCACCACCACCTTGGAGCCCGGCAGGTCCAGCGACAGGAAAGCATCGAGGTTCTTCTCGCGGGCCACGCGGCCCACGCTCAGGAAAACCGGACGCGGCAGGCCGTAGGGCGCGCCGCCCGGCACCGGCCGGAAGCGGCCCGGGTCCACCCCGCGCGACCATACCTGCAGATTTCCGAAACCGCGCCCGGCCAGCGCGTCGCGCACCGTGGGCGTGGGCACGAGCACGCGCTGCGACGGCGCGTGGAACCAGCGCAGAAAGCGCCACGGCAGCGACTCGGGGATGCCCATGCGCGCCTTCAGGTAGTCGGGAAACATCGTGTGGAACGAGGTCGTGAAGCGCCAGCCGCGCGCCAGCGCCATGCGGCGCGCCGCCAGGCCCAGCGGCCCCTCGGTGGCGATGTGCAGCGCATCGGGCTGCATGCCGCCCAGCGCCCGCCGCAGTTGCCTGCCGGGCAGCAGGCACAGCCGCAACTGCGGCTCGGACGGCGCGGGAACGGTGAGACTGCCCTCGGGACTCACGACGACGAGTTCGTGCCCCCAGGAAGTCAGTATCTGCAGCATGGTCGTCCAGGTGCGGACGACCCCGTTGACTTGCGGATGCCAGGCATCCGTGACCAGGACGATGCGCATGCGGGCCGGATCTCCGTCTTGCGTGGGCGGGCAAGCCCCCATTGGGCCCGCGCAAGATGACACGGCCAAGACGATCCGGGCCATGCGGCCCGGCTCCGCCTATTTGCTGTTGCGCCGCGGATACCCCTGCGCCGTGATGCGCTCCCAGACGGCGCGCTTTTCATCGTCGGTCATGAAGACCCAGTTGGCCACTTCCATGGCCGTACGGCCGCAGCCCCGGCAGATGTCGTCGAACAGCGTGGAGCACACCGCCACGCAGGGCGAGTCCGAGGCCTTGAAGGCGCGCTGGGCGTCTTCGGGCTCGGGCAGTGCGGAGAGATCGGCGAGATCGGTGGAATAACGGCTCATGCGGCGAAGGTTACCACCAGCGCTGCGTCCCTTTTTTCATGTCCCTACCGCGATGCATGGCTTGGCTGGCCGGCCCAGCCGAAAAACGCCGACGCTTCCGCCAGCACTTCGCCGGGGACCTCCTCGGCCAGGTAATGCGCCCCCGCAAGCGCCCGGCCGCCGGCCTGCCCGGCCACTGCCCGCCAGAGCGCCAGCACGTCGAAATTCCGCCCCACCGCGCCGCGTTCGCCCCACAGCACCCGCAAGGGCATGCGCAGCCGCTCGCCGGCGGCCCGGCCCTGGCGGTCGTGCTCCAGGTCCAGCGTGGCCGAGGCCCGGTAGTCTTCGCAGATGCCGGTGGCCCAGCCCGGCAGCCGGGCGGCGCGCTCGTATTCCGCCATGGCGCGCGGGTCGAAATGCGCCAGCCCGCCCGGGCGGCCGCCCATGATGGAACGCAGGTAGAACACCGGATCGCGTTCGATCATGGTTTCCGGCAGCGGTGCCGGCTGGATCAGCCAGAACCAGTGGAAATAGGCTTGCGCGAAGGCGCGCGAGGTCTGTTCGTACATATCCAGCGTGGGCGCGATGTCCAGCAGCATCATGCGCGAGACGGCCTCGGGATGATCCAGGCCCAGCCGGTGCGCCACGCGCGCGCCGCGGTCGTGCGCCAGCACCTCGAAACGCGCGTGGCCCAGCGCCCGCATGAGCGCGACCATGTCCGCCGCCATGACGCGCTTGGAATGGGCCGAGTGGCCCGGCGCGGCGGCGGGCTTGTCGCTGTCTCCATAGCCGCGCAGGTCGGCCGCCACGCAGCGGCGGTGGCGGATCAGCTCGGGCCACATGCGATGCCAGATGGCGTGCGTCTGCGGATGGCCGTGCAACAGCAGCAGCGGCGGCCCGCTGCCCTCGCAGCGCGCGGCGATGCGGATGCCGTTGACGGCGTAGCGGCGGACGGGGAGATCGAAGAAATCGGCCATGGCATCCATCTTACGGCTTCGCATCGAGGCGGTCGCGCACGCGGCGCGCCACGTCTTTCATCCACGGAAACCGGGCCCAGTGGGCCGCCTCGAAGCGGGCCACTTCCTCGAGCCGGCCCAGCGAGGCGCCCACCATGTCCTGGCCTTCGGCGAACATGCGCCGATGCCGCGGCGGCAGCGAAAAGTCCGCATGCCAGCCATCGGCCGCGCTCACCCGGCCGGCCTCCACGTCAATGCGCAGGCGGGCGCCCGCGGCCGACGACACCCGCGCCAGCAGCGCATCGACCTGCGCGGCGGGCAGGCTCACCAGCAGCAGCCCGTTGTTGAGCGCATTGAAATAGAAGATCTCGCCGAAGCTGGGCGCGATGACCGCGCGGATGCCGAACTGCTGCTGCCCCCACACCGCATGCTGCTGCGGCTGAACGCCACATTCGGGTTCAGCCGCGCCCACATCGTGCCCGCCGTATCGGATTTCGCGCGCCAGTATCCCGAGGTGGAAGTGCAGCTCAAGCTCACCGACCGTCCGCTCAACCTCATCGAAGAAGGGTTCGACGCCGCCGTGCGTTTCGGCGAGCTGCCCGACGCGCGGGTCATCGCCCGCAAGATCGCGTTCAACCGACGCCTGCTGTGCGCCTCGCCCCGCTATCTGGAAACCTACGGCGAGCCCCGTGCGCCGGGCGAGCCGCAGCGCCACCGCTGCATCGTGGTGCGCGAGAACGACGTGGCCTACGGCACCTGGCGGCTGGATTGCGGCCAGCGCTCCGAAACCGTCAAGGTGCGCGGGCCGCTCAGTTCCAACGACGGCCAATCCGCGCTGCAATGGGCGCTGGACGGCCACGGCATCGTCATGCGGTCGGAATGGGAAACCGAGGCTTACCTGCGCGACGGCCGCCTGCGCCAGGTGCTGCCCGACTGGAACACCCCGCCCGCCGACATCCACGTGGTCTACCCCGAGCGCCTGAACCTGCCGGCCAAGACGCTGGCTTTCGTGGAGTTCCTGTCGCAGCGCTTCGCCCGCCGGCTGCGCGCGCCGGGCGCGCAGCATCCGGTCTGGCAGGCCCGGGGCTAATTGACCTTCGCGCCCGACACCGCCACCGCTTCTTTCCAGGCCGCGAGCTCGCGGTCGATGTGCCGGCCGAACGCCTCGGGGGTCGAGCCCACGACCTCGTAGCCATAGCCATTGAGCTGCGCCTTCACCTCCGGCGCCCGCAGCGCCTCGGCGATGCCTTTGCTCAGCGTTTCCACCACGGCCGGCGGCGTGCCGGCCGGCGCGAGAATGCCGTACCAGCCGTTGACCACGAAGCCCGGCACGCTCTCGGCCACGGTGGGCACGTCGGGCAGCAGCGCCGAGCGCCGTTCGCCCGTCACGGCGATCGCCTTGAGCTTGCCGGCCCGCACCTGCGGCAGCGAAGTCGAAATGCTGTCGAACATCAGGGACACTTCGCCGCCCAGCAGCGCCACCACGGCCGGCCCGCTGCCCTTGTAGGGGACGTGCATCATGTTCGTGCCGGTGCGCTGCTTGAACATTTCGGCGGCCAGGTGGCTGGTGTTGCCGTTGCCCGCCGACGCGAAGCTCAGCTTGCCCGGATGGTCCTTGGCGTAGGCGATCAACTCCGGAATGGTGTCGGCCTGCGTGGAAAGCGGCGCGGCCACCAGCATGGGCAGCGTCGCCGCCAGGGACACCGGCGCGAAATCGCGGCGCGTGTCGTAGGGCAGCGAGGGGTACAGGCTGGGGTTGATGGCGTGCGCGGCCAGCACCATCAGCACCGTATAGCCGTCGGGCTTCGCGCGCGCCAGCTGGGCCGAGGCGATGGTGCCGCCCGCTCCGGGCTTGTACTCCAGCACCACGGGCTGGCCCCACATTTTCTGCAATTGCGCGCCCAGCGGCCGGGCCAGCATGTCGGCGCTGCCGCCCGGCGGATAGGGAATCAGCAGCGTTATGGGCTTGTCGGGATAGCCCTGTGCGGCGTGGGCCGCGCCCAGGCACAGCAAACCTGTCGCAACCGCGGCCATGCGGGCCGGCAGGGAACGGATCATCGCAAGCTCCTTTGCCCGCGCGGGGCTCGAGTGTTCAGGCGTAGCGGGGCGCGCCGCTGGCGTCCCGCTCGATGAAACGCAGGCCGTCCGGGAAACGCAGCGGCGCGCCGGTCACGGACTGCAGCCATTCGCGGCTCAGGCCCTGCAGCATGGCGTGCACGCTCAAGCCCTGCGGCGTCACGTCGATGACCGCCAGATCGGTGTAGATGCGCGTCACCACGCCGGCGCCGGTCAGCGGATACGTGCATTCGCGCAGGATCTTGGGCGCGCCGTCGCGGCCCCGGTGCTCCATGGTGACCAGCACCTGCCGGGCGCCCACCGCCAGGTCCATGGCGCCGCCCACGGCGGGAATGGCGTCGGCCGCGTCGGTCTTCCAGTTGGCCAGGTCGCCGCGCTCGGACACCTGGAACGCGCCGAGCACCGCATAATCCAGATGCCCGCCGCGCATCATGGCAAACGAGATCGTGTGCTCGGTGACCGAGGCGCCCACGCGCAGCGTGACGGGCTGGCGGCTGGCATTGATGAGGTCGGGATCGACGGCATCGCCCGCGGCCGCCGGCCCCATGCCCAGGATGCCGTTCTCGCTGTGCAAGAGGATTTCCCTGTCCGGCGGCAGATAGTCGCCCACCAGCGTGGGCATGCCGATGCCCAGATTCACGATGGCGCCGTCGGGAATATCTCCGGCCAGCAACTGCGCGATCTGCTGGCGGCTCAAGCCCTTGATGTCTTCGGTGTCTTGCTGCATGTCTGTTTCCCAGGGCGCCAAGCGCCGTCACATGAAATGGATGCGTTCTCCCGCCCGGACGGAAGGCCTCGTCACCGCAGCGGGACCACGGCCTTCACGAACAGGCCCTGCGTCATGATCTGGTCGGGCGGGAACGTGCCCAGGGGCACCACCTCGTCCACCTGCGCGATGGCATGGCGCGCCGCCATGCACATCACGGGATTGAAATTGCGCGCCGCATGGCGGTACATGAGGTTGCCCCAGCGGTCGCCCCGGTGCGCCCGGATCAGCGCGAAATCGCCGTGCAGCGGATGCTCCAGCACATAGCCCACGCCGTCGATGACCTCCTGGCGGCGGCCCCGCGCCAACTCCGTGCCGTAGCCCGTGGGCGTATAGAACGGCCCCAGCCCCGCCCCGGCCGCGCGCAGCCGCTCGGCCAGCGTGCCCTGCGGCACGCACTCGAGCTCGACCTCGCCGGCGCGGAAAGCGCGCGCGAAAGCCTCCGAATTGGGCGGGCGCGGATGCGAGCAGATGATCTTGCGCACCTGCCGGCGGTTCAGCAGCGCGGCGATGCCGCGGTCGAAAGTGCCGGCATTGTTGGCGATGATGGTCAGCTCGCGCCGGCCCAGCTCGGCCAGGCACTGCAGCAGCTCATAAGGCACGCCGGCTTCGCCGAAACCGCCCACCAGCACCGAGGCGCCGTCCGGAATGACGGACACCGCCTCGACCATGGATTCCTGGATCTTGTCGATCATTCATTGCTCCTTCGCCAGCCCGGCCGCGTCCACGATCGCCTTCCACCGCGCGCGTTCCTGGTCGATGAAGGCGCCGAACTCCGCCGGCGTGTTGCCGCCGGCCTGCCCGCCCATGGCGCGGAAGCGCTCGCGGACCTCGGGGCTTCGCACCGCGTCGCGCGCCGCCGCGTAGAGCTTGTCGATGACCGGCGCGGGCGTGCCGGCCGGCGCCATCAGGCCGAACCAGGCCGTCACCACCATATCCTTGACGCCGGCCTCGGCCATCGTGGGCACGTCGGGCAGCTCGGGCTGGCGCTGCGCGCTGGTGACCGCCAGCGCCCGCAGCTTGCCGGACTGGATGTACGGCATGGAACTGGGCAGGTTGTCGATCATGAAGCTGAACTGGTTGCCCAGCAGCGCCGCCACGGCCGGCCCGGCTCCTTTGTAGGCCACGTGCGTGCCGCCGATGCCGGCGCGCTGCTTGAACAGCTCCGCCGACAGATGCGGCGACTGGCCCGCGCCCGAGCTGCCGAACGACACGCCGCCCGGGTTTTTCCTGGCCCAGTCCACCAGGTCGGCCACCGTGCGCGCGGGCGAGCCCTCGTTCACCACCAGCACGTTGGGCACGGAAATCACCAGGGTGACAGGCGCGAAGTCCTGCGGCTTGTAGGGCAGCGTCTTGTAGAGGGCGTAATTGATGGCGTTGGGGCCGATATTGCCCATGAGCAGCGTATAGCCGTCGGGCCGGGCGCGCGCCAGCGCCTGCGCGCCGATGATGCCCGCCGCCCCAGCGCGGTTCTCCACGATGACCTGCTGGCCCAGCGAGGCGGCCATCTTGTCGGCGATCAGGCGCGCGGAAATGTCGGTGGTGCCGCCGGGCGAAGCGGGAATGATGAGCGTGACCGGCCGTTCGGGCCAGGCGGCCTGGGCCGCGTTCGCCAGGGCAAGAGCCATCGCGCCGGCGGCCAGCCAGCGTATCGGTTGCAGCATGCTTGTCTCCCTACGCGGCCTCTGTGCGGACCGTCTGGAGAGCTAGTGTGAGCGCCGCCGCGGCGGAAGGCCATTCTCGAATCCCGAGGCCGGCGTTCGCCTGGGCCGAAGAGTCCGCCGGCCGCCCGCGGCGGCGCGCAAAAGCAAAGGGCCGCCCCAAGGGCGGCCCCGGCTTGCCGCAGGCCCGGGATCAGGCGGCCTTCTTCAGCTCCTGCACCTTGTCGGTGGCTTCCCACGAGAATTCCGGCTCGGAACGGCCGAAGTGGCCATAGGCGGCGGTCTTGGCGTAGATGGGGCGCAGCAGGTCGAGCATGTTGACGATGCCGCGCGGGCGCAGGTCGAAGTGCTCGCGCACCAGGCGGGCGATCTGGTCGTCGGGAATGACGCCGGTGCCTTCGGTGTAGACGGTGATGTTGATGGGCTCGGCCACGCCGATGGCGTAGCTCACCTGCACCTGGCACTGGCGCGCCAGGCCGGCGGCCACGATGTTCTTGGCCACGTAGCGCGCGGCGTAGGCGGCCGAGCGGTCGACCTTGGACGGATCCTTGCCCGAGAACGCGCCGCCGCCGTGCGGGCACGCGCCGCCGTAGGTGTCGACGATGATCTTGCGGCCGGTCAGGCCGCAATCGCCTTGCGGGCCGCCGATGACGAAGCGGCCCGTGGGGTTCACCAGGAACTTGGTCTTGGGCGTGATGAGGCCCTCGGCGAAGCTGGGCTTGATGATGTCTTCGATGACGGCTTCGCGGATGGTTTCCTGCGAAACTTCCGGCGCGTGCTGCGTGGACAGCACCACGGTGTCCACCTCGACCGGGCGGCCGTCCACGTAGCGGAAGGTCACCTGCGACTTGGCGTCAGGGCGCAGCCAGGGCAGGCGGCCGTCCTTGCGCAGCTCGCTCTGGCGCTGCACCAGGCGGTGCGCGTACCAGATCGGCGCGGGCATGAGATCGGGGGTTTCGTCGCAGGCGTAGCCGAACATCAGGCCCTGGTCGCCGGCGCCCTGGTTCAGGTAGTCTTCCGAGGTGCGGTCCACGCCCTGGGCGATGTCGGGCGACTGCTTGTCGTAGGCCACGAGCACGCCGCAGCCCTTGTAGTCGATGCCGTAGTCGGTATTGTCGTAGCCGATGCGGCGGATGGTGTCGCGGGCGACCTGGATGTAGTCGACGTTGGCGGTGGTGGTGATTTCGCCAGCCAGCACGACCAGGCCGGTGTTGCACAGCGTTTCCGCGGCAACGCGGGCATTCGGGTCCTGCGTGAAGATGGCGTCCAGAATCGCGTCGGAAATCTGGTCGGCGACCTTGTCGGGATGGCCTTCGGAGACGGATTCGGAAGTGAAGAGAAAATCGTTGTTGGCCACAGATGCGTCCTTACGTGTCCGGCAGAGCCGGTGCATGGGTTCACGAGGCGCGTTGCACCCCGGACCGCAAGGCAGACTGATCTGGGCGCGACGCTTTAGCGGATTTGGAAGGCCCGGAGCGATGCGCCGCCGGCCCGCCGTCGCCCCGCAAGTTGTCGGTTAACTCGGCGACAAAGACTATTTTAGGCGAAAATGCGCATCTCATGCTGGCGGCCGGGTTCTTTCCATATTCCCGGTCAACAGCATGAACATGCCCGATCTTCGTCCTTTGCCGCATGCTGCTCACCCTGTTTCGCCTGCTTGCCCGCCTGCCCCTGCCCGCCGCGCATGCCCTGGGCCGCGCGCTCGGCCTGGCCGCCTATGCCTGGCCCGGCAAGTACCGCGACCGCCTGCGCGCCAACGCGGCCCAGGCGGGCTACCCCGGCAATGCCTTTGCCCGCCGCGCCGCCGCGCAGACGGGCGCGATGATTCTGGAAATGCCGCGCGTCTGGTTCCGCTCCCGCCAAAGCCTGGCGCAGACCACCTCGGATGACTTCGACGCCGTGGTCGGGCCGGCGCGCGCCGAAGGCCGCGGCATCCTGTTCCTCACGCCGCACCTGGGCTGTTTCGAGATCACCGCGCGCTACGTGGCCCAGCGCCTGCCCATGACGGTCATGTTCCGCCCGCCGCGCAAAGACATGCTCGCGCCCCTGCTCGACACTGCGCGCAACAGCTCCAACGTGCGCGCCGTGCCCGCCACCCTGCAAGGCGTGCGCGAATTCGTGCGCACGCTGCGCAAAGGCGAGTGCGTAGGCATGCTGCCCGACCAGGCGCCGGGCGAGGGCGAAGGCGTGTGGGCGCCCTTCTTCGGCCGCATGGCCTACACCATGACGCTGCCCGGCAAGCTCGCCACGCAGACCCGCGTGCCGGTGATCCTCGTGGCCGGTGTGCGCCTGCCGCGCGGCAAGGGCTGGCGCCTGCATTTCGTGCGCGTGCCCGAGCCCCTGCCCGAAGACCCCACGCAGCAGGCCGCTCTCATCAACGCCTCCATGGAAGCGGTGATCCGGCGTTATCCCGAGCAGTACCTGTGGAGCTACAACCGCTACAAGACGCCGCGCGGCGCGCCGCCGCCGCCCGCCGACGGCCAGGCCGCCGCGCCCGAAGCCCGATGACGCCGCGTTCCGACATGACCGACCCCAAGCCCCGCGACCTCAAGACCCGCGCGCTGATTGCCCTGCTGAAATGGTTTGCCCGCATGCGTCCCGCCGCCCGGCAGCGCGCCGGGGCGTTCGTGGGCTGGCTCGCGCTCAACCTGGCCCGCTCGCGCGCGCGCATCGTGCGCCGCAATCTCGAGCTCTGCTTTCCCGATCAGCCCGCCAGCGTGCGCGAACGCTGGACGACCGAGCATTTCCGGGCGCTGGGCCAGTCCATCGTCGACCGCGGCGTGCTCTGGTACGGCACGCCCGAGGCCATCCGCGACATGGTCACCGAAAGCGGCGCGCAACGCATCCAGGAGGAGGTCGCCGCGGGGCGGCCGGTCATCCTGCTGGCGCCGCACTTCATCGGGCTGGACGCCGCCGCCACCCGCCTCACCATGGATGCGCCCACCGGCGCCACCCTGTACACGCCGCAGAGCGATCCCGGCATCGACGCGGTGGTGCGCGCCGGGCGGGCGCGCTTTAACGAGGTATTCCTCGTGAGCCGCAAGGACGGCGTGCGCGGCCTCATCCGCCACCTCAAGGAACGCCGCCCCGTCTATTACCTGCCCGACATGGACTTCGGCCGCCAGGGCTCGGTCTTCGTGCCCTTCTTCGGCGTGCCCGCCGCCACGCTGGTGGCCACCGCCCAGCTCGCGCGCAAATGGAACGCCGCCGTAATGCCGGTGCTCAATTACTGGAACCCCGAAACCGGGCGCTACCACGTCGAGGTGCTGCCCCCGCTGCAGGACTTTCCCGGCACGGACTCGCTCGAGGAGGCCACCGCGCGCCTGAACCGCGAGCTGGAAACCTGGGTGCTGCGCTGCCCCAGCCAGTATTACTGGGTGCACCGCCGCTTCAAGACCCGCCCCCTGGGAGAAGCCAAGCTGTACTGAATGCGCGATAATCCCGCCCATGAACTGGAACTTCACCAAAATGCATGGCGCGGGCAACGACTTCGTCGTCCTCGACGGGGTGCGCCAGGCCATCGACATGACGCCCGAGCGCGCGCGCGCGCTGGCCGACCGCCATTTCGGGGTGGGCGCCGACCAGATCCTGCTGGTCGAACGCGCCACCCGGCCCGACGCCGACTTCCGCTACCGCATCTTCAATGCCGACGGCAGCGAGGTCGAGCATTGCGGCAACGGGGCGCGCTGCTTCGTGCGCTTCGTGCACGAAGCAGGGCTGTCCGACCGCAACCCGCTGCGCGCCGAAATCTCCACCGGCATCCTGGTGCTGGACGAAGGCGAAGACGAACAGGTCACGGTGGACATGGGCAGCACCCGCTTCGAACCCGGCGCCCTGCCTTTCGACACCACGGGCCTGCAGGCCCGCGCCGAAGGCCGGGACACGCTCTGGCCGCTCGAACTGGACGGGCCGGCCGGGCTGCCCCGCCGCGTGGAAATTTCCGCCGTGGCGATTTCCAACCCCCATGCGGTGCAGGTGGTGGACGACGTGGACGCCGCGCCCGTGGCAGTCATGGGCCCGCTCATCGAGCGCCACCCGCGCTTTCCGCGCCGGGTCAACGCCGGCTTCATGCAAGTGCAAGACCGCCACAACATCCGCCTGCGCGTCTACGAGCGCGGCGCCGGCGAAACCCTGGCCTGCGGCACGGGCGCCTGCGCCGCCGTGGCCGCGGGCATCCGCCGCGGCCTGCTCGATTCGCCCGTGCGCGTGCAGACGCGCGGCGGCGTGCTCACCGTGGCCTGGGACGGCGAGCGGCTGCGCATGACCGGCCCCGCGCAATCCGTCTTCAAGGGCCAGCTCGACATCGACAAACTCGTATTCTCCCTGGCGCTGAACCGCTGATCCCATGACCGATACCGTTTTCAACGCCCAAGACATCGCCCGCTTCCTGCAGGAAAACCCCGCGTTCTTCGACGAGCACGCCGACGTGTTCGCCACGCTGCAGGTGCCCCATCCCCACGGCTCGCGCGCCATCTCGCTCGGCGAGCGCCAGATCATGACGCTGCGCGAGCGCAATCGCGAACTCGAATGGCGTCTCAGCGAGCTTGTGCGCAACGCCAACGCCAACGAAAGCATCGGCAGCCACATCACCCAATGGTGCTGCCGCCTGCTGGCCGAAACCCAGGCGCGGAACGTGCCCGGCGAAATCGCCCTGGGCCTGGCCGAGCAATTCGAGCTGAACCACGTCGCCCTGCGCCTCTGGAACCTGGAAGGCCTGCCCGACACGGGCTACGGCGCGCCGGTGAGCGAAGACGTGCGCACCTTCGCCGACAGCCTCAAGGCCCCCTACTGCGGGACCGACACCGCCTTCGAGGCCGTGAAATGGCTGGACGCCGCGCCCAGGTCGCTCGCGCTGGTGGCGCTGCGCCTGGAAACCGACGGCCCCAGCGTGGGCCTGCTGGTGCTGGGCTCGGACGACCCCGCGCGCTTCTCGCCGGAAATGGGCACGGACTTCCTCGACCGCATCGCCCTGCTTGCCTCGGCGGCCCTGCGCCGCCTGCAGGCCGTCTGAGGCATGGCGCGGCCCGGCAACCCCGCGCAACCCGCCGGGGCAGGGGCTGCCCGGACACGGGCCGCCCCTGCGCAGGCCGCCTCTACGCGGGCCGCCCGGGCCAAGACCCCGGTCACGCAGGCCGCCGGCACGTCCGCCACGCCGGCGGCGCCTCCCGCCGAACCCCTGGCCGCGCCGCTGGACGCCTGGCTGCGCCACCTGCGGGCCAACCGCCGCTACTCTCCCCACACCCTCGACGGATACGGCCGCGAGCTGCGCTTCCTGCAGGCGCTTGCCACACAGGCCGGCCTGCCGCTGGACCGGCTCGCCAACGGCCACATCCGCCAGTTCGTCGCGCGCCTGCACGCCCAGGGCCGCGGCCCGCGCAGCCTGGCGCGCACGCTGGCCGCCTGGCGCGGCTTCTATCAATGGTGGGCGCCCGCCGCCGGCCTCACGGCCAACCCGGTCGCCGGCGTGCGCGCGCCCAAGGCCCCGCGCAGCCTGCCCAAGGCGCTTTCGGTGGAACAGACCCAGGCGCTGCTGGACCGCGCGCCCGCCCGGCTCGCCACCGAACCCGCGGCGCTGCGCGACCAGGCCATGCTGGAACTGCTGTATTCCAGCGGCCTGCGCCTGTCCGAACTCGTGGGATTGGATCTGCGCTACACGCGCGCCGCCGATCACGAATCGCGCGGCTGGCTCAACCTGGAAGAAGCCGAGGTCGTCGTGCTGGGCAAGGGCGGCAAGCGCCGCACGGTTCCCGTAGGCCGGCAGGCCCGGGAAGCGCTGCGCAAATGGATGGCGGCGCGCGCGCAGCTGGCCGCCGCCGCGGCCAGCGCCTCGGACCAGGCCGCACTCTTCCTCGGCGCCCGCGGCCGCCGCATCTCTCCCCGCGTCGTGCAGGCGCGCCTGGCGGAAATCGCCCGGCAGGCCGGCCTGCCCACGCACGTGCATCCGCACGTGCTGCGCCACAGCTTCGCCAGCCACGTGCTGCAATCCGCGCAAGACCTGCGCGCCGTGCAGGAACTGCTGGGCCACGCCAACATTTCCACCACCCAGGTCTATACGCGGCTGGACTTCCAGCACCTGGCCCGGGCCTACGACCAGGCGCATCCCCGGGCCGGGCGCAAGTCCTGACCCGGGCCGGCCGGCGCTACGGCAGCGGACCTCCCGCCAGCGCCCCGCCCAGCAGCAGCCCCCCCAGAAGCAGCACGGACAGCGCCGCCAGGGCTTCGACGGCATAGCGCAGCCGCGCGGCCCCGCGGCTGGAAAGCCGGCGCCCGATCCGGTTGGCCGCCCCGCCGGCGGCCACGGCCATGCAGGCCAGGACCGCCACCGTCAGGCCCGTGCCCAGACCCATGGCCAGGGCCGAAGCCACGCCCGCCGCGAAAAATCCTTGCGACAGCGCGAACACCAGTACGATCAGCGCGCCGCTGCAGGGCCGCAACCCCACCGCGCCAATGGCGCCCGCGGCGCGCCGCCAGTCCGGCGCATGCGCGTGCCCGCAACCGCAGTGCCCGCCGTGATCGTGCGCGTCGTGATCGCGGCCGTGTCGCTGGCCATGCCCGTGGCCGTGTTCATGGGCATGGTCATGGGCATGGTCATGGGCATGCTCCAGACCATGCCGGTCGCGGCCCGGCCTGACGCGGCCCGGCCTGGCGCGGCTCGACGCTTCACCGCTCATGTCCAGGGCGGCGTCCCGCGCGCGCCGCCGGCGCAGCGGGCGCAGGGCCTTGACCCACGCCAGCCATGCGCCCAATCCCGTCACCAGCCCGTACGACGCCAGTTCCAGCCAGCGCGTCGCCGCGTTCATGACGGCCGCCGTGGCGTTGAACGCCAGCGCCAGCAAGGCCACCACGGCAATCGCCACCAGCGCCTGGAGCAGCGAGGCGGCCAGGGCCAGCAGCGCGCCGTTGCGCGCGGTCTGGCGATTGGCGAGCACATAGGAGGAAATCACCGCCTTGCCGTGGCCCGGGCCCAGGGCGTGGAACACGCCGTAGGCGAACGACAGCCCGATCAGCGCCCAGGCCGCGCCGCCGTCGGCCTGCCAGGCCCGCACCGCGCCGGTAAGCTGGCGGTAGAAATGCGCCTGCCAGACCGCCGCCTGCCCGAACAGGCCCGGCAGCCAGCCCGCGCCGCCGCTTTCGGGCACGCCGAACGGATGCGCGGCCTGGGCCGCGGCCATGGCCGGCATGCCCAGCAGCAGCCAGACCGCCAGCGCCACGCCCCCCGCCTTCAGGAACATCGCAGCCCGATGCGGTGCGTCAGCCCTTTGGTAATGGCGAACAGTTCTTCGGGCAGGGCGTCGGGGTCGGCCGGAATGGCGGCCAGTTGCTGCATGGTCTTCCAATCCAGCTCCTTGGGTTTGCGGTAGCCGGCCTTGCAGGCCGCCGCGCCGGGGCCGTCCACCGAGACGGCGTCAGGCGCGTCGAACGCATAGGCCACGAAATACGTGGGGTCGTAGATGTCCACCTGCGCGCCGTCCGGCCCCGGCGCGGCGGGCCGGGCCAGCGGCAGCGTGAACGCCAGCGTCAGGCGCTGGGTGCGCGGATCCCAGCGCACGCGCGCATCGCGCGGCTCGGCAAAGGCCTGGGTTTCGCCCCTCACCGTCACGCGCGTGAAATAGTGCGACACCGGCTCGCCCAGCGACCGCATCCAGTCGCGCGCCATGCCTTCCAGCACCTCGGGCGGCAGCTCCCCGCGCTTGCCGCGCTTCAGGCCCTGCGTGGCATAGGCGCCGAACATGTCGTCGAACCGCCATTCCTGGCGCACGGCGGTCAGGCGGTGCCCGGCGTCCACCTCGACCACCGCGCGCGCGTCTATCCACATGTGCGGATGGGCCTGCGCCGCGGCGGATGCGAACAGGGCCGAAACCGCGATCAGGGCCGCATGGCCGCGGCAAGCTGTCTTGCGTTCCATTCAAACATTTCCAGATAGGTCGCCGCCGGCTGGCCCGGCTTGGACAACGCGTCGGAATACAGCGTGCCGCCCACCTTCGCGCCCGTCTCGCGCGCGATCTGCTGCACCAGGCGCGGACTGCTGATGTTCTCCACGAAGACCGCCGGCACCTTTTCGCGCCTGACCTGCTCGATGATGCGGGCGACGTCGCCCGCCGAAGGCTCCGCATCGGTGGAGATACCCGCCACGGGCAGGAACGATACACCGTACGCATCGCCAAAATAGCCGAAAGCATCGTGCGAGGTCACTACCTTGCGCCGCTCGGCCGGAATGGCGGCAAACGTCTTGCGCAGCGACGCGTCCAGCGCCTGCAGGCGGGCGGCATAGGCCTGGGCGCGCTGGCGATAGGCGTCGGCATGCGCCGGATCGGCCGCCGCCAGGCCCTCGGCGATGTTGCGCACATAGATCACCCCATTGGCCAGGTTCTGCCACGCGTGGGGATCGACGTCGCCGTGGCGATGCGCATGGCCGTGAGCGTCGCCGTGGCCGTCGCCGTGATCGTGGTTGTGGTCGTGGTCGTGGTCGTGGCCGTGATCGTGACCATGATCCCCGTGGCTTTCGCCGGCCTTGAATTTGCGCGGCGCCACGCCCTGGGCGGCCACCACCGTCCGGCCCTTGAAGCCGGAGGACGTCACCAGCCCCGGCAGCCAGGCCTCGAACTCCAGGCCATTGACGAACAGCAGCTGCGCGGCCGCCAGTTTCCTGGCGTCGCCCGGAGTGGGTTCGTACTCGTGGGCATCGCCGTCCGGGCCGACCAGGACGCTGACGCGGACGTCCGGGCCGCCCACTTCGCGCACCATGTCGCCCAGGATGGAAAAGCTGGCCACGGCCTGCACGGGGCCGGCGGCCTGCGCCGCCGCCCCCGGCGCGATCAGGCCCAGCGCGGCCAGGAGCAGCAGCGCGCGGCGGCGCAGCGATATTTCGGGTTGCATCCTATTCTCCTCGTCGAAAGCGGGCCGGCGCCGCGCGCCGCGCCCGGAGCAGCCCGCCCTGCGGGCCGGCTGCGATGGAACACACATAACAGGCGCCGGCCGCCAGGATGATGGCGGGCGAAGCCGGCACATTGAAGTGATAAGACGCCAGCAGCCCCGCCACCGACGAGGCCGCCCCGATCGCCGCGGCCAGCGGGGCCTGGCGGGCAGCCGACACCGCCCAGAACCGCGCCGAGGCCGCGGGCAGCATCATCATGCCCACCACCATCAGCGTGCCCAGCACCTGGAAGCCCGCCACCAGATTCACCACCACCAGGACCAGGAACCCCATGTGCGCCCATGCCCCGCGCCCGCCGCAGGCGCGCAGGAAGCCCGGGTCCAGACACTCGGCCGCCAGCAACCGGTAGATGGCCGCCAGCGCAATCAGGGTCGCGCTGGCCGTGCCCGTAACCAGCAGCAGCGCCGCGTCGTCCAGGCCCAGCACCGTGCCGAACAGCACGTGCAGCAGATCCATGTTGGAGCCGCGCAGCGACACCAGCAGCACCCCCAGCCCCAGCGAAATCAGATAGAACGCCGCGAAGCTCGCGTCCTCGCGCAGCGGCGTCATGCGCGCCACCAGGGCCGCCAGCAGCGCCACCGCCAGCCCGGTGACGATGCCGCCCAGCATCATCGCGCCCAGCGACAGCCCCGCCGCCAGGAACCCCGCCGCCACGCCCGGCAGAATGGCGTGCGACATGGCATCGCCCATGAGGCTCATGCGGCGCAGCACCAGGAACACGCCCAGCGGGGCGCCGCCCACCGACAGCGCGCAGGCGCCGGCCAGGGCCCGCCGCATGAACCCGTAGTCCGCGAAGGGAGACACCGCCCACTCGTACAGGCTCATGTCCACGCCTCCGCATGCCAGCGCCGGGCGGTCCTGAGGTTGGCCTCGTTCAGCACGCCGGCCGTAGCGCCCCAGGCCACCACCCGGCCGGACAGCAGGACGCATTGCGGGAAATGCTCGCGGATCATGTCCAGGTCGTGCATCACCGCGACCACCGTGCGCCCCTGGGCATGCAGGCCGCACAGCAGCGACATCAGGGTCTGCGCGGTATGGCTGTCCACCGCCGCGAAAGGCTCGTCGAGCAGCAGCACCGGCGCGTCCTGCACCAGCATCCGCGCGAACAGCGCCCGCTGCATCTGGCCGCCCGACAGCGTATCCGCGCCGCGTCCCGCCAGATGCGCGAGGCCCACCTGCTCCAGCGCGCCCATGCAGCGCCCGAGCTCGTCGCGCCCGTACCGCCGCCACGCCCCCACGCGCCGCCAGGCGCCCATGGCCACGAGGTCCAGCACCGTGACAGGAAAAGCGCCGTCCAGCTCGGCCGCCTGCGGCAGCCACGACAGGCCCGCGCGGCCCGTCCCGCCCAGACGCACCGACCCCGCCAGGGGACGCAGCACGCCCATGATGCCCTTGAGCAGCGTGGACTTGCCGGCCCCGTTGGGCCCGGCCACGGCCGTCAGGCTGCCTGCGGCGAAGCTGCCCGACACATGCTCGAGCACGGCCCGGCCCCGCCAGCCGAGGGAGACGTCGTCCAGCGCTATCGCGGCCGGGCCCGGCGCGCAGGCTTCCCGGAGCGCCTGCACGCATCCGGCCCCATGCCCATGCCCGGACGCCAGGACGGCCGTCATGCCGGCCACCATCCCAGCGCCCAACCCGTCAGCAGCCAGAGGCCCGCCACGGCGGCAAGCGCCCACGCCATGCGGCGCCAGGCGGAAACCAGGAAGGCGGAACGGCGCGCGGGCGCTCCGGGAGCGGAGCCGGAAGGCGCCGAAGGCGGGAAATACGGCATGGGAAGACGATGGAGGCGGAAAACCGGATGCGGGCCGGATGGAAATCAATATGTTATATCATAACCAAACTGGCTTGAAGACGGCCTGCGTGCCCATACGTAAGTGTTTTCTGATACCTTCCTGGCATCGCGCTCCGCGCGCCGTCTTTTTCTTTTCCTGAACAGCCCGCCATGCCCGCCTCTTCCGGTTCTCCCGACAACGACAGCGTAGGCGCCCAGCTCAGCGTCGCCGAGGCGTTGTGCGAGCAGCGCGGCCGGCGTCTCACCCCCATCCGCCGCAAGGTGCTCGAACTCCTGCTGCGCCACGGCCGCAGCCTGAAGGCCTACGAGCTGCTCGACGCCATGCGCGCCGTGCACCCCGGCGCGGCGCCCCCCACGGTCTACCGCGCGCTGGACTTCCTCATGGACGAAGGCCTCATCCACCGCCTGGACGCGGTCAATGCCTGGAGCGCCTGTCATGATGCCGGCGGCGCCCCGCACGACCTGCTGGTCGTCTGCACCGGCTGCGGCGCCGTGGCCGAACTGAGCGACCCCGCCATGAGCCGCCAGCTCGCCGAGCGCGTGGCCCGGACGGGCTACGTCCTGGCCACGCACGAAACCGAAATCCGCGCCCTCTGCCCCCAGTGCCAGCAAAAGCAGCCGGCCGAGGGCCATCACCACCATCACCACTGACCGCGGGCCCGCCCGCGCGGGGCTCTTGATTTCCTGCAACCCGCCCCCAATTGATGGTATCGCCCGATACTTGACGGCGTACAGCCGCGATCCGGACGGACGCGCCCCCCGGGTTGGCCCGGGGTTTGCCCCCCGCCGCCGACTGTGCTGTAATCCTGCGTCCGGCCGCGATTGGCGGCCTTCGCAGCCCGTGGCCCAAGACACCTGGCGCCCCGTCCGGCACCCATCCGGCGCCCGCGCCATCCAGCCCCACCGGCCTGGTGTCCGACGCCTTGACTTCACGCTAGCCGCTTCGCCATGAACACCCCGCGCAGTTTGGACAAAATGGTTCCCGTCACCATCCTCACCGGCTTTCTCGGTGCGGGCAAGACCACCCTGCTCAAACGCATCCTCACCGAATTCCACGGCCGCCGCGTGGCGGTCATCGAAAACGAATTCGGGCCCGAAAGCATCGACAACGACCTGCTGGTGCAGGACAGCAACGAAGAAATCATCGAGCTGTCCAACGGCTGCGTCTGCTGCACGGTGCGCGGCGACCTGATGCGCACGCTGTCCGACCTGCGCGCCAAGCGCGAATCCGGCGCGCTGAACTTCGAGCGCGTCATTATCGAAACCACCGGCATGGCCAACCCCGGCCCCGTGTGCCAGACGTTCTTCATGGACGACGACATCGCCGAGTACTACCGCCTGGACGCGGTGGTCACGGTGGTCGACGCCAAGCACGGCATGGCCACGCTGGACGAGCAGCCCGAGGCCCAGAAGCAGGTCGGCTTCGCCGACCGCATCCTCATCTCGAAGAAAGACCTGGTCAACGAAGTCGACTACGAGGCCCTGCGCTCGCGCCTGGTGCACATGAACCCGCGCGCGCCCATCACGCCGGTCAACTTCGGCGAGGCCGACCTGAAGTCCATCATCGACATCAGCGGCTTCAACCTGAATTCCATTCTCGACATCGACCCGGACTTCCTGGCCGATGAGCATCCCGACGCCGCCCATGGCCACGGCCACGATCATGGCCACGATCACGGCCACGATCATGACCACGAGGGCGAATGCGGGGCGCATTGCAATCATCCCCACCATCATCACCATCACCACCACGACGACGAGATCGGCGCCTTCGTGTTCCGCTCGAACAAGCCCTTCGATCCCGTCCGGCTCGAGGAATTCCTGGGCGGCGTGGTGCAGGTCTACGGACCCGACCTGCTTCGGTACAAGGGCATCCTGTACATGAAGGGCATCAACCGCCGCATGCTGTTCCAGGGCGTGCACATGATGATGGGCGCCGAACCCGGCAAGCCGTGGACCGCGGCCGAAAAACCGTCCACGAAAATGGTGTTCATCGGCCGCAAGCTGCCCCAGGAAATTTTCACCCGGGGCTTGGAGCAGTGCCTGGCGGGGTAAACCCCCCTTTCTCGGAACGTGACGCAACGCGACGATGGCAGTACTGTGAGGTACGGATAGCGTAGGCAATCAGCAACACGGTCGGGAACAGGGACACCCGCGCCAGGATCGATTCATAGTGGAGTGTTTTCATGGCTACCAAGGCAGCAACCAAGAAATCAAGCAAGTCGACGAGCGATACGGCGATTGATCTGCCCAGCGAAGAGGAAATGCTGGCCATGCCCGAGTCCGATTACATGAACGAGCGCCAGCTGGCGTTCTTCAAGGAGCGGCTCAAACAACTCGAACAGGACATCCTCGCCAACGCGGGCGAAACCACCGAGCACCTGCGCGAAACGCAGTTCGTGCCCGACCCGGCCGACCGCGCCACCATCGAGGAAGAACACGCCCTGGAACTGCGCACCCGCGACCGCGAACGCAAGCTCCTGAAGAAAGTCCAGCAATCCATCGCCCGCATCGAAAGCGGCGAATACGGCTGGTGCGAAGAAACGGGCGAACCCATCGGCATCCCGCGCCTGCTGGCCCGTCCCACCGCCACGCTGTCGCTGGAAGCCCAGGAACGCCGCGAAATGCGCCAGAAGCTCTACGGCGACTGATCTCCACCGATCCGTCCCGTTTTCAACGCGCCGGGTGAAAGGCTATGCTGGTCTGCCAGCATGGCCTTTTTCTTTTGCGCGCGCGGCCCGCACGCAAGTCTTGATTTCCGCCCCACTGCCCCCAGCTAGTCCTTTCAAAGGAAGGAACGCATGGAACAATTTCACGCCACCACCATCGTGTGCGTGCGACGCGGCAACCGCGTCGCGCTTGGCGGCGATGGCCAGGTCACCCTGGGCAACGTCGTCATCAAGGGCACCGCACGCAAGATTCGCCGCCTGTACCAAGACAAGATCCTGGCCGGCTTCGCCGGCGCCACGGCCGACGCCTTCACCCTGCAGGAACGTTTCGAAGCCAAGCTCGAAAAGCACCAGGGCAACCTGATGCGCGCCGCCGTCGAACTCACCCGCGACTGGCGCACCGACCGCGTACTGCGCCGCCTCGAGGCCATGCTCATCGTGGCCGACGCCGAACACACGCTGGTGCTCACCGGCAACGGCGACGTCCTCGAGCCCGAGCATGGCCTGGCCGCCATCGGCTCCGGCGGCGCCTACGCCCAGTCCGCCGCCCTGGCGCTGTTGCGCAACACCGAGCTGCCGCCCGAGGACATCGTCAAGCAATCGCTCGAGATCGCGGGCGACCTCTGCATCTACACCAACCAGAATCACGTCATCGAAACGCTGGGCGCCTGACGCCCGCCCGGCGGCGGCGTCCCGCGCCGCCGGCCCGCTCCGCCCCAAGGATCCGCCTCATGTCCGCTTCCACCATGACGCCCGGAGAAATCGTCTCCGAACTCGACAAATACATCATCGGCCAGAACCGCGCCAAGCGGGCCGTGGCCGTGGCGCTGCGCAACCGCTGGCGCCGCCAGCAGGTGGCCGAGCCGCTGCGCCATGAAATCCACCCCAAGAACATCCTCATGATCGGCCCCACCGGCGTGGGCAAGACCGAAATCGCCCGCCGCCTGGCCAAGCTTGCAAACGCCCCATTCATCAAGATCGAGGCCACCAAGTTCACCGAGGTCGGCTACGTGGGCCGCGACGTGGACACCATCATCCGCGACCTCACCGAATACTCCATCAAACAGACCCGCGAGATGGAAATGCGCCGCGTGCGCACCCAGGCCGAAGACGCCGCCGAAGACCGCATCCTCGACGCCCTCGTCCCGCCGCCGCGCGGCGCCAACGGCGAACCCGAACGCGGCGAAGACAGCAGCGCCCGCCAGACCTTCCGCAAGCGCCTGCGCGAAGGCAAGATCGACGACCTCGAAATCGAGATCGAAGTGGCCCAGGCCGTGCCGCAGATGGACGTCATGACGCCCCCGGGCATGGAGGAAATGGCCGAGCAGCTGCGCGGCATGTTCGCCGGCCTGGCCCGCGACAAGAAAAAGCCCAAGAAAATGAAGGTGCGCGAAGCCTTCAAGCTGATCGTCGAAGAAGAAGCCGCCAAGCGCGTCAACGAAGAAGACCTGCGCTCGGTGGCGATCACCAACGTCGAACAGAACGGCATCGTGTTCCTGGACGAAATCGACAAGATCGCGGCCCGCCAGGAAACCGGCGGCGCCGACGTCTCGCGCCAGGGCGTGCAGCGCGACCTGCTGCCGCTGGTCGAAGGCACCACGGTCAACACGCGCTACGGCATGGTCCGCACCGATCACATCCTGTTCATCGCGTCCGGCGCCTTCCACCTGTCGCGCCCGTCCGACCTGATCCCCGAGCTGCAGGGCCGCTTCCCCATCCGCGTCGAACTCGACTCGCTGACGGCCGAAGACTTCGTGCGCATCCTGTCCGACACGGACGCGTCGCTGACCAAGCAGTACAAGGCGCTCATGGCCACCGAGGACCTCGAGCTGGAATTCACCGAGGACGGCGTGCGCCGCCTGGCGGAACTGGCTTTCGAGGTCAACGAAACCACCGAGAACATCGGCGCTCGCCGCCTGTACACGGTGATGGAGAAACTGCTCGAGGAACTGTCCTTCGACGCCACGTCCAGCCAGGACAAGCACGTCAAGATCGACGCCGCCTACGTCAACGCCCAGTTGTCGGAAGCCGCGAGCAGCCAGGACCTGGCGCGCTACGTGCTGTAAGGGCATTCGCGAGGCGCGCCGCCCCCTCAGCGTCAGGCGCGAAAAAAGCCGGAACCCGCCGCAAGGCGGTTCCGGCTTTCTGTTTTGCGGGCGGCCGGCCAGAATGACCGGCGATAGCGCCCGACGAGGGCCACGGCAAGAATCGCCGGCAAGGCCGCCCGACCGACCCGGCACGCGCGGCCCCAGGCCGCGCCACCCTAGTTGCTGATCGACGTCACCACGTACTTGCCGTCCTTGCGCTCGGCGGTGAACTTCACCTTGTCGCCCGCCTTGATCTTCGCCAGCAGCGCCGGATCGGCCTGATACACCAGCGTCATGGCTGGCAGGTCCAGCGCCTTGATCGCGTCGTGCTTGATCGTCACCTTCCCGGCGGCCGGGTCCACGCGGCGCACCTCGCCGCTGGCCTCCGCCTGCTGCGCAAACGCCAGCGGCGTCGCCAGCGACACCACGGCCATCGCGGTCGCCACCGCCATCGGCGTTGCGTATTTGCGGTTGAAAGCCATGCTTTATCCTCCAGTTTCGGCCCCGGCCCGACAACGGCCCCGGCCTGACGCAATGCTAGGATACCGCCCTCGCCCCGCAAATCCGCGCCATACACGCAACAATTCTGACGGTTCTTTGCCGCCCGCGCCCCGGCCCGCAGCCTCCGCTTACGCCTGACGCGAAACGCTCACGACTCGTCACCAGACCAAGGACTCCTCATGGCCAACCGCCTCTCAGTCATCGCCACCCGGACCGGAGACGACGGAAGCACCGGGCTGGGCGACGGCTCGCGCATCCCCAAGGACGCCCCCCGCATCGCCGCCCTCGGCGACGTCGACGAACTCAACAGCCACATCGGCGTCCTGCTCGCCGAATCCCTGCCCGGCGAAATCGCCCAGGACCTGCTGGCCATCCAGCACGACCTCTTCGACCTGGGCGCCGAACTGTGCATCCCCGGCCACATCGCGCTCACGGACGAACACGTCGCCCGCCTGGACGCCCGCCTGGCCCACTACAACGCCTCGCTCGCCCCCCTGCGCGAATTCATCCTGCCCGGCGGCTGCCGCGCCGCCGCGCTGGCCCACGTGGCCCGGTCGGCATGCCGGCGCGCGGAACGCGCCGTCGTCGCCCTGGCCCGCGCCGAAGCGGTCAACCCGCCCGTGCGGCAATACCTGAATCGGTTGTCGGATTTGATGTTCGTGCTGGCCCGGCATTTGAATAGCGCGGCCGGCCGGCCCGACGTATTCTGGACCAGCCCGAATTCGCGCATGCAGAACAACAATTAAACCGAACCGTCGCCGCTTTTTTCCTGCGGGCGCATCGGCGCAAAAACTCACGGTATTTACCACAGCCTTACAGCGCCCGACCTGTAGGACCAGCCCCATTCCGGCATAATTACTGGTTTATCTAGGTCGTCCCCCGTCTCCAGCTCGCAGATTCGCAGGAAATAAACGAAAATGAGTATTATTGTTACTGGCGGCGCCGGCTTCATCGGGTCCAATTTTGTCCTGGACTGGCTCGCCCAGAGCGACGAGCCCGTCATTACGCTGGACAAGCTGACCTACGCCGGCAACCCGGAGAACCTCGCATCTCTCAAAGGCGACAGCCGCCACAAGCTGGTCCACGGCGACATCGGCGACCAGGCCCTGGTTGAATCCCTGCTGCAGGAACACCGGCCCCGCGCCATTCTGAACTTCGCGGCGGAATCCCACGTCGACCGTTCCATCCACGGTCCCGGCGAGTTCATCCAGACCAACGTCGTCGGCACCTTCCACCTCCTGGAAGCCGTGCGAGCCTACTGGGCCGAGCTGCCAGCCGCCGAGAAAGACGCCTTCCGGTTCCTGCACGTCTCCACCGACGAAGTCTATGGTTCGCTGGCCAAGGACGATCCCGCCTTCACCGAGCAGAACCGCTACGAGCCCAACAGCCCCTATTCCGCCAGCAAAGCGGCCAGCGACCACCTGGTGCGCGCCTACCACCATACCTATGGGCTGCCGGTGCTCACCACCAATTGTTCCAACAATTACGGCCCGTACCACTTCCCGGAAAAACTGATCCCGCTCATCATTCACAACGCGCTCAACGGCAAGCCGTTGCCCATCTACGGCGACGGCCAGCAAATCCGCGACTGGCTGTACGTCACGGACCACTGCAGCGCCATCCGCCGCGTGCTGGAAGCGGGCAAGGTGGGCGAAACCTATAACGTCGGCGGCTGGAACGAAAAAGCCAACCTGGAAGTCGTGCATACGCTGTGCGGGCTGCTCGATGAACTCAGCCCGCGCAAGGATGGCAAGTCATACAAAGAACAAATCACTTTCGTTACCGACCGCCCTGGCCACGACCGCCGCTACGCCATCGATGCCACCAAGCTCGAGCGCGAGCTGGGCTGGAAGCCCGCCGAAACCTTCGAGACCGGCATCCGTAAAACCGTAAAGTGGTATTTACAGAACCAGTCATGGGTGGCCAGTATCACCAGCGGCACCTATCGCGATTGGATTAGCACCCAATACGCAACCTGACGGATCGGCGTTCGCACAGCACACGACGCGCCGCGCACCGCCAATCACGATATGTCGAGTTTCCGCATTGTCAATTAGCCTACAATCTATCCCGACGAGCCAGGTCGCGAATGAGCGGATCGCTATCCTGCTCTGCACGTACCAGGGTGAAACGTACCTGCCGGCGCAACTGGACTCATTCGCCGCCCAGACTCATCCCAACTGGATCGTCTGGGCATCTGATGATGGCTCTTCCGATGCCACGCCTCAGTTGCTTGAGGATTACCAACGCCGCTGGGCGTGCGGCCGATTGATGATACTCGCCGGCCCACGCAAGGGCTTCGTCGCGAATTTCATGTCCTTGCTATGCAGCCCGGGGCTGGCCGCTGATTATTACGCGCTCTCCGACCAAGACGACATCTGGCACGCCGACAAGCTGCAACGCGCCGCGAATTGGCTGCGCCAAATACCCGAAGACGTGCCTGCGCTCTACTGTACGCGCACCGAGCTCATAGACGAAGCCGGCCGTTCCCTCGGCTATTCGCCGTTGTTCAGACGACCGCCTTCTTTTGCCAATGCTCTCGTACAGAACGTAGCGGGCGGCAATACGATGGTAATCAACAATGCGGCGCGCAACCTGCTGCTGGAGGCCGGCGCCAATCTCGATATCGTCGCCCATGACTGGTGGATCTACATTGCAATCAGCGCCTGCGGCGGCCATGTTTACTATGATAGTCAACCGTCACTGCAGTATCGTCAGCATGGTGGCAACCTCATCGGTGCCAATGCTGGGTTGGTTGCACGACTGCAAAGGATCCAGTTGCTGTTCCGCGGTCGTTTGAAAACCTGGACCGACCAGCATATCGTTGCGCTGACGCCCTTACTACCCAAGCTGACACCCGTTAACCGCCGCATATATGAGCGTTTTGTCAAAGCTCGCCAACGCGGCCTTCTACCCCGCATCGTCGGACTCAAACGCTCAGGCGTCTATCGCCAGACTGCCTTGGGAAATCTGGGGTTGCTGGCCGCCGCGATATCCAACCGGATTTGAAAGTAGCTATGAAAATTCTACTGTTAGGCAAAGATGGCCAAGTTGGCCACGAGTTGCAGCGGACCCTGCTGGCTCTCGGCGATGTCCACGCCTCTGGCCGAGAGGGCGCCAACTTTGAAGATCCGGAAGGCCTTCGCCGCTTGCTGGTAGCGCAAGAGCCCAACATTATCGTCAATGCCGCGGCCTACACGGCGGTGGACAAGGCCGAAACGAATCAAGATGCCGCACGCAGGGTCAACGCCGACGCTGTGGGCTTGCTTGCCCGCTACGCCCAAGAAACCCAAGCGTTACTGGTCCATTATTCCACGGACTATGTCTTCGACGGCACCAAGAACTCCCCATACGAGGAGGATGATCAGACCAACCCTCAAAGCGTGTACGGCCGCACCAAACTGGCGGGAGAATTGGCCATCCTGGCCAGCGGCTGCAATACCCTGGTGCTACGCACCAGCTGGGTATTCTCCGCGCATGGCGGCAACTTCATCAAGACAATTCTGCGCCTCGCCAAAGAGCGCGATGTCTTGAGTATAGTGGCCGACCAGCATGGCGCTCCGACTTCCGCCGAGCTGATTGCAGACGTCACGGCACTAGCGATCGCCGGGTGGCTGCAAGGCCGCCTGAGCAGCGGCGTTTATCACCTGACCGCTTCCGGCCACACAACATGGCACGGTTTGGCGTCGCATGTCGTGGATAGGGCCCACCGCAATGGTGTGAAGCTAAAGACCGACCGCGACCACATCAAGCCCATTACAACCGAGGAATATCCGGTCCCAGCAGTTCGGCCCAAGAACTCCAGGCTTAACACCAACGCATTGGCGTCTCCCTTGAAACTACAGTTACCTCATTGGACGGTCCATGTCGACCGCACAGTGGATCAACTTACGTCGACGGAACGTTCCGCATGAAACGCAGAGGTATCATTCTTGCCGGGGGATCCGGTACGCGGCTGCATCCAGCCACCCTGGCAATCAGCAAGCAATTGCTGCCAGTATTTGACAAGCCGATGATTTATTATCCCCTCAGCACCCTGATGCTCGCTGGGATCCGGGACATTCTCATCATTTCGACCCCGCAGGACACACCCCGCTTCCAGCAACTGCTGGGCGACGGGTCGCAATGGGGCGTGGCTCTCCAGTACGCCGTCCAGCCGTCCCCCGACGGTCTGGCTCAGGCTTTTCTCATCGGAGAATCATTCCTCGGCAATGATCTGTCCGCGCTCGTACTTGGGGACAATATCTTCTACGGCCACGACTTCCACCAGTTGCTCGCCAACGCCGACACCCGCACCGACGGTGCCACCGTATTCGCTTATCACGTACACGACCCCGAACGCTATGGCGTGGCCGAATTCGACAACAGCGGAACAGTCCTGTCTCTGGAAGAAAAGCCAGCGAAACCCAGGTCGAACTACGCGGTCACGGGCCTGTATTTCTACGACAAGGATGTGGTCGAAATCGCCAAGCAAATCAAACCATCGGCGCGCGGTGAACTCGAAATTACCGATTTGAATCGAGTCTACCTGGGCCAAGGCAAGCTGAATGTCGAAATCATGGGCCGAGGCTATGCCTGGCTCGATACGGGCACCCATGAATCGCTGCTCGAAGCAAGCCAGTTCATCTCCACGCTGGAGAACCGCCAGGGCCTGAAAGTTTCATGCCCGGAGGAAATCGCGTTCCGCAACGGCTGGATTACTCCCGAACAGCTGGCGATGTTAGCGGAACCATTAGCCAAAAACGGCTATGGCAAGTATCTGCAGCGATTGCTCGTCGAAAAGGTCTACTAAGAGCCACTAACAAAACCAACTTGCACACAGGTCGGCAGGTGGCAAAATTGGCAGCATGGCCCGTCGTAAAGAGATTTCCAGCGCGCTGTGGAAGCGCATCGAACCGTTGATTCCGCCCGTGAAGCCCTCGTCCAAGGGAGGTCGGCCGCGCATCGGCGATCAGCAGGCCCTCAACGGCATCGTCTATGTTCTGCGCACCGGCATCCCGTGGGAAGAATTGCCCCTGGAACTGGGCTATGGCAGCGGTATGACCTGCTGGCGGCGGTTGCGCGACTGGCAAGCCGCCGGCGTCTGGCATCGCCTGCATCAGGTCCTGCTGGCCGAACTGCGACGGGCCGACAAGCTGGACCTGAGCCGAGCCAGCCTGGACGCGGCCAGCGTGGCTTCCCCCCGAGGGGCGCCTACACGGGTCCGAACCCGACTGATCGCGGCAAGCTCGGCAGCAAGCGGCATCTGATCGTCGATCGCAACGGCGTTCCCTTGGCGTTCTGTGTGACCGGAGCCAACCGGCACGACTCGGTGGTCTTTGAGGGACTGGTCGATACCTTGCCGCCGATCGCAGGCAAGCCCGGGCGTGCACGACGCTGGCCAGGCAAGTTGCACGCCGACAAGGCCTACGATATCGACCGCTGCCGCGACCATCTCAAGCAACGGGGCATCGCCCCCCGCATCGCTCGCAAGGGGATCGAGCGCAATGATCGACTGGGGCGGCATCGCTGGGTGGTCGAGCGCACCCATGCCTGGTTTGCCGGCTTCGGCAAGCTGCGCATCCGCTTCGAGCGACGCATCGACATCCATCTGGCGTGGCTCTCGCTTGCCTGTTCGATCACCTGCCTACGGCTCCTCCCAGAGTTTTGTTAGCGACTCTAAATCAGTGACATACAGAAAGTCGGCCCGCGCGGAAGACCCTGCAGAAAAGAAGTAAAATTCGCCCCGCCATCTAGTAGGGTAATGATGAGCCGCGCGCCCCGCTTTGCCACGGCGCGCGCCAACGATGAAAACGCAGCCGACCCTAGATAAACCGCAAAAGAAGAGTCGCAGGGTAGGTAATCCTTCATGCTTTACGTGTCCATCGCCTTTCTCGTGTCCGCAGCCATCACGCTGCTGACGCTCCGGTATGGGCATTTGCATGCAAGGTACACCGCGGACAGCGACATGACGGGTGTGCAGAAGTACCACGTGCGCCCCGTTCCGCGCGTGGGGGGAATTGCCCTGGTCGTGGCGATGCTCGTTGTGGCCGGCGCCGCCGCATGGCGCGAGCCGGCCCTGCTCAAGCCGTTGCTGCTGCTGCTGGCCGGCATGCCGGCTTTCCTGGGCGGACTGGCGGAAGACCTGACCAAGCGGGTCCGCGCCCTGGTTCGGCTGCTGCTGGCCATGCTCGCCGGCGCCCTGGGCTACTATCTGCTGGACACGGCCGTCGTTCGGCTGGACATCCGGCGTGGACTGGCTGCTGCAGTTCTGGGCGATTTCGCTGGTCTGCACCATGATCGCCGTGGGCGGCGCGGCCACCGCCATCAACATCATCGACGGATACAACGGCCTTGCCGCCGTCGTATCGGCCATGATCCTGGCAGGTATGGCATACGTGTCGTACTACCTGGGGGATCGCCTGCTGGTGGTGGCGTCCGTCGGGATGATGGGCGCCATCGGCGGGTTTCTGATCTGGAATTATCCCCGCGGGTTGATTTTCCTGGGCGATGGCGGCGCGTATTTCATCGGTTTCATGATCGGCGAATTGTCCGTGCTGATGCTGTACCGGCACCCGGAGGTGTCGGCATGGTTTCCGCTGCTGCTCTGCATTTATCCGGTGTTCGAAACCTTGTTTTCGATTTACCGGAAGCGCTGGCTGCGGGGGCGTTCCCCCGGGGTGCCGGACGGGGTGCATCTGCACATGCTGGTGTACAAGCGGCTGGTGCGCTGGGCCATCGGGTCCACCGAAGCCAGGCATAAGACCCAGCGCAATGCGATGACCTCGCCGTATCTGTGGGTGCTTTCGTCGCTGGCCGTCATTCCGGCGGTTTTGTTCTGGCAGTACGAATATGTGTTGATGGGGTTTGTGGCGTTGTTTTCTGTCGTTTATCTGGCGCTGTATCGCAAGCTAGTCAGGTTCGCTACGCCACGTTGGCTGATGGTCAAAAAAGAGGCTGACGAGGGTTGAGTACGGATATTAAAGGGATAGCCCCCGTGGATGCATCACCGCATTTTGGGCCGCATGTGGCTATCCTGCTGTGCACGTACAACGGCGAACGGTTCATTCGTGAGCAGTTGGACTCCATCTCAGCCCAAACCTACCTGAACTGGAAGGTCTGGATCTCGGATGACGGGTCCGGTGACGCGACTCTCGAAATTGTGGCGGAGTATCGACGTCGTTGGGGCGCAGAGAAGTTGGAAATTGTGCAAGGCCCTTCTCGTGGATTTGCCCAGAACTTTTTGTCGCTAGTCTGCCGCAACGAGATTCAGGCGGACTATTTTGCATACGCGGATCAGGACGACGTTTGGGAGCCAGAAAAATTGGAGAGGGCTGTATATCAGCTTGAGGCGTTGCCCCAAGGTTGCTGTTCGCTCTATTGTTCGCGCACGCGGCTTGTCGACGAGGCGGGAGTACCGATCGGATTTTCACCCCTGTTTACCCAGAGGCTGGACTTCCGTAATGCGCTCGTGCAGAATGTCGGTGGCGGCAATACCATGGTGTTCAATTCCTTGAGTTGCACGGTGTTGCGCGCCGCCGGCCCGAAGCTTGATGTCGTGGCGCATGATTGGTGGACATACCTCGCGATAACCGCTACTGGGGGAATGGTGATATATGATCCCGAACCGTCGCTGTCGTATCGTCAGCATGGTGCAAATCTGATCGGATCCAATCAAGGTTTTGGACCAAGGTTCGCCCGAGTGCGCCTGCTGATGCAAGGGCAACTGCAGCGCTGGATTGACGCGAATGTTGCCAGCCTGCGTCTAATTCAGCAGCTCCTGCCATTGGAGCAACAACGTATATTCCTGGAGTTCGACGAATCGCGGCGCGGCGGGCTTTTCCGTCGTCTCCTTGGCCTCAAGCGATCGGGTGTTTTTCGTCAAACGGCGGGCGGCAATATAGGCCTTATTGTCGCCGCATTCTTCAAGAAACTATAGTCATGACTATCTTGGTAACGGGCGGGGCCGGTTTTATCGGCGGCAACTTTGTATTGGACTGGTTTGCGAAGACAAATGAGCCACTCGTCAATGTCGACAAGCTCACTTACGCTGGTAATCTCGAGACCGTCTCGTCCGTGGCAAATCATGCTGGCTACAAGTTCATCAAGGCCGATATCGGCGATAAAGCATTGATTGCACAGACGCTGCGAGAGCACTCGGTGCGCGCGGTGCTCAATTTTGCTGCGGAATCACATGTAGACCGTTCGATAGAGGGGCCTGGAGATTTTATTCAGACCAACGTGGTCGGCACATTCAACTTGCTCGAAAGCGTACGAGGTTACTGGTCCGAATTGCCCGAGAGGGAGAGGGCTGCGTTCCGTTTTCTGCACGTATCCACGGACGAGGTCTATGGCTCCCTCCAACCGGAGGATCGGCCGTTCGCGGAGTCGAATCGCTACGAACCCAATAGTCCGTATTCCGCGAGCAAAGCCGCTTCTGATCATCTAGTGCGCGCCTGGCACCATACTTATGGCCTGCCGGTTCTCACTACCAACTGCAGCAACAACTACGGCCCCTACCATTTCCCGGAGAAGTTGATTCCGCTTGTCATACTGAACGCCATAGCGAACAAGCCCTTGCCCATCTACGGTGATGGGCAGCAGATTCGCGATTGGCTTTACGTGAAGGATCATTGTTCTGCGATCCGTACCGTGCTCGCCTCTGGCAAAGTTGGCGAAACTTATAACATCGGCGGCTGGAACGAAAAGTCGAACTTGGATGTCGTCAAAGCGATTTGCTCCATTCTGGACGAAATGAAGCCTCGGGCAGACGGACGGTCGTATGCCGAGCAGATTACTTTCGTCCGCGACCGCCCTGGTCACGATCGCCGCTACGCGATCGATGCCAGTAAAATCGAACGCCAGCTAGGCTGGAAGCCTGCTGAAACCTTCGAAACTGGTATCCGTAAGACGGTAGCTTGGTATCTTGAGAATACCGCGTGGACGGCAAACGTGCAGAGTGGCGCCTACCAACAGTGGATGGAGAGAAACTACGCGGGCCGAGAGCAATGAGAATACTTTTGCTGGGAAAAAGTGGTCAGGTGGGCTGGGAGTTGCAGCGAGCGCTGGCGCCCCTCGGCGGCGTCACCTCGCTGGGGCGCGGAGAAAATTCGGAAGGATTATCCGGGGATTTGGCGGATCCGTCGACGCTTGCCGATACGGTCACGTGCGTCGTGCCGGACGTCATCGTTAACGCTGCCGCTTACACCGCCGTGGATAAGGCAGAAAGCGACCCGCAGCAGGCCCGTGCGGTGAACGCTCTCGCACCCAAGGTGCTCGCACGCGAGGCTGCGCGGATTGGAGCCTTGCTGGTCCACTATTCCACTGACTATGTCTTCGACGGAAGCGGCACGCGTCCCTGGCGGGAGGATGACCCCACCGGGCCGCTCAGTGTCTACGGACGCACCAAGCTGGAAGGCGAGCAGGCCATCATAGGGTCCGGTTGCCGCCACTTGATCTTTCGCACTAGCTGGGTCTATGCGGCGCGGGGCGGCAATTTCGCCAAGACCATGCTGCGACTTGCGCGTGAACGGGAGAGCCTGTCTGTAATCGATGATCAAGTGGGCGCTCCCACCGGGGCCGAGCTCATCGCCGATATCACCGGGCATGCTATCCGCAAAGCCCAGGCAGGGGCGCCGGTGGGCATCTATCATCTCGCCGCGGGCGGCGAGACGTCGTGGTGGCAATACGCCCGTTTCGTCTTGGAGCAGGCGGCAGAGGCTGGAGTGGAGTTGAAGGTCCGGCCGGAGGCTGTGGAGCCCATCCCGTCATCCGCCTACAAGGTGGCGGCACAGCGGCCTCTTAATTCGCGGCTCGACACCACGCGGTTGCAAACCGCGTTCGACATAACCTTGCCGCCGTGGCAACACGGCGTCGCGCGTATGCTTACGGAAGTCCTCGGAAAATGACCAGCACCACGCAACGCCAACGCAAAGGCATCATCTTGGCAGGAGGGTCCGGCACTAGGCTGTATCCGGTCACCAAAGCCGTGTCCAAGCAACTGCTGCCTATCTATGACAAACCGATGATCTATTACCCGCTTGGCACGTTGATGCTTGCCGGTCTGCGGGACATCCTAGTCATATCCACGCCGCAGGACACGCCACGCTTCCAGCAATTGCTGGGAGATGGCAGTGAATGGGGCATCAATCTCCAGTACGCCGTACAACCCAGTCCGGACGGGCTCGCCCAGGCCTTCATCATCGGCAAGGATTTCCTGGACGGCGCGCCATCGGCGTTGGTGCTGGGTGACAATATTTTTTATGGCCACGACCTGCACGTTCAGTTGGAAGGCGCCATGGCGAAGGAGAAGGGGGCGACGGTATTTGCGTATCACGTTCAGGATCCGGAACGTTATGGCGTAGTCGCCTTCGATGCAAGCGGCAAGGCGACTTCCCTGGAGGAGAAGCCGAAAGAGCCGAAATCCAGTTATGCCGTGACCGGGTTGTATTTTTATGACGAACAGATAGTCGACATCGCGGCCAGCCTGACGCCTTCCGCCCGGGGGGAGCTGGAGATCACCGACGCAAACCGCATCTATCTGGAACGCGGACAGCTTTCTGTCGAGATCATGGGCCGCGGCTATGCGTGGCTTGACACGGGTACGCACGAAAGCCTGATTGAGGCCAGCAATTTCATCCAGACGATCGAGCATCGGCAAGGTTTGAAGGTGGCTTGTCCGGAAGAGATCGCTTACCGAAAGGGATTCATTGATGCAGATCAACTTGAGCGTCTGGCCAGTCCGCTGGCCAAGAATGGCTATGGCCAGTACCTGTTGCGCCTTTTGAAGGACGAGGTGCGCTCGTGAACGTGATTCGTACCGCCATTTCAGAAGTGGTTCTCATCGAGCCGAAGGTGTTCGGCGATGCGCGTGGCTTCTTCTTCGAGAGCTTCAACCGACGGCAATTCACAGAAGCGGTAGGGCGTGACGTCGACTTCGTACAGGACAATCACTCGCGCTCCGTCCGTGGCGTGCTGCGCGGCATCCATTATCAAATACGCCAGCCCCAGGGCAAGCTCGTGCGTGTGGTACAGGGCGAGGTCTACGACGTCGCCGTAGACCTGCGCAAGTCCTCTCCCAATTATGGGAAGTGGGTCGGCGAGTTGCTGAGCGCGGAGAACAAGCGGATGCTGTGGGTGCCCGAGGGGTTTGGCCACGCGTTTCTGGTTTTGTCGGAAAGCGCCGAATTTCTGTACAAGACGACCGACTACTACGCGCCGGACGCGGAACGCTGCATTATCTGGAACGACCCCACGCTTGCGATCGATTGGCCGCTGGAGCGGTTGCAGGGCGCGGCGGTGCAGCTGTCGGCAAAGGATCGGGAGGGGCGCCCGTTCCTCGAAGCGGACGTGTTCGAGTGACCGGCATGAAGGGCATGTGGAGACAGACTACCGGCGTGCTTGCGCATCCGCTACGGTTCGCCGGTACGGTGAAGGGCGGGATTCGCCAGGTAGGGGGTATTCCGAACCTCGCCCGCAAGATCCTGCGTGTTTACCGCCGGGATGGGCTGGCCGGCGTGCGGCGCGGGGTAGTCCAGTTCTACCACATGGTCCGCACGCGCGAAGTGGTGAGTCGGCATGACTACGCGGAATGGGTGCGGCGCTATGACACGATAACGCCGGAGGTGCGGACGGCCTTGGCGCGCTGCAGCGCTCAATTGCCGGTGAAACCGCTGATCTCGGTGATCATGCCGGTTTACAACCCCAACCCCGCATGGCTGCAGGCCGCCATCGAGTCGGTGCTTGGTCAGATTTATCCCAATTGGCAGCTTTGCGTCGCCGACGACGCCTCCACGGATCCAGCCGTGCGCCGCATGCTGGAGGGATATCAGGCGCGGGATGCGCGTATCCGGGTGGTTCTCCGTCCCGTTAACGGGCACATTTCCGCTGCGTCCAATACAGCTCTTGCAGAAGCGCAGGGAGAATGGGTCGCGTTGTTCGATCACGACGACCTGTTGGCCGAGCACGCGCTCTTCTGGATCGCGGAGGCGATCAACCGCGTACCGGCCGCGGGCATCGTCTATTCCGACGAAGACAAAATCACCGGGCAGGGCGATCGCCGCGAGCCTCATTTCAAGAGCGACTGGAACTATGAACTGTTCCTGTCCTATAACATGATTTCCCATCTCGGCGCATACCGTACTCAGCTGGTACGCGATGTCGGGGGCTTCCGGGAAGGGTTTGAAGGCGCCCAGGATTACGATCTCGCATTGCGGTGCATAGAGCGGCTGCAGCCGGAACAGATCGTCCATGTTCCCAGAGTTCTCTATCACTGGCGCATTCACGAGGCAAGTACCGCACAGGCCGGCGAGAGCAAGCCCTATGCCCTCTTGGCCGGAGAGCGCGCGCTGAACGAGCACTTGCAGCGTCGCGGCGTGCATGGTCGAGCGGAGCTTCAGCCGCGTGGCTACTATCGCGTGAAGTTCGCGTTGCCAGAGGTGCAGCCGCTCGTTTCTTTGATTATCCCTACGCGCAACGGAGAGGCGCTGGTTCGCCAGTGCATAAACAGCATCCTTGAAAAGACTAAGTACGACAACTACGAGATCCTGTTGATCGACAACGGGTCGGATGATCCCGGCGCTCTGGCGTACTTCCAGACCGTTGCGCAGCATCCCCGCATCCGCGTTATCCGTGACGACCGGCCCTTCAATTATTCGGCCCTGAACAATAACGCCGTCGCGCTGGCGCGCGGCGATTACGTCGCTCTCATCAATAACGACATTGAAGTCATTTCGCCGGAATGGCTCGGTGAGATGATGTCGTATGCAACGCAGCCTGGCGTGGGCGCTGTGGGCGCCAGGCTCTTCTATCCCAACGGTACGTTGCAGCATGGCGGCGTCATACTCGGTATCGGGGGAGTGGCCGGTCATAGCCACAAGCATTTTCCGCGCGACCACCCTGGTTATTTCTTTCGGGCCATCCTGACGCAGGAACTGTCCGCCGTGACAGCCGCATGTCTCCTGGTGCGCAAGTCCACCTATCAAGCCGTTGGCGGCCTAGAGGAAGAGCGCCTCAAGGTGGCTTTCAACGACGTGGACTTCTGCATCCGTCTTGTGAAAGCGGGCTATCGCAATATATACGCGTCATACGCCGAGCTTTATCACCACGAGTCCCTTACTCGGGGGCACGAGGACACGCCCGAGAAGCAGGCGCGCTTCCAAGCGGAAATCGACTATATGAAAACCCAATGGGAAGGAGAGCTTAAGTTCGACCCCGCGTACAGCCCCAATCTGACCCAGGACTTCGAGGATTTTTCGTATGCCTGGCCTCCGCGGGTTCCCGCTTTTCCCCGTGCCATGACCAAAACACCACAGCATGAGCGACTCCAATAACTGTGTGGTTGTCGACCTGGATGGGACGCTGGTCCTGACGGATATGCTGGTGGAAAACTTGTTTCTCTTCCTGCGGACCTATCCATGGCGGATCCTAAGCCTGTTCGCGTGGTTGCTGAAAGGCAAGGCTCACTTCAAATGCAAGCTTGCGGACGCGGTGCTGCCTCGCACGGAGCGTTTGCCCTACAACGAGCCGTTGCTGGTCTGGCTGGCCGAGCGTCGCAAGGCCGGAGCGCGCCTGATACTTGCGACGGCCTCCGATCGGCGGATTGCACGGAGCGTCGCCGACCACCTCAGAATATTCGATAATGTGCTCGGCACCGAGCCCCATATCAACCTGTCGGCCGGCCGCAAGAGGGAAGCGCTGGTTCGGCTGTACGGGGAACAGGGGTTCGAATATGTTGGCAACTCCTCGGCCGACCTGAAGGTTTGGGATGCCGCTTCCAGAATCCATGTCGCCAATCCCGAGCGCGGGGTACTGGCCGCCGCCAGGCGGATCGGTACCGTCGGCGAGGTGTTCGACGGCCGGCCCGCGTACCTGCGGACCTTGTTGAAAGCCTTGCGCGTGCATCAATGGGCCAAGAATCTGCTGATTTTCGTTCCGTTGATCGCCGCTCATCAGGTATTCAACACCGTGCTCATCGTTCATGGGATCCTCGCTTTCATCGCATTCAGTCTGTGCGCGTCCAGCGTGTATCTCCTCAACGATCTGTTGGACCTGCAGGACGACCGCCAGCACCGTACCAAGCGTTTCCGCCCGCTGGCGGCCGGTACATTGCCCATCCTGCATGGATTGGTATTGATGCCATTGCTTCTTCTGGTAGCACTGGGGCTGGCGGCCGTGCTGTTGCCCACGCCGTTCCTTACGGTGCTGGCGGTTTATTACGTCCTTACGCTGGCTTACTCGCTGCGGCTCAAGCGAGTTGTCATGCTTGATGTAGTCACCCTCGCGATGTTGTACACGGTGCGCGTGTTGGCGGGCGCAGCGGCGATGACTTTGGCGGCCACGTTCTGGATCCTCGCATTTTGCGTGTTCATTTTCCTGAGCTTGGCTTTCGTCAAGCGCTACACCGAATTGCGCGAGGCCCGGGCTCAGGGGCGGTCCGAAAAATCGGCTGGGCGGGGATATTACCCGGGCGACTTCGAGCTGCTCGCATCGCTCGGCGGCGCATCGGGGTACATCGCGGTGATGGTACTGGCGCTTTACATCAACGACTCATCGCGTGGTTCGATGTATCGCCAACCGGAGTGGATGTGGATAGCCTGCCCTCTGCTGCTGTACTGGCTTAGTCGGGTATGGCTGCTCGCCCATCGCGGCGAAATGCATGACGACCCCATCGTGTTCGCGCTGCGTGATCGGATCAGCCGCTGGGTATGTCTGCTTTTCCTGGCGTCCTTCGCGGTAGCGACGTTCTGATGGATCGGCATCTATCCTGGGGGCGCTACCCGAGGCACCCTCAAACGCTTCATTCGGTGGCATGGCCTGCCGACGTGCCGGAATTGCTCGGCCGCTGGACCGCAGGTCGTACGTTGGCTTTCGGTTGCGGACGCAGCTACGGGGATTCCTGCTTGGCGGAGTCCGACAATGTGATCGGCATGCGCGGCCTAGACCGTTTCATCGCGGTTGATTGGGAGCATGGGCGCGTCAAGGCGCAGGCCGGTGTGACGCTCGGTGAGCTGATTGCCGTCGCGCTGCGTCGCGGGTGGTTTGTGCCCGTAACCCCGGGGACCAAGTTCGTCACGCTGGGAGGGGCCGTGGCCAATGATGTCCACGGCAAGAATCACCATGTCATGGGTACGATGGGGCGCCATGTGCGAGCCATCGAGCTTTATCGCAGCGACGAGGGGTTGATCCGATGCGGGCCTGAGGAAAGGCCCGAACTTTTCGCCGCTACCATAGGTGGATTGGGCCTGACCGGTTTGATCGTGAGCGTGGAGTTGCAGTTGCGGCCCGTCCGCTCGGGGCTTATCGCGCAACGGTCGATAAAGTTTGGCGACCTCGACGAGTTCTTCGCCCTGAGCCGCGACTACGACCACGCCCACGAGTACACGGTGGCATGGATCGATTGCCTGGCCACCGGACGGAACGTCGGCAGGGGCCACTACATCGCGGGCGACCACGTCGATGGCGACGACCGCCGTCCCGCTGCGCCGGGGCGCTTGTCCATTCCAGTCGATCCGCCGTTTTCGCTGGTCAATCGCCTCTCCCTGCGAGCGTTCAACACGCTTTACTACCACCGGCAGCGCAAGCGCGAGATCAAGGGCGTGATCGGCTATGATCCGTTCTTTTACCCTTTGGACAAGCTGCTTGCGTGGAATCGCATGTACGGTCGCAAGGGCTTCCAACAGTATCAATGCGTCGTGCCGCCGGCGGCGGCGCAGGATTCCATCCGCGCCATCATGTCGGAAATAGCGCGATCCGGCACGGGTTCCTTCCTGGCGGTGTTGAAGCAGTGCGGTGATATCGCCTCGCCCGGATTCATGTCCTTTCCGATGCAGGGCACGTCCTTGGCGTTGGACTTTCCGCAGAGGGAGCCCGGCATCACGCGCCTGTTCGCACGACTCGACATGATCGTACACGAGGCCAATGGCCGGCTGTACCCCGCCAAGGATGCGCATATGAGCTCCATCGATTTCAAGCGGGCTTATCCCGATTGGCACAAGGTCGAGGCACTGCGCGATCCTCTACTGATGTCCCGTTTCTGGAAGCGTGTTGCCCTATGAGCCTGCATATCATCATCATTGGTGCCACATCAGGCATCGCGCAAGCCGTGGCGCGGCGGTATGCCGTTGAACAGGCAGCGCTGTTTCTCGTCGCGCGTGATGCCGATAAACTGGATATGGTAGCCGCTGATCTGAGGGCCCGCGGCGCTAGTACTGTCCATACCTACACCATGGACGCGACCGACTACGCGCGGCTGGACGACATGTGCCATACCGCATGGGGCTGCATGGACCATGTCGACGTAGTGCTGATCGCTCATGGCACCTTACCCGACCAGAAGCGCGCGCAGGCAGATGTCCACTACGGCATACGCGAATTCCGGGTGAACGGAGAAAGCGTTATTGCCGCCATGGCGGTGTTGGGCCAGCGCCTGCAGACTCAAGGTCGCGGCGTGTTGGCGGTAATCGGTTCCGTGGCTGGCGACCGGGGTCGAGGAAGCAACTATCTATATGGCTCGGCCAAGGCGGCCGTGGATGCCTTCGCATCCGGGCTTCGTGCCCGTCTGTTCAAGGCTGGCGTGCATGTGCTGACCATAAAGCCGGGGTTCGTGGCGACCCCGATGACGGCAGGCCTGGATCTTCCCGCAAGGCTGACCGCACAGCCCGACAAGGTGGCGCAGGACATCGTCCGGGCGGTTGCCCGCAAGCAGGACGTCTTGTACACGCCCGGTTTCTGGCGCCTGATCATGCTGATCATCCGGCTTGTTCCTAATCCGATATTCAAGCGAAGTCGCATGTAGGGACCGCCACGAGCTTGCGTGAGCCTGCCATGCGTTCGGTGGCGGGCAAGGGCTGGCAGGTGGACCAAGGATATAGAAGGAAATTTGACCGATGACCGATACTAAGATCGTCTTGCCTGGCGGCGCGGGACTGGTGGGGCAGAATCTCGTTGCTCGCCTCAAGGCTCGCGGTTACAGGCATATCGTCGTGCTCGACAAGCACCGGGCGAACCTCGAAGTACTGAGACGGGTACAGCCCGACATTACCGTCGAGTATGCCGACTTGTCGCAGCCGGGCGACTGGCGGGCTCATTTCGAAGGGGCTGACGTCGTCGTCATGCTGCAGGCCCAGATTGGCGGCAACTTCTATGCGGAGTTCGTGCGCAACAACGTGGATTCAACGCGTTTGATCCTGGACGCCATCGAGGCGTTCAAGGTGCCTTATCTGGTGCATATCAGTTCCTCGGTGGTCGAGTCCGTGGCGGACGACTTCTACACCAACAGCAAGAAAGAGCAGGAGAAGATGGTGTTGGAGAGCGGGATATCGTGCCCGATCCTCCGTCCGACCCTGATGTTTGGCTGGTTCGATCGCAAGCACCTGGGATGGCTGTCGCGCTTCATGAGGAAAGTGCCGGTTTTTCCCATACCCGGGGACGGGAAGTACATGCGACAGCCGCTGTACGTCGGCGATTTCTGCAACGTGATCATGAGCTGCATCGAACGCAGGATACCGGACGGCATTTTCAACATATCGGGCCAGGAGCGGATCGACTATATCGACATCATCCACCATATCAAACGTGTCACCGGCGCGCGCGCGGCGATCGTGAAGATCCCGTACGGGCTGTTTCACTTCCTGCTGCGGGTCTGGGGTACGTTCGACGCGAATCCCCCGTTTACGACGCAACAGCTGGAAGCGCTTGTCGCGAAAGACGAGTTCGAGGTGATCGACTGGCCCGGAATATTCGGCGTTCCCTATACGCCTTTCGCGCAGGCCATCGACGAAACTTTCAACGATTCCCGCTACAGCAAGATCGAGCTGGAGTTCTGACGTGGCCATGGAACAGAAACGCCGTGTGGCAGTGCTGGGTGCGGGCCCGATGGGGCTGGCGGTGGCGTACCAGCTCGCGATGGACGGGTACCAGCCTGTCATATTCGAAGCAGACGACAGGGTCGGGGGCATGACCGCCACCTTCGACTTCGGCGGCTTGTCCATCGAGCGTTACTACCATTTTCACTGCACCTCGGACACCGCTTTCCTGCAGATGCTCGACGAACTTGGCCTGGCGGAGAAAATGCGCTGGGTGGAAACGAAGATGGGCTATTTCTACCAGGGTCGACTACAGCCCTGGGGTAATCCCGTCGCCCTGCTTCGTTTCAAGGGGCTCGGCTGGATCGCCAAGTTCCGCTACGGGCTGCATGCCTTCCTGTCCACGCGGCGGGATGACTGGCGGCCGCTCGATCGCCTGGAGGCGACCAGTTGGGTGAAGCGCTGGGTCGGGCGGGAAGCGTACGAGGTGCTGTGGCGCAAGCTCTTCGATCTCAAGTTCTACGATTTCGCCGAAGACCTCTCCGCCGCGTGGATATGGAGCCGGATCAGGCGCATCGGCCGTTCCCGCTACAACCTTTTCCGGGAGAAGCTGGGCTATCTCGAGGGCGGGTCGGATACGTTATTGCAGGGCATGCGCCGAGCCATCGAGGCCCACGGAGGGGAATTCCGATTGAGCTGCCCGGTATCGAAGGTCGTGATCGAAGGCGGCCGGGTGCAGGGCGTGTTGAGCAAGGGCGAATTTCATCCGTTCGCCAAGGTCGTCAGCACTGTCCCGCTGCCGTATGTCCCCCGGATCATGCCGGACCTTCCCCCAGACGTCCAAAGCAAGTTCCGCGCCATACGCAATATCGCCGTGGTATGTGTCATCGCAAAGCTTCGCAAGCCCGTCACCGAAAATTTCTGGCTGAACACCAACGATCCGACGATGGATATCCCCGGCGTCGTCGAGTATACGAACCTTCGTCCCTTAGAATGTCACGTCGTGTACGTCCCGTTTTACATGCCGGGCGAGCATCCCAAATACCAGGATCCGGACGAGGTATTCCTGGAGAAGGTCCGCAGATACTTGAAGACCGTGAATCCCTCCCTTGGCGATGAGGACTTCATAGAGCTGCGTGCGAGTCGCTACCGCCATGCTCAGCCAATCTGCGGTCCTGGCTATTTGGATAAACTCCCCCCCGTATCGCTGCCAGTCGATGGGTTGTGGGTCGCGGACACCTCCTACTACTATCCGGAGGACCGCGGGATCTCCGAGAGTATCGCTTTTGGCCGGCGCATGGCGAAGATGGCTGAGGGAGCCGAGCGAGCGTGAGACGCCTGATTCAGTTGACGACCGGGCAGTTTGGGCGGTTCCTGCTTGCTGGCGGGACAGCGGCGGCCGCGAACTACGGTTCCCGCTTCTTGTTCAGCGTCTGGTGCTCTTACGAAGTCGCTATCGTGCTGGCCTATATCGTCGGCATGACGGTGGCCTTCATTCTTATGCGCACTTACGTATTTGACGCTCGTGCGGGAGCACTGGTCTCCCAGTTATGGAAATTCGTCGCGGTAAACGGCCTGGCTGTTCTACAAACCCTGTTGATCAGCGTAATACTAGCGCGATGGGTCTTGCCGGCGCTTGGGGTGAGTCATGTAGAGGCCATCGCGCACTTGATCGGCGTGCTCGTTCCAATCGGGACCAGTTATGTCGGCCACAAGGCCGCAACGTTCCGGTAGTTGCCAGCTGAGCACCGTTCGGTGAGGGTCGATAAGGAGGCACGCGTTGTGCCACGAGCCTTCCGAGTCTTGCTATTTCTTCAGAGCGCTTTCAATGAATCCTCATGCTAATCAATCCATGTCGCCGTTTCATATGTTGCGTAGCATCTGGCGTAATCGCGACTTGATTGTCCAGATGTCCATACGGGAGGTGGCGGGACGGTATAAAGGCTCGTTCCTGGGATTGGCGTGGTCGTTGTTCAATCCCATCCTGATGCTGTGCGTTTATACCTTTGTTTTTTCGGTCGTATTTAAATCGCGCTGGGGCAGCGGTACGGGAGACAGCAAGAGCGAGTTCGCCGTAGTGCTTTTCGTCGGTCTTATCGTCTACGGGTTTTTCAGTGAAGTGGTCAACCGGGCGCCCGGCCTTATCATTTCCAACGTCAATTACGTCAAGAAAGTCGTCTTCCCGCTGGAAATACTGCCCATTGTGGCGATGGGTGCGGCGCTCTTTCACGCCCTGATCAGTGTGGTGGTATTGCTGGGCGCGTTTGTACTGCTCAACGGATACCTCCATTGGACGGTATTGCTCATCCCCGTGGTGCTTTTGCCGCTTATCGTACTGACAGTCGGGTTGGCATGGCTGCTCGCTTCGCTCGGCGTGTTCCTGCGCGACCTGGCTCAGACGATTGGAATCATCACCATGGTCTTCATGTTTCTTTCACCTATTTTCTACCCAGTGACTGCCCTGCCCGAACAATTCCGTCAATGGTTCATGATGAATCCGCTTACTTTCATGATCGAACAGGCCAGGGAGGTTGCCATCTTCGGCAACACTCCGAACTGGTCGGGCTGGGCGATTTATCTGGCTGGAGCATCGATCGTGGCCTGGGCCGGCTATGCGTGGTTCCAAAGGACCAGGAAAGGGTTTGCCGATGTCCTCTGACGTGCGCGCAGTGCCTGTTGCTGAGGACCTCGTGGCGGACGTCGTCCGCGAGCAGGGGGAGAACCACGACGTCGCAATAAGCATTGCAGGCCTCGGCAAGTGCTTCCATATATATGAAAAGCCGAGAGACCGTCTGCTGCAGTTCATCATGCCGCCCGCGCGGCGCCTCATGGGAATGCCCGCTCGCCAGTATTTCCGCGAATTCTGGGCGCTGCGCGACGTCTCGTTCGATATCCGGAAAGGAGAAACGGTAGGGATAGTCGGCCGTAACGGGTCCGGCAAGTCCACGCTGCTGCAGACGATATGCGGCACCCTGTCTCCAACGACCGGATCGGTAGAGACGTACGGCCGCATAGCTGCGCTCCTCGAGCTGGGTTCGGGCTTCAACCCGGAGTTTTCAGGACGCGAAAACGTCTACATGAACGCCGCCGTCCTCGGCCTCAGCCGAGCAGAGGTCGATCGTCGCTTCGATGAGATCCTGGCTTTCGCAGAGATTGGGGAGTTCATCGACCAACCAGTCAAGAGTTACTCGAGCGGTATGCAGGTGCGCTTGGCTTTTGCCGTCGCCATCAACGTAGATCCCGAGATTCTCATCGTGGACGAAGCACTTTCGGTTGGCGACGAACGCTTCCAGCGCAAGTGCTTCTCCCGCATAGAAGAGATCCGCGCCAGCGGCGCGACGATTTTGTTCGTATCGCACGCAGGAAGCACGGTCGTCGAACTGTGCGACAGGGCGGTGCTGCTGGACGGTGGCGAGTGTCTCGCCGTAGGCGAGCCCAAAGCGATCGTTGGCCGCTACCAACGGTTGCTTTATGCCGCCGCTGATGTCCGCGAAAGCATCAGGGCGGAGATAAGGGAAAGCTATGGCCCTCGCGTATCGTCCGCCCATGTCAGTCAGCATGGGGTTGACGCCATAGGTGTGTCGCCGAACCGTCCGCAAGCCGAAGAGCTGCCCGACGAAAGCTTTGATCCCGCGCTGCTCCCTTCCAGCACCATAGAGTACGACTCCAACGGCGCCACGATCGAGTCCCCGATGGTATTGACCCTTGACGGGGTCCGGGTCAATAACCTGCGGCGTGGCCGCACGTACAAGTATGTGTACACCGTGCGCTTCACGAAAGGCGCGGGCAGCGTTGCTTTTGGCATGTTGATCAAGACGGTGAACGGCCTGGAGCTCGGCGGCGCGATATCGGCGTCACAGCCGTCGGCTGCCGTGCCATTCATCCATGCCGGAGCCGTTGTCGAGATCGAGTTCGAGTTCCAATGCAACTTGACGCCGGGTGTGTACTTCCTTAATGCGGGCGTGCAGGGCGACGTGGAGGGAAACCATACGTACCTGCATCGGCTATTGGACGTCGCGATGATCCGTGTCTTGCCGGAGCGCGGCCTGTTAGCCACGGGGCACATCGACTTTCGTTGTGTCCCCAAAGTCAACTTTAGTGAGACCTAAATGCGTGATGCGGCCAAGGTGAATACGCCTATTACAGAAAAATCCAAGATGGCGGTCATCGTTCTTGGAATGCACAGAAGTGGCACGAGTGCCGTAACACGCGGCCTCGAAGTGCTGGGCGTGCAGTTGGGCGATAACCTGCACCCATCAGGGGAAGATAATCCTAAGGGTTTCTGGGAGGACAAAGACTGCCTCCAGCTGAACGAGCGGATATTGAGCTATCTGGGGTCGGCATACGACCGCTTGGGACTGGTCGAATGGGATATTGAGCATGATGACCCGCAACTCGCGGAATATGCTGTGGAAGCCGAGGAGTTGGTCAGGGCCAAGCTTCATGTGAGCCAGTACTGGGGCTTCAAGGATCCGCGTACGGCGCGCCTCCTGCCGTTCTGGATGGGCGTGCTGGACCGCGTCGGGTGCGACGTCGGCTTTGTGATCGCGATTCGCAACCCGCTCAGCGTCATGCGGTCCCTGCAGAAGCGCAATGGTTTCGAGCCAGAGAAATCGTTCTACCTTTGGCTCGAGCATGTCGTGCCGGCGGTAGCGCGGACCAAGGGCAAGAAAAGAGTGGTGGTCGACTATGACGCTCTGCTTGATGCTCCCGAAGTCCAGCTGCGGCGGATCGCCCGGGACCTGCGACTCCCTGAGCCTGATGCAGCCGAGCTGGCCGTCTACGAGCGGGATTTCCTGGAAGGAGGGCTGCGGCATACGGCATATTCATCGAAGGATCTCGAACAGGACCCGGCGGTACCGCCACAGGTTCGCACTGCGTACGACACACTGCTGCGTGTGTCTTCGGACGAACTGCGGCTCGATGATCTGGAGGTGGAGCAGGTCTTCTCCCAGCTGCTACGCGAGCTGGCATCCTTGCTCCCGGCGCTGAACCTGATCACGCGCCAGGAGAGCAGGCTGTGGGAGCAAGGCGCGGCGCTACACAGCGGCAATGAAACGTTGCACCACACTCAGCTCACGCTGTCCGACACTCAGATGGCGCTGCGCCGGAGTGAGGAAGCGGCAAATGTGGATCGCCAGAGGCTGTCAGACGTTACTGAGGCGGTACTCAGAAATGCTCGTACCATCGAGTCCCTGCAAGGGCTCTTCACCGAATATGCGGAACGGACGGCTGAATCCATCCGCGTCCTTGCCACGTCCACAGCCGAGTTCGCCCAGCAAATTGAATCAAGCAATAGAGTGGTTCAGGCGGGGGAGCACCGCATCGAAAGTCTTACCCAGACCATTCATGCGCTGGCGATGCAGGTCGATGAACTGCGCCGAACACGTTCCTGGCGCTGGGTGTCACATTTGCGCAGTGCCTCCCACTATGCCCGTCGTGTCTACTGGGCCATCCGTCGCCGTATCGTCCGTCTGATAAGAGCACTGTGGCGCGGCGTTCCGCTTTCACGTAGATGGAAGGAGGCACTTAAGGCATACGTTTTCACGCGGTTTGCTGCTGTCCTGCAGTCCACGACCGCGTGGCAACAGTGGAACGAGTTTCGTCACGGGATCGTCACCCCCTTGCCAACTGAGGTTATCCGGTATCCGCAGCGATTGCCGACGTTCGACGCCAAGTTGCCCGACTACATGCCTCTGACAACCGCGAGTCCACTGCGGAAGAAGGAGGCGCGGCTGATCTGTTTCTATTTGCCCCAGTTCCATCCGATACCAGAGAACGACGAGTGGTGGGGTAGGGGATTCACCGAATGGACCAATGTGAGACCGGCGCAGCCTCAGTTCGTCGGCCACTACCAGCCGCACGTTCCGGGCGAGCTCGGCTATTACAGTTTGCTGGACCCTGCGGTACAGCGCCGCCAGATAGAACTGGCGAAGCTTTATGGCGTGGAAGGCTTCTGCTTCTACTTCTACTGGTTCGCCGGCAAGCGTCTGCTGGAGACCCCCATTGAGCGTTACCTCAACGATCCGACCTTGGACTTGCCGTTCTGCCTGTGCTGGGCGAACGAGAACTGGAGTCGCCGCTGGGACGGGTTGGATAGTGAGATTCTTATCGCGCAGCAGCATTCCCCGGAGGACGACCTCGCCTTTATCGCGCACGTATCGCGGTACATGCGCGATCCGCGCTACATAAGGGTTGGCGGCAGGCCGCTGTTGCTGGTGTATAGGCCGGGGCTGCTGCCCCAGCCGAAAAAGACGGTGGACTTGTGGCGTGACTGGTGCCGCGAGAACGGCTACGGGGAGATTTATCTCGCATATACCCAGTCCTTCGAATCCGTTGATCCGCGCGAGTATGGGTTTGATGCCGCCATAGAGTTTCCGCCCAACAATACTGCGCCGCCCCCCGCAGGCGACCAAGTGACCCCGTTGCGGCCCGACTTCGGGTCGGCCGTCTATGACTGGCGTGCACTTGTGCTGAGATCACGGGAGTACGCGACGCCACCCTATACGTTATTTCGTGGCGTATGTCCGGCATGGGACAACACGGCTCGTAAGAAGAACCGCGGCGCAGTGCTCCTGCATAGTTCCCCTCGTGGCTACGAGGAGTGGTTGGGGAATGCCGTCGAAGATACGGTCGCGCGCTTTCCGCAGCCAGACGAGCGCTTGGTCTTCATCAACGCGTGGAATGAGTGGGCGGAAGGCGCACATTTGGAGCCGGACGCGAAATATGGATACGCATACCTGGATGCCACCCGGAAGGCGCTCGAGAATAACCGTAAAGGCGAGTCCATCGGCAACGTAGTGGTGGTAACCCATGACGCATATCCGCATGGCGCACAATACCTCGCCCTGAATATCGTAAAGGAACTCGCAGAAGGCTTTCACCTGGATGTCGAGGTCGTCTGCTTGGGAGGCGGCCCGTTGAAATCCGAGTTCACCAAGTACGCCAGGTTCCACGATCTCGAAGGGAAAGACTCGCAAGGAGACGAGGCTCGTCTCCTTGTGGCTGCCCTGGTTGCTAGGGGTCACCAGTGGGCCATCGTGAACACCAGCGTATCGGGCCTATTTCTGGAACTGCTGAAGTCACACGGCGTCAGCTGCGTTTCGCTCGTGCATGAATTGGGCGGCATCCTGGACAGGTATGGGTTGGCCAACCATGCCGCGGCTATCGCTGCACATGCCGACAAGGTCGTGTTCCCGGCGGAGGTAGTGAAGGAAAGCTTCAGTGCCGTCGCACCTCTGCGGGAAGGGACGGCCGTCATACGTCCTCAGGGCCTGTACAAGCGCAACCGCTTCAGGAGAGGTCTGTCCCAGGCAAGAAAGGAACTGCGCAAACAGCTAAAGCTGCCGAGGAAGGCCGCTATTGTGCTGGGTGTCGGATACGCTGATCATCGGAAAGGGGTCGACTTGTTCCTGGACGCCGGCCTCGAAGTGCTGGCATCGGTCCGCCATGCCTATATGGTATGGGTGGGGCACTGGGACAAGGAGATGGAGGAACACGTCCTGCAGAAGCTGGAGAAGGTGGGAAGGGGCGCGCGGTCGCACTTCGTATTTCCCGGGCGGCAAGATGACACCGACCTGTTCTATGCCGGCGCGGACGCATACGCTCTCACCTCACGCGAGGACCCTTTCCCCTCCGTAGCGCTGGAAGCCATGGAAGTGGCTGTGCCAGTCGTATGCTTTGGCGGCACGGGTGGCATTCCAGAACTGGTGGAGCAGGCTGGTGCAGGGCTGGTCGTGCCGGCGTTCGATGTCGGTGCGTATGCGGATGCACTGCGCCGACTTCTCACGGATCGCACCTTCCATGACTCCATGGGCGCGAACGGCCAGTCCCTGGTAGACCGGCAGTTCTCCTTCCGGCATTACCTGTTCGATGTATTGGCGATGCTGCGATTTCCCATCCGGAAAGTGTCGGTGGTAGTGCCAAACTACAACTATGCTCACTACCTGAGGGATCGAATCAAGACTATTGTCGATCAGTCCTACCCAATATACGAATTGATTCTGCTCGATGACTGCTCGTCAGACGGCAGCGTGGAACTCTTGAGCCAGATTGCGGCTGAACTCCGCTTAGACTGCCATATCGAGTGCGCCAGCCTTAATTCAGGCTCCGTATTCGCCCAGTGGGCGAAGGGGCTGCGCTACGCGCGTGGGGATTTCGTCTGGATCGCGGAGGCAGACGACCTTAGCACCCCGGACTTCCTAATGGAGGTGATGCGCGGATTCGATTATCCAGGCGTGGTAATGAGCTACTGCGAAAGCTATCAGATCGACTCGGTGGGCAACCGGTTGGGAGACAACTACCTGGAGTATGTCGCCGATGTCGATGAGAATCGTTGGTTGTCTCGATATGTCGCAGAAGGGACAGCAGAAATCGTCGAAGCGTTGAGTATCAAGAACACTATCCCGAACGTAAGCGCGGTGGTGTTCCATCGAGGGACGATGCTGCAAGCGCTCGAGGCAGTGGGCACGTTGACGACGGATTTCCGCGTGGCCGGTGACTGGCGCTTGTACATTGAAGTGCTCCAGCACGGGCGTATCGCCTTCACTCCGCGTACTGCGAACCTCCATCGGCGTCATCAGCGCAGCGTGACTCACGCGTCACTGAATCTGAGCCAATTTTTGGAAATCGTTCGCATGCAGAAGCTTGTTGCCGGCCGATATGCCCTTCCTCCGGAGAAGATGCAGGCTGCGCGCGCCTATGCTGAGAAGCTATATCGCCATTTCGACCTCGCTGCTACTGGAGCGCCGGCGATTGATGACATAGTGCATTCCGTCGTGGAGACGCAGGCTTGAAGGTTCTCGTACTGGGGGGCGCAGGCTATATCGGGTCCCATATGGTGAAGGTGTTGGTATCGGCCGGACATGAAGTGGTGACGGTCGATAGCTTGGTCACGGGACATCGCGACGCAGTTGTCGGGGGCACATTCCTGTGTGGAGATATAGGAGACCGTGCCTTCCTGTCATCGGTGTTCGCGCAGTCCAGCTTCGACGGGGTCATGCATTTCGCGGCGTTCAGCCAAGTGGGCGAGTCGGTGCGGGACCCGGCGAAGTATTATCGGAACAATTGTGCCAACGCATTGACGTTGTTGGACGAGATGGTGGCCGCCGGCGTCCGCAATATCATTTTTTCGTCCACCGCCGCCATATTCGGCGAGCCGCGTTACACCCCTATTGACGAGGATCACCCCACCGCGCCGATCAATCCCTATGGCCGATCAAAGTTGTTCGTGGAGCAAGCACTCCAGGACTACGACAGGGCCTACGGCCTTAGATCGGTATCCCTACGGTATTTCAACGCTGCGGGGGCAGACGCCGCTGCGGGGCTCGGTGAGCGGCATGAGCCCGAAACACACCTCATACCGCTTGTCCTGCAGGTAGCCACCGGGCGGCGCGAGGCCATTCAGGTCTTCGGTACAGATTATCCGACCCCTGACGGGACATGCGTACGGGATTACATTCATGTCAGCGATCTATGCAACGCGCACGTACTAGCGTTGGAATATCTGATGAGCGGCGGCGAAACCACCGCCTGCAATCTCGGCATCGGCAATGGTTTTTCCGTTGGCGAGGTTATCCACACGGTAAGGAAGCTCACAGGACGCCCCATCAAGGTGATAGCGCAAGGACGACGGGAAGGCGATCCTGCGGTCCTGATCGCAAACTCGGGCTTGGCCCGTAGCCGATTGGGATGGTCGCCCCACTACACCAGCCTGGAATCAATGATTGGTTCCGCGTGGGAATGGGAATTAAGACGCGGATAGGGGCTGAGGCGCGGGACATCTCCACGGCGCTACGAGGAACAGCGCCAGGCGGCGGTCCGCGTCAGGCGGCAAAGCGGATTCAGGTAACAAGGCAGCGGTCTTGCAGCGCGCTGTACATGGGGAATAGCTGTCAATGAGGGACAAGCTACAAAGAGACGTCATCTGGTACCTCACAAGCATTGTGGTGGTACTTACCATCGTTGCCGCGATAGTGCCATGGGCTCCGGCCATGCCGGAAAGCGGGCTCGACCCCTCATGGCGATACGGAATGAACCAAGCCATGGCAGGAGGACTCGCCATCGGCAGAGACGTCATCTTCACGTTCGGGCCGTATGGCTCGGTCTACACGCGCCTCTATCACCCCGGGACGGACCGGCTCATGGTCGCGGGGTCGATGTACTTTTCGCTATCGCTATGTTTCGCGCTGCTTTACCTCATGAGCAGACAACGCCCCTGGGCTGCGGTCCTCTTCGCGGCTGTCCTGGCGATTACGGGGGCTTACGCGCCAGACGTATTGTTCTTCATATATCCGGTGCTGATCGCAGCCTCAATCGTCGCGCGAAGTGACGAAGCGACGGTCAAACCGCTCACGCACCATTTAGGCTTGGCAATACTGCTCTTTGGCCCGGTGGGCATGTTGCCGCTCATCAAGGGTTCGCTGTTTATGGCCTGCGCTGCCGTCACGACGCTCACCACGGCCTTATGGCTGTACCGACGACAGCCCCTTGTCGCTGTAGTCACTGCCACTACGCCGTTGGCATGCATGGCCATTTTCTGGATTCTGTCCGGCCAATCGATCGTTGTCCTGCCCATATACCTGCGGACAATGGTCTTCAGCATTTCAGGCTATAGCGAGGCCATGGCGATCAATGGCCCGAGGAGCCAGGTTTACATGTATATTGGCGCGGCTGCCCTGCTTGTGTATCTCTGCGCCAAAGCTAGGGACATCTCGCGCGACGGCCACGTCTATATGCTTCTGATGCTGGCGGCCATTCTGTTTCTGAGTTTCAAAGCCGGCTTCGTCCGCCACGATGGCCACGCCGTTATAGCGGCTTTTCTACTACTCCTCTCGTCGCTTGTCATGGCCGTATTTCTCAAGCTACGGCCACGCGTCGTTGCGGTCGGAGCCGCTTCGGCGGTGGCATTTATAACGGCGAATCATTTTACAGAGCTCAACCCTGTCGCCATGCGGAACGTGCTGCTTGGTACTTATACCAGTGCGTGGCAGGGCATCATAACGCGCGTTGCGGGAAAAGGTCTGCTACCCTTATTCAATAAAGCTATAGCGGATCTGTCGAGCCGTTCCACGTTTCCCAAGCTGGAAGGCAGTACCGACATTTACTCGTATAACCAAGCTGGCCTGATCGCCTCGGGGAATTTATGGACGCCCCGGCCCGTCTTTCAAAGCTACGCCGCATATACTGCGACCTTGCTGGAAACGAACAAGCGACATTTGCAAGGCAGCGCCGCCCCGGAGAACATCATCTTCCGCGTTGAACCCATAGATGGCAGACTGCCATCTATGGAAGACGGGGCCAGTTGGCCGCTGATGTATAGCGCCTATCGGCCCGTGATGTTGAAGGATCACTATCTGTACCTGCGGCGGCAAGAGCAGCCAGCAGACGTGCAGCCCACATTGTTAAGCACATCGGCTCACATGTTCGGTTCGGAAGTGATTATGCCGCAAAGCGAAGCCCCCATTGTTGTAGAAATACACGTGAAAAAGAGCTTCATTGGCAAGTTGGTAGACTTTATGTACAAGACGTCTCCCCTGAAGATCCAATTGACCCTGGAGAACGGAGACACCCGGAGTTATCGCGTCGTATCCGGCATGATGCAGAGCGGGATGCTGCTATCCCCTCTGATAGAGAATACAGTCGAGTTCGCTCTTCTATATGGGGAGGAGGATCGGCTTTTGCAAAAGCGTGTCCGTTCGTTCAAGATAGTTCCGCGGGCACCGTATCAGTGGGACAGCGAATATCAAGTTTCGTTCAAGCAGCTGAATTTCAAAAAAATTGGGAGCTTGGCGGGCTTGTTTCAATATGATAACGTGCAGCAAGTCCCCCCCGAGGTCCCCATTAAGGAAGCGGCGCATTGCGACGGGGCCATTGACTCCGTCAATGGTATCCTGCCGGCACCCAGACATTTGCCTTCGGCAAGCACCATCGATATGAAGGGCTGGCTCGCCATTTCGACAGAGAAGGGCCTCGCGCCGCAACAGATCTTAATCGTTCTGTCGGACAGCGCGGGCAAGAGAACCTTTATTCAGGCCAGGTCCGTGCCACGGCCAGACGTGGCGAGATACTTCGGTCAACCCGAACTTGCAGCAAGCGGTTATTCGGCATTCATCGATGCCTCGCGCTTGAGTGGAGCTTATGTTGTGGGCCTGGCGTACGTCGAGAAGGAACAGATATTCCTTTGCCCGAACTTTGGAATTACTGGGAATTTCGGAGGCCCGCCGCTGCGGGTCTCCGGGCCAGATGCTCCCCACCATTGAACGACACTCTTGTGTCGTTTTTCTAGGAATGTAATATGGATAATGTGAAGTTCAATGCCGAGTATTGGGGCGCGAAGTACGACTGGTCCCGAGCGGGCGAAGAGTGGAGCGCGCGTTGGGGCGGGAGCAAGGCTCAATGGGCTACGACGCTGTACACCCGCATAGGGCCCTGGCTTCCCGCGCCGACCGTTCTTGAGATAGCAACCGGGTACGGCCGTTGGAGTGAATTCCTTATTCCTCTTTGTGACCGGTTTATCGGTGTTGACCTGTCAGAGCCGTGCGTCCGCGCATGTCAGGCGAGATTCAGTGCTATAGAGAAAGCCCAATTCTTTCACAATGACGGTCGGTCGTTGGGATGCGTGGAGGACGGGACAGTTGATGTCGTCTTTTCGTTCGACTCCCTTGTTCACGCGTCTCTGGACGTGTTGAGCAGCTATGTGCCGGCGATACTTCAGAAGCTTAATCGGTCTGGCGTTGCGTTCATTCATCACTCCAACCTGGCCGAGGTGTTGGATCGGGCGCCGAATGATAACGGGCGTGCGGACGACGTGTCGTGCGATATGGTAAGGAGCCTGGTCGAATCAAACGGCGGAAAAATCCTTATCCAAGAGAAGATCGGTTGGCGAAATCATGAAGTCTGTGATGACGGTATTACGTTATTTGGCCGAGCGGATGCGTATGGCGGATGCGAAACCGTGCTTCTCGAAAATCCCGACTTCAGCCGCGCAGCTGAGTATGTAAAGAAGTACCATAGCCCGTACCATTTAGCGAAGCGGTAAAACCCCGCGGATGATTTTGGTGGGATCCTAGGTGATGCCGGCGCTGTGGAGCGGTCTGTCGACATGCCGGGATGCCAAGGCGGCACGGCGCCGTATCTATTATAAGCGAGGCGTAGGCGGGAGCCTGAACAATGATGAACACGCACACGAGGAACTTGGAGGGGATAGAAGCGCTACGAGGTGTCGCGGCCCTCATGGTCCTCTTGTACCACCTCGTCGAACTGCTGAAAGTCCCGCTGCCGGGTTCATTGGGTTTCATACGCTCCCATTTTGGACTGGGAGTTCCTCTGTTCTATGCACTGAGTGGCTTTGTGCTGGCGTATGGCTATTCAGGCAACCTGCGGACCCCACCCGATATCCGCGCATTTTACATACGCCGGTTTTTCCGTATTGCACCGCTGTTCTATTCGATGCTGTGCGCGTGGCTGATCGTCAATTGGATCGTCTGGCAAAGCAAGCCGTCGCTGGTGCCATTGCTGTTGAACGTGACGTTCCTTTTCGGGCTCGTCCCGGGGATGCACGAGAGCATCGTGTGGGCGGGGTGGTCTATCGGGATAGAAATGCTTTTCTATCTGATGTTCCCCGTGATCGCGCTCCTGACCCCCACTACAGTATCAGCCTTTGGCTTTACTGCTGGGCTGCGTAGTCAGTGGTGCGACGCACAGCTCTTTTGCGGCCGCGAATATGGGCAGCTATGCATATATGAATATAGTGACGCACCTTCCCAACTTCATGTGTGGCGTACTGGTGTATCGCCTATGGGAACGCCTGGGTTTCCGCCTGTTTTGGTGGGGGACGCCCCTCTTCGTGGTCGGCCTCGTTCTGGCAGGGGGGCTAGTTAGGATGCCGAGCATTTATAACTGGCTTGCAAGTTTGAATTTCGGCCTCATTCAACGGAACGTATGGGTGTTGGTCTTCGGCGCTCTGATACTATCTGCTTGCGTCTCCCGCAACCGGATCCTCACCACCGCTCCATTGAGGCACTGCGGGAAGCTTAGCTTCAGCCTCTATCTTGTGCATCCGATGGTGATGCTGGCTCTTATCAAGTTGAACTTCGTTGAATGGCTTCAGGCCCATATGCGGTCCACTTCCGCGCAGTTCCTTGTGGGGGCGTCCGTCACCGTAACCTTGGTGTGGGCGGTGAGTTGGGTTACATATAAATTCATTGAGGCCCCCGGCATAGCACTCGGTAAGCAAATGAGCCGGAAGGTTGAAGCCGCAGATATTGTTTCCGGCACTCCTGCGGCGGGCACGATTACGGTGACCGGTTTCCCGGCAAGGTAGTGCCACGCCGCGCGTTTGTCCATCCCTTTGCGGTTTACAAGCATCGCGCGTGCTCCTCCGTCGCCATATTGGGTGTAGATGGCGGGGCCTCGTAGGACTGTTCCGTGTGATCACTCTAAGAAACTACAATTCGCTTTTTCTCGCGCTCTCCGCCTTCGCCGCTTTTTGTGGTGCCACAGTATTTGTGGCGCACTATCTCGGCCAGCCCTTGATAGATCTACATAACTTTCGGCAGGCCCAGACAGCCATCACGGCCTACTGGATGCAGCAAGACGGATGGAGGTTGGCATACGAGACTCCGGTTGGAGGCGCGCCGTGGTCTATACCGTTCGAGTTTCCCATCTATCAAGCTATAGTCGCAGCTATTTCCTCTCTGTTCAATACAGACCTTGACCGAACTGGTCGCGCCCTCAGTTTCGTATCGCTCGCTGCGTGCGTTATCCCCGCATTACAGCTTCAAAGGCGGCTGAATCTCAGCAGAGAAACACTCCTTATCTTCTGCTGCCTGCTTTTTTCTGCTCCAATATATCTTTACTGGGGCCGCACATTCATGATCGAGACGACGGCGATGTTCTTTACCTTCGCCGCGCTGCCCTATTTCGTCGACCTGGTGAGAGCTGACCGGGATTGGCGTGCGGCCGCCATGTTTGGAATATGGATGACGCTCGGCCTCCTTCAAAAGGTCACTACCGCGTTGCCTCTCGCGGCTATGCTCGGGATTGTGTGGCTGGTTGCCATTTGGCGAGGGGACCGCCGTTTCCTGGCTATTTTTTCCCGGAGACATATCCTTATAGCCTTGGTCGCGTTCGCAATACCGTGCGCCATCGGGTTTGTTTGGACGGAATACAGCAGTTATGTCCGCTCCCAAAACACCTTGGGGAGCTATCTGACGAACGCGAACCTTTCCCAATGGAATTGGGGAACAGCGGGGCAGCGCATTTCCAAGCAGCTTTGGTCCGGCGTATTATGGGAGCGCATCTTCAATCAGAATCTGGGCGGACCCCTTGGTGTGTGCCTTATTGCGTTCGCGGTAGCTATGCCCCGACCGGGTATGCCGCGACTCCTCGTCATCCTGAGCGCGCTTTTTGGATTGGTGCCCTTCTTCACTTTTACAAACCTATATATCGTTCACGAGTACTATCCGACAGCCTGCGTCATCTATCTTGTTGCGGCGATTGCGGTAGTGTTGGGAGTGTGGGTTACACAGTCGAAGGGTAGCCAGGTTGTCGCGTGGGCATGCCTGGCGTTTATAGTGGGGAACTCTGTTTACCAATTCTGCAGCGTCTACCTGCCGGCCGCGAAGTACAGGCATGAGGTTGCGCACAATCAAGCATTGCGTTTGGGCAACGCCCTGAAGGTGCTAACGCCGGCGCATTCGGCGATCTTGGTTTATGGACACGATTGGTCGTCACAGGTCGCCTACTTTGCGCAGAGGAAGTCGTTCACGATACCCCAATGGGGAGGAAAGCTCGATGACGTGTGGGCCAAGCCAGAATCTGTATTGGGAGGCCTGCCGCTCGGTGCAATAGCCGTATGCAATGACGTAAAGAGCCCGACTCCCGCGCAAGTTGCCGCGCGTGCCGGCGACCATACGAACTGGGACTCTGGTAGGTTGGGAAACTGTACGGTTCTTGTCAGAAGTAGTGGGCCGCTTTCGATACATGAGGGGGATCCGCTCCCTGCCGAAGCGATATGCGCGGTCCACGGCGCGTCTGTGGCCGGTTTTCCGACGGGTCAGCCGGTGGACCGCGCGCCCCTAGTGGCTGTCGACGTTGCGTTGACTGGACTACCTGAGCGTGATGGGCGTGGCAGAAACATAGTATTGGCGGTGACTCAGCGTGGAACGATCGTTCGCGCGGTACGTGCTATATCCATTCCAACCATTACATCAGGCTTTTCAGGGCAACATTTTTCCGGCATGATAAGCACCGAAGGCTTGCACGGCGATTACGATGTAGTCCCCGTCTTCATGGAAGGGACCACGCTGGCCTCATGCCTGCGCGATCGGCCTATTCGACTACAAGTTTCCGGTCCCGCGCCTTAGCGACAAGTCGACCCATCCATAGATTGAGCTACCGGCGGCGGATATCGGCGGACACGGAAGCACGTCTCTCCCTGTCTGGATGCAGGTACGTTGCGGGACACGCGGTCCGCCTCGGCTGGCGTGTCCGAGTGGCTGCCATGCTCGATGCTGTGCCGCAGTACGCGCATAGCGAGTACGTGACGTCGAATCCGTGATCGGTTTAGTATCCAGTCGCGGAAAGCGGCAGCGACGAGGCACACATAAATATCGCCAAATGAACAGTAGCGTAAGAGTTGCGGTCGTCATCCCGGCATACAAGGTACGTCAGCGCGTGCTCGATGTGATAAGTGGCATCGGGCCAGAAGTCGACAGAGTCTACGTCGTCGATGATGCTTGTCCGGAAGCGTCCGGCGCCTTCATCGAGGAAAATTGCACCGACACCCGAGTCCGCGTGCTGTTTCACGCTGAGAACAGAGGGTAATCCCCCCGCAAAAGCGTTGAGGTCAGAAGTAGAATTTTCTCGTTGAGGAGTTCTACAGCATGAAGAAGTCACGATTCACGGACAGCCAGATCATCGAAGCCATCAAACGGGTGGAAGCCGGCCTTGCGGTACCCGAACTGTGCCGGGAGCTGGGCATCAGCTCGGCGACGTTCTACAAGTGGCGATCGAAGTACGGT